>Ga0129306_1000448_pt1 | contig 64897 bp, 56 predicted proteins | sample P827metagenome_FD_94438 | JGI IMG/M metagenome (GOLD analysis project Ga0129306, IMG submission 94438) | Capybara group fecal microbial communities from Wisconsin, USA - P827 metagenome | ecosystem: Host-associated > Mammals > Digestive system > Large intestine > Fecal | place: USA: Wisconsin... | reverse complement strand
TGCCGCGAATAATGCCCGCCGCATAAAATCACCTCGCAGTTCGGCTTGTCCTGCAACGCCATAAAGGTATTCAGCGAACAGCAAAGTGCGGTGAATTTTATCCCATTATTGATTTGCGAAATAATAAACGGAATGGTGGAGCCACAATCGAAAAACACCACATCGCCGTCCTGTACCAAGGGCGCCGCCAAGGCGCCGAGGTGCATTTTGGCGGCGATATTTTTCGTCTGCTGCTCGGCAATCAAATAGCGCTTGTCGGGGTTCTGCTGGGGATTGCTGACAATATACCCGCCCAGCAGCACCACGGAAGCATCCGTATCGCCGTTTAAATCGCGCCGGATGGTCATCTCCGACACATTGAGGATGTCCGCCGCATCACGCAGGTGAATCTTGTCCATTTGTTTGAGCAAAAACGCCAGCTTTTGGATGCGCGGGTTGCTTTTTTTCTCCATAGCGATACCGATGTGAGCCATTAATACTGGCTGTGATTATCCGCTAATCCGCGAATAATTGCTATCCCCGCACTGGCGCCGATGCGGGTGGCGCCGGCGTCAATCATCGCCAGAGCGGTTTGGGTATCGCGAATGCCGCCGGAGGCTTTCACCCCGATGGTGCCGACCGTCCGTTTCATTAACGCCACATCTTCCGCCGTCGCACCGCCTTTATTAAACCCGGTGGAGGTTTTCACAAAGGCCACCTGTAAGGCTTTACAAAGTTCGCAGGCCTGCACGATTTCCGCTTTGGTCAGCAGGCAGGTTTCCAGAATTACTTTCAGTGTGATGCCGGCACAGGCGTCCAGTACCGCCTGAATATCCTCTTTCACCGCCTGCCAGCGGTTGGATTTTATCCAGCCCACATTAATCACCATATCGATTTCATTGGCTCCGGCTTTAATGGCCTCGCGGGCTTCAAAGGCTTTTACCGCACTCAGATTCGCACCCAGCGGAAAACCGACCACTGTGCAGATTTTCACATCGGTACCGGCTAATTTTTGTTTTGCCAGCGGAATATAACCCGAATTGATACACACCGAACAGAAACCGTGTTCAACGGCTTCGTCACATAGCTGAATAATATCCTGTTCGGTTTTTTCTGCGCTCAGTGCGGTGTGGTCAATATATTTTGCAATGTCTTTTGCCTGCATGTTGATTCCCTCGTTTTATGGTTTAAAGAATGGTGTTGCTTTTTTTCTATCATACACGAAAAAAATGCACAAACTGTGATCTGTGTAACTTTTTTCACATTTGCATTTTTATAAACTAAAAACAGATAATTTTGTGTTAATTGTAACATTCATTGCTAAAGGAGGATATTATGGATATTGCCGTTATCGGTTCAAATATGGTTGACCTTATCACTTACATTGACGCAATGCCCAAAATGGGAGAAACCCTTGAAGCACCTGATTTTAAAATGGGGTGCGGCGGAAAGGGCGCCAATCAGGCAATCGCTGCGGCCAAACTGGGTTCGTCGGTGATGATGATGACAAAAGTCGGCGATGATATCTTTGCGGACAATACTATCCGCAATTTCCAACATTTCGCCGTCAATACAGATTATGTCGAAAAAGTACCCGGCGTATCCAGCGGTGTCGCGCCCATCTTTGTCGATAAGTCGTCGCAAAACAGAATTCTGATTATTAAAGGCGCTAATGCGCATTTAAAACCAAGCGACATCGAGCGCGCAAAAGTGCGGTTGAAAAAATGTAAATTAATTATCCTGCAACTGGAAATTCCTTTAGAAACGGTATATTACGCCATTGACTTCGCCAATCAACATCATATTCCGGTGATGCTGAACCCGGCACCGGCAAGTAAACACCTTGATCTCAGTTACGCGTGCAAATGCGATTTCTTTATGCCGAATGAAACCGAGCTGGAAATCCTGACCGGATTACCGGTGGAAACCATGGCACAGATTCAGACTGCCGCCGATACGCTGCTGGCAAAAGGGCTGAAAAACCTGATTGTCACCTTAGGCAGTAAAGGTTCCGTGTGGTTGCGGGAGAACAAAATCACCCATATTGAGCCCTATAAAGTCAACGCCATCGACACCAGCGGAGCCGGGGATGCCTTTATCGGCTGTTTTGCGCATTATTACATCACCACCGGCGATGTTATGCAGGCTATGCAAATGGCGTCCTTATTTGCGGCTTACAGCGTTACCGGCCAAGGCACGCAATCCTCTTATCCGGATAAAGCACAATTCGAACAATTTATGCAAACCGCTCGCAAATAAGGAAACGCTATGAAAAATATTCAACAAATGCCCGACGGCTACCTCAACAGAACGCCGCTTTTTCAGTTTATTCTTCTCTCCTGCCTATTTCCCCTGTGGGGCGCAGCGGCAAGTTTAAACGACATTTTAATCACCCAGTTCAAAAGTGTCTTTACACTGAGCGATTTCGCCAGTGCGCTGGTACAAAGCGCGTTCTACGGCGGTTACTTTTTAATTGCCATTCCGGCCTCTCTGGTGATTAAAAAAACCAGCTATAAAGTGGCGATCTTAATCGGTTTAACATTGTATATCATCGGTTGTTCCATGTTTTATCCCGCCTCGCATATGGCAACCTATACCATGTTCCTGGCGGCGATTTTTTCCATTGCTATCGGCCTGAGTTTTCTGGAAACTTCTGCCAATACCTACAGTTCAATGATCGGCCATAAGGATTATGCCACATTACGTTTGAATATCAGTCAGACGTTCTATCCTGTTGGCGCCATTGCCGGAATATTATTAGGTAAATATTTGATTTTCCAAGAAGGTGCCAGCCTGCATGAACAAATGGCAACGATGACACCCGAACAAGCGCATCATTTTAAACTGGCGATGCTGGAACATACCTTGCAGCCTTATAAATATTTAATCTTTATTTTAATTGCGGTCGCCATTTTGTTTTTAGTGACGCAATTCCCAAAATGTAAAGCGGTGAGCAGCGATAACCGGCAATCTCAAGTGAAATTTACCGATACGCTAACCTATCTGGCCAAGAATAAAGCGTTTAAAAAAGGCATTATCGCGCAATTTTTATACGTCGGTATGCAGGTTGCGGTCTGGTCGTTTACGATCCGTTTGGCGCTGAATCTCAGCAATATGAACGAACGTGATGCGTCTAATTTTATGGTATATAGTTTTATCGGCTTTTTTGTCGGTAAATTCATTGCCAATTTTCTGATGACGAAATTCAAATCCGATGCGGTGCTTATGTGGTATTCCGTTCTCGGTGTCGTCACGCTGGGCTATACCGCATTTATCCACGATTTCTCCGCCGTGTATGCTGCAATCTTTGCCAGCGTATTATTCGGCCCCTGCTGGGCGACCATTTATGCCTCCGTGCTTGATACCGTCGAGCAAGAACACCGCGAAGTCGCAGGAGCGGTGGTCGTCATGTCAATTATCGGTGCCGCCGTCGTGCCGGCAATCCACGGCTATGTTTCCGACAGTCTGGGGTCACTGCAACTTGCGTTTATCGTACCGTTATTCTGTTTTGCTTATGTTGGCTATTATTTTTTCGACAAAATGAAAAACCGTTACTAAGGAGATAATATGAAAAGCTATATTTATTTATATCCGGAACAGTTTTCCGCTAACGAACGGATAATCTTCCAAAATGAAAAAATAAGTGCGGTCGGTTTTAAATATAATTCCGGAATCGAGGCCGTCAGATTAACCAACAGTAAAGGCTTTATTACGGTTTTGCCGTTCTACGGACAAATCATTTGGGAAGCGACCTTCAACGGCCATGATCTCAAAATGAAAAATATGTTCGGCGAGCCGAAACCGGGCACTACGATTATCGATACTTACGGCTGTTTTGCGTTTCATTCCGGCTTACTCCGCAACGGTTGTCCCGGCCCCGAAGATGATCATCCGTTACACGGCGAAATGCCGTGCGCCCAAATGGATCAGGCATGGCTGATGATTGAGGACGATGCCATAGGCGTAGGAGGACAATTCGAATATGTAAAAGGCTTCGGTGATCATTATTCAGCCCGCCCGGAAGTGGTGCTGCATGCCGACAGTTCGCTGTTTGACATAAAAATGCAGGTCACCAATCTGGCCAGCGTTGAAATGCCGTTACAATACATGTGTCATATGAATTACTGCTATGAACACGGTGCGACATTCAGTCAGAATATTCCTGAGCACATTATTGAGTTACGCAAAACCGTTCCGGCGCATGTGAAGCCAACTCCCGAATGGCTGGATTTCAACGCTCAAATCCAGCAGGGCAAATATCAACTGACCGCGCTGAACAATGATCTTATGTATAATCCGGAAATCGTCTTTTTTATGGATGAACTAAGCCGCTATCAGCCTATCTTGGAGTATCGCATGCACTCACCACAAGGCCATAATTATCTGACCCGTTTTTCATCCCGCGATTTTAATTATGCGACCCGATGGATTCTGTATAATGCGGATCAACAAGTCGGCGCATTCGTTCTGCCGGCCACATGCCGACCGGAAGGATATTCGGCCGCGAAGAAAAACGGCTCGCTTATTCTGATGCAACCGCACGAAACAAGATCGTTTGCCGTCACCACCGGTATTGAGTAGTTTTCTTTATCGCATCACATCCCCCCGGATTTACGGTTCGGGGGGGATTTTTTATTACCTTTCCCGCTCAAAATCCTTTAAAATAGCCGGACTATCGACACTCAACAGAGGGCAATATTTATGATTATCGTAACAGGCGGTGCCGGCTTTATCGGCAGTAATATCGTGAAAGCATTAAATGATCTCGGACGGCGGGATATTTTAGTGGTGGATAATTTAAAGGAAGGGACGAAATTTATTAATCTGGTGGATCTGGATATTGCGGATTATTGCGATAAAGAGGATTTTATCGCCTCGGTGATTGCCGGTGATGAACTGGGCGAGATCGATGCGGTATTCCATCAGGGCGCCTGTTCCGCCACCACCGAATGGGACGGTAAATACATGATGCAGAACAATTACGAATATTCCAAAGAACTGCTGCATTATTGTCTGGAACGTGAAATTCCGTTTTTCTATGCCTCGAGCGCCGCGACTTACGGCGATAAAACCGAATTCATTGAGGAGCGCCCGTTTGAAGGCCCGTTAAACGTGTACGGCTATTCCAAATTCCTGTTTGATGAATATGTGCGCGGAATTTTGCCGCAGGCCAAATCGCCGGTGTGCGGATTTAAATATTTCAACGTATATGGCCCGCGTGAGCAGCACAAAGGCAGCATGGCCAGCGTGGCGTTTCACCTGAACAATCAGATTCGGCAGGGCGAAAATCCGAAACTGTTTGCCGGCAGCGAACATTTCCTGCGCGATTTCGTGTATGTCAGCGACGTGGCGCAAGTGAATATCTGGTGCTGGCAGCACGGTATTTCCGGCATCTACAACTGCGGCACCGGCAAAGCAGAAAGTTTCGAGGCGGTGGCGGAAGCGGTATTGCAGTTCCACGGCAAAGGCCGGATTGAAACGATTCCGTTTCCGGATCATTTAAAAGCCCGTTACCAAACGTTCACCCAGGCCAATCTGTCCAAACTGCGCGCCGCCGGTTATGACGCGCCGTTTAAAAGCGTGGCGGAAGGCGTGGCCGAATATATGGCATGGCTGAACCGGAAATAAACGTTCTGCCGGGCGCTGCCAATGCCTGCATTGAGATAAGATGTCCGCCGACACTCGGAAACAGACCATTATGAATATATTAATCATCGGCCCGTCCTGGGTCGGCGATATGATGATGTCGCACAGTTTATATCAAACCTTAACGGCCCGTTATCCGGCCTGCGCCATTGATGTGCTGGCGCCGGATTGGTGCAAACCGCTGCTGGCGCGCATGCCGGAGGTGCGCAATGCGCTGAGCATGCCCGTCGGGCACGGCACGTTCGGTTTGACGCAGCGCTATCGCATCGGTAAAACGCTGCGTAATCAATACGATATGGCAATCGTTCTGCCGAATTCGCTGAAATCCGCATTGATTCCGTTATTTGCTAAAATCGCCGTGCGGCGCGGCTGGAAAGGGGAAAGCCGCTATGGCCTGTTAAACGATCTGCGCGCGAATAAAAATGATTATCCGCTGATGGTACAGCGTTATACGGCGCTGGGTTATGAAAAAAATGCCGTTCCCGCCGCCGCGGCGCTTTCCCTGCCTTTACCGTATTTAACGGTAACGCAAAGTGCGGTAGAAAAAACAAAAGCATTTTTCTCCGCTCAGCTGACGCAGGCGGAAAATCGCCCGGCCATCGGGTTCTGTCCGGGAGCGGAATTCGGCCCGGCGAAGCGCTGGCCGCATTATCATTATGCCAGTTTGGCAAAACAGCTGATCGCGCGCGGATATGCCGTACATTTATTCGGTTCGGCCAAAGACAATGCAACCGGCGAACAGATTCGTTCCGCGCTGCCGCCGGCGCAGCAGCGTTATTGCCTTAATCTGGCCGGGCAAACCGACCTTAACCAAGCGGTGGATTTAATCAGTGACTGCCGGGCTATCATCAGCAACGACAGCGGTTTAATGCACGTTGCCGCCGCGTTAAAACGTCCGTTAATCGCCCTTTACGGCCCGACCAGCCCGCAATATACTCCGCCGCTGTCGGATCAGGCGGTGATCATCCGTTTAATTGACGGCGGGTTGATTAAAATCCGCAAAGGCGCGGACAGCGCGGAAGGTTATCATCAAAGCCTGATCGATATTACGCCGGCAATGGTCATGGAAAAACTGAACGCGTTGCTCGCCCCATGAAAGTACTGATTGTCAAAACCTCCTCCATGGGGGATATATTGCACACCCTGCCGGCGCTGACCGATGCCCGTCATGCGCTGCCCGACGTTCGCTTTGATTGGGTGGCGGAAGAGCATTTCGCCGAAATTCCGCGCTGGCATGATGCGGTGGATCAGGTGATCCCCGTGGCGATTCGCCGCTGGCGAAAACAGCCGTTTTGCCGCACCACCCGAAACCAATGGAAAACGTACCGCACTTTATTACGGCAAACGCCTTATGATGCGGTTATCGACGCGCAAGGGCTGATAAAAAGCGCGTTGCTGGCGACCCGTTTAGCGCGCGGCACAAAATACGGCTATGATCGCCGCTGCGCGCGCGAACCGCTGGCCGCGTTGTTTTATGATCACAGGTTTTATATCGATTACCGGCAGCATGCCGTGGAACGAATCCGCCGTTTATTTGCTCAAAGTCTGGGCTATCCGCTGCCGTCCGAACGCGGCGATTACGGGATCGCCCGCCGTTTTCAGCCCGCCGATACCAATGCTTCGCCCTATATTATGTTTATCCACGCCACCACCCGCGCCGACAAACATTGGGCGGAGGAAGCATGGCGGAAAACCGCACAAAAACTGACCGCACTTGGTATGCAGGTACGCCTGCCGTGGGGTAATCCACAGGAAAAACAACGGGCGCAGCGTATCGCCGAGGGGATCGAAAACGCCTTCGTGTTGCCCAAGCTGACGCTGACCGAACTGGCGGCGCAAATCGCCGGGGCACAAACGGTCATTTCCGTCGATACCGGGCTGGCGCACCTCAGCGCCGCGCTGGATAAACCCAATATCACCCTGTACGGCCCGACGGATCCGAAACTTATCGGCACCTACGGCAAAAATCAGTTTTATCTACAGCGGGAAAAAACCGACTTGATTAGCGCGCAGGATGTGGTTAATTTACTGCAAGACATTCTCCCGACAGGCGGAAAACTTTGAGCCCAACGAAAGAATGCCTTATTATAGCAGCTGGTCTGAATAAAAACTGACAACTGGATAACATGATTTGCACGGAATAAACAAGATGAATGAAACTCTTGATCTGTCAGCGTTAGAAAAAGCGCTTTCTTCGTTACATGAGGCGAACCACGTTGTACGACAAAGCGAATGGTTTAATGAACAGGAAGCAACCATTCAAAACATGTTAATTGCGGGATTGATCCAGAATTTCGAATTCGTTTACGAAATCAGCATCAAAATGATTAAACGACAGCTCGAAATCGACGCGCTTATCGCCACAGAAATTGATCACAGTAATTTTAGAGATATTTTACGCCTCGCCGCGGAAAAAGGACTGATAAACAATATTACCGCCTGGTTCGAATACCGTACAATGCGTAATATTACTTCGCATACTTACGATGAAGACAAAGCGAAAACTGTCTGCGACGGGATTAGCGCATTTTTACAAGATGCGGATTATCTATTTAATCAATTAAGGACACGCAATGCTTGATCTCTCCATGCTGGATGTAAAACCTGAACAGTTGCAAATCGTACGCGCCATTTTGCAAAAAAATATTCCGCACTACGAAGTCTGGGCTTTCGGCAGTCGGGTGAAGGGCAAGGCTAAACCTTATTCCGATTTGGATCTGGCGGTGATCGCCCCGGCTCCGCTTTCCTTATCCGAACACGCCAATCTGAGCGAGGATTTTTCCGAATCGGATTTGCCGTGGCGGGTGGATATTGTGGATTGGGCGACCACCGGCGAGAGTTTCCGCCGCATCATCCGGCAGCGCTATATCGTGCTGCAAGCCCCCGCCGTACGTTAAACTTGCGCGATTTGCACCGCACTTTTGCCGGTTACGGCTGATCGCCCTGCAATGCGCGCGGGAAGAGAACGTTGTTTTCCAGATGAACGTGTTCCATCAGCTCGGCGGCAAATTCATTTAACCCGCTGTAAAGCGCCCGCCAAGTATTACAAGCCTCCGCCGGCACGGTGAAATTAGCGGTCAGTTTTTTGATATCTTCCAGATCATTGCCCGCTTCGTCATGTTCGGCTTCCATCACCGCAATCGGTGCCGCCGCCATCGGCCCTCTGCCGGCTTTGATTAACGGAAACAGAATCTGCTCTTCTTTGCTCATGTGATTGACAAGATCGTCATAAATTTTACGCACAATCACCGCCAGCCCTTTCGGACAGTCGGGCTTATCGGCGTGCACGCTTTCCACTTTTTCCGCCATGTCGATTAACCCCGGTAGTTGAGCGCGGTGTTTATCGTGGAAATTCGGAATAATGAAATCGATAATTTCGCCCAACGGTGCGGCGCGCCAGTCTTTACCGCTCTGCGCCGGCTGTTGTGCCAGCACCTCCAGCGAGGCTTCCAGCACCGTAACGTCCAGCCCTTTTTCAGCGGCCGCTTCGGCTAAAGTTTGCTTGCCACCGCAGCAGAAATCCAGCCCCAGTTTTAAAAACAGCTCGGTGGAACGCGGCAATTGTGCGGCGATGTCGCCCAAAGAAAGATCGCGATATGACATACATGACTCCTGTAAGTAAAAGCATTATAGTTGAGTAAATTACTCGGGAATTATATGCCCGTCAGACAGACCGCACCATACTTAAAAAGAAGTAATCCGCTACCTATGCAGCGCCTGACGTAACCCGCCCTGATGGTTAGCCAGCAGCGCCGCCGCATTTTCCCGATCCAAACCGCTCAGAATCATCATAATCGCCAGTTTGGCGTGATTATCCGCCGCGTGCAGGGCATGTTCCGCGGTTTCCTGCGAACATTCCGTCGCCTGCATCACAATCCGCAGCGCACGGGCTTTCAGTTTTTCATTGCTGGCCTGCACGTCCACCATCAGATTTTGATAACATTTGCCGAGCAGCACCATACTGGCGGTGGTCAGCATATTCAGTATCAGTTTCTGCGCCGTTCCGGATTTCATCCGGCTTGAACCGGTCAACACTTCAGGGCCGACCACGGTTTCAATGGCGATATCGGCGATTTTTGCCATGGCGGAATCGGGATTGCTGGCTATGGAAACGGTGAGCGCACCGCATGCGGCGGCATAATTCAGCGCGCTGATAACATAAGGCGTGCGTCCGCTGGCGGCAATGCCGACCAGCACATCCGCCGCGCCAAAAGCAATCCGCCGTAAATCATGCACCGCCGCCTGCTGATCATCCTCCGCGCCCTCGACCGGATAGCGCAGCGCGCGTTCGCCGCCGGCAATAATGCCCTTGACCATCTCCCCCGGCACGCCGAACGTCGGCGGGCATTCCGAGGCATCCAGCACGCCCAAGCGTCCGCTGGTGCCGGCGCCGATATAAACCAGACGGCCGCCGCGGCGAAAGGCGGCGACAATCTTCTCCACCGCCAGTGCGATTTGCGGCAGCGCCCGCTCAACGGCGACCGGCACTTGTTTGTCTTCCTGATTAATCAGCGTCACCAGCGCCAGCGGCGATAAGGTATCCAGCGCCATAGAATGCGGATTGCGCCGCTCGGTGATCATCTGCTCAAGCGCGGCTAAAAGAGGCTGTTTTGTCATAATTATCTTCCGTTCGGGTTAAACATTCTCAGGACGGCGAAAAAAACGCGCCCAAACCGACCGCACTTTGTGCGCCGGTGACACTCGGCAGATTGCCGGCTAATCCGTTGCGATAGCGATACGCCAGCCACGCGAACGCCGCGGCTTCCACATAATCGACATCCAGACCGTACTCCGTGGTGGTCGCCACCGTCCAATCGGGCAGCGCCTGTTTAAACCGCGCCATCAATAACGGATTTTTCGCCCCGCCGCCGCAAACCAGCAACCGGCAAGGCAGCGCAGTTTGCCGGCGGATTGCCGATAACGATTGCAGCGTGCTTTGCAACGTAAATTCCAGCAACGTGGCCTGCACATCACAAGGCGAAAGTGCGGTGTGTTTTTGCCGTTTTTCGGCCAGCCACGCCGCATTAAACAATTCGCGGCCGGTGCTTTTCGGCGGCGGCAGCGCAAAATAAGGGTCGTCCAGTAAATCCTGCAGCAGCGCGGCGTTTACCTGCCCGCTTTGCGCCCAGCGGCCGTTTTCATCATAGGGTTTGCCCAAATGGCGCTCAATCCAATCGTCCATCAGTGCGTTGCCCGGCCCGGTGTCATAGCCGATCACCGGCTGGCCGGGAATTAATACCGAAATATTACTGATCCCGCCGATATTCAGCACCACCGTTACCCGCTCCGACGTGCCGAACAGGCCCTGATGAAATGCCGGCACCAACGGGGCGCCCTGCCCGCCGTAAGCCATATCTTTGCGCCGGAAATCCCCGATAACCGCAATGCCGGTTTTGGCCGCCAGCAGATTCATATCGCCAAGCTGCATGGTAAACGGGTACGGCCCCTGCGGGGCGTGCCAGACGGTCTGCCCGTGGCAGCCTATCGCCTGAATATCCCGCGCCGATAACCGTTGACGGCGCAGAAAATCGTTGACGCACTCGGCATAAAGCAATGCCAACTGATGATCGAGTTCGCCGAGGTGTTGCAGTGAAGTTTGTCCCGTACGCAAAAGTGCGGTCAGTTTTGTGCGAATTTCCTGCGGCATCGGGGTAAACGCCGCGGCAATCAGCCTTGAGCTGCCGGCGCTGAAATCCATCAGCGCCAGATCGACGCCGTCCAGACTGGTGCCGGACATTATGCCGAGATAATAATTATTCATACCGGTTCATCCTGCTGCTCATCATGAAACTGTTGATCGTTTTATTTAATCCGCTTTCTATTATAAAATAACGCTGATTTTTTACAGCATATAAAGAGAATTTCTATGAAAAAACTGAGCGTCGTTATTCTGGCTGCGGGCAAAGGCACCCGCATGTATTCCGATTTGCCGAAGGTTCTGCACAAAATCGCCGGCAAACCGATGGTCAAACATGTGATTGATACGGTCAAAAAACTGCATGCGGACAAAATTCATCTGATTTACGGTCACGGCGGTGACATCATGCGGGCGTATTTGCAGGACGAACCGGTAAACTGGGTGCTACAGGCCGAGCAGCTGGGTACCGGACACGCCATGCAGCAGGCCGCGCCGTTTTTTGCCGATGACGAAAATATCCTGATGTTATACGGTGACGGCCCGCTGATCACGCCGGAAACGCTGCAAAACCTCATCGCCGCCAAACCGGAAGGCGGCATTGCGCTGCTGACGGTTAATCTGCAGGATCCGACCGGTTACGGGCGTATTATCCGGCACGATGGCAACGTGGTGGCCATTGTCGAACAAAAAGACGCCGACGCGGAACAGCGCAAAATTACTGAAGTGAATACCGGCGTGATGGTTTCCGACGGAGCGAGTTTCAAAAAATGGCTGGCGCGCCTGCATAACAATAACGCGCAGGGCGAATACTACATGACCGATGTGATCGGGCTGGCGAATCAGGACGGCTGTCAAGTGGCGGCGGTGCAGGCGACGGATATCATGGAAGTGGAAGGCGCCAATAACCGCCTGCAGCTGGCGGCGCTGGAGCGCTATTATCAGCGTAAACAGGCGGAAAAACTATTGCTCGCCGGGGTCATGCTGGCGGATCCGGCGCGTTTTGATTTACGCGGTGAGCTGATTCACGGTAAAGATGTGGAAATCGATGTGAATGTGATTATCGAGGGCAAAGTTACGCTCGGCGATCGCGTGCGGATCGGAGCGGGCTGCGTGCTGAAAAACTGCGACATCGGCGACGATGTGGAAATCAAACCGTATTCCGTGTTCGAAGATGCGGTGGTCGGCCGACAGGCGCAAATCGGCCCGTTTTCGCGTTTGCGTCCGGGTGCCGAACTGGCGGCGCAAACCCATGTGGGCAATTTTGTGGAAATTAAAAAATCCCGCGTTGGCGAAGGCTCTAAAGTGAATCATTTAACCTATGTGGGCGATGCGGAAATCGGGCGCGATTGCAATATCGGCGCCGGAGTGATCACCTGTAACTACGACGGTGCGAATAAATTTAAAACTCTGATCGGCGATAATGTGTTCGTCGGTTCCGACGTGCAGCTGGTGGCACCGGTCAGCGTGGCGGACGGCGCCACCATCGGCGCGGGTTCCACCATTACCCGTGATGTCGCCAAAGACGAACTGGTGATGAGCCGTGTGCCGCAGCGCCACATTCAGGGCTGGCAACGTCCGAGTAAGAAAAAATAATCCCTTGCCGACCGCCGCACCCTAAAGTGCGGTGCGTTTTGGCAAGGTTTTGCGCAACCTGCGTAAATTTTAGCGATTGCGGCGCCATGGGTGCTGGAATCACTTTTTATCATTGACGTTTATAAGGAAAATTTATGACTGCTGAAGCAAATAACACGCCGGAAATTGATATTCAGGCGCAAACCGCCGAGCTTATCGACAAAGTACAAACGCTGGATATGAATGCGTTGCTGCACGATTACCTCATTCCCTACGGTACCAAACTGCTGCTGGCGCTGCTTATTTACCTCGTGGGTAAATTTCTCGCCCGCTTGTTAAGCCGTCTGCTGGGCAAAGCGGCGTTCCATTCCACCAAAGACGAAATGCTGCAAGGATTCGTGCGCTCAATCAGCTATTTTCTCTTCCTGCTGATTGTGGTTATCGCCGCGTTATCGCAACTGGGCATCAACACCACCTCACTGGTCGCGTTAATCGGTGCGGCAGGTTTGGCCATCGGTCTGGCATTACAAAATTCATTGCAGAATTTTGCCGCTGGGGTGATGATTTTAATTTTTAAACCGTTCCGCAAAGGTGATTTTATCGAAACCGGCGGCATCTCCGGTTCGGTGGAACAAATCGGCTTGCTGGTGCTGGAACTGCGCACCGGCGATAACAAAACCGTGCTGGTGCCGAACGGCAAAGTGTTCGGCGACAGTATTACCAATTATTCCAGCAATCCGACCCGCCGTATTGATTTTGTCTTCGACATCGCCTATGAAGCGGATATTGAGCAGGCAAAAGCGCTCGTGGCCGATTGTCTGCACGCCGATGAGCGCATTCTGCAAACGCCGCAGCCGACGATTGCCGTCGGTGCGCTTACCGCCAACAGCGTACAGCTGATCGTGCGTCCGTGGGTCAACACCGCAGATTACTGGGGCGTCCACTTTAATATTACGGAAAAAGTGAAACTGGCTTTTGACACCGCCGGCATTACAATCCCATACAACCAGCTGGATATTCATCTCGCCGACAACCGCTCGCTTGTAGTGCATAAAAAATAGGTATATCGCGCACGAAAGTGCGGTCATTTTTTTACAAGAAAAAGCAAGCAATCCTCGCCCTAAAGCGGGGATTGCTTTAAAAGGCCAGCTCTAATCCCAATTCCTGCAGCAATCCCTGTTCGATAAGCAGTTCGTTTTTTATCAACGGATTGCGTGCCAGATAGCCGGGCGAGAACGTCAGTTTCCAGCGGGTTAAAGTGCGGTCGGTTTTCAGTTTGATTTGCTCGGTGGTTTCCGTCGCCTGACGGGATTTATTCAAAATTACGGCCAAACGCAGCAGGCGAACCAGCGCCAGCACGTCCTGCTCGGCATAACGGGCGAATTTGGCCAGATCCGTCGCTTTGAACGCATTGATCTGATAGCGCACCAGCGTCGCCAGTAAACGCTGCTGTTCTTTATCAAAGCCCGGCAGTTCCACATTCTGTAAAATATAAGCGGAATGTTTTTGCACGCCTTTGTGGTTGATCACAATACCTACTTCATGCAAGCGCGCCGCCCAAAGCAGAATATCTTTCATTTCGGCGGCGCATTGAGTTTGCTGCCATGCCTTGTAACGCTCGCATAACAGCTGCGCCGTTGCAGACACCCGCGCTGATTGCGCCTGATCCAGATTAAATTGTTCCGCCAGACCTGAGGCGGTACGCTGGCGGATATCGCTGACCTGAAAATTCTTTTCCAGACTATACATCACCCCTTCGCGCAGGGCGCCGTCGGAATAACGCATTGTCTGAATCGCGAAGGTTTCAAATACCGCCGTTAAAATCGCCAGCCCGGGCACAAACACATCGGCCCGATCGTCGTTTAAGCCGGGCAGGCGCAGACCGTCGAAATGCGAAGCCTGCAGCACTTTTTCCGTCAGCTGCGCCAGACGCTGTGCGGTGATCACGCCGTTCGGATCATAATTTGCCATAATGACCTGATAAACCGTTTTGATGGTCCCCGATGATCCCAGCACCGATTGCCAGCCCAGATGACGGTATTCAAAGGCCAAATCTTCAATTTTATTCAGCGCACTTTGTTTGGCCCGCTGAAAATTGTCCGCCGAAATTTCGCCGTTCAGAAAAAACTTCTTGGCAAAACTGACACAGCCCATATGCCGGCTTTCGGCGATTAACGGGGTGAAATTGTCACCGATGATCATTTCGGTGGAACCGCCGCCGATATCCACCACGAATTTACGCCCGGTTTCCGGCTGAGTATGTGACACGCCGGCATAAATCGTTTTCGCTTCGGTCTGTCCGGTAATAATGTTGATAGGATAAGGAAACACCTGTCGCGCCTGCGCTAAAAACTCCGCTTTATTGACCGCACTGCGTAAGGTGTAAGTGCCCACCACATTGACGTTTTCCGGCTTAAATCCCTGTAGCCGCTCGGCAAACAGCGCCAGACAATTCACACCGCGGCTGATCGCCGCCTGACTTAATACATTGTGTTCATCCAGCCCTTCCGCCAGCTGCACTTTCTGTTTTAAGCGCGACAGCACCTGAATCGAGCCGTTGATAATCCGCGCCACAATCATATGAAAACTGTTGGAGCCCAAATCAATCGCTGCGATTTCACGCACTTCACCGCGGTGATGGGCAAACGCGGTGGCTTTTGCAATTAAATTTTCGTTATTCATAAGATTGCCTAAAATTCAAACTGGTAAAGGAGATCCACGGCCTGATTCACACCGGAAACCGATTGTAAATACAGCTGTGACATAAGTTTATAACGTACCGTAAATTCCGCCAGTCCGTCAAATACCCCGACGCCATATTTCACTTGCAAACGCGGAGTAATGTTGCCGCTGACCACCACTTTCGAGCTGTCACCTACGCCCTGCGTGCCTAAATTGAGATCCTGAATGCCGAACGCCTCGCCGATGCCGCCCACCAGTTTACCGCTTTTCGCCAGCCCCATACCCAGCAGCGCCACGCCGATAGAACCGCCGGAACCGCTTTCGCCGCTGTTTTCCAACGAACGCCCGGTCAACAGATAAGACAGCGCCTGATCCTGCGACATACTCGGTTCGGAAAAGACCGTGACGGTCGGCGCATCCGCAATGCCGATCACCTTCACCCCGGCAATCACGTTGCTGTTTTCCATCGCCGTCGGATTACGAATCGCTTCAATATTCAACATCGGCTGCGACGGCATACCGGAGAAGCTGATTTGTCCCTTACGGATGATCAGATCCTGTCCGAACGAGGCATAACGGCCGTTTTTCAGGTTAATTTGCCCGAATAATCCCAGCTTGCCCTTATCCTGCTGTACCGACAGCAAACCGTTTAAATCGGTATTCAGCCCGTAAGCGTTTAAATTCACATCATCGCCGATCTGAATTTTCAAATCGGAACGAATCAGCATTCCGCTGCGGGTTTCCGCGTTCAGCTGTCTGGCGGTGAGTTTATCCTTGGTTTTATCCGGGCCGTCGAGGATCACCTCGTCTTCGCTGACTGATACCGCGCTGTCCGGCAGGCTTTCAATCGCAATTCGCGCCCACGGCACATCCACCAGACCGGACAGTTCCAGCAATTTCGGCGTGGCTTTCATTTCCACATCCGGGCTGACCACCAGCTTCGCCATCGACGGAATATTGACCTTAAACCGATCCGCTTTGGCCTGTACGCGGGTTTCCCATTGCGCCAAATCTTTCCAGCTGGCTTCGCCGTGAATATCCAGCCGGCTGTCCGGCGTCTGCAGGCGACCTTGCAGGGTGGAGCTTCTGCCGTGAAATGCAATATCGATGCCGCTGTCTTTAATATCAAACGGCAGCGACTTCATCACCGCATTTAACCCTTTGACATTAAAGGTGCCGTTGATCAGCGGTGCGTTCAAATCACCGCCGAATGTCAGGGCGGCGACAATTTCCCCGCCGAGGCTTTCTCCGCCGGATAACAACTGGTTAGCCAGATTCAGATTAAGCTGCCGGATATTCAACGAACCGCCGAGGCTGCGACTGCCGGTTAAATCCTGCAATTTCAGATCAGTGCTGATACTGCCCTGATTTTGAATACTGATGTCGGATTTCACCCCCAGATTATTATTTTGCAACTCCGCGTTGACCGTTAATTTCGGCACCGCCAGCCGGAAAGTGCGGTAATCGATTTTATGCGCCAGCGCTAAATCGTTGCCGTCCAGCTGAAGATTGAGCTGCATCGGTTTATCCGTAAACCAAGCGACCTTACCGCTGCTGTGCAGTTGTCCTTTCAGCAGCTCCTGTTCAATCAGTCGGTTCACCAGATCCAGATTCAGCTTTTTCAGTTCAAAGGCGATGTCACCCTTTGCCCCCGCATTAAAGGCCTGCGGGAAACAAAACAGAATATCCGGATTCGTCCAGCAATGTGCGGACACATTCACCTGCATCGCCCGGTTGTCATAATTCAGATTAACGTTGTGATCGGTTTTCCAGCCGCCCACTGGCGAATGAATGTCAATATTGCTCAGCACGCCTTTCCACACCTGCGAAGTGCGGTCGAAACTGCCGCTTAAATGCAAATTTGCCGCCGCCGGTTCGCCTTGCGACTGTAATTGCAGGCTGTGATTTTTTTCATCGCCGCCGGCGGTAAGCTGCGCGTTGCTGATATGGATGTCATTGTAACTAAAACCGTTCAGCGCCAATGTCATGTTGCCCTGAATCATGTTTTCCGCGCTGAGCCTGCCTTGCAGGGTGAAATTATTCAGATTCATATCCTGAAAACGGATATGATTGCCGACCAAATCCATATTCACATTCGGCTCGCGAATATCGCCCGTCAGCGCTGCCGTGCCTTTCAGCGAGGCCGCTAAACCGGGCAGCAAACCGCGTAAATCAGGAGCATTAACGGTCAGGGCTAAATCCGACTGCCGGCTTAACTGACCTTGCAGCGCGATGTTATTGTCACCGTAATTCAGCAGCAAATCCGGAACATCCAGCAGTTTATCCTGACTGGCACTCAGTCGCCCCTTCAGGCTCAGCGCACGCTGTGACAGCGAACCGTGCAGATTCAACTCCGGCAGCTCAACCGACCACTGTTCGCCGCTGACCTGTCCGTTGCTTTGGATATTGCCGGAAACGACCGCCGGCATAGTACGCCAGTATTCCCCCACATTCATATTGGAGAAAGCCAGCTCTGTTTGCCATTGTACCCCTTGCCGCCAATCCGCCTTGCCTTGCAGGCTGGTGCTGCCGTTCAGCGCATTTAGCTGCAATTTTTCAATCTGCAAATGAGATAATCCTCCGTTCAGCGCACCGTCGATCTGTGTTTTCGGCGCGCCCATACCGGCGATACCGGCGGTTAAATTCGCTTGATAGCTGAGCAGATCACCGTTGACAGTCAGCGCGAAATCGTTGATTTTCAATGGATCCTGCGCTTTTTTATCAAACGGATACTGCAACTTCTGGCTGCTCAGATTGAGTGTAAACGGGGTTTTCGGTTCGTTAAGCGCTACTTTCGCGCTAAACAGCGCCGAGGCGGCACCTTGAGTTTGCACGGAAAGTGCGGTCTGTTTTTTCAGATTTCCGCTCAATTCAAGCCGGATATGACTGTCCGGCAATAGCAGCTGATGGTTCTGCATCTCAGCGTGAATATCCGTTTGAATCAGAAAATCCAGCGGGAAATCACCGTCTAATCGCATATTTCCCTGCCCTTGCAGAGTGCCCAGCGAGCTTTCTATCCGCAATGTCTGTAATGCAACCGCATAGCCCGTGGCATCGGCCTGCACCTGAAGCAGCGGCACGCTGACCTGCTGCACCGCATCGCCGATTTCATGCCGGTAAACCCAGTTTTTGCCCTGAATATCCTGAATGTGCATATCAAAAGGTAATTCGACCGTCACCAGCTCCGCCAACAACGGCGGCGTCAGGCGCTGTTCCAGTTCATCCCAGTTAAGCGCGTGATGTTCGGTTTGTGCCTCCGGCGCGCTCTGTGCCACGGTTTTCGTCACTGCGGTTTCAACAATTTCGGCTTTGCTGACCTTGGTTTCCACCGATAAGTCATCAATGCGGGTCGGCAGTAACGTGAAACCGCTGTCATTATTTAATTCCAGCGCGGTATGAAACTGTTCCAGCGCGATCTGCGTGTTGTCCACATTCACGCTCAGATTGGTCACATCAACCCGGCGCACCGACACGGCGACCGGCAGCGTAATACGCTGCATCGGCGTATTATCCTGCACCTTTTCTTCCGTCGGCGGCAGAGCGGCGGTATCCACCTGAATCTGGCCGCCGCTGACGCTTAACTCCTCCACACAAATCCGCGCTTGCAGCAAACAGCCCAGATCCAGCTGTAGGCGCGCCCGTTCAATCAGACTGTCAACGCCCTGCGACTGAAAACGGAGATTTTTCAGCACCAACCCGTCCTGCAAGCCGCCTTCAATCTCTTCAATGGCAAGGCTATCCATGAATTTATCGACCATCCGGAGCGCATTTCGCTGGCCGGCATCGGTCGCTAACGCGGCGAGTAAGCCAAAAACACTACAAAAAACTACCGCACTTCCGATACACAGTATTCGCTTGCAGCGCTTTCTTTTGCCTGTTTTCGCTGCGCTCTCCGCCGTTTCGTCGCCTTTTTGCGCGCGCTTGTCCTGTTCTTCGATTTGTTCTGTCATGCCGCAACCCGTTTATAATTCCGAACCTAATCCGATATAAAACTGAATATTTTTGCTGTCATCTTTATCGCGTACCGGAGTGGCGATATCCAGCTTAATCGCCCCGACCGGCGATGCCCAGCGTACGCCGAAGCCGGCGCCATAACGCAGCTCGCCGGTACTGAACGCGTTGGCGGCCAATCCGGTATCGGCAAAGGTGGCCAGCCACCAGCCGTCATACACCTGATATTGGTATTCCAGCGAGCCGGTGGCCAGCCGTGAAGCGCCGACGAGTTTCCCCGCCGCGTCTTTCGGTGAAATTTTTTTATAGCCGTAACCGCGCACACTGCGATCGCCGCCGGCAAAAAAACGCAGTGCGGGCGGAATTTTATTAATATTCGCCGTATGCAGCCAGCCGACTTCGGCGCGGGCCACAATGCGGTGATTGTCCGCATATGTGCGGATCCACGCCGTCGATGCCTGAATTTTCAGGAAGTTGACATCCGACAGCCACATCTTTTGTCCGATATCGACCGTAATCCGCTGCGAATCGCCCCAAGTGGGAAACAGCCCGCCCTGCAACCGGGTACGCGAGGCCGATGCGGTGGGATACAGTAAAAATGTGGTATCCGATACGCTGGCCTGGGTAAAGGAATCATAACGCATGCGCAGCCCCAGAGAATGCTGCCAGCCGGTCGGGCGGTTCCAGTAACGCAGGGCGGCAAAGGTGGCCGCCGTGGTATCGGTATCATTATCGTTTTCCCGTTCAAAACCGGTCGAAAATTCATAATAATATTTCAGCGGATTTTTCAGCAGCGGCATTTTATAAGTGGCTTCCAGCGTCTGCTTGGGAGCGGATAAATACAGATTAGTATGAAAACTATGTCCGCGGTCGTTGATCCAAGGTTTGGTCCAGCCGAACTGAAAGCGCGGCCCCACATCGGAAGAATAGCCGATCCCCACGTCCATCGCATTTTTCTTGCGCGGATACAGCAGCACATCCACATCGACCACTTTTTTCGTTTCGTCCAGCGTCGGCTGCAGCAAGACGGAGCTGAACCAGTTAGAAGACGTATAATCGTTGGTCAGTGCGGATAATTCGTTGATGGAATAGGGATCGCCCGGTTTAATCTGCATAATATTGCGCAGATAATCCTCACGGATCTGCGAACGGGCAAAGGTAAAGCGGCCGAAACGATAACGTTCGCCGCTGTCGAATACGATTTTCCACCATGCCTGATCGGTGGACGGTTTGACTTCCAGACGCGCCTGTTCAAATTCGGCGTCAAAATAGCCGCGTCCCTGCGCAAGGGATTGCAGGCTGCTTTTATAACCGTCATAAACCGAGTGATACAGCATATCGCCTTTTTTCGGTAGTTTTTTATCCAGCGCACGAAAGGCGTCATCCTCTGCCGCCTGTCCGAGCAGCGTAATCTCGGTGGCCTCAATTAACACCGGTTTGCCGGCGTTGACATCCGCCACCAGCAGCGGGCGTTTGCCACCCGATTTTGCCGGCTGCAACGAGAAATCAATCTGCACATTATAATAACCGTACACCCGCAGGGCTTTGTTGATCGCCTCCCGCACCAATTGCTGATAACGTTCGGAACCGTCGGCTTCTTCTTTATCAATCATGGCGGTATAAATATCGACGTTTTCGATCGCCTTAACCCCTTTTACCCCGATGACCTTCAGGTCAACCGTCTGTTCGGCAAACGCGGACAAACCGAGCGCACAACAGGCACATAGCACGGCAAAACGGGCCGTTAAAAACTTTTTATCGTGATTCATAAATTCCCCAAGCACAAGTTGCCCCTAGTTTACTTTTAAGATCAAGGGTTAGCAATGCAAAGTGCGGTCGGTTTTACGATAATTTACATAAAAAAACAGCCGGTAAATCACCGGCTGTGGCATCAGGATCACATTCAGGTGCCATGGTGTTTAAAATACACTACGGTGGCGGCGACACGCGAATGCACGTTCAGTTTACGCAACAGGTTGCGGATATGCACTTTTACAGTCTCTTCCGAGATAAACAACTGCCCGGCAATCCGTTTATTGGACAGTCCCGTGGCAATCAGCCGCAGCACGTCCATTTCCCGGTCGGTCAGCAAATGAATCGGATCCTGCTGCGGACGCTGCTCCAGCAATAAATCCTTAATCGAATCGCTTAAGATCACCTCGCCCTGTGCAATCCGTTTAATCTGCGCCAGCAGCGTATCCGGCTCGGTATCTTTCAGCAGATAGCCGTCCGCGCCGGCGTCAATCAGCTTGAAAATATCGTTTTTATCGTCGGACACGGTCAAAATCACGATCCGCGCGTCAATATTTTCATCCCGCAGCGCCTTAAGCGTATCCAGCCCGGACAGCCCTTTCATATTCAAATCCAGAATAATCAAATCCGGCGCATTGCGTAACGTCAGATTGATTCCTTCCGCCCCGTTGCCAGCATCGCCGACCACTTCAAAAATATCATCCAGCTCAAGCAATTGCTTAATGCCGCGACGCATTAACGGATGATCATCGATGATGACAACTTTCATTTTATCAGACATATATCCCCCGATTATGACAATACCCGGCGGCTGTGAAACGGCAGAATCTTCACACCGTCGTCGCCGGATAATAATTGATAAAACTGTGGATAATTAAAGTTACGTTGGACGATTTTATACGGATTATCGCCGCCGTCAAATCCTGCCGATTGGTAAATGTGATTAATCTCATGAATTTTGCGTTCTTTGGACCCCTCGCAATGGCGGTAGATCTCAATCCGGTTGGCTTCATCCAGAATATACACATTGAACGATTTATTCGGATTGTCTTCAAAGAAGAACTGCAAAAAGCCTTCGCTGGCAAAGGCGTCGATTTCGTAAGGATAGCGTTTTTTATTGGCCAGCACCTCGGCTTCTTTTTCTTCAATGGTGCCTTGCAGGGCGGTATTAAAATCCTGATTGCAAATTTGTGTGTTTGCGCCCTGTATTTCCTGCAGGCTGATGCCGCGTTCCTCAAAGAAAAACTGCCAGTTTTTACCGGCCACGCGCAATAAATTGTTCTGCGGTACATCGCTGGTACCGATTTGAATACTAATACATTTATTGATTAACGCGGTGACGATATTACGCAGCGTGTTCTGGTAATAGCGGCTGTAACAAAAAACATGCACCGATTGCGGTGAGGCGGCGCCGCGATAGATTTTATTCGACAACACCTTTAATGCCAGCAAAATGGCATTCGGCCCTTCAAAATGCAGAGTGCGGATTTCGTTCCAGACATTGCGGTAAGTCAGATCAATACTGCCGACCAGACTTTCTTCCGCCGGCCCGAAACTGAACAGATCGCTCGGTACGATGGTGGATTTCGCCTGTTGCAGGTGAACGGTCGGATCCGACACCAGATTAATCGCCACCACCAGATTACGGATTTCACAATTGCGGTTTAATTCGCCGTTGCTGACCGACGGCACGCTGACCGGCAGCGATAAACGCAGATCGGTGACAAAGCGGCGCAATGTCTCTTTACTCAGATTCGGGCTGGAAATATGCAGTCCGGTATTGGAGGTCAGCAGGCGGTTAAAATACGCCCACGCCACCAGTTTATTCAGACTTTCGCCGTATTCGACATAACGCTGCTGTTCAAATCCTTTAATATCGGGGGTTTGATTTACCATATACCAGCCGTCTTTAAAGAATTTATTGTTTTTAACCTCAATGAACGTGAGGTTTTTCTCCGATAAGTCGGCGGAAATCATGGAATTCAGTAAGGTGATTTTGCCCGGTAGCTCTTCAAAGGCGGTGTATAATTTACGCGTCAGAATGCTGATATCCTGCGGCATAATTGCGGAATTGACTTTATGTTTGCGCGCAAACTGCACCAAATGGCGATAACTGTGCATTAAAAATTTAATCAGATTATTATAGCTTTCGCGCGCCCGTTTAATTTTCCAGCAGGCATGGCAATTCAGCTCCGCCACCACATCATCCGACCAGCCCCATTTTTTCACCAGCCGGTTCAGTTGCACAAAGCGCCAGTTGCTTTCGCGCGGGCTTTGCCCGTATTCGTTGGATTTAATATAGAAACAGCGGCGCAGAAAATCCAGCCGTTTAAATTCGTTTAAACTGTTCAGGTATGCGCTCGCCCGTTCCAGCATCGTCAGATAAGGGTCGAAATGATGATTGCGTTCGCCGCGCAGTAACTGATGTTTAAATTCCTGCGCGATCAGATAGGTGTTCGGGTATTCCCACGAATAGGTTTCCAGCAGCAGGATTTTCAGGACGGACTTATAAGGCGCGTCAATCCCTTTATACAACTGCCACAGCGTAGCGCCGAAATATTCATTGGCGGAAAAGGCGCCCAGCCCGCCGAAATCGACCCAATCGTCCATATTGATGAGCTTTTCCCGCGCCAGACGTTCCACTTCCGCTTCGTAATCCTGTTCCTGCTCCACCGCCAAATGCAGCCACAGCAGCGGCTTGCCCGCCAGACGGATGACCGAGCGGTAAAATTCGTCCAGCAACAGCATATATTGCGCCGAACCACAATTATCCGCGGTCAGCGGCTCCACATAGCGGAAACTGCGGAAACGCTGTTGATCCATAAAATACAGATTCATTTCGACCCCAAGCCCCAACGCCCAGCGGCGCAGCAAATCGGCTTTTTTCAGCAGCAAATTTTTTGCCTCCGGGCTCAGATCTTCGCGGTGACATATCCAGATGTCCAGATCCGAGCTTGGCGTCTGGCTGACGGAGGCGATGCTGCCCATCACATACACACCCAGCATCGGCGCTAAAGTGCGGTCGGAAATCGCCTTAATTCCGGCTTCCAGCGCCGCGGCTTCATGCTCAGGCAAATGCAAAAACAGATAATGATGCTGATAGGCGGATAATTTGAAATCAGCAATCCCTGCCGGCGCATTTTCGACATAGCCCGGTAAATTGGGATGATTAATATTTAACAGCAAGGTAATGACTTGAAACACTTGTCGGAACTGTTCCGAGGCTCCCGCTAAGGCACGTTCGGAACGCAATTTATCCAAGTATTCCACTTGTTTTCTTGCACGCTTAAAATCGTAATTCAAACAATATCCTAGAAAATGGGGAAGGTTCTACAATCACTGAAAAAATAATATTTATTGTGACGGAAAATCACCGTCCGGCAAAACGGAATCCGTTTATTGTCGGCTCTCTACTCTATCACTTGGTTCTGACGAAAGCAAAAAATTTAAATCAAAACTGACATTTTTCAGCAACAATGATAGGATAAGCCTAACATTGATAACCGGATCCGAGTTTGTATGACGCTGAAAAACACGCTGAAAATTGCGACCCGACAAAGCCCGCTCGCCCTGTGGCAGGCAAATTATATTAAAGATCGCCTGCTGGATTTATATCCCGCGCTACAGGTGGAACTGCTTCCGCTGGTGACTAAAGGCGATGTGATTTTAGATACCCCGCTGGCGAAAATCGGCGGCAAAGGGTTGTTTGTAAAAGAACTGGAACACGCCCTGCTCAACGGCAGCGCGGATATCGCCGTACATTCAATGAAAGATGTGCCGATGCAGTTTCCCGCCGGCTTAGGTTTAAGCGTTATCTGCAAACGTGAAGACCCGCGCGATGCGTTCGTCTCCAATAGGTACCGCAGTCTGGCGGAATTGCCCGCCGGCGCCGTTGTCGGCACCTCCAGTCTGCGCCGCCAATGCCAGCTGAAACAGCATCGCCCCGATTTAGTGATCCGCTCGCTGCGCGGCAACGTCGGCACCCGCCTGAATAAACTGGATAACGGCGAATACGATGCGATTATTCTCGCCGCGGCCGGTTTAATCCGGCTGGAATTGTCTGCACGTATCGCCTCGTTGATCAAGCCGGAAATTTCACTGCCCGCCGCCGGCCAAGGCGCCGTCGGTATCGAATGCCGTACCGCAGACAGCCGGGTGCAGCAATTACTGGCGCCCCTTGCCGATCCGGAAACCACTTATTGCGTCAGCGCCGAACGCGCCATGAATAATCGTTTGCAGGGCGGCTGTCAGGTGCCGATTGGCGGCTATGCCGTTGTGCATAAGGGCGAACTCTGTCTGCGCGCGTTAGTCGGCGATGTGAACGGCACACAGATTCTCCGGGCGGAAGGAAAAAGTGCGGTCGAAAATGCCGAACAATTGGGCATTGAAATCGCTGAACGATTATTACATCAGGGGGCGGATCGGATTTTACGCTCAATTTATCAAGACTGAGGCAGAGGAAAAACTCATGGCAGTGCTTATTACCCGTCCCGACCAACGAGGCGAACAATTGGCCGACATGCTGAATAAAGCCGGTATCGCAGCGATTCACTTACCGCTGTTTACTATTGAACCCGGTGCCGAGCTGAACGATTTGCCGAATAAAATCAATCAATTAAAAAGCGGCGACTATGTTTTTGCCGTATCCCGGCATGCGGTGGATTATGCCGCCGCCACCTTAAAACACACCGGCTTTCATTGGCGCAGCGATTTACATTACTTTACTGTCGGTCAGCGAACTGCCGCATACTTTGCCGGTCAAAGCGAACAGTGCGTGGCTTATCCCCTCGCTCAGGAAAGCAGCGAGGGCTTGCTGGCGCTGCCGGCAATGAGCGATCTGAGCGGAAAATCCATCCTGATTTTACGCGGTAACGGCGGCCGGGAATTTTTCGCCCAGCAGGCCGCCATGCGCGGTGCCGAAGTCAGCTGTGTGGCATGTTATCAACGCATGCCGATCGCTTATCATCATGCGGAGCAAACCAGTTTGTGCAAACGCGCCGGCGTCAATACGATTGTCGCCACCAGTATGGATATTTTAACCGCACTGATGGATTTTGTGCCTGAAAACGAACATAATTGGCTGACCGGCTGCCGGCTGATTACGGTCAGCCGCAGAATCGCGCAGTTTGCCGAGCAAGCCGGTTGGAAAAATGTCATCATATCGCCGCGAGCGGATAACCAGACGTTATTACACACTTTATTGCAATCAAATTAATTGCATTTCATTTTCAATAATCATTAAGGAATAGGACATGGCTGAAAAGAACGCAACCACTTCTGAAAACAATGAAGTCACGAAATCGCAAGCCGCCGAGACGAATAACGGAAAACATGCGCAAACGGAGAAAGGAAACCGGGAATCCGACGCGGCGATGAAACAAGCCCCAAAAACCGAGAACAAAGCCAAAAGCGACAAGGCGCCGGCTGATAGCGCGCCGCACCGTTCTCATGACACCGTGATAGTGAAAAAAGGCGGTAGCGGCTTAGCGCTGCTGGCCATTCTCATTGCGTTAGGGCTGGGCGGCGCCGGATATTATTTCGGTCAGCAACAGGTCGCCGAATTTCAGCAAAAACTGACCGCACTTGAGAACGCAGTACATACAAACGCCGCCGCGCACTCACCGGCCTCACAGGATGCCGGCGAGCTTGAGCAACAACGCGCGCAGCTGGCCAAACTGACCGATTCCGCCCAGTCTGCCGACGGCAAACTTGCCCAGCTGGAAAAAGAGCTGTCCATCAAAACTCAGGCCATTGACGCGCTACAAACCCAAATCAATCGGCTGAATTCGGAAACCAAAGCGGAACAGCCGAATGACTGGCTGTTATCGGAAGCGGATTTTCTGCTCAACAACGCCTTAAGAAAACTGGTGCTGGATAACGATGTGGATACGACGGTTTCCTTACTGAAAGTCGCCGACGAAACCTTGGAGAAAGTCTCCGATCCTCATGTGATGACCGTACGCGCCGCAATTAACAGTGATCTGAAACAATTATTATCGCTGAACAACGTGGATCAGAACACCATTATGCAGAGTTTGTCCCAGTTGGCCAACAGCGTCGATGAACTGACCGTGCTGAACGTTAATTTTGACGATCCGAACGGCAGCGATCAACTGAGCGATTCATGGGCCGATTGGAAAGAAAATGCCGAAAAAAGTGCGGCTTCTTTTCTGAATCATTTTATCCGCATTACGCCGAGAAATACCGATGCCAAAGCGCTGCTTGCGCCGAATCAGGACATTTATCTGCGTGAAAATATCCGCCTGCGGCTGCAACTTGCCATTATGGCGGTGCCGCGTCAGCAAAACGGCTTGTACAAACAATCGCTGGAAACCGTGGCCTCTTGGGTCAGAAGCTATTTTGACACCAATACCGAGATCGCCCAGAATTTCTTAAAAGAAATCGACGAACTGGCGGAACAATCCATTTATGTGGACGTACCAAATCAGCTGAACAGTCTGAACGTACTGGACAAATTGCTGAATAAACAGCCGCAGGAAATCCAGAAAATTGAAATCTCGGCCGACAAAGCGCTGACCGAGCAGAATGCCGACGCGGCGAAAGACGAAAAAGCGGAAAATGCCGAAGCGCAGGACGAAACACACCGCGCACCGGCCGCCCCGGAAGAACAAACACAACAGTAGAGGAAATAGACCATGTTCAGAACACTATTTTTAATGCTGGTGTTGCTTGCCGGCTTAATCGCAGGCCCTTATTTATCGGGCAAACAGGGGTACGTTCTTATTGAAACGACATCTTATAATATCGAAATGTCCATCACCACGCTGGTAGTCTTTTTTGTGCTGGCCATGGCGATCATCTATGGTATTGAATGGATTGTCACCCGTTTTTTCCGCTTAAGCAGCGACACTTACGGCTGGTTCTCGCGCCGAAAACGGGTGAAAGCGCAAAAACAGACCCTTGAAGGTTTGATGCGGATGAACGAAGGCGATTATTCCAAAGCGGAAAAACTGATCGGCAAAAACGCCAAACATTCCGATGAGCCGGTGCTGAACTTTATTAAAGCCGCCGAAGCCGCCCAGCAGCGCGGTGACGAATTCAGCGCCAACGGCTATCTGATTCAGGCCACAGAGCTTGCCGGCACAGACAATCTGCTGGTCGAAATCGCCCGTACCCGTATTTTATTGCAGCAGAATAAACTGCCCGCCGCCCGCAGTTCCATCGACAGCCTGCTGGTTATGACCCAGCGCAACAAAGAAGTGCTGAAACTGGCGGTGGAAATCTATCAAAAATCCAATGCGTTTCAGGCGCTGGCTAACATTCTGGATCAAGTTGAAAACGCAGCGCTTTATACCGCCGCCGATTTTACCACATTACAGCATCAGGTCGAAGACGGTCTAATGGATGAAAAAATGAACGAAGAAGGGGTCGACGGCCTGTTGACGTGGTGGGAAGCGCAAACGCGCAAACGCCGTAATGATCTGTATATTAAGGTCGGTTTAGTCCGTCGTCTGATCGACTGCAACGACCACGAAAGCGCTTATGAGCTGGCGATCGAGGCATTCAAAAAATCGGAAGCCGTGCCGGCGCTGAACCAAGAACTTTGCCGGCAAATTGCCCGCCTACAGCCGACGGATAACAGCAAATTGCTTAAACTGGTGGCAAAACGCGCGCGTCAGGCCAACGATAGCCAATGCTGCTGTCTTAACCGCGCACTCGGGTATTTACATGTCCGCAACGGCGATTTTGCCAACGCCGCCGACGCATTCAAGAAAGTGATTGCCTGTGAAGATCACCTCGAACCGAATGACATCACAATGGCAGCTTATGTCTTCGAGCAACACGGCGATGCCGAGCTGGCGCGCAAAATACGCGAAGACAGCCTGAAATCGGCCATGGATCTCAAAATCGCGCCGGCCGACGACAATCTGAAAACGGAACAAAAACCGACCGCACTTTTAGCCCAAAAATAACCGGTTTTCAGCCTATCAATAATCTCCACTACCTGCGCCTTGGTCTGACTAAACACCGCCCAAGGTGCAGAACGTTATGCCGTGTACTTCCCCGCCCAATAAGTTTGTTAAACACGCTCACATCAATAAACACAACCGCTAAACCGCCCGCCGAGCATGTTGACTGACAATTAAAAATACCGAAGCGGCATAATCACTCCGCCTCGTTTTGCCAGTATAACGATGCTATCAAAACAAAATAATGGCTAAAACAGATAGCTGAAACGCTAAAGCATAAATCATATCAAACCAAAACAGAATATATAACTAGTAAAATTATAAAAATTAGATAATATATCTAATATAACTCAATAATACAGGATAAAAGAACAAAATATAGCCAAAATCTTATTTTATATAAAAAAATAAAACAGATCAGACCACTATTAACTCATTGATTTTATTTAACATACCTATTCCAAAACACTTGTCTCACACAACAGATATTGAAACTTATTTTCCGAAATGTAAAATGCGCGCACTGCATATATCATATATGCATAAAAACAATAAAACTTATAACTTTTAGGAGACAAATATGAAAAAATTAACCACAAATAAAACACTGGCACTTGCCTTATTAATTGGTTTGACATCAAGCTATGCGGTAGCGGATGTGACTGATGATCTGGATGAGATTGAACAACTTGAACAAAAAGTTCAACAAAATACAAAATCGATTGATAAAAATCAAAAAGACATTACAGCAAATAAAAAAGCCATTTCGAAGCAAGAAAGCGATATCAAAGCTTTAGAAAAAAAGACTACAACATATGAAAATCAAGTCCTTTCTTTTGGTCAGAGACTAGGTAGTCTAGAGTTAAAAGCACAAACAAATGAAGAAAATATTGATAAAGTTCAAGAAACAGCAGATGTAGCAAAAGATATGGCTCAAAAAAATGCTCAGCAACTTACTGATATGGCTAATAAAAATAAACAATATGAAAAATCGTTGACTCTGGCTCACCAAGCATTAGACCAAAATCGCGATCAAATTGATTCACTGAAAAAAAGCCGTGCACAACATGATAAAGATATCATTAAAAATAAAGAATCCATTGAGAAACTACAAAAATCGCTTGAAAATAACGGCAGTACAAATAAGAACTTACAAGATGCCATAACAAAACACCAAAAGCAGCTTGAGGCACATCAAGGGGATATTGGAGCATTAAATGGCATAACTCAAAGTAATCAGATTAACATTGGAACAAACAAAGCGCATATTGAAAAAAATAAAACAGATATCGCAGCAAATAAAACCGCTATTGACAAAAATAAAGCCGGCATCGCAGCAAACAAAACCGCTATTGACAAAAATAAAGCTGACATCGCAGCAAACAAAACCGCTGTTGACAAAAATAAAGCTGATATTGCGACAAACAAAGCCGCTATTGCACAGAATAAAACTGACATTGCGACAAACAAAACCGCTATTGCCAAAAATAAAGCTGATATCGCGGCAAACAAAACCGCTATAGCGCAGAATAAAACTGACATTGCGACAAACAAAACCGCTATTGCCAAAAATAAAGCTGATATCGCGGCAAACAAAACCGCTATTGCGCAAAATAAAACTGACATTGCGACAAACAAAACCGCTATTGCACAGAATAAAACTGACATTGCGGCAAACAAAACTGCTATTGCGCAGAATAGCGCTGACATTGCGACAAACAAAACCGCTATAGCGCAGAATAAATCTGACATCGCGACAAACAAAACCGCTATTGCGCAAAATAAAACTGACATCGCAACAAATAAAACCGGTATTGCGCAGAATAAATCTGATATTGCAGCAAATAAAGCGACGCTCAAAAAGCACGAAACCGCAATTGTGAACAATCATAACAATATCGCGGAAAACCGCCAAAATATTGCAACCAATAAAATGCGTATTGATGAATTGTATAAATTCAACAACAACTTAAAAACCAGCGTAACGCAAAATACCGCGCGCATCAGCAATCTGGAAGGTCGGGTTGATCGGCTGGAGAAGAAAATGCAGCGTTCTTTTGCCGCACAATCCGCATTAACCGGTTTATTCCAGCCGTATAACGTCGGTAAATTTAACCTGAGCGCGGCAGTTGGAGGTTATAATTCGGAAACGGCGTTCGCCATTGGTACGGGTTACCGCTTTAACCAGAATGTCGCCGCCAAAGCGGGAATTGCAATGACTCCGAGCAGCAGTAGCATCAGCTATAATGCCGGCGTCAACTTTGAATGGTAATTTGCCAATAAAACGCGGTGTGTACCGATTATCAGATCGGTCAAACACCGCATATTAAAACGTCTCCTGCTAATCTCAATATCAACATCCTATGTTAAAAAAGCCCTGAACGGGCTTTTTTATTAGGCGGTAACGGTATTTTGCCGGAAAATATCCGCCGGCGGTTTAATAATAGGAATGTTCGCCGCGTTGATGTTCGGTAACGTCTTTGGCGCCCTTTAATTCGCCCGGGAACAAGCTGATTAACTGTTTTTCAACCCCGTCTTTGAGCGTGACATCCACCATTGAACAGCCGTTGCAGCCGCCGCCGAACTGTAAAATGGCATTGCCGTCGTCGGTAATTTCAATCAAGGTAATATGCCCGCCGTGCCCGGCCAGCTGCGGGTTGATTTGGGTCTGAATCACATATTCCACCCGCTCGATTAACGGCGCATCATCCGCCACTTTACGCATTTTGGCATTCGGCGCTTTCAGAGTTAACTGCGAACCGAGTTCTTCCGTCACATAATCGATTTCGGCATCTTCCAGAAACGGCAAACTGATTTCATCCACAAAGGCGGAAAAAGTCTCGTATTTCATTTCGGTATCGCTGGCTTCCACCGAGTTCGGCGGGCAATAAGACACGCCGCATTCCGCGCCCGGCGTACCCGGATTCACCACAAAAATACGGATATTAGTGCCTTCTTCCTGTTGATCAAGCAATTTGCGAAAATGCGCTTGCGCCGCGTCGGAGATAATAATCTGTTGCATAAATCGTTCCTATCAATACTTGAGCTATATTGTCGGGAATGATACCCCCTGACGGACTTTTTTTCCACCTTTTCTTTTCAGGCTCTGGCCAATCCCCAAACCTGAATATGTTGGACACCGGCGTAACGCAAGGCTTTGGCGATTTCATTTAAAGTCGAACCGGTGGTGATCACATCATCCACCAGCGCAACGGATTGATAACCTGCGGTGATGATTTTATCGCTTACCTGAAACGCCTGTTGCAGATTGTTGCGCCGAGCCTTCGCCGTCAGTCCCCGTTGGGTCGGCGTATGTTTAACACGGCGAAGCAAATCGTTGCGTGCGGCAATGTTCAGCCATTTGGCCAGCTGTACAGCCAATAAATCCGCCTGATTATAACCTCGCAGCCACTGGCGCCAATGATGCAGCGGCACCGGCAAAATTACCTCCGGCAGCGAAAGCCCGTGATAGCGCCGCGCATCATACAACGCGAGCAGCAGCAAGCGGGCTAAAGTGCGATCCAGCCAGAACTGGCGGTTAAATTTAAAGCGATGAATCAGCGTCGATAACGGTTCGGCATACCGCCCCGCAATCACCATGCGATCCCAGGCCGGTTCGTCTCGCAGACAATGTCCGCAGCGCAGCGGATAATTGCCCACCGCCGCACCGCAACCGCCACAATAGGAAACACGGCGAATCAATCGGTTACACCGGCTGCACAGTCCGTGCGTCGCCACCGCCAGCCTGTGCTGACAGTGCACGCAACACAGTCCGAATAAATTCATGGCAATTTTCCACCGCACTTTTTAATTCTTCACCGTACAGCGTAAAGCAAATTGCTTTTTTCGCTATTTTTGACATTTAGTTTCGCGATCCGGATCGCAATAATGCTAAAATCAGCGCCGAAAATTCGCAATCATAAAGGTGTTACATGACGATTCCCAATTACCGCGACCAAATCAAACTGGTTTTTTTTGATATCGACGAAACCCTGTTCGTCAAAAACAAAAATCATCTTCCCGCCAGTGTCCTGCCCGCAATTCAAAAACTGCACGCCAACGGCATTCTGGTCGGCATTGCTACCGGACGGGCGCGCTGTAGTTTTCCGGACAAACTGAACCGAGTTATCGAAGCGCAAGGGGTCGAATTATTCGTTACCATGAACGGGCAGGCGGTCACTTATCAAAATCAGGTTATCGAACGACATCCCATTGCAACGGACAAAATCCAGACTTTAGTGGATTTCTTTGATGCGCATCGGATCGATTATGCCTTTGTCAGCAATGAGCAAATCTGCGTGTCCGCCATTACGCCGGTATTGCGCGCCGCGCTGGATGCGGTGACGCTGGATTACCGTGTGGATAAAGCCTATTTTAAACGACACGATGTCTATCAAATACTGCCGTTTTACGACCAAAGCAAGGATCAATTGATCGCCGATGCGCAGATTTTAAACGGTTTGAAAACCGTGCGCTGGCATGAGCATTCGGTGGATATTTTTGATCAACACGGCTCGAAAGCGCGAGGCATTGCCGCGGCGGTGCGTCATTTGGAATTGAGCATGCACAATGTGATGGCGTTCGGCGACGGATTAAATGATCTGGAAATGCTCGGCGCGGTGGGGGTGGGCGTCGCGATGGGCAACGCCCATGAGGCGCTTAAGCGTATCGCCACGCATATTACCGATCATATCGAGCAGGACGGCGTGTACCGTTTTCTGCAACAGGCGAGGTTAATTGACTAACACCGGCAGATTGCGCGCTTTCACCGCTTAAAGGCGCTAATATTTCAAATAAAAATCCTTAATCAGCGCGATAAATTCCGCCCGATAGCGGTGATGTTCATCATAAATGGTTAACCGGCTTTGCCGCATCATTCGCGCCTGTTTGGCGAACGTCAGCAGCAAACGCTGCGGCGGTTTGCCCGCTTTGGTCACCACCTCACAACGGTGAACGCAATAAAGTGCGGTGCGTTTGCGCAACGTTTCGCCGGCGTCAAAGGGCAGAATAAAATGAATGGTACCCGTCTCGCTCAAACAATCCGCCGCCAGATTCAGCCAATCCTCATGACCTTGTTCAAGCAGATAACGCGCCCGGCTGCGCGACTCGGAGCGGCAGTCGGAACCCGCGTTGAAATAAGGCGGATTAGCCGTAATCCGATCAAATTTTTCACCGCACTTAGCGGCAAATTCGGCAATATCCTGATGATATAAGGTAATGTTATCCGCCCAAGGCGAGCGGCGTACATTTTCCGTCGCCTGCCAAAAGGCATCGCGGTCGATTTCCACCGCGCTGATACGACCATGCCCGGCGGTTCGCTGTGCCAGCATCAGTGCGATTAATCCCGTGCCGGTACCCAGATCCAACAGGGTTTTCGCCCCCGTAACATCCGCCCAGGCGCCGAGCAATACCCCGTCGGTGCCCACTTTCATCGCACAGCGATCATGATTAATATGAAACTGTTTAAAGGTAAAACCGTTATTGACCGCCGCCATAAACTTCCCCAAAATAGACCGCACATCCGGCGGTAAAGTGCGGTATAATCTGCCGCAATTTTAGCGTAATAGTACCAAGAAACATGACAACAGCACAATTTGAAGATTTTGATCTCGCCCCCGAATTATTAAAAGCCGTGCGCCAAAAAGGTTACACCCGGCCGACCGCCATTCAGGCTCAAACCATTCCGGCGGCGATGGAAGAACGCGACGTACTGGGCTCTGCGCCTACCGGCACCGGCAAAACGGCCGCATTTTTGCTGCCCGCCCTACAGCATCTACTGGATTACCCGCGCCGCAAACCCGGTGCGCCGCGAGTTCTGATTCTGACGCCGACCCGCGAACTGGCAATGCAGGTTGCCGCGCAGGCCGAGGCGCTGGCCGGCTTTACCCATTTCAGCATCGCCACTGTCACCGGCGGCGTGGCCTATCATAATCACGGTGAAATTTTTAATAAAAATCAGGATATTGTGGTCGCCACACCGGGACGCTTGCTGCAATACATTAAAGAAGAGAATTTCGATTGCCGCGCGGTGGAAATCTTAATCTTCGATGAGGCGGATCGCATGTTGCAAATGGGATTCGGTCAGGATGCGGAAAACATCGCCGCCGAAACCCGCTGGCGCAAGCAGACGCTACTTTTTTCCGCCACGCTGGAAGGCGACGTATTAACGGATTTCGCCGCCCGTTTACTCAACGATCCGGTGCTGATTGATGCCGAACCGAGCCGGCGTGAACGCAAAAAAATTCAGCAATGGTATTATCATGCCGACAGCAACGAACACAAAATCAAGCTGCTCGCCCGTTTCATCGAACAGGAACAGGTCAGCCGCGGCATTGTTTTCGTCCGTCGCCGCGAAGATGTACGCGAACTGTCGGAAATTCTGCGTAAACGCGGTATCCGCAGCACCTATCTGGAAGGCGAAATGGCGCAAACCCAGCGCAACAACGCCATTGATAAACTGAAAACCGGCCTTGTCACGGTGCTTGTCGCCACCGATGTCGCCGCACGCGGTATTGATATCGATGACATCAGTCACGTTATGAACTTTGATTTACCTTACAGCGCCGATACCTACCTGCACCGCATCGGCCGCACCGCCCGCGCCGGCAAAAAAGGCACCGCCGTCTCTTTTGTGGAAGCCCATGATTATAAACTGTTGGGCAAAATCAAACGTTACACCCAAGAATTGCTGAAACCGCGCCTCATCGACGGTCTGGCTCCGCGTACCAAAGCCCCGAAAGACGGCGAAATCAAAACCGTCAGCAAAAAACAAAAAGCCCGGCTTAAAGAAAAACAGGCGGAAAAGAAAAAAACGGAACAAAAGAAAAAAGTCAAACTACGGCATAAAGCCAGTAAAAATATCGGTAAGCGTCGTAAAAGTCGTACTGCTGATAATGATTAGGCAAATAAACTAACCGTACGAAAATATTTAGGCCATATTCTTATCATTTGGGGAAATGGCCAAAAACAAATCACTAACTCCGTGGTAGGTTATCACTCACACCAACACCAACTCCACTTTCATTTCATGAATAGCGTCCTGTACGTTGGTTAGGAGATCTTTATCACAAATCACGCAATCGAACTGGTTCAGCGGGCAGATGTGGAAGGTTGCGCTTTTGCCGTATTTGGACGAGTCCGAAACCAGCACTTTTTTCTGGCTGGATTGCATAATGGCGCGTTTGACCGGGAGTTTGTTTTCATCCGGTGTGGTCAGGCCTTTCAAATTCCAAGACGAGGTGGATACAAAGGCGATGTCGAGGGAAATCTGGCGCAGCAGCTGGGCGGCAAGCTCGCCGACCGATGAGTAATTCGCTTTATTGATGCTGCCGCCGGTGTGCAGCAGCTCGCATTTGCCGTTCATCATTAAAAAATTGGCAATCATAAAATCATTGGTGACCACCAGCAAATCATCCCGATCCACAATGCGGTGTGCAATTTCCAACGTGGTGGTGCCGGCATCCAGATAGACCGTAGTATTGCGCGGAATCGACTGCGCCGCCTGCATGCCGATATGTTCTTTTTGCCGCATGGATAATAAGGATTTATCCTGATGGGTCGGTTCGGTAAACAGATGTTCCAGCAATTTCACGCCGCCGGAAACGGAAACCACGCGCCCTTCCTGCTCCAGTTTCTGAATATCACGCCGCACCGTCATATGCGATACGCCGAGAATCTCCACCAGACTGGCGATGCTGATAATATTATTCTGACTGATAAGGTTGAGTAACTGCTTTTGTCGTTCTGCGGGGATCATGATCGGTATCCGAATAGCTTTTTTCCTGATTATAACGGTTTCTGATAAAAAAGCATTGTTTTTAATTCACAAATTTTAACAATAAAAGTGAATAAATGTTAATTTTTGTGATCTATATCGCGTTTTTTTGTACAAAAAAATGCCAGAATAAATGCCGACATAATACTTAAGGTCATTTTATTATTTCAGGAGAAACATATTATGGGTAATCACTATTCAGTGGCCGTCGTCGGCTTGGGCGCAATGGGTATGGGTGCGGCAAAATCCTGTATTAATGCGGGCTTAACCACCTACGGCGTGGATCTTAATCCGGCGGCGTTAGCCGATCTGAAAGCCTTCGGCGCCAAAGACGTCGGCACAAGTGCGGTCGGTTTTGCGCCACAATTGGATGCCGTGATGCTGTTGGTGGTCAATGCTCAACAGGTGAATGCGGTGTTATTCGGCGAAAACGGTCTGGCCCCGCAGCTGAACGCCGGCACCGCGGTCATGGTATCGTCCACCATCTCCGCGCAGGATGCGCAAGCGATTTCACAAAAATTAACAGATTTAGGTCTTATTATGTTGGATGCGCCGGTTTCCGGCGGTGCGGCAAAAGCGGCCGCCGGTGAAATGACCGTAATGGCATCCGGTTCTCAGCAAGCCTTTGACAAATTACAGCCGGTGCTGGATGCGGTTGCCGGTAAAGTCTATCGCATCGGTGAAGCCATCGGTCTGGGCGCAACGGTCAAAATTGTTCACCAGCTGCTCGCCGGCGTCCATATCGCTGCCGGTGCGGAAGCCATGGCGCTCGCGGCCAAAGCCGGCATTCCGCTGGACTTAATGTATGAGGTCGTCACCAACGCGGCGGGTAATTCCTGGATGTTTGAAAACCGCATGAAACATGTGGTGGACGGCGACTACACCCCACTTTCCATGGTCGATATTTTCGTTAAGGATTTAGGCTTGGTCAACGATACCGCCAAATCGCTTCATTTCCCGTTACATTTAGCCAGCACGGCCTATTCCATGTTTACCGAAGCCAGCAATGCCGGACACGGCAAAGAAGATGACAGTGCGGTAATTAAAATTTTCAGCGGTATCGAACTGCCAAAAAAAGGAGAACATTAATATGTTAGGTGTTATTGCCGACGATTTCACCGGCGCAAGCGATATCGCCAGCTTTCTGGTGGAAAACGGATTAAGTGCGGTGCAAATGAACGGCGTTCCCGCCACGCCGTTGGCGGATAGGGTCGATGCTATCGTCATCAGTCTGAAATCCCGTTCGAACCCGGCACAGGAAGCCGTCGCACAATCGTTACAGGCCTTGCGCTGGTTACAGCAAAACGGCTGCGATCAATTTTATTTTAAATATTGCTCCACCTTCGACAGCACCGAAAAAGGCAATATCGGGCCGGTTACCGACGCGTTGCTGGACGCCCTACAGGCGGATTTTACCGTCGTCACGCCGGCCTTGCCGGTAAACGGACGCACGATTTTCAACGGCTATTTATTCGTCGGCGATGTGCTGCTGAACGAATCCGGCATGCGCAATCATCCGATTACGCCGATGAAAGACGCCAATCTGCTGCGGCTGATGGATGCGCAAGCGCGCGGTAAAACCGGTTTAGTGGCTTATGCCGATGTCATTTTAGGCGCACAACGGGTGAAAGCCCGCTTCGCCGAACTGCAAGCGCAGGGCTATCGCTATGCGGTGGTGGACGCGGCGGATAATTCGCAACTGGCGGTGCTGGCGGAAGCCGTTGCCGATTTAAAATTAGTCACCGGCGGTTCCGGGCTGGGCGCCTATATGGCGGCACACCTCAGCGGCGGTAAAAAAGGCACCAATGCGTTCACGCCAAGTAAAGGCAAAACCGTGGTGCTGTCCGGCTCCTGTTCGGTGATGACCAACAGTCAGGTCAATGCTTATAAAGCCAAAGCGCCAAGCTATCTGCTGGATGTCAAACAGGCCTTAAACAACCCCGATTATGCCGGCGAATTATACCAATGGGTATTAGCCCATTCGACACAACCGTTGGCGCCGATGGTTTACGCCACCGTAGCGCCGGATAAGTTAAAGGCCATTCAGGCTGAATTCGGCGCGGAGAAAGCCAGTGCCGCCATTGAAAAAACGTTCGCAAAACTGGCCGCACTTTTAAAAGCGGCGGGCTTTACCAACTTTATTACCGCCGGCGGCGAAACCTCCAGTATCGTCGTGCAGGAGCTGGGCTTCAGCGGTTTCCATATCGGCAAACAAATCGCGCCCGGCGTGCCTTGGCTGAAAGCGGTGGAAGAACCGGTTTATCTGGCGCTGAAATCAGGCAATTTCGGTAAACAGGATTTCTTTGAATTTGCACAGGATATGTTTGTATGACGGAAGCAGAACAAAAACAACAAATGGTACGCTTAGCCAAATCGCTGTTTGATCGCGGCTACAGCGTGGGCGGCGCAGGCAATTTGTCCGTGCGGCTGGATTCGCAGCGCATTTTAGTCACGCCGACCGGCTCATCGCTGGGTCGTCTGGAAGCTGAGCGGCTGTCCGTACTGGATATGCAGGGCAATCTGTTAAGCGGTGATAAACCGTCCAAGGAATCGGTGTTTCATTTGGCTATGTACCGGAAAAATCCGGACTGTCAGGCCATTGTGCACCTGCATTCCACTTATCTGACCGCCCTGTCCTGTATCGAAAATATCGATACGGCAAACGCCATTAAAGCCTTTACGCCCTACTATGTCATGCGCGTGGGCAACTTGCAGGTGATTCCTTATTATCGTCCGGGCGATGTCAATATCGCGCGCGAACTGAGCGAACGCGCCCTCAGCGGCAAAGCCTTTTTGCTGGCCAATCACGGCATTGTAGTGACCGGTTCGGATCTGCTGGATGCCGTGGATAACAGCGAAGAGCTGGAAGAAACCGCCAAGCTGTATTTTCTCTTACAGGGACAAAAAATCCGTTATCTGACCGATAGCGAAATCAACGATTTAGCACACAGAGGAAAATAGTTATGCCTAAATTTGCAGCCAACCTCACCATGATGTTTAACGAAGTACCGTTTCTAGACCGCTTTGCCGCCGCGGCAAACGCCGGCTTTCAGTATGTGGAATTTCTCTGGCCCTATGACTATCCGGCCGCGGAATTAAAAGCCAAATTGGATCAGTACGGTTTAAAACTGGTGCTGTTCAATACCCCGGCGGGCGATGTCGGCCAAGGCGAATGGGGTGTTTCCGCCATTCCGGGGCGGGAGTCGCAAAGCCACCAGCATATTGATCAGGCGCTGGAATATGCCCTTGCCCTCGGCTGCCCGAATGTGCATGTGATGGCGGCGGTGGTGCCGGAAGGTGCGGATCGCAACGCTTACCGCCAAACCTTTATTCAAAACGTGCGCTATGCGGCGGATAAATTCAAACCGCACGGCATTAACGTTCTGCTTGAAGCGTTAAGCCCGGCGGTTAAACCGAACTATCTGCTGAAAAGCCAGCTGGATACGCTGGATATCGTCGAAGCGGCGCAGCGCGATAACGTTTTCGTGCAGCTGGATTATTTCCACGCGCAGAATGTGGACGGCAATTTATCCCGCTTAACCGACAAGCTCAACGGCAAATTCGCTCATGTGCAGATAGCCTCAGTGCCGGATCGCCACGAACCGGACGAAGGCGAAATCAATTATCAGTATATTTTCGACAAACTCGACCAACTCGGCTATACCGGTTATGTCGGCTGCGAATACAAACCGCGCGCCGACACCGCCGCCGGTCTGGATTGGTTTGCAAAATATAAATAAAAACGACCGCACTTTTATCAAGCGTATCGATTATAAAATTAACGCGCTGCGTTAAGCCGCGCGTTTTGTTCCCTGTTCGGAGGGGTGTATGTCAAATGAAATTCTTATTTTAATCGGCTTATCCAGCGTTATCGCGTTGCTGGTGATTATGATCAAAGGTAAAGTTCATCCGTTTCTCGCCTTAGGTCTGATCAGTATCGCCGTTGCCTTAAGCGCCGGTATTCCGATGAGCAAAGTGATTCCCACCTTAATCAGCGGCATGGGCAGCACTTTAGGCGGCGTTGCGCTGATCGTGGGGTTAGGCGCAATGCTCGGTAAAATTATCGAAAAATCCAACGGTGCCGATGTATTGGCCACTTGGCTGCTCAACAAATTCGGCGAGAAAAACGCGCCTTTCGCCTTAGGGGCGACCGGCTTTATTTTCGGTATTCCGGTGTTTGTCGATGTGGGCTTTATCGTCCTGATTCCGATTATTTTCAGCGTGGCAAGACGTATCGGCGGCAATATGCTGGTCTATGCCTTACCGATCGGACTGTCCATGTTGATGGTGCATGTGATGCTGCCGCCGCATCCGGGCGTGGTTGCCGGCGCACAGACGTTACAGGCGGATATCGGTCTGGTGCTGGGTATCGGACTTATCGCCGCATTACCGGCTTATTTACTCGGTCAGCTGTTTATTCCGTTTTTCACCAAACGCAATTTCGTCAGCATCCCGACTTCCAGCGATTTAATTCAATATCAAAAACAGGTGCTGCACGACGGCGGCTTACCGAAATTCAGCACCGTGTTAGGCATGATCGTGACACCGCTGATCTTAATCATGCTGGGCACCGTCACCGCCACCACTTTACCGCCGGAAAATATACTGCGCGAAGTGTTCAGTATGATCGGCAGCTCGCCGTTTGCGCTGCTGTTTTCCGTCTTTCTCTCTTCTTATGTGTTGGGTATCCGTCGCGGTTGGGATAAAAACAAACTGGAAGAGATTCTCAACTCCGCCCTTGCGCCGATTGCCGGCATTATCTTAATCACCGGTGCCGGCGGTATGTTCGGCAAAGTGCTGGACGCCAGCGGCGTCGGCAAAGCGCTTTCCGAAGTGCTGGCCAGTACCGGCCTGCCGCTGCTGGTGCTTGCCTTCGTGTTATCCTCGCTGCTGCGGGCGGCACAGGGTTCGGCCACCGTTGCCATCATCACCACGGCGACCATTCTGGCGCCTGCCATTGCCGCCGAACAGTATACCGGTATCCAAATCGCATTGCTGACTTCGGCAATCGGTGCCGGCGCGATGACGCTTTCCCATGTCAACGACAGTTTATTCTGGGTCTGGACAAAATTCTTCGGCATTTCTATCTCCGAAGGATTAAGAACCTGGTCCATTTTAACCACAATTTACGGCATATTCGCATTTCTCTTTATCTGTATTCTGTGGGCATTTTTCGGCTAATGACACTGCGGCGGATCGGTTACGATCCGCTTTTTTTATGACAGGAACGACATTATGCGACAGTATTATCTTTTCCCCCTTTTGCTGTCGGCGGCCATGCCGGTGACGGCATTTGAACCGGATTTCGCCCAAAAACCGACCGCACTTTCCGCCGTCTTACTGGCAGACATTACCGCGCAAGGACAAAAAATCAATGCCGTTGCCTTAGAATATGAGGACAATATTCTTTCCGGCAGCGATCTGACCTTACTTTATCAGGTGGAAACCCGGCTGGATCAGCAAGCGCCGGAAAAACGTACCGTTCAACGGGCATATGTGAATGACCGCCCGCAGCTCGGCTCGCAATCAAAACCCGGAAAATTCGTCATCATCGAATTGAATACCCGCGACCCCAATGCCGCCCCTTACCGCCTGCGTAAAGAAAACACCCGCCCGCTGACATTCCGTGCGAAAGCCAACGGAGAAACAATCACTCTTGAAAAAGCCCAGCCGAATAGCGTTCCGGATTATTATAACGGGCGTCTGGTGTATCACATCCGGCAGCGGGGCAATCTCAAACTGACCAACGGAAAAACCCTTGCCACCACGGAAATTCAGCAAAGTGCGGTACAAAATCAGATAAAAACCCCGTTTCTGGATCAGTTCGCCGCCGCACAAATCACCCTGCATCATCCCGACAACCGCTTGCGTTACCGTTTATACCGCCCGCAGCCGGTCGCCGGGAAAAAATATCCGCTGACCGTTTTTCTGCACGGTTCAGGACAAATGGGCAAAGACAATCTGGCACAGCTGCTGTCCAGCAAAGGTGCGGTCGCTACGCTGCAATATGAAGACGGTTTTGTCCTCGCGCCACAATACGACGGCGTCTTTGATCCTTTCGACGACATTCGCAAAGGACAACGGGGCGGTATTCACTGGCAAACGGAAAACCGTCAGCAATTGCTGCTGAAATTGATCGATAAAACCCTGAGCGACAATCCCGCCATCGATCCGGCGCGGATTTATCTTGTAGGGCTATCGCGCGGTGCGGAGGGGGCGTTAAATTTATTATTAAAACGACCGCACTTTTTCGCCGCCGCACTGCTGATGAGCGGACGGGAAGCCGGCACGCTGGAATGGATGGACGGCAATGCGACAGCGAACATGCTTGCGCCGCTCAAACAATTACCGATTTGGCTGTTCCACAGCAAAGAAGATCAAATCGCCCCGGTACAGGGCTCACGGATCAATTACGACATTCTGCACCACCGGCTTAAGGCGCCCTTAGTGCGCTATACGGAATTCAGCAGCGAAAACGCCAGCGATAACGGTATTCTCAATCCTAACCCGCATAACACCTGGGATGCGGTATTTAACAGTCCTGAAGTAATTGGCTGGTTATTGCAACAAAAACGTCATACCGATTAAGGAGTTAATATGAACTATCAATATTTATCCTATCCTCTTGATGTCAACGCCCCCGGTTTTCCGGGCGAACCGACGCTTAGTCTGGAAACCTGTAGCGATATCGAACTCGGCGATAGCTATAACAGCAGTAAAATCCATTTATTCAACCATTTCGGCACGCATTTCGACGCCCCGCGTCACTTTAATCCGCAAGGCTTAAGCATCACGCAACTGCCGCTCAGTCAGTTTATCTATGAACAACCGCTGCTGCTGGACATACCTAAACAGCAGGGCGAAATGATAGAACCGACTGATTTAGCACCGCACTTAGCCCGGATTCAGCAAGCCGATTGCCTGCTTATCCGTACCGGTCTGGAAAAAGTGCGATCTGAAAATCCGTCGCAATATGCCGCCAACGGCTGTGCGGTCAGCATACAGAGCGCGCAATATCTGATTGATCATGCCGCAAATCTGAAGGCGATTGGGTTTGACTTTATTTCCCTTGCTTCGCCGGCCAATCCTGAACACGGCGTCAAAGCGCATCAGATAATGTTAGGCATGTTCAGCCCGAATTTTATTTGCATTATTGAAGATATGCGGCTCGCCGCTTTGATGAGCCGCAAACTTAAACGTATTTTCGCCCTTCCCTTACGGGTAATCGGTATCGATAGCGCACAGGTTACCATTATTGCAGAGGTGGAATAATGAAAAAACATCACATCAGTGGGTTGTCTGCGGTTATTTTTCTGCTGTTAAGTCTAATCGGCGCCTATCTGGCGGCACAAGTGGAACGGGATTTCGGGCGCATTGACGTTCGCATTATTAGTTTTATGACCGAAGAACAACAGCCCATGAGCGCCAAACTCTATCGTCCCGTCAGCGCCAGTGCCGACAATCCCAAACCCGCATTACTGGCATTGCATGGCTATCAAAGCGATAAGGAGGCCACCAATACCTTTGGCGCATTAGAGCTGGCCAGACGCGGTTTTGTCGTGTTGGCGATTGATCATTTCGGCCATGGTTATTCCACTAAGCTGCCGGCGGCCAATAAAAATATGAGCGGCGCCAATAACGGTTATCGCTATTTGAAAAGCCTGCCTTTTGTCGATAAAGAACGGCTCGGTATTTTCGGTCACTCCACCGGCGCACTGAACGCGATACGGGTCGCCAAACTCAATCCCGATCATAAAGCCGTCAACGGACAAAGCAGTAACGGCGGTGATCCGAGCCTGCATAATTATCTGTTAACGCAAGGTTTATTTGAAGAAATCGGCGGCTACCGGGAAAAATCCTTCCCGGTGAAAAATCTGGTCAATCATCCGGCACGCTTAACGGCATTTTCCTTACCGGAAAACGACACCTTATTGTGGAATCACACTTACGGCGATATATCGCAAGGAACCGCACGCCGCGCGGCTTTGGTGAACGGAACGCATTTGGGCGTCATGATTGCGGAGCAAACCAATAAAGAAGCGGTTTTATGGTTTAATCAAACATTACAAAACGGCGAGCAGGATGATGATTGGCGAGATCCTGATGATCAGATCTACTGGTATAAAGAATTTGCCGGTTTATTTGCGCTGTCCTGCGCGCTTATCTCCGCCCTGTTCCTCGCCGATGCCTTATTACGAACCCGCTATTTTGCCTCCGCCACAAAAACACCGACCGAATCCACCGCACTTTCCCCGGCTAAATGGCGCTTATTTGCACTAGTGAATATTCTGGCAACCATCGTGCTTTATCCTTTATTGACCCAATGGGGCGGCGCCAATGAACCTATCGCCGCTCTTTTGCCGTTTATGCCGCTTGAAATGGGCAACGGGATCATTCTCTGGTTGAGCGTCAGTGCGGTGATTAATCTGCTGTTTTTCTTACTCTGGAGACGCAAAAATCCGATTCCGTTAGCCGAATTCGGCCTCACCGCTCAGCATGCGACGACCCGTCAGGTGATCGGTCGCAGCCTGATATTAAGCGTTATATTAATCGGCTGGCTGTATATTATCGCGCTGTCCGTTTATCACTTTTTTGGAGTGGAACTGCGTTTTCTCTGGCCGTTACTCAAACCATTAACCGTAGAGCGCATAGCGCTGTTTCCGGTTTACTGGCTGCCGGTATTTTTCTTCTTTTTCATTTTCAACGGGTTAATTATCGGTGTGCAAATGAAACTGCCGCTTCGTAAAACATTATCGGCCACCTGGCTGAACTGGACGGGCAAAACGGTCATTTTCGCGACAGGCGGCTTATTTATATTATGGGGATTTCATTTCATACCGGATTTTATGCAAATCGGCCCCGGTTTCGATCTGCTCGGTTTACCCCAATTCGGCGGGCGCTGGATGATGATGCTGGCGGTTATTATTCCGCAATTCATCGTCTTCATTGCGCTTAATCACTGGTGTTATTTGAAAACCGGTTATATCTGGTTCGGGGTGTTTTTTACCTCCATGCTGATGACCTGGATTTTGGTCGGCGGTCAGGTCATCGGACGATTTCTCGCATAACCGCCGCCGATACCGGCATGAAATGCCTCAATAACACAACATCAACCAAGCACTATTTAACGAAGGAGAATGATGATGAGTGAAATCTATATTCTATGCGTTTTTATCATTGCTATCGCGCTGATGATTTTAATGATATCGAAATGGAACGTCCATCCTGCGACGACATTGCTGTTAGTCGTGATTGCGTTAGGCTTTGCTGTGGGGTTAAGCGGTGAAAAAACCATGTCGTTGCTGAATAAAGGCTTCGGCGATACGATCGGGAAAGTCGGTCTGCTGTTTTTCCTAGGCTGTGTGTTAGGAAAATTGCTGGAAAGTACCGGTGCGGCAATAAAAATCACCAATGTCATGTACAAACTTTTCGGTAAAAAGCAGGCTATCTGGGCGATTGCCGTGGCTTCGGCCATTTTAGGCATTCCGATTCTTGCCGATACGATCGTGATTGTGTTAATTCCGATTATTTCCAATCTCGCCGTACAGACCGGTACCTCAATGGCGCAATACGGTACGGTTTTGTATCTGGGCGCTTATGTCACGGCCTCTGCCGTACCGCCGACACCGGGGCCGCTCGCCGCTGCCGCCTTTTTGAATCTGGATCTCTCGCAAGCTATTTTATGGGGGATTTTAATTTCTATTCCGGGTATTTTTGCCGGCACCTTATATTGTAAATACATCGACATTCCCATCGCCCCTAAAGAGGAATTTCTCTCCAAAGGAAACGAAAACACCAAAATTTCATTATTTCAATCCCTGGCGCCGATTATCTTGCCGATTCTGCTGATTATGATGAGTTCGATCCTGGCCAATGTGGATATGCACGGCGGATTAAAAGAGTTCATTCTGATTTTAGGCAATCCGATCGTCGCGATGCTTATTGCCATCGCCTATTCGCTTTCTTTAACCGGCGAGCGCTGGAAAAGTAAAGAAGTGCTGAACGATTGGTTTGAAACCGGGTTGAGACTGGCGGCGATGCCAATCATTGTCACCGGGCTTGGCGGCAGTCTGGCGTTAATCATTAAAGATACCAAAGTGGCGGAAAGTATCGCCAACAGTATCGCCAACGTTAATATTCCGCCGGTGTTGATTCCGTTTATTATCGCGGCGTTAGTCAACACCATCACCGGTTCGAATACTCTCGGCGTATTAACCGGCGCCGCCATTGTCGAGCCTATGCTGGGAACGTTAAATCTCTCGCCGCTGGCCGCGTATCTGGCCTGTGCGACCGGCGCTCAGATATTTAAACATTCCAACTCCAGCGGATTTTGGGTCACCGTAAGTCTGTCGAATATGGATCTGGCGCAAGGGTTGAAATCCGTCGGGGCGGCCACTGCCATCAGCGGGTTGACATCCGGCGTTGTGGTACTGTTATTAGATCTGTTTAATCTTATTTAAATTCACATAATGAGGTAGCCATATGTTTTATAACCAATTATTTAATTTCTCCGCCTGTCCAGATATCCGAATTTCCATCTTAGGCGCTAACGGCGGCTTCGGTTATTCGTTACTGGCGCAATGCAAACTGATCAATAAAATTCACGTCGCCGTAGTCTGCGATATCGATACCGAAAAAACACAGCAAATTTTAACCGCACTTGGCTGGCATTCCGATGCCGTCAGACGGTGTTCGACCCTTGAAGAAATAGCGGAAACCGTCGCCCGACGCGGTACGGCGATTATCAACGCGCCGGAATTATTGCCCTTATGTCCGGTAGATATGCTGATTGAATCGACCGGCAATCCTGAACTCGGCGCAGTGATTGCGGAACGTGCGTTAATTCATAAACAACATGTAGGCATGGTTTCCAAGGAAACCGAAGCGGTCGTCGGGCCTTATCTGGCCAAACTGGCGCAAACTCACGGCGTCACTTATACGACGGTGGACGGCGATCAACCCAGCAACCTGATTCATTTGTACACTTGGATTCATTCCCTCGGCTTAGAAATTATCGCTGCGGGGAAATCCAGCGAATACGATTACATTTGGTCTGCGCAAGAAAATAAAATCCGTTATCTGGATAAAGAGGTTTCCGTTCCGGATTTTCGGCATTTATGGCAGCTGGAGGGCAATGTGGAAACGATACTCGCCCAGCGCAGTAAAATGCTGCACGCGCTGCCGCAATATGCCACGCCGGATTACTGCGAAATGAACGTTGTTGCCAACTCACTGAACCTGAGCGTCGATAAACCGGAGCTGCATTATCCGATCTGCCGCATAAACGAATTGGCCGATATTTTTATTCCGCAGCAAGACGGCGGGATTTTACGGCATCAAAATGTGGTCGAGGTATTCAATTGCCTGCGCCGGGAGGATGAACTCAGTTTTGCCGGCGGCGAATTCGTGATCGTAAAATGCCATAATCAGGCCGTCTGGCAGATTCTTAAAGAAAAAGGGCATATCGTCAGTCGGCATACTCAATATGCCGCGATTATTCTGCCGTATCATTTAATGGGTGTGGAATCACCGATTTCTATCTTCTCCGCCGTGCTGCATAACCGAGCCAGCGGCAACCCTGAACAAAAACCGGTACTGATTATGGCCGGTCAGGCCGAACGGGATTTCAGCCAAGGCGAAACCCTCAGTATGGGCGGCCACCATCATGTGATTCATCACGTCAGACCGTTACTATTGCCTCGTTCGGCGGAAAACCGCAATCTCGCGCCGTTCTATTTGATGTCGAACAAAACCTTGCGGCGGAATGTGGCCAAAGGCGAGCTATTTACCCTGTCCGATGTGGATTTAAGCGATTCCGAATTATATCGAATGTATAAACAGCTGGCTTAACTCAGGCCACTTGTCGGAATTCTTTATCCGTCAAAATAAAAGCGGGTTCCATCGGTGCATGGGATACCGCTCTTTTCATGGTTTGCGTTGCGCGTTCTGCTGATTATTGCGAATAAAAACCTGATGATTCAACGGCATAAAGCCGTCGCGATAACGGTGTTCTTTTAGCGCCCGCCACGCCGCTTTCTCAGGATCGAATAACCGCTCAAATATTCATTTCAATATCAAAAAATCATTTTCTGTTTTTCTGAAAAATGAGAAAAACATCACACTTTTGTCATTTGAAATGACGTAATGGCGAGAATGCGATCCAGATCACATTATTTTTTTATGAATTATGTATAAATTAGCATAACAAAAGTTAATGCAATGTTCTTTTGAACAAAACTGGAGAGCCTTTATGACAAAACCGACCTTAGCTTTATTACTTGGCGATCCCGCCGGTATAGGGCCTGAGCTGGTTGCTAAATTATTAGCTCAGGATGCACAGCGCGCTAAAGCCAACATTGTGCTTATCGCAGACAGACAGGAATTACGCAAAGGTATGCAAATCGCACAGGCGGATTTTGAGTTTGATGAAATTTCAACGCAGGATTTACCGCACTATCATTTTAAACCCAATATTCCCGTTCTGATTCATCACCAATGTTCCCGCCCCGAACCGTTCGAATACGCTACGGCAACGGCGCAAAGCGGGGTTTATATGCTGGAAACCCTGAAAAAAGCGGTGGATTTGGCTCAGGCCGGTCATGTGCAGTCCATTTGTTTTGCGCCGTTAAATAAACAGGCGATGCATAAGGGAGGCTTGCAATATCGCGATGAGCTGCATTGGTTTGCGGATCAAACGAATTATCGTGATTTTGTCTGTGAGCTGAACGTGGTCGATCGCATCTGGGCCGCCCGGGTCACGTCACATATTCCGTTTAAAGACATTGTGCCGAATTTATCGGTGCAAGCGGTTATCGACTGCATCTTACTGCTCTATCGTTCGTTAACCCGGGCCGGCGTTAAACAACCTAAAATTGCGGTGCAGGCGTTAAATCCCCATGGCGGCGAGGGCGGTGTGTTCGGTGATGAGGAAATCACCATCATTAAACCGGCCATTGAAAAGGCCAAAGCGGAATACGGCATTGATCTTTACGGGCCGTTCCCGAGCGATACGACCATGCGGGAAGTGCAGCGTTTGGCTCTCGACGGTGTGGTGTCCATGTATCATGATCAATTTTCGACCGCCTTGAAATTGCTGGGCTTCGAACGCGGCGTGACGGTTCAGGGCGGCATTCCGATTCCGATTGCGACGGCCAACCACGGCACGGCTTATGATCTGTACGGAAAAAACGTTGCCATTCCGACCGCACTTGAGACTGCGTTTAATATCGCGGTTCGGATGGGACAAGGCGTTCTTGAATCTCAATAACATTCAGATATCACACAGGGGAGATACATCATGAGCAGTAGAAAACCGAAAAAATTATTGAATAATCCGCATGATGTGCCGGCAGAACAGTTGGAAGGTTTGATTTACGCCTGCGGGGGAAAGCTGATTAAAGTTGACGGCGTCAGCGGGGTAATCCGGCATGATATTGCCGATGATCAGGTCGTTGTCGTCACCGGCGGCGGCAGCGGTCACGAGCCGATGTTCGCCGGCTATGTGGGAAAAGGGCTGGCGGATGCGGCGGCATTGGGCGAGATTTTCGCCTCACCGTCGCCGGATATTATTATCGAAACCGCAAAAGCGGCGCAAAAAGGCAAAGGCGTCTTATTTGTGTACGGTAACTATGCCGGCGATAACATGAATTTTGATATTGCCGCGGAATTACTGGAGGAAGAAGGCATTCCGGTCAAAACGGTACGGGTCAGCGATGATATTTCCGCCGCGCCGCTGTCGCGCATGACCGATCGCCGCGGGGTGGCCGGCGATATGTATGTGCTGAAAATCGCCGGTGCGGCGGTGCAGGCGGGCTATGATCTGGAGAAATTACATGAAGTCGCCGCCAAAGCCAACTTTAATACCAGAACCATGGGCGTGGCGCTCGGCGCCTGCTCGATTCCGCAAACCGGTAAATTTAATTTCGAATTGGCCGACGATGAACTGGAACTCGGTATGGGAATCCACGGCGAGCCGGGCGTGCGCCGTCAGAAAATGGCTGCCGCAGACGACATTAACGGCGAAATCATCGACGCCATTTGTCATGATATCGGTTTAACTGCCGGAGATCGCGTTTGCGTGACCGTTAACAATCTCGGCGCATCAACCTATAGCGAACTGTTTATTGCCTACAGAAAGGTTTATCAGGAATTGACCCAGCGCGGTATCGACATCTATGACACGCTGATCGGCGGTTATTGCACCTCACAGGAAATGGCGGGTTATTCGATCACGCTGTTCCGTTTAGATGACGAGCTGCAAAAACTTTACGATATGCCTTGCGACAGTTTCAAATGGAGAAAATAACCATGAACGTGACAGAAACCAAAGCCTTACTTTTATATACGGCGGAAAAAATGGTGGAAAGTGAACCGCACTTAACCGAACTTGACCTGAAAATCGGTGACGGCGATCACGGTTTGGGCATGCAGCGCGGGTTTGCCGCAGTCCGCGATTTACTACGCAGCGAGACGTTCCAACCGAAAGACATCGGCGAGTTATTATTAACCGCCGGCACCAAAATGATGTCCAGTATGGGCGGTGCCTCCGGTGCGATTTTCGGCACTTTATTCCGGGCGGGCGGCAAAGCATTGGCCGGTAAAGCGGAATTTAACGCTGAGGCTCTGTCGCAGTTTCTCAGCGCCGGCGCCAAAGCGGTATTTGAGCGCGGCGGGGCAAAACCGGGAGATAAAACCATGATCGATGCCTTGGCCGCCGCGGACGCGCAATCCCAGACAGTGCGGGAGAACAGTTTAAAAGACGCGCTGAGTGCGGTGGCAAAAGCCGCGGCACAGGGTGCGGAAAACACCCGCAACCAGATTGCCGTTTTCGGCCGGGCGAAAAGTCTGGGCGAACGCTCTTTAGGCTATGTGGATCCCGGTGCGGTGTCCATGTCGTTGATTCTGCAATATATGTCCGATTATGTGAATCAGCATTAACCGGTTTTTAGTCGGGCATCAAGAGATGTCAGTCAAGCGGAGGAACCATGATGAAAGAAAATGCATCCCATGTTCGTTGGTTTGTTTTCGGCATTATTTTCCTGCTGGTGGTTATCAACTTAATCGACCGCATTTCCCTGTCCATTGCGATGCCGACCATCGCGCAGGAATTTGATCTTTCGCCGCAGACTCAGGGCTTGATATTAAGCAGTTTTTTCTGGGCCTATGCCCTGCTGCAAATTCCCGGCGGCTGGTTAATCGATAAATACGGTCCGCGCAAAATTATCACCGGTTCCACGGTATTATGGGGGATTTTTCAAACCTTAGCGGCATTTTCAACCGGCGGACTTTCTTTGCTGGCGGCGCGTTTTATGCTCGGCGCCGCCGAAGCGCCGCTGTTTCCTTCCGGCGGAAAACTCAATGCCACCTGGCTGTCCCCTCAGGAACGCGGACGCGGCGCAGTGATTATGGATTGCGGCGGCCCGCTTGGTGCTGCGCTGGGCGGTATTATTATCGCCTATATGCTCGCCGGGATCGGCTCCTGGCGCATTGTGTTCGCTATCGCCGGTATCGTCACGGTGCTGTTAGGCTGGGTTGCCTGGGCATTTTTACGCGATACGCCGCAGCAGCACCATGGGGTGAATCAGCAGGAATTGCGCTTAATTACCCATCAGACCGCTCAAAGTGCGGTGGATTCTGAGCCGGTTTCGCCGGGCATCGGGGTGGATTTTCCGTCACTTGCCGCCATTCTGTGCGGTCGCGCCGCTTGGGCGATGATGTTTTTCGGTTTACTCACTTGGGGACCAAGCTATCTGGCTCAGGCGAGAGGATTCGACATTAAAGGCATCGGCAATGCCACCTTCATTATTTTTCTGTGCGGCGCCGGCGGTTCATTGTGCGGCGGGTTTATTGCCGATATGCTGGTGAAACAGGGCCTGGCACAAAAAGTGGTTTTAAAATCCGTTTTAACCTTATCCGGCCTCAGCACCCTTGTCGCATTTTATCTGTTACCGACCATGCAGGATCCTGTCGTGGCGATAGTCATTTTATCCGTCGCCGCCTTTTTCTTAATGTGGGGTAGCCTGTACTGGAGTTTTCCGGCGCTGTTGGCACCGAAAAACAAAGTCGGCATCGTCGGCGGCATCATGAATATGGCAGGCAGTGTCGGCGGCATTGCGGTACCGATTTTAGTCGGCATGATTTTAGGCCGCTCGCACAATTATGATCATGTCCTGCTGTTTTTTGCCGGCTGCTCACTGGTCTATATCTTAGGCACTTTAAGCATTAAGCTAAGCCAAGAAAATAAATAGGAGACACCGTATGAATACCGAGTTATACCACGGCCCGATGATCGACGCGCACCAGCATTTCTGGCAACCGCAGATTAATCCGCATCCCTGGCTGGCGAAAGATGTGCTGATTCCCTTCAGATACGGCGATTACAGCGCCATTAAAAAAGAATATCTGCCGCCGGATTATTTAGCCGACGCCACGCCGAAGCATAATGTGGTGGCCACCGTTTATATTGATGCGGAATGGGATCCTGATGATCCTATCGGCGAAACGGCTTATATTCATACCGTTGCGGACAAATTCGGCATGCCGAACGCAGTTGTAGCACAAGCATGGCTGCACCATGACGATATCGACGAGGTGTTACAACGACAAGCGCGCTATCCGCTGGTCAGAAGCGTTCGGCACAAACCGGCGGGGCCGGCGACGCTAAGAGAAGCGGAAATGGGATTCAGAACGCTGATGAGTGATGACAAATGGCGGCAAGGTTATCAACTGTTACAGAAATATCGGCTGCATTTTGATTTACAGACACCGTGGTGGAATCTACACGAAGCCAAACAGTTGGCGCTGGATTTTCCGGCAACGCTGATTATCTTAAATCATACCGGATTACCGGCGGATCGCTCGGCGGAAGGGTTGCGCGAATGGCATAAAGCCATGTCGCAGCTTGCCGATATTGCGAATATCGTGGTGAAAATTTCCGGCCTCGGATTAGCGGATAAACGCTGGAATATCGAAGACAACCGCTGGATTATTCAGGAAACTGTCCGCATGTTCGGCACCGATCGCGCCATGTTCGCCAGTAATTTTCCGGTTGACAGTTTATGCGGTAACTTAGACACCATTTTCGACGGTTTTAAAGACAGCGTGAAAACATATAGTTATGATGAACAATACCAACTGTTTTTCGCCAATGCGCAAAAATATTACAACATCCATGTAGAGGCATAATCGATGACGAATACACTGAAACTTGCGGTAAATACTTCGATTTACGACGGTTACGATATGGAAACCGCCTTGGCTTCAATTAAAAAGTGCGGTTTTAATTACTTCGAATTAGCCTACAACCAAGGCTATGTCGGTAATCTGAAGCAGGATTTATTCGGTGAGGAAAATGCTGAGAAAATCAACCGGTTAAAACAAAAATATCAGCTCTCCACCCTTGCTTTGGGCTGTACCATGGATTTGGCGGCGGAAAATTTTGCAGACATCTTCGCACCGCGCATTTATTTTGCCGAATCCATCGGGGCGAAATACCTCAACGTCTGCACCACGACACGCCAAAAATATAAACAATTAGTGGCGAATCTGACATCGTTAAAACCGATATTGCAACAAACCGGCTGTATTTTATGTCTGGAAAACGCCGGAGATGCGAATTTCGATGCCTTCGTCACCTTAAACGACGGGATCGAATTACTCACCGCACTGGATTCGCCGCATTACTCAATCAACTTCGATCCGGGCAATATGGTGACGTACGACAGAAACCTGCCTGTTACGGAGCAAGCGATACAGTCGCTTAACTATTCGCGGCATTTTCATATTAAAGACGTGGCCGTCATCGATCATAAATTCGAGTTTATTCCGATTGAAGGCAACGGGCTGATTGATTACGCCCAAATCATACCGGCGGTAAAACAAAAAGATCTGCCTTGCAGTTTTGAAATTCCGTTGAGAATTTACCGCGATTTAGACGCCACGCCGCGCAGAAAAGCCAGCCCCGCGGCGCTTTCCGTCATAGAAAATACCTTGATGAGATCAAAAAATTATATTGATTCACTTTAACAACAACAGGAAGACACATGAAATCTGAAGATGGTGATTTATTAACCGAGATTGCAATTGCCTATTATGAACATGAGCTGACGCAGGAAGAAATTGCGCAACGCTTTAATATTTCACGGGTTAAGGTCGGGCGCTTATTAAAAAAAGCCCGCCAGGAGGGCATTGTCGAAATCAATGTTAAATATCACCCGATATTCACGTCTCAATTAGAGAAAAAATTAATCGAACAATTCGGTATTCAGCGCGCCTTAATTGCCGTTGACGAATACAGTGAAAAAGAACAGCGCAAACAGGTGGCCGCGCTGGTGAACGGTTATCTGGTGAATGTGTTAAAAGACGGCATGACCGTCGCCGTCGGTCAGGGACGCAATGTCGCCGCGATCGGAGAATATATCGGCATTTCGCCCGAACGAAACTGTAAATTTATTTGCAGTATCGGCGGCACTCAACGCATCGGCCCGCCGGTGGATGCGGATCATATTTGCCGTAATCTGGCCAAACGCTTTAACGGGAGCTATGAAACCTTGTATGCGCCGGCCTATCTGGAAAATAAAGAATTCAGAAGTATTTTCATGAAAAACGGCGTGATTAAAGACACGCTGGATCGCGCCCGCAAGGCCGATATCGCTTTAGTCGGTATCGGCGATATGAACGAAAACAGCTACATGGTGCAATTGGGCTGGTTCACGCCGAAAGAAATCACCGACGCCCGCATCAACGAAGGGGTCATCGGCGAAATTGCGGGCTACGGCTTTTTTAATTTGCAGGGTGAATTGGCCGATACCGTGATGAGTAACCGCGTCATCGGTCTGAGTCTGGAAGATTTGCGGGATATTCCCTGCGTTATCGGCATCGCCTCCGAAAATACCAAAGCGATGGCAATTCTGGGTGCACTCAGAACGGGGATTATTAACGTGATTGCCACCACGGCGACAAATATTAACAGTATTCTTAATTTCACCAAAATTTAAATGACGATCAACCGATAAGGAGAAATCACGATGAAAATTGCGATTGGTTGCGATGAAGCCGCTTACAATTTAAAAGTCGAATTAATGAAGTATCTGGATTCGCTCGGCATTGAATATCAGGATTTCGGCGCCGATGCCGGTGCGGTGGTGCTTTATCCGGACGTCGCTGAACAGGTGGCGCTGGCGGTGGCCGACGGCAAATACGAACGGGGAATTTTAACCTGCGGAACCGGTATCGGTATGGCGATTACCGCCAATAAAATCCCGGGGATCCGAGCGGCCGTTTGTCACGATGTGTTTTCCGCCGAACGGGCAAGAAAAAGCAACGATGCGCAGATTATCTGTTTCGGTGAACGCGTGATCGGCGTCGAGCTGGCCAAATCGTTGCTCAAAGTCTGGCTGGAATCGGATTTCGCCGGCGGCGGATCGGCACCGAAAGTCGCAAAAATCAAAGCGATTGATGCGAAATACAGCAAACAACGTTAAACAACCCGCCTGTCATCACTCATTCAATGGAGGTGTAATATGCCAAAAACGACTCTGATTTCCACCGCACTTTTTAGCGCATTATTGTCCGGTTCCGTGTTCGCTGCGGGACAACATACCTTCGCCTTAAGTCATTACGGCTCGCCGAGCGATACGGTTACCAAAGCCACCGAATTTATGGCCAAACGGGCAAATGAACTTTCGAACGGGAGGATCACGATTAAACTGCATCCGAACAGCGAACTGGGCAACTCGGACACGCAAATCGACGGCACCCGCATGGGCACCATTGATATTGTGGTGGTCGGCAATCCGTATTACACCACATTTAATGAAAAGCTGAATTTACTGGATTTGCCTTTCCTGTTCAGAGACGAACAGCATGTAGAAAAAGTACTTAACAGCGACGTGGGCGAGCAGCTGTTAAATTCGCTGGAAGAATCCAATTTAAAAGGGCTGGCGTTTTATGAAATCGGTTTCCGCGATATTACCAACAGCAAAAAGCAAATTAACACGGTGGCGGATCTGTCCCATTTAAAACTGCGCACCACGCCGAACCCGGCGCATATCGCCGCCTTTAAGGAATGGGGCGCCAATCCGACCCCGATGCCGTTTAACGAAGTGTATTTCTCGTTAAAAACCGGCGTGATCGACGGTCAGGAAAATCCGGTGCATCATATTTATAACAACAATCTGCAGGAAGTGCAGAAATACCTTTCGCTAACCCATCACGCTTATACCGCCGCCCCGATGTCGATGAATCTTGACCGCTTTAACAGTCTGGATCAGGAAGATCAGGCGATTTTATTGCAGGCGGCGAAAGAAGGCGCCGAACTGGAGAAAAAACTGAACATAGAGGAAAACAAAATTTATCTGGATAAACTCAAACAGCAAGGCATGGAGGTCGAAACCCATCCGGATGTGGCGACATTCCAACGCGGTGCGCAGAAAGCCTGGGATGACTATGCGCAAAAATTCGGCCGGGAGATGATTTCCAAAGTGACGGAAACCCAATAACGGCAGGTTCAGGCTAACGGGGACAAACGATTATGATCGAGCAATATGAAAAATTCATCAACAAAACCTTTTTATCATTGGGGTGCGTCTTTTTTCTCGTTATTGTCGTCATGACATTTATCCAGGTCATCACTCGGTATGTGGTGAACATTTCCTTTCCATGGGCGGAGGAATTTCTCCGCTTCTGCTACACCTGGATGATTCTGTTCGGCATATTAACCACCACGCAAATACAGGTTCCGCTGTTGAGAATTATGATCTTTGAGAAATTTAAATACGGCTGGTTATTATCTTCTCTGCTTTACATCATCATGCTGATTTGCCTGTTTTTATTAATCAAAGGCGGTATCAAAGTCTATTCGATGAACCTGAAAAGCTATTATTCGGCGTTCAAAATTTCAAAAGCCTGGGTATATATTCCGTTTATCATCTGCCTGTCTTTGGAGATGATCAGAATCGTTATCGCCTCGGTGTCCTTGGTTAAAACGCATAAAGTGAGGGAATTATAATGTCATTTATTGTCTTGCTCGGCGTAATGTTCGTTCTGACGGTGTTAGGTCTGCCGCTCTTTTACAGTATTATCTTCGCCTCAATCGTCACCTTATTTTATTTCCTGCCGACCATTCCGATCACCATTGTGGCGCAACAGGTCATGCAGGGGCTGGATACCAATGCGCTACAGGCGCTGGCATTCTTCTTCCTGGCCGGCGAGTTAATGAGCGTCGGCGGCATCACCACCCGCATTATCCGTTTTGTCACCGCATTAATCGGACGCTGGAAAGGCTCCCTTGCCTATATCAATATTTTTTCCAGCCTGTTTTTCGGCTCCATCAGCGGTTCGGCGGTGGCGTCAACTGCGGCAATCGGCAGTTCCTTAATTCCGGCGATGAAAAAAAACGGCTATCCGGCGGATTTTTCCGCCGCACTGACGCAGTCCGCCTCGATTATCGGCCCGATTATTCCGCCCAGTGTGCCGATGATTGTGTTTGCCGCTCTGGCCGGCGCCGGTGTGTCGGTGGGTAAAATGTTTATGTCGGGCATTATTCCCGGCATCATGATCGCATTAACCCTGATTCTGGTGACGTTCGTACTAAGCAAAATCTATAAATACGGCAATCCGGCCACGCCGTTTGACTGGCAGGAAGTAAAAGCAAGCGCCAAAGATGCGCTGTGGGCGTTACTTTGTCCGATCATTATTCTGTACGGCATTATTTCCGGCATTTTTACCGCCACGGAAGCGGGAGCGGTCTCGGTAGTTTATGCCTATCTGGTCGGTACTTTCGTGTATAAAGAGCTGAGTATCGAACTGCTGAAAAAAGCCCTGTTTTCTTCACTGAAAGGCACCATCACCGTGATGCTGATTGTCGGCGCGTCCTCCATTTTCGCCTGGCTGATCGCCCGTTTACAAATCAGTCATCAGGTCGCGTTATGGGTATCCGCCGTGTGCGACAGCCCGCTGGAAGCGCTGATTCTGATTAACGTCATCGTGCTGTTTATCGGCATGATTATGGATCCGACCGCGGCACTGACCATTCTGGTGCCGGTATTTATGCCGATCGTCAATCAGTTCGGTATCCATCCCGTGCATTTCGGTCTGGTGATTGTGTTAAATCTGATGATTGGGCTGGTCACCCCGCCGGTGGGCTATTTAATTTTTCTCTCTGCCAACATTGCCGAATGCGAACCGATGCGGGTATTAAAAGAAAGCCTGCCGTTTTTACTGTCGCTGTTCGCGCTGTTGATCCTGTTAATTCTAGTCCCTGAATTCAGCACCTGGTTGCCGAATCTGTTGTTCCCGTAAGGAGAAAAATGATGAATAAGTGGATTGACCTCAGCATGCCGATTTGCGCCGATCACATTCGCTGGCATGCCGATATCACGAAAAAAGGCCGTTTTGCCCAAGGCGATTTATTCGAAGCCACGCAATTACAGGTTTCCTGTCATGCCTTCACCCATATGGACGCATTAAGCCATATTCAACAAGACGGCTACACTATTTTGGATATTCCGATCGAAACCTATATCGGCGAATTTCATGTTTTGGATTTATCCGCTCAAATAACCGATAATTTTGCCATCACGGCACAGGTTCTGGATGCCGTCTTTCCCGCCGAGCCGGTCAGCAAAATTATTTTCAAAACCTGTTGGGATACCCATTACAGCTACAATTCAACCCAATTCTGGGGCAATGCGCCCTATATCACCGCCGACGGCGCGGCCTATTTGGCCGACAAAGGTTTAACCATTATCGCCTTCGATTTCCCGCAGGATTACCCAATTCGAGGCTGGCTCAGCGGCACCATGGAAAAGCCGCTGAGCAAACATGTCACCCATCATCATTTATTGCAAAAGGGCATCACTCTGGTCGAATATCTGTGCAACACCCGAAAAATTACCGGTCGGACGGTTGATGCGTTAATGATACCTATCGCCATCGACAATGCCGACGGTTCTCCTTGCCGGGTGTTAATCAAAAATAAGGAATAAGCCATGAAAAATAAAAAAATTTATTTCGGTACCAATTTAAAAATGTACAAAGGTAATGCGGAAACGGTGAATTATTTGACCGCACTTTCTCATCTGGCGGAACAATTGCCGTCGCACTATGACATCGAATTATTCGTGATTCCCTCTTATACCACGCTCAAAGACGCCACCACCCTGATGGCGTCCGAACACATGCGCCGCAAAATCACCATCGGCGCGCAAAACCTCAACGCCAATGACAGCGGGCAGTTTACCGGGGATATTTCCCCGCTTATGCTGAAAGAAATCAATACGCAGCTGGTTATGATCGGGCATTCCGAACGGCGGCATATTATGAAAGAAACCGATCAGGAAGAAAACGAAAAGGTGATTGCCGCATTAAAGCACGGCTTTACCACGTTGCTTTGTGTCGGCGAAACGCTGGAGCAAAAAAATTATGCCATTTCCGATGAAATATTGCGCATGCAATTAAAAATCGGTCTGCACGGCATTCAGCCGCATCAGCTGGACAAACTTTGGATCGCCTATGAACCGGTATGGGCGATCGGTAACAACGGGGTTCCTGCCAGCGCCGAATATGCCGATGCAAAACATGCCGTGATCAAACAGTGTTTATTTGAATTATTCGGCGCAAACGGCCGTGATATTCCGGTGCTGTACGGCGGCAGCGTCAATCCGGAAAATGCCAATAAACTGATTGTAAAACCGCATATCGACGGGTTATTTGTCGGCCGCAGCGCCTGGGATGCCGATAAATTCTACGCCCTAATCCGGGATGCGTTGCACACCCTATCCGAAGGAAAAACCGACGCAGCACCGCAAGCCTGCGAATTGACCGCCACCGCCAAGCAATTAATCGCCCTGTTAGGCGGGCAAGACAATATCGTGGCGTTGACCCATTGTGCGACCCGGTTGCGGGTCGTGTTGAAAAACGACGGCAAAATGGATAAATCCGGCATTGAAAAACTCAAGGCAGTGAAAGGATTATTTTCCATTACCGATCAGTATCAAATCATCCTGGGCGCAGACATCGTGCATGTCGTGTATGCGGAAATGGTCAAACAAATGACCGCACCCCAACAAGTGGCGCACTAGCGTGCCATATCGACGCAGTCAACGCGCTTTCGCCGGCGATTAATTGACCCTTTCATACTGATAAGGAGTGAATGATGAACGAACCTGCAACAACTGAAAAACCGACTTATTTCCGTTGGATCATTTTCGGCGTGATGTTTTTTCTGATGGCGGTTAATCTGATGGACCGAATCACCTTGTCCATCGGCATGCCGTATATCAAAGAAGAGTTTAATCTTTCGCCCGTTATGCAAGGACTGATTTTGAGCAGTTTCTTTTGGTCGTACGCCTTGCTGCAAGTGCCGGGCGGCTGGCTGCTGGATCGGTACGGGCCGCGCAAAGTGATTACCGGTTCTCTTGTGGGCTGGGGCTTTTTTCAGGCGATTATCGGTCTGGCGACCGGCGGTATTTCCATGATTCTGGCCAGAATCGGATTAGGCGCGACGGAAAGTCCGATTTCACCGAGTGGGGCGAAACTCAGCTCCGCCTGGTTAACTTCCTCGGAACGGGGACGCGGCGCGGTGATTATGGATTCCGGCAGCCCTTTAGGCGTGGCCTTAGGCGGTATTATCGTCGCCCATTTAATCATTTTGTTTGATTCCTGGCGCCTTGCGTTTATTGTGGTCGGGCTATTTACCATGTCGTTGGGCATTCTGTCCTGGTGGCTACTGCGCGACAAACCGAGCGAACATCATCGTGTAAACCGTGCGGAGCTGGCTCACATTGAGGCGGGCAATAAAGTATCCGGTACCGGCACTGACAACAAGCCGACAAAAGGCATCGGCATTTCTTGGTTTACCATGACCGCCATTATGCTCGGCCGCGCCTCCTGGGGCATGGTATATTGGGGCTTATTAACCTGGGGGCCGAATTACCTTGCTCAGGCACAGGGATTGGATCTCAAAAGCATCGGCAACTCGACATTTTTAATTTTTATTCTGGGCACGCTGGGCTGCTTATTCAGCGGCTTCTTTGTCGATTTTTTGGTCAAAAGGGGCGTTAGCCATAATATTGCGTTGAAAAGTTTATTATCCCTGTCCGGCATCGTCGGCTTGACCGTGTTCTTAATGCTGCCGTCAACCTCGGATCCGTCAACCGCCGTATGGCTACTCGGCATCGCCGCATTCTTTATGATGTTCGGCAGCTTATACTGGAGTTTTCCGGCAATTCTGGCGCCGAAAGACCGGGTCGGGATCGTCGGCGGCTTTATGAATATGGCAAACAGCTGCGCCGGCATTCTGGTACCGATTTTAGTCGGCGTTATTCTTGAATATACCGGCAGTTTCGCCGGTGTCTTAACCTATTTCGGCATTTGTGCGGGCTGTTACATTTTGGGAACGCTGTGCATTAATTTTAATAAAGTGCCGTGTTCGGCGAACGCACAAGCCTAGGAGGCCATATGCAAAAAACCGTTTTATCGCCCTCGTTACTGATTCCGGAACTCTTTTTTCCGTTAATGACGAACGAACGGAATGTGCTGGATATCGTCAATAACATCATTACGTTCGATTTTTACCGCACAATCGAACTCGGCATGCTCACCCAGCCGCCTGTCATCCGCCGCCTCCGACAGCTTGCGGAACAGCATCACCTGAACATCGTGCAATGGATGACCTTTGAATTATTGAAAGACAATCTGAATTTAGCCAGCTTAGACCCCGCGCTGCGAAAAAAATCCGTCCGACGGGCCAAACAACTCGTTCATCTGGCGGCAGAAACGGGCACCGGTAAGCTGTCAATTGTCAGCGGTGCGAAACCGGCCGATGCCCATTTACAACATGAGGCGAAAAAATGCCTGGCGGATTCGCTGATAGAACTCAGTCAGGAAACTAAACAATTCCGGATGGTATTACAAATCGAACCGTTAGACTGTTTTGCGCACAAAAAACAGTTAATCGGTTTAACCGGCGATACCGTCGACTGGATTCAACAGTTCCGCAACGAATGCCCGAATTTATATATTGCCTGGGACAGCGCGCATACCGCGTTGAATCGGGAAGATATGATCGAATCGTTACAAACCGCCGCGCCTTTTATTTCTCAATTACATTTGTCTAACGCCGTGTTAAATTGCGATGATCCGCTGTACGGCGATTTTCACATGCCACTGGGCGCGCCCGGTTTTCTCACCGAAGAGACAGTGATACCGATTCTAACGGCAGCGCAACAATTAACTATCCCAAGCGTATTTGATGAACTGACGGTTGCCGTCGAAGTCCGAACCACGGAAACCGACAATCTCTGGCAGCATGAAAAACAATGCCGACATTTTCTTAACGCGGCATTAACCGCACTTTAGAGGTAATTAAGTATGACAAATCCCCCGATTTTAAAAGTGGAAAAAGTCCCTGAGCTGGTGGTGGATATGCTGTCGGCCGACTACACCGTCCTTGCCTATGAAACCATGACCGCCGCGCAATTCGCCGAGGTCGCCGAAACGGTGCAGGTTATTCTGGCAAGCGGCGAGTCCAGCGTGCCGGCAAATCTGATTGAAAAACTACCGCACTTAAAGCTGATTGCCGTTTTCGGGGTCGGATACGACGGTGTGGATATGCCGGCAGCGTTGGCAAAAGGGGTAAAAGTCACGCACACCCCGGACGTATTAACTGATGATGTGGCGGATTTAGGCATGGCGCTTATGCTGGCAACGGCGCGCCGAATCGTGGCGGCGCAGCGTTTTATTGAAAGTCAACAATGGGGCAAACAGCCTTCTCCGCTCGCCACCAAAGTCAGCGGCAGCCGTCTGGGCATCGTCGGCTTCGGCCGTGTCGGTCAGGCGGTCGCCAAAAGAGCGGCGGCGTTTAACATGCAAATCGGCTATTTCTCGCTGGAACAGGTGCCCGATTCGCCCTATACCTACTATGCCGATTTAAGCGCATTAGCGCGGCAGAGCGATGTTTTAATGCTGTGCCTGTCCGGCGGAACAACCACCAAACACATAGTAAACGCCGATATTTTGCAGGCGCTGGGTAATAAGGGGATTCTCATTAACATCGCCCGGGGCAGTGTTGTGGATGAGCAAGCCTTGGTACACGCCATTGAAAACCACATTATTGCCGGTGCCGGGCTGGATGTTTTCGCCGACGAACCGCATGTTCCGCCGGCGCTGCTGCATAATGACAGGGTCGTCGTCACCCCGCATATCGGCAGCGCAACGCTGTCCACCCGCACGGCAATGGGACGCTTGGTGGTCGACAATATTGATTTATTCTTTGCCCGGAAAGCGTTGAAAACGCCGGTGCCTGAATGCCGGGAATAAACACCTTATTCATATTTATCAATTTAAAACACATTGGGAGAAAAACCTATGACAACACAATTAGACGCTCTGCGCGGCATGACCGTGGTGGTTGCCGATACCGGCGATATTGATGCGATTAAACAATACCAACCGCAGGATGCCACCACCAATCCGTCCTTAATTCTAAGCGCCTCCGCCCTGCCGCAATACGCCGCGCTGATTGACGAGGCGATTGCTTACGCCAAAACGCAAAGCCAGGACCGCGCACAGCAACTGATTGATGCGGAAGACAAACTGGCGGTCAATATCGGGCTGGAAATCCTCAAAATCGTGCCGGGACGCGTTTCCACCGAAGTGGACGCCCGCCTGTCTTATGACACCGACGCCACAGTGGCGAAAGCACGCAAGTTAATCAAACTGTATAACGACGCCGGCATTGCCAACGAGCGGATTTTAATTAAAATCGCCTCCACTTGGCAGGGTATTCGTGCGGCGGAAATTCTGGAACAAGAAGGGATTAACTGTAATCTGACCTTATTATTCTCCCAAGCGCAGGCGCGCGCCTGTGCGGAAGCGGGGGTCTATCTGATTTCGCCGTTCGTCGGCCGTATTCTGGACTGGTATAAAGCGCACGGCGAGAAAAAAGACTATGCGCCGGCGGAAGACCCGGGC
>Ga0129306_1000447_pt1 | contig 64905 bp, 54 predicted proteins | sample P827metagenome_FD_94438 | JGI IMG/M metagenome (GOLD analysis project Ga0129306, IMG submission 94438) | Capybara group fecal microbial communities from Wisconsin, USA - P827 metagenome | ecosystem: Host-associated > Mammals > Digestive system > Large intestine > Fecal | place: USA: Wisconsin... | reverse complement strand
GAAGTGAAACGCTGTAACGCCGATGGTAGTGTGGGGTTTCCCCATGTGAGAGTAGGACACCGCCGGGTTTTAATTAGAGAAGAGACCACTTGCCGAGGGCAGGTGGTTTTTTTGTTTTTGGGGGAAAACCGGCAAAAAATCCCCGCACTTTTAGGTTAACCAAAGATAAAGAAGATAAAGTGCGGTGGGTTTTAAGAGAATTTTTTCTCGATGATTGTTAAAAAATTATGAAAAAGTAAGTAAAATAAACAGCACTCATTTTCATTACAACATGTAGCAAGGAATTTATGGCGTTATTAAATATATTGATTTATCCCGATGAACGTTTAAAAACGGTCGCTAAGCCTGTCGAGTCATTTGACGAGGCGCTGGATCAGTTTATTGATGATATGTTTGAAACCATGTATCAGGAACAGGGCATTGGGCTGGCGGCGACGCAGGTTGATGTGCATAAACGGGTCATTACCATTGATATTGAGGGCACGAAAGAAAATCAACTGGTTCTGATTAACCCTGAAATTGTGGAAAGCAGCGGTGAAACCGGCATTGAAGAAGGTTGTCTGTCGTTGCCGGGATTGCGCGGACTGGTTCCGCGTAAGGAAAAAGTGAAAGTGAACGCCTTAAACCGCAAAGGCGAGCCCTTTAGTTTAGAGGCGGACGGTTTATTGGCGATTTGCATTCAGCACGAGATTGATCACCTCAACGGTATTGTGTTTGCCGATTACCTGTCACCGCTGAAACGTCAGCGTATGAAAGACAAATTGCTCAAGTTGCAAAAACAGATGGAACGACAGCAATAATGTGCAGGAAGTGCGGAATCATAAAGCAAAAAAACCGCACTTTTTTCATGGATCGGCTGAAACCGATTGACCGCAACACCTTCTCAGGTTACTTTTAAGCACAGTAACTATCACGACGCAGAACATTATGATGAAACCATTGAAAATTATTTTTGCCGGCACGCCGGATTTTGCCGCCCAGCATCTACAGGCTCTCCTTGATTCTCCGCATGATATCATCGCCGTTTACACCCAGCCGGACAAACCCGCCGGGCGCGGTAAAAAGCTACAGGCAAGTGCGGTCAAACAATTGGCCGAACAATACAATCTGCCCATCTATCAGCCGACATCTTTACGCAAACCGGAGGCGCAGCAGCAATTGAAGGCATTGCAGGCGGATGTTATGGTGGTCGTGGCTTATGGCTTGATGTTGCCTAAAGCGGTGCTGGAGGCGCCACGGCTGGGATGTTTGAATGTACACGGCTCTTTATTGCCGCGCTGGCGCGGTGCAGCGCCGATTCAGCGTGCGATTTGGGCCGGTGATGCTCAAACCGGCGTGACTATTATGCAGATGAATGAGGGGCTGGATACGGGCGATATGCTGCATCAAGTTTATTGTGATATTGAGTCTGAAGACACCTCGGCCAGCCTTTATCATAAGCTGGCGCAAATGGCGCCTTCTGCGTTGATCGCGGTGCTGAACGGATTGGAACGCGGCGAATTTAAACCGCAGCCGCAGGATGACGCGCTGAGCAGTTATGCGGAAAAATTATCGAAAGAAGAAGCCAGATTGAACTGGCAGTTATCCGCACAGCAGCTTGAACGCTGTATCCGTGCATTTAATCCGTGGCCGATGAGTTATTTACTGACCGTTGACGGACAAAATAACGCCCAATCCCTGAAAGTTTATCGGGCAACGGTACTGCCGCATCAGGATGCCGCGCCGGGCACGATTTTACAGGCGGATAAGCAAGGTATCCGGATTGCAACCGCACAGGGCGTGCTGAATATTCTGCAATTGCAGCCGGCGGGCAAAAAGCCGATGTCGGCGCAGGATTTATTAAACGGCAGAACGGATTGGTTTACTGTCGGTCGGGTGCTGGCATGATACAGGCGTCAAACAACACACAGCCACGGCGCATTCGCCGCACAGGAAAAACTGCGCCGAAAAGCACCGCACTTTCCGTGCGTGCAGTCGCGGCACAGATTATTTTGCAGGTGGTTGATCAGAGACAATCGCTGTCCGTGCTGTTGCCGCATCATCAATCTCGCGTCAATCCGCAGGATTTCCCTTTGTTGCAGGAAATCTGTTTCGGCGTTTGTCGCGTATTGCCACGCTTAGAACAAGTGCTGGCCGCACTGCTGGCGAAACCGTTGAAAGGCAAACTGCGTATCCTGCATTGCTTGCTGCTGATTACGCTGTATCAGCTGTTATATACGCGCATACCTGCTCATGCGGCGGTTGATGAAGCGGTGAACGCGACTGTCGGCTTGAAAGTCGGGCCGTTCCGTGGGCTGGTCAACGGCGTATTGCGCCGCTTTTTGCGCGAGCAGGAACCGATTCTGGCGAAGGTGGATAAACACTGGCAGACGTTGCACCCGGAATGGCTGGTGAACCGATTGAAATCGGCATACCCGACGAACTGGCGCGATATTATTGCGGCCAACAATCAAAAACCGCCGATGTGGTTACGCGTAAATCCGCAGCGTTGTACAAGCGCAGATTATCAGGCATTGCTGGCACAACAAGGCATTGAAAGTTCTGCGGCACAGCCGGCGCAGGCGCTGTGTTTGACGCAGGCCTGTGCGGTCGGGCAGCTGCCGCATTTTGCGCAGGGCTGGGTAACGGTGCAGGATTTGCATGCACAATGGGCTGCCCGGCTGCTTGCGCCGCAAAATGGCGAATTGATTCTGGATGCCTGTGCCGCGCCGGGCGGAAAAACCACGCATATTCTGGAACTGGCGCCGCAAGCGCGCGTTGTGGCGCTGGATATTGAACAGCACCGCCTGCAGCGAGTAACAGAAAATCTCGCCCGTATGGGGCAACAGGCACAAGTGATTTGCGGGGATGCGACACAACCGGCGCAATGGATGTCGCAGATTGTCGCCGAAGCGGAAAAAAGTGCGGTGCAATTTGACCGTATTTTGTTGGACGCACCTTGTTCCGCCACCGGCGTAATCCGCCGTCATCCGGATATAAAGTGGTTGCGTCAGGAGGCGGATATTGCACAGCTTGCCGCATTACAAGCCCGGATTCTGACTGCGCTGTGGGCGAAATTAAAACCGAATGGGGTGTTGTTATATGCCACCTGTTCCGTATTGCCGCCGGAAAATACGCAGCAAATCGCCGCATTCTTGGCTCATCATACCGATGCCGAATTGCTGCCGTTGCCGTTCGCCTCGCAGGGTGATTGCATCGGTCATCAGTTTATTCCGCAGGAAAATGCCGGCGACGGTTTTTATTATGCCAAACTCAGAAAACGGCCGCATTAAGGCGCGTTGATTAGAGCCGCGCCTTTCGCCGCGGATAGCCGGACGGGCGGCCGTGATGATGGTGAAAACCGGCATGACGCCGGGGTGTTTCGAGAGAACAGAACATGAAGATAATTATTTTAGGTGCCGGACAGGTGGGAACCACGCTGGCGGAAAATCTGGTCAGCGAAGATAACGATATCACCTTAGTCGATAACGAATATGCCCGTTTGGAAGCCTTACAGGACAAGCATGATCTGCGCGTGATCCGGGGCGCGGCATCTTCGCCGAAAGTGCTGCGCGAAGCCGGTGCGGCGGATGCGGATTTGTTGGTTGCCGTTACGAATTCGGACGAAACCAATATGGTGGCCTGCCAAATTGCGCGTACTTTATTTAATACGCCGACTAAAATTGCGCGTATCCGCAGTTCGGCCTATCTGCGCGAAAAGGACAAACTGTTTCAGCCCGATGTGATTCCTATTGATCATATTATCTCGCCGGAAAAACTGGTGACGGAAGAAATTTCCCGCTTAATTGATTATCCCGGCGCGCTGCAGGTCTCGCATTTCGCCGACGGACATATCAGTATCGTGGTGGTGAAAACCTATTACGGCGGGCCGTTGGTCGGCTATACCTTATCGGCGCTGCGCGATCATATGCCGTATATTGATTGCCGGATTCTGTCGATTCTGCGTCAGGATAAGGTTATTCGCCCGCAGGGATCGACGATTATTGAAGCCGGCGACGAAGTTACTTTTATTTGCGCCACCATTCATATTAAAGCGGTGATGAGCGAATTGCAGCGGCTGGAAAAACCTTACAAACGTATTATGATTGTCGGCGGCGGCAATATCGGCACCGGAGTGGCAAAACGGTTGGAAGAGCAATGTTCGGTCAAACTGATCGAACGTAATGCGGAACGTGCCACCGTGCTGGCGGAGAAACTGGCGAAAACGCTGGTATTTTGCGGCGATGCCTCGGATCAGTCGCTGTTATTTGAAGAACATATTGAAAATATTGACGTATTTTTATCCCTTACCAGCGACGATGAAGCCAATATTATGTCTGCGCTGCTGGCAAAGCGTCTGGGCGCGAAAAAAGCGATGGTGCTGATTCAGCGTATGGCCTATATCAATCTGATTCAGGGCGGCACCATCGATATTGCGGTTTCGCCGCAGCAAGCGACGATTTCCGCCCTGCTGGGGCATATTCGTAAAGGCGATGTCACCAATGTGGTTTCTTTGCGTCACGGCATTGCTGAAGCGCTGGAAATTGTCGCGCACGGCGATGAGAGCTCCTCCAATGTTATCGGGCGTAAAGTGTCCGAATTAAAATTGCCCGTCAATGCGATCGTCGGTGCGGTATTGCGCAACGGAGATGTGATTATTGCCAAAAAGGATTTGGTGATTCAAGCCGAAGATCATGTGGTGGTTTATGTCAGCGATAAAAAACATATTCCGGAAATCGAAAAACTGTTCCAGCCGAGTGCGTTTTTTATTTAAAGATATGTAAAAACACTGTACTTATTGTTTTTAGTTCCTATAATGTGCGATTTAGCGTCCGCTGTTATGCGAGTCAATGCGTTGCGCGGCGGATTCTGAATCATTCCGCTTAATTTAGGAGCATTTTATGAGTTTTATTAAAGAATTCCGCGAATTTGCCATGCGCGGTAATGTCGTTGATATGGCAGTCGGTGTCATCATCGGCGGCGCGTTCGGAAAAATCGTCAGCTCGCTGGTCGCCGATGTCGTCATGCCGGTTTTAGGGATCTTAACCGGCGGTGTGGATTTCAAAGATTTGAATGTGGTACTGAAAGAGGCGGTCGGTGATGTGCCGGCGGTAACGTTAAACTACGGCGCCTTTGTTCAGAATATTTTTGATTTTGTGATTATCGCATTCGCGATCTTTTTAATGATCAAAGGGATTAACCGACTGAAAAAACCGGAACCCGAACCGGCACCGGAAGAACCGTCCAATGAAGAAAAACTGCTGACGGAAATCCGTGACTTACTGAAAAAATAAGATAAATTTAACATAACAATCTTCTCGGAATGAGAAGATTTTTTTTATCCGGAAATGCTACAATAGACCGATAACCCACAAACGGAGAGCAGGCAAATGGCAGAGATTGACGAATTACAGGCGCAAACCCGCGAAATTATCGAGGATTTGCTTAACGACGGCAGCGATCCCGCCGCACTTTATATTATTGAGCATCATATTGCGCATTATGATTTTGATAAACTGGAAAAAATTGCGGTAGAGGCGTTTAAAGCCGGATATGAGGTTTCGGAAGCGGAAGAATTTGAGGATGACAACGGACGGGAAATTTTCTGTTTCGATATTATCAGCGAAGTCGCACTGAACGCCGACATTATCGATGCACAGCAAAAAGAACTGCTGCCGCTGGTGGCAAAATTCGGCGGTATTTATGACGGCTGGGGCACCTATTTTGAAGACCCTGACGCGACCGATGACGAATACGGCGACGACGGTGAATTCTTCGACGACGAAGAGGAAAACATCGAAGAAAAGCGCCTGCATTAAAAAACTGAGTTAAAAATGACCGCACTTTTTCAAGTGATTTTGGTTTGAAAGACAAGGGGTTGATGATTTGAATATTGGCTGTTGTAATCGAAAGAACTCAATTTTTTAAACTGAAGTTTAACTTAACTTTTGTTATAATTAGAATACTGAGGTTTCTAATCTAATGCAAATAGGCCTATGACTAAGACAAAGAAATTAACAGTTAATCATATTGCGGAGATAATGAATGTATCTAGAGCAACAGTTTCTAGAGCATTAAATGGTTCTCCTGGCGTTGGTGAAGAGTTAAAAAAGAAAATACTGGATTTTGCCAGAGAGAACGGACATAGCATAACTAATTCTATCTCATCAAGATTAAATAGTATAAAAACAAAAATTATTGGTTTAGTTTTTGGTGATGTGCGAAATCCTTTTTATGCAGATTTAACCTTTCATGTACAGCAAGAATTAAATAAATATGGTTATACGGTAATGATTTTTAATAGCGAATACCATATTGAAAAAGAATTAGAATTTATAAAAATAGCTTACGAATCTAATTTGGCCGGAATTATTTTATTCACAGCTCAAACTGGTATGTCTAATATTCGTGAGCAAGCAGGTAATATTCCCATCATATTTGTTAATCGTTCCCTTGATTTTATCAATTATGATTCTGTCACTATTGATAATTTTAAGGCTGGATATATCGCAGCTATGCATCTTATTGAATTAGGACATAAAAGAATCGGTTTTATCAGCGGTCAATCTACTTCTTCTAGTTCTTTACAGAGAGTCGATGGCTTTAAACAAGCGATGAAAAATTGTTTTTTGCCCATTGATGAACGTGATTTAATGATTGGTGATTTGACCTTAAATACTGGTTATAAATTAGCGGGGCAATTTTTTCGTAAAAAATCCAGACCTTCTGCTTTAATACTGGGTAATGATATGACTGCCTTGGGGTTCTTGGATTGGTGTAAAAGTCATAATATTTCTATCCCCGAAGAATTGTCAATTGTTAGTTTTGACGATATTTTATTTTCAAGGTTACAGGGAATTGAACTTACAACTATAAGTCAGCATGTTGAAGATATGGGGAAAAAAGCGGCAAAATTGATTGTTGATCGGATTAACAATCCCAATCTTCCTCATAAAAGAATTATTTTAGAACCAACACTCATTTCAAGAAAAACTGTTAGTCCGTACTTGGTTTAAGAAACCGCAGTGGTACAACTCAGGTTAGAGCGTTTCTCAAATTGCTTTTTCACATTTTGTAGTGTTTTTTCGATAGATCATTTTATAACCCTCTGTTCTAACAAAGTTAATATGACTTTATATTCTTAATATTCCCTTTCTTTTTTAACTCTTTTATCTTTCTATTTATAGTCTAAAATGTAACGTTTCATATATTGGATTTTGCATAGTTTAATGAATTTTTGTAATGAAAAAAGTAGATTTTAAAAATAAATAGTGATTTAAATCACAAAATTGAAACGTTTTTATTTGTCCGTGTTGATTTTTAGTAGCGCTTCATTTTATATTGATTACAGTTTAATCTATATGATTAAAGAGGAGTATATGTATAAAGGAATTGACTATTGGGATAGAAGTATCACGGCTGATTTTTTCTATAAAAGGATAGAGGGAAGAGATGAATTTCTAACTTACGCTCAGGCACCAGAAAGCCTTTATCATGCTTTTTTAAATAGCAGTAAAAAATTTCCAACTGCCATTGCAGTAGTAGATCATGATGGGATAGCCTACTCATATCAGTCTCTTTATAATTTGGTAGAAGATTTTGCACAATGGATGACAAATGAGTTGAAGATCGAAAAGAGAAATTTTGTTGCTTTTATGTTTTATAACAGCATAGAGTTTTGCGCTATTTTTCTCGCCTTAAATAAAATTGGTGCCGTTGCTGTTCCGTTACCAACAAAATTTAAAAAAGAAGAGATTCATTCTCTTCTCAAAGAATTAAAACTGTATGCAATTATTTGTGATAATAATTTCAGAGATTTTTTTACTACTCAAGGAGTAGATTTTAAGAAACTCCCTTCTTCAGAAATTAAAGATATTAAACTGTCATCATTTATTACTTCAGTCAATAAATTAGAATTTAATAATAATTTTAATAACATTTCTGATTTGTCTTTATTATTATTTACATCAGGCACAACAGGTAAATGCAAAAAAGTGCCTATTACAAATTATAATATCATGCATGCTATTATTTCTTATCAACGTATTTTAAATATAAGTGGGAAAGATAGTAGTATTTTGCCAACACCAATATATTTGGTAACAGGACTTGTAGCAGTGTTAGGATTAATGATTTATGTGGGCGGGAGTTTATATTTACATCGCTTCTTTAATGCCAAAAATGTGTTAGAAACGATTATTAAAAATAATATCACATTTTTACATGCATCGCCTACAGTATTTAATTTATTACTGCAAGAAAAAGAAAATTTTAATGATTTACCTAGTCTACGCATGATGATTTGTGGCGCGGGCAATATGCCGCCTTCTAGAATTTTGGCGTTACATAAATGGTTGCCCCATGCGGAATTTAGAACGGTGTACGGTTTAACGGAAACCACATCGCCTGCCACAATTTTTCCAAAATCTGCGGCGATTAGCCCTTATATTGGTTCATCGGGCATTCCGATTCCTGGATTGGAAATCAAAATTATCGATGTCCAAGGGCGTGAAGTCAATCAAGGGGAATCAGGCGAGATTTTACTGCGTGGCACAAATGTGATTCGTTATTATCTCGGCTTAGAACAGGAAAAAGATAAAGAGAATTGGCTCAATACGGGCGATATTGGCTATTTAAATCAGGAAGGTTATTTATATATTTTAGATCGCAAAAAAGACATGATTAACCGCGGTGGTGAGAAGATTTGCAGCTTTGATATTGAAAATGCATTATTACAAATTTCAGGCATTGAAGATGCCGTAGTGGTAGGGATTCCTGATGACCTCTATGGCGAAATCCCTGTCGCACTGATTAAGCAAAAGTGCGGTTCAAATGTGAATCAAAATAAAATTAAAGCCTATTTAAAAGGAAAAGTGGCAAGTTATAAAGTCCCTGAGAAAATATTTTTCACCAATTCTATTCCAGTAAATAATAATTTTAAGCCTGATAAGAAAAAGATTAGGGAAATGCTTGTTTCTTTAATTGAAAAGTGACCTGTTTTTAAAGATTTTGGTAGTAATAAATTATTGATGTTTTTAGGTTGTTTAATAGTTATATGCTACTTATAACTTAATAGATAAATATTTATCTATGGCGAATAATGCTTTAATAAAGACATTATTTTCTAAAAATTAATGTGCCAAAATGGAGAACAATACTATGTTCAAAAAAACATTATGGGAAGTCACCCCACTACAAGTCGGCTCTATTATCTTAGATCGTTCCGCAATGACGCATTATAAAGGTAAAGGAGAAATTATCACCGTTCCAATATTAGCCGCTGCTGCAACAGATGGTGTTCATAAAATTATTGTTGATACAGGGATTCGCGATATTGAAGAATATAAAAAAGCCGAACCTGGAGTTAACCAAACCGAAGATCAAGAAATTACCGCTGCGATTAGAAAATATTTAGGGTGGAGCCCTGAAGAAATTGATATCGTCATCAATACTCACCTACATGTGGATCATTGCGGTTGCAATTATAAATTTACCAATGCTGAATTTTATGTACAAAAGAAAGAATGGAATGCGGCATTTAATCCTCTCAAACCAGCTGAACCTTTCTATGATTACCCTGCATTTGATAAAACCGCCATTAATTATTTCCAATGGAATTTCTTAGATGGTGATGCCGAAATTTTACCAGGTTGTCGAGTAATTACCACTCCAGGGCATACGGAAGGTCATCAATCTGTTTTATTTAATACCGCTGAAGGTGTGCTTTGCGTTTCTGGAGATATTTGCAACGTTGCGGAAAACGTCAATGAAAATCTTGAACCAAATATTGTGGTTGATGTTGCGGCGACCTATGAGAGTTTAAAACGTGTTCGCCAATTTGCCACTTGGATTTTACCAGGTCACGATGCTGCGATTCAAAGTGGCGTGCGCAAATTTATTCGTGTTAATAGCTAGTAATCCAAGGAGCAGAGTATGAATACAACTAGTAAATCAGCTTCCAAGCAATCTTGGATTGCGCTTTTGTTCCTTTGGCTCATTTTTGCTATGAATGCCAATGGGCGAGAACTTTTTAATCGTGTTTTACCAGGGATTATTGATACTTATAACATCAATGCGAATACTGCTGGGCTTATCGGGACACTTTCCGCACTCGGTATGTTTTTAGCTTCAATTCCTTTATCGAGCTGGGCGGATAGAGGTTCAAAAGGCTGGAAAAGAAAATATCGCATGGCATTTTTAAGCTTAGGTTATCTCGTGTTTATGGTCTTTAATGGACTTAGTGCATTTACAGGCACATTTACCATGGTACTTATTTGGCAATTTCTACGTGGAGTGTGTTCAGGACCTGGTGAAGCGTGCGAAGTTGGCGCTGTTGCTGAATGGTGGCCGAAAGAGAAAAATGGCTTTGCTTTGGGCTTACATCATGCCGCTTATCCATGGGGAAGTGCTTTAGGCGGGGTGCTCGTTTCAGGGATTATTGCGGTGTATGGTATTGAAAATTGGCGATATACTTATATTGCATTCCCGATCATTGGTTTTGTGATCTTCGCTTTATTTTGGAAATGGTCAACGGCAAAAAATTATGAGTTATTTGTAAAAGATACTCAAGACAAAGGGATGACTATTCCTATTGCGGATATTGAGCATAATCCAATTAAGGAAAAGAAAAATCACGTTCATCACATTCTTAACGCATTAAAAAATCCTAATATTTCCGTTATTTCTATTGTTTGCTTATTGTGCCAATTTGCCTATATCAGCTTAATGTTTTGGATGACACCTTACTTAACTTTTTATGCTGGATACAGCCCTGCTGCTGCAGCAAGTTTATCTGTAATCTATGCTATTACAGGTGGATTAGGGCAAATTTGTTGGGGTGCGTTTGCGGATAAATTTGGCGCAAAACGTTCATTAGTCATTTGCTGTATTTGGCTAGTCTTCGCGTTCTATTTCATGCGCTACATCAATATCAGCATGGGTATGCTTATTTTCCTCCAATTGCTCTTAGGTTGTTGTTCTAATGCGGTTTACCCTCTTTTCTATAAAGTGGTAGCAGATTCTTCTGAGCAAGGAACTGTTGTTACAAGTAACGGTATTTTAACGACCTTTATGTTCTTAGGCGCATCTTTTGCAACATTCGTCACAGGCTGGTTGATCGATCTTGGTGGTGGCTGGGAAAGCATTGACGGCTACATGACAGGTTTGTATTGCATGGTTGGCGCACAAGTAATTGCATTCATTCTTGTCTTGTTATTCACAAGAGAAAGTAATGGACCGAATTTAGGCAAAGATTTCGCTTTAATCAGTCTAAAAAGCTGTAACTTAGAATCTGATAAGTAGTAGGTGACATAATGAAAAAAGCAAACTTTATCACCGCCGATCAAGCCGCTGGGCTTATTGAAGATGGGAAAACCATTGCCACCATTGGAATGACCTTAGTTTCGGCGAGTGAGTCCATTTTAAAAGCCATTGAGCAGCGGTTTTTACGCTCGGGGAGCCCGAATCAATTAACCTTGGTGCATTCTTGCGGACAAAGCGATCGAGATCGGGGGATTCAGCATTTTGCTCATGAACATATGCTCTCGCGCATTATCGGCGGACATTGGGGCTTGCAGCCTAAGATGATGAAACTGATTCAGGAAAATAAAATTCTCGCCTATTGCATTCCGCAGGGGCAATTTGCCCAGCTTTATCGCAGCATGGCAGGGGGCGAGCCTGGAAAAATCAGCAAAGTGGGCTTGGGGACTTTTATTGATCCGCGCATTGAGGGCGGAAAAATGAATGAGCTCACCAAAAGTGCGGTCGATATTATCGATGTTTTAGAAATTGATAATGAAGAATACCTGCGCTATAAGCCGATTCCCTTGGATTATTGCATTATTCGCGGCACTTATGTGGACGAATACGGCAATTTATCCACGGAGGAGGAGCCGATGCAGTTGGAGGTTTTATCGGCGGTGTTGGCATGCAAAAAATTTGGCGGAAAAGTGATTGCGCAGGCGAAATATAAAGTCGCCGCTGGCAGCATTCATTGTAAAAAAGTCACGGTGCCGGGAGTGTTTATTGATGCGGTGGTGATTTGTGATAACCCTGAATTGGATCATCGCCAAACCAGCAGTTTTGCCTTTGATCCTGCTTATTGCGGCGATATTCGTGTGCCTGTGGCGCAATCGGAGGCGCTGCCTTTAACGGTGCGCAAGCTTATTGGGCGACGCGCTTTAATGGAGCTTTCCCAAGGGGATGTGCTGAATGTGGGAACGGGGATTCCGAATGATGTGATTGGTTCGATTTTAAGCGAAGAGCAGGTGCAAGAGGAAGTGACGCTGACGGTGGAATCGGGCATTTATGGCGGTATTCCGATGGGCGGTATTGATTTTGGTATTGCCAAAAATAGCCTTGCGCTGATTCGCCATGATGATCAATTTGATTACTACAACGGCGCAGGCGTGGATGTCACCTTTATGGGCGCTGGCGAAATGGATGCGGCAGGGAATGTGAACGCCACCAAATTGGGCGTAACCCCAACAGGCGCAGGCGGTTTTGTGGATATTACCACCAATGCTAAACATGTGGTGTTTTGTTCCACGTTCACAGGCAAAGGCTTGGAATGTTCCTTTGAAAACAACCGTTTGCACATTCATCAAGAGGGAAAAATCATTAAGTTTGTCAATCAATTACAGCAAATTTCCTACAACGGCAATATTGCCCGACAAAAAGGACAAAAAATGCATTATGTAACGGAGCGTGCGGTATTTGAATTGCGTCCAGAGGGGTTGACCTTAATTGAAATTGCCCCTGGAGTGGATTTGCAAACGCAGATTTTGGACTTAATGGAGTTTACGCCATTAATTAGCCCAAATTTAAAAGAAATGGACGCGGCGATTTTTAACGAGCATGCACCATTTGGTTTAAAAGATTACTTGGATTAAGGGGAAAACATGAAACGTTTAGAAAATAAAGTAGCGATTGTCACAGGTGCGGCGCGCGGTTTAGGCAGAGGCATTGCGCTGAAACTTGCGCAAGAAGGCGCAAAAGTCGTGGTGGCGGATATGGGGGATACCTCAGAAACCGTGCAATTCATTACGGCGCTTAGTGAAAGTGCGGTCGGTTTTTCGGTCAATATTGCTAAACAAGAAGAAGTGAAAGCGTTGATTGATTTTGCGGTGGATACTTTTGGTACGCTGGATATTATGGTCAATAATGCTGGCATTAATCGAGACGGCATGTTGCATAAAATGTCGCAGGAAAATTGGCAGCTGGTGATTGATGTGGATTTAACAGGCACGTTTTACGGCACGCAAGAAGCCATTAAATATATGCGCAACAAAGAATACGGACGCATTATTAATATTTCTTCGGGCAGTTGGCTCGGCAATATCGGACAAGCCAATTATGCGGCGGCGAAAGCTGGCGTGGTGGGCTTAACCAAAACCGCTGCACGAGAAAATGCACGCAAGGGCATTACCTGTAACGTGATTTGCCCAGGCTTTATCGAAACGGATATGACGCTGAAACTTAAAGAAGTCAACGGTGGTGCTGCTTGGGAGAGCATGATGCAGCGCATTCCAGCAGGAAAAGCAGGCAAGCCTGAAGATGTGGGCAACTTGGTGGCGTTTTTAGCCTCCGATGAAGCGGCTTATATCACATCAGAAGTGATTAACTGCGGCGGTGGCATGATTGTGTAAGGAGCAAACAAATGATGAATGTAAAAGAAGTGGTGATCGTCAGCGGCGTGCGGCTGCCTGTGGGCGCATTTGGTGGCAGTTTGAAAGACATTTCCGCCATTGATATGGGCGCAATGGTGGTGAAAGAGGCGGTAAGCCGTGCAGGTATTGCCCCTGAATTGGTGGACGAAGTGATTATCGGGCAAGTGGGGCAGGCGGCGGAAAATGGTTTTTCCGCGCGCGCCATTAGCTTAAAAGCAGGATTGCCAAAAGAGACGCTGGCGTATTCCGTTAATCGTCAATGCGGATCGAGTTTGCAGTCGATCATTAGCGGCGTGATGGCGATTCAGCTGGGCGATGCGGATATTGTAGTGGCTGGTGGTGTGGAAAATATTTCCCAATTGCCGTACTACATAAAAGACGCACGCTGGGGAACCAAAATGGGGCATAAAGTCTTTGAAGATGGCGTGATCGATATTCTCACTTGGCCGTTAGACGGCAATCATAATGGCGTAACGGCGGAAAATGTGGCAGAAAAATTTAATGTTTCCCGAGAAGAGCAAGATCAATTCGCCCTGGCAAGCCACCAAAAAGCCGAAGCCGCCATTAAAGCAGGGAAATTTAAAGCAGAAATTTTGCCAGTGGAGTTAAAAGATCATAAAGGCAATGTGACGATTTTTGACACGGACGAGGGCGTTAGATTCGGCTTAACCCTCGATAAATTAGAAAGACTCAAACCTTGTTTTGTCAAAGGCGGAACCGTAACCGCTGGCAATTCCTCTAGCCTTAATGACGGCGCGGCGGCGGTGGTGCTGATGTCGAAAGAAAAAGCGCTTGAGCTTGGTATTGCGCCAAAATTGATTGTAGGCGGCTATGCGCTAAGTGGTTATGATGCCGAGTTAATGGGCTACAGCCCGAAATTTTCCAGTGAAAAATTGGCGCAGAAATTGGGGATAAATCTTCAAGATATTGACATGTTCGAAATCAATGAAGCCTTTGCCAGTCAAGCGGTAGCGGTTGCTCGAGATCTTGGACTCAGTGCGGAAAAAATCAATATTTTCGGCGGCGGTATTTCCATCGGACACCCCATCGGCGCAACAGGCACAGTACTGACCGTCAAAGTGCTTTATGAACTGATGCGAACGGATAAAAAAGATGCCCTGATCAGCATGTGCATCGGCGGCGGGCAGGGGATATCGCTATATCTAAAAAAGTTTGCTGAGTTTGCAAACTAGTTAAACATATTATTAAGCTTATAGGATTTTTGCTTGTTCTGGTACTGTGCGGTTGATAGCAACAGTTATCAACCGCATATTGTATATCTTTTTTATAATATTAGAAAAGTTAAATTTTATTGGTTTATTTTACAAAAATTGAGGTAGTAAAATAAACGTCGACATATCGTGCTTATTTTAATAATCTTGTTCATTATTTTTGTTATTCAAAATATTAGTAGGCATATAACTTTCAAGTGCGGTTCGTTTTTGAACTATTTTTCTTTGTGCCTGCCTAATAAATAATTTTGGTTAACTTAAGGATGATATATGAAATTGAAATATTGTGTTGCGCTGTGGGCGGCGTTGGCGGTTGCGGCGCCTGTGATGGCGGATAATCTGGCGGCTGATAATGTGGTGGTTTTCAGTGCGGAGGCGGAACGGGAAGTGGCGCATGATGCGTTGCAGGTTGCGATGTTTATTCAGGCGGAAAAGGCGGATTTGCAGCAGGCGAATAAAGCGGTAAACGAGAAGATCAATCGGGCGCTGGATATTGTGAAGCGTTATGAGGCGATAGAAATCCGCGATAATTCACGCACGACCCATGTGCGTTACAACGATTCGGGTAAGCAGGACGGTTGGGTTGCCCGGGCGCAGCTTATGTTGCAAAGTCAGGATACGGCGGCATTGGAAAACGCGTTGCGCGAGCTGAACGGAACGCTGGCGATCGAGTATGTCAACTCTTCCGTGTCGTCCGCGGCGTTGTCCGGTGTGGAGGATGAACTGGTCAAGCAGGCTTTGCAAAAAGTTGAGCATAAAGCGCAGATGATTCAGACTACGTTACAGGCAAAGGGCTATAAAATTCTTGAGCTGAAGATCATGACGCCGACGGGCAATAACGATTATGCCCCGCTGCCGTACGGTGCGATGGCAAAAGCCAATGCCTTTGCCGAAAGCAGTGATGGCGGCGTGCGTCTGGGCGGCGGTAAGGCGAATGTGCGCGCCCGTGTTGATGCGCGGATTGCGCTGATCAAGGAGTAATGACAGTCTGTGATATTTCCTATACAATGAACGTGTTTTTTTAAACCAAATTGAGGTAATGGATGAAAGTTGCAAAAAATGTGGTTGTGAGTATCGCTTATCAGGTTCGTACCGAAGACGGCGTGTTAGTCGATGAAGCGCCGGCAAATCAGCCTTTGGAATATTTACAGGGGCATAATAATTTAGTTATCGGCCTTGAAAATGCGCTGGAAGGAAAATCCGTCGGCGATAAATTCGAAGTGCGGGTCAAACCGCAGGAAGGCTACGGCGAATATAATGAAAATATGGTTCAGCGCGTGCCGAAAGAAGTGTTTGTCGGCGTGGACGAGCTGGTGGTTGGCATGCGTTTTATTGCCGATACCGATGTGGGCCCGCTGCCGGTGGTGATCACCGAAGTGGGTGAAAACGAAGTGGTGGTGGACGGCAATCATATGCTGGCCGGGCAGGAATTACTGTTTAGCGTTGAAGTGGTGGCGACCCGTGAAGCTACGTTGGAAGAAATTGCGCACGGTCATATTCATCAGGAAGGCGGGTGCTGCGGCGGTCATCATCATGACAGCGATGAAGAGGGTCACGGCTGCGGTTGCGGCGGTCATCATCACGGGCATCACCACGATCACCATGAACATCATCATGCCCATGAAGGTTGCTGCGGTGGCAAAGGCGGCTGTAAGCACTAAGTGAAAACGGCGAAAAATCCTACCGCACTTTCGGCGCGCTGAAAGTGCGGTCTTTTTTTGCGCCGAATCTTTACATTGGTTTGCAGTGTATTTATCGCCTTTTATTGATGAATTTTGTACAATTAAGCGTTTGAGTGATTATCGAGATTTTTTATGAGTTTAACCCCGAATATTGGTTTTGTCAGTTTAGGTTGTCCGAAAAATTTAGTGGATTCGGAACGGATTTTAACGCAGTTGCGCAGCGACGGATATAACATTATTCCGAGCTATGAAAACGCGGATTTGGTGATTGTCAACACCTGCGGTTTTATCGATAGCGCGGTGCAGGAATCACTGGAGGCCATCGGCGAGGCGCTGGAAGAAAACGGGCGGGTGATTGTTACCGGTTGTCTGGGCGCGAAGGAAGACCGTATTCGCGAAGTGCATCCGAAAGTGCTGGAAGTGACCGGGCCGCACAGTTATGAGGCGGTAATGGCGCAGGTGCATAAGTATGTGCCGAAGCCGGCATATAATCCTTACCTCAACCTTGTGCCGGCGCAGGGCGTGAAATTAACCCCTAAACATTATGCCTACCTGAAGATTTCGGAAGGCTGCGATCACCGTTGTACGTTTTGTATTATCCCGTCTTTGCGCGGCGATCTGGACAGTCGTCCGATTACGCAGGTGCTGGATGAAGCAAAACGGCTGGCGGATTCCGGGGTGCAGGAATTGCTGGTGGTGTCGCAGGATACCTCGGCGTACAGTTTGGATCAGGGCAAAGAAAGCCGCAGCAAAACCGTATTCTGGAACGGCAAACCGATTAAAAACACGCTGCTCAGCCTGTGCGAACAGCTTGCTTCCTTAGGCATTTGGGTGCGCCTGCATTATGTGTATCCTTATCCTCATGTGGATGAGTTAATCCCACTGATGGCGCAGGGGAAAATTCTGCCTTATCTGGATATGCCGTTGCAGCACGCCAGTCCGAAGATTTTAAAGGCGATGAAACGTCCGGGCTCAACCGAGCGGACGCTGGAGCGGATTAAACAATGGCGTGCCATTTGCCCTGAATTGACCTTGCGCTCCACCTTTATTGTCGGTTTTCCGGGCGAGACGGAAGAAGATTTTCAGCAGCTGCTGGATTTTCTGCGCGAGGCGCAACTGGATCGGGTCGGGTGTTTTAAATTCAGCCCGGTGGACGGTGCGGTGGCGACGGATATGCCGGATCAGGTACCGGAAGCGGTGAAGGAAGAGCGTTTCCACCGTTTTATGCAGCTGCAGCAACAGATTTCGGCGCAGCGTTTACAGCAGAAAATCGGTAAAACCTTGGCCGTTATGGTGGATGATATCGGCGAGCAGGGAATTGTCGGCCGTTCGATGGCGGATGCGCCGGAAATCGACGGGCTGGTTTATGTCGATAATCAATCCAATCAGGTGATCCGTGTCGGCCAGATTATTGCCGTTACCATTACCGACGCCGATGAATACGATTTGTGGGGTCATTGCTAATTTTAAGGAACAGCTTATGTCAGAAGAAACCAAACAACCCAGCGTGCAACGCTTCGAGCAGGCGGTAGAAAACAAGCATTATGAAGCCGCCTGCGTCGAATTATTGGATATTTTAGGCAAGATAGACGGCAATTTCGGCGCTCTTCAGGGCATTGATATTGATCTTCCGCAACAGATTACGCATTTGGAGCAGGATAAATCCGTCTATTTCTGTACCCGCATGGCGGTGGCGATCAGCACGTTATTTGCCGATCCCAAACTGGAAATTTCCGATTCCGGTGCGCAGCGCTTTTTCGGTTTTCAACGCTGGATTGCGTTGATCTTTGCCACCTCGCCTTATATTAATGCCGATCATGTGCTGCGTACATATAATAAAAATGAAAATGCCGCTGATCCGAACGATATTCATATCGCGCCGACCAAAGCCGCATTGATTAAATTCTGCATTCTGTATCTGCCGGAATCCAATGTCTCGTTAAATCTGGATGCTATTTGGAATGCGGATCCAGAAATTTGCGCTTCGCTGTGCTTTGCCTTGCAGTCACCGCGTTTTATCGGCACGCCGGCGGCGTTTAATAAGCGTTCGGCGATTTTGCAGTGGTTCCCGGACAAACTGGCGCAGATTAAAAACCTCAATCATATTCCGAGCAGCATTTCTCACGATGTTTATATGCATTGCAGCTATGATATTGCAGCGAATAAACATGCGGTAAAACAAGCGTTGAATCAGGTAATTCGCCGGCATTTGCTGGAAAACGGCTGGCAGGATCGCACCATTACCCACATCGGGCATCGTGACGGCAAACCGGTGATGGTAGTGTTGCTGGAGCATTTTCATTCCGCCCATTCCATTTACCGCACGCATTCCACCTCCATGGTGGCGGCGCGCAAACATTTTTATTTGATCGGTCTGGGCGGCGAAGCGGTGGATCAGGCCGGCCGGGATGTGTTTGATGAATTCCATCTGCTTGAAGGCAATAATATTTTTGACAAACTGAGCAGCATTAAAGCGCTGTGTGAAAAGTATCAGGCCGCGGTTTTTTATATGCCGAGCATCGGTATGGATTTAAATACCATTTTCGCCAGCAATACCCGTCTGGCGCCGATTCAGGCTATTGCGCTGGGACACCCGGCGACCACCCATTCGGAATTTATCGAGTATGTCATCGTCGAGGACGATTATGTGGGCGCCGAGCAGTGTTTCAGCGAAACCTTGCTGCGCCTGCCGAAAGACGCCCTGCCTTATGTACCGTCCGCGCTGGCGCCAAGCAATGTGGATTATCGTTTACGCGAAAATCCCGACGTAGTGAATATCGGCATCGCCTCCACCACAATGAAACTGAATCCGTATTTTCTGGAGGCGCTGAAAGCCATTCGCGATCGGGCAAAAGTGAAAGTGCATTTCCATTTTGCGCTCGGCCAATCCAGCGGAATTACCCATCCTTATGTGGCGCGTTTTATTCGCAGTTATCTGGGCGACAGCGCCACCGCGCACCCGCATTCGCCGTATCAGCAATATCTGGCGGTGCTGCACAATTGCGATATGATGGTCAACCCGTTCCCGTTCGGCAACACCAACGGCATTATCGATATGGTCACATTGGGGCTGGTGGGCGTGTGTAAAACCGGGCCGGAAGTGCATGAACATATTGATGAAGGCCTGTTCAAACGGCTGGGCCTGCCGGAATGGCTAATCGCCGAAACGGTGGACGATTATGTGGAACGGGCGATTCGGCTGGCGGAAAATCACGCGGAACGCCTGCAGCTGCGCCGTTATATTATCGAAAACAACGGACTGAACACCCTGTTCAGCGGGGATCCGAGCCCGATGGGCGAAGTGTTCCGCACCAAACTACAGGACTGGATGCAGGCCAATCATATGCCTGCGCCGCAGCCGGTTTAGGGCGCCAAAGTGCGGTGCAAAAAACGACAGTTTTTTAGCTGCAAAACGCAACATACAAAATCCCCGCACGGGGATTTTTTAGCGGAGTAGTAACCCATGTCAAAAATTAAGCTTCTTTTTGTCTGTCTGGGCAATATTTGCCGTTCCCCGATGGCGCAATATCTGATGCGCGAAAAGATAAAACGCGCCGGTTTGCAGGCATACATCACGACCGACAGCGCCGGCACCGCCGGCTGGCATGACGGTCAGGGCATGCACTGCGGCACCGCGGATATGCTGGAGCTGCACAACATCGACGCGGCAGGCTTTGTCAGCCGTAAAGTGCGGTCGGAAGACTGGCAGGATTTCGATTATATTATCGCCATGGATCATGAAAATCTGCGTGATCTGGAAGCGCTGTTCGGCCGGCACAGCGACAAACTGTTTCAGATCACAAGCCTTTGTCCTGATCTCGGCGTTGATCATATTCCTGACCCTTGGTACAGCGGCAATTTCCAGCAAACCTATGAATTATTGGATAAATGCTGCGACGCGTTGTTGACGAAAATACGTCGCGAACAGGGGCTAAATTGAGTTTTTGTGATCTCAGCCACAGTCATCATGGCGCAGTTTCGATAAGATAGAGCCGTATAACATCCGTTATACGGTTCTTTCTTATTGTAGGAGCTTCTTATGTTTCCGGAATTTCGTGATTTAATTACCAAACTCAAAGCCGAGGATTACCATTTTTCCCGTTTATTCGATAAGCATAATGAACTGGATCAAAAAGTACAGAATATCGACGCGAAGCTTGAATTTGCCACGCGTGAACAAGTGGAAAATCTGAAAAAGGAAAAACTACGCTTAAAAGATGAAATCTATGCGATTTTGAAAAAACATGCGCAGCAGTAAGAGGCGGTGAATAAATAAAAGTGCGGTGAATTTCAGTAAAAAATTCACCGCACTTTTTCGTTTAACTTTCGCGTCAGAGTAATAACGCGGCGGCTTTTACGCCGATTTCGATGGCTTTTTTCTCGGTTTGGTGAATGGTTTCCTCATTCGGGATTTCCTGCTGGGTTCGGTTGACGATGGCGCCGGAGATCATACCGCCGCGCAAGCCCAGTGCGGAACACATGGTAAACAGGGTGGCGCTTTCCATTTCGTAATTCATCACGTTCAGCTCCTGCCATTGTTTTAACGAACCCTGATAATGACGCCAGACTTTACCGCTGTAAGTATCGTAGCGTTCCTGCCCCGGATAGAAGGTATCGGAGGAGGCGGTAATGCCTACATGCACGTTTACGCTCGGATCCTCGCTGGCGGCTTTGTGCAGCGCGGCGGTACAGGCGAAATCCGCTACGGCCGGATATTCCAGCGGTGCGAAATGGCGGCTGGCGCCGTCTAAGCGTACCGCGCCGGTGGTAACCAGAATATCGCCGACATTAATATGCGGTTGAATGGCGCCGGTGGTGCCGATGCGCAGGAACGTGCGCACGCCGAGCTGCGCCAGTTCTTCCACCGCAATAGACACCGACGGGCCGCCGATGCCGGTGGAACAGACCACAACGGCTTTATTGTTGATGTAACCGAGCCAGGAGGTGAATTCCCGGGTGGAAACTAAAAATTTCGGCTTATCCAGCAGGCGGGCGATACGTTCCACCCGTTCCGGTGCGCCGGGCACAATGGCCAGTTCGGCCCCTTCTAACATGGCCTTAGTCAGGCCGAGATGAAAAACATCAGACATAAAATTTTCCTTATTGTTGTATTTATGGTTAGGGTTTTATATCACGCAGAATCGGATTCTGCATGGAAATCAGCGTTTCCGTCGATTGAATTTCGTCAATCAATTGAATCTTGGTTGCCAGTACAGCATGCAATTCCGCGATGGTATGGGTCATCACTTTGATAAAAATGGAATAGTTGCCTGTGGTGTAATAGGCTTCCACCACTTCATCAAAGCCTTCTAATTTTTGGATTACCTTGTCGTAATCCTTGGCGCTTTTCAGAATAATACCGATAAAACAGCACACATCGTAACCCAGTTTACGCTCATCAATCCGAATTTTGGTGCCCTGAATAATGCCCGACTGGCGCATTTTTTCCACCCGCACATGGATGGTTCCGGGGCTGACGCCGAAGTTTTTTGCCATTTCGGCATAAGGCGTGCGTGCGTCTTTGATTAAAACACGTAAAATTTGTTGATCTAAGCTATCAATATTGTACATATCTGGTCCTGAATTAAATTTATTTCAAAATATCGACTGTTTTTTATAAAAAATATAGCGGTTCTGTTGTTTTTGCGTTTAAGTATTGAGTTCTGCCCTGCCTTTATTAAATAATATGTAACCGAAATCGGCAACAGACAGATAAGGTCTATTATAACAATGAAAAAGTCATTTATTTTACAACAACAAGAAATCAGTTTCGCTAAAAATACCTTCACCGACAAACTTTCAGAACATTTGGGACTTGTTGAAGTTCAAGGTCCTATCCTAAGCCAAGTGGGCAATGGTATTCAAGATAATCTTTCGGGTATTGAGAAAGCAGTTCAAGTAAATGTGAAACAGATCACAGATGCCACTTTCGAGGTGGTGCATTCTCTGGCGAAATGGAAACGTCACACGCTGGCGCGTTTCGGCTTTGCCGAAAACGAGGGGCTGTTTGTGCATATGAAAGCGCTGCGCCCGGACGAAGACAGTCTGGATCAAACCCATTCCGTGTATGTAGATCAGTGGGATTGGGAAAAGGTGATTCCGGCGGGTCGGCGTAATCTGGCGTATCTGAAAGAAACCGTGCGCGCCATTTATCAGGCGATTGTGGAAACCGAAGAGGCGGTGAGCCAAAAATTCGGTCTGGAAAAATTCTTACCGCAAGACATCACCTTTGTGCACAGCGAAGAGCTGGTGCAACGTTTTCCGGGCATGAACGATAAAGAACGGGAAAACGCAATCTGCCGGGAATACGGCGCGGTGTTTTTAATCGGTATCGGCGGTAAGTTGTCCGACGGCAAACCGCACGATATGCGCGCGCCGGATTATGACGACTGGACTACGGTCTCCGAAGGCGATTATAAAGGTCTGAACGGCGATATTCTGGTATGGAATCCGACTTTGCAGCGGGCGTTTGAAATCTCTTCCATGGGGATTCGGGTGGATGAAACCGCGTTGCGTAAACAGTTGGCGCTGACTCACGACGAAGACCGTCTGAAATTCGACTGGCATCAGGATTTGATCAACGGGCGCTTACCGCTTTCCATCGGTGGCGGTATCGGGCAATCCCGCTTGGCGATGTTGCTGCTGCATAAAAAGCATATCGGCGAAGTGCAATCCAGCGTATGGCCGAAGTCGGTGATGCAGGAATTCGATAATATTCTGTAATCGCAGTAAGCGATATGTGAAAGCAAAAAGTGCGGTATTTTTTACCGCACTTTTTGCTTATTCGGTGTCCACAAATTGCAGTGCGGTGGTCAGCACCTCAATGCCGGCGCCCGCTTTGTGGGCGTTTTCGCTTAAATAACGGCGCCATTGGCGTGCGCCCTTGCAATGCTGGAAGGCGCCGAGCATATGGCGGGTAATATGGTTCAGATAAACGCCCTGACTGAGCTGCTGTTCGATATAAGGGAACATGCTTTCCACCGCTTCGCGCGGGGTGATTACTGGGCTTTGGGCGTCAAATAAGGCGCGATCCACATACCCCAACAGCGCAGGATTCTGATAAGCCTCACGTCCCACCATCACGCCGTCCACATATTGCAGGTGGTTTTGCATCTCCGCCAGGGTTTTGATTCCGCCGTTGATGCTGATCATCAGCTGCGGAAAATCGCGTTTCAGTTGATAAACCCGTTCGTAATCCAGCGGCGGAATTTCGCGGTTTTCTTTCGGGCTTAAGCCGGACAGCCAGGCTTTGCGCGCATGGATGATAAATTCCCGGCAGCCGGCTTGCTGTACGCGGTGAATAAAATCACAAAGAAAATCATAGCTGTCCGAATCGTCTATGCCGATGCGGGTTTTGACCGTTACCGGAATGTCCACCGCATGTTGCATTTGCCCGACGCATTCCGCCACTAAATCCGCATGCGCCATTAAACAGGCGCCGAACATGCCGTTTTGCACCCGATCGGACGGACAGCCGACATTCAGATTGATTTCCTGATACCCGCGTTGCTGGGCAAGCTCGGCACAGCGGCGCAATTGTTGCGGATCGCTGCCGCCGAGTTGCAGCGCGACGGGATTTTCCTGCGGGTCGAACGCCAGATGATCATAGCTGGCGTGTAAAATGGCGCCGGTGGTCACCATTTCACTATAAAGCAGGGCGTGCCGGCTGAAGCGGCGGTGAAAATAACGGCAATGGCGCGTCGTCCAGTCAAGCATCGGCGCTACGGAAAAGCGCGCGCGGTAAAAGTGCGGTGGATTTTCGGTCAGTTTCATGAATTTTTGGCTTCTTGTTTCGTTTCTTCCTGCACCCGTTGGCGGAAACGCCCGGCCGCAAAATGATAAAAAGGTTTCGGGTTAAACTGGCGTGAAATGATAGAGGCGATTAAACAGCAAATCAACAGCCAGAACAATACCGGCTGACAACCGGTCATTTCCATTACGATCACGCTGGCGGTGACCGGCGATTGCGTGGCGCCCGCCAGAAAAGCCGCCATGCACAGCAACACCAGCAGGCGCTGATCCACCGCGCCGCCGCTCAGCGACCAGATTTGTGCGCCGATACCGGCGCCGACGGTCAGCGATGGGGTGAAAATGCCGCCGGCGATTCCGGTCCAGTAGGTGGCGACGGTGGCAAACAGTTTATCGATACCGATATCGGCGCGCGTGGCTTGGCCGTCCAGCGCATTGGCCACCACATGATAGCCGGTGCCGTAAGTTTGTCCGTTGCTGTAGGTACCTAAGGCGGCAAGCAGCAGACCTAAAATCAGCGCCATTGTGATCGGATGGCGGCGTATCCAGCCGCGGAGTCTGCCCGGCGCCAGACCGGCCGCGCCTTTTGCCAGCAAACGGGCGAAAATACCGCCGCAAACGCCGCATACCAGCCCGCATAGCAGAATCCACATAAACATATGCGGCACCTCGTTTTCCCCCTGATATTGCGGGAAATAAGGGTTGTTGCCCTGCAATGCCACCAGAATAAACCCCGCCGCCAGCACGCCGAGTAATACGCGCCGCTCCCAGCGCAGCATCACTCCGCGTCCCAGCTCTTCGATCGCAAATACGACGCCCGCCAGCGGTGCGTTAAAGGCGGCGGCCAGCCCGCCGGCGGCACCGGTCGCCATCAGCTCGTTGGCGCTCAGACCGTTAAAGGCGACACCGTGTTTGCGGCAGAAATTGCCCCACGCCAGCATAACGGCGGCGCCCACCTGCACGGACGGGCCTTCGCGGCCTACCGACGCACCGAACAGCATAGCCAGAAAGGTAAGCGGAATTTTCCACAGAGTTTGACCGAAAGCAAGCAGCCTGCTTTTGTTGGCGCCGTGCGGCAGGCTTAAAGAGGCGATAACCTGCGGAATGCCGCTGCCGGCCACATAGGGCGTGAATTTTGGGGTGAACCAGGCGAGCAATGCCAAACCGAGCGGCAGCACCAGCCAGACGGCGAGCGGGTATTTTGCCGTCCACTGCGCATTCCATTCCAGCCCCAGATCCGCCAGTTTGGCGAAACCGAGGGAAAACAGCGCCACCAGTGTCGCGCCGAGCAGCAGACAGGCGAATTCTATCGTTTTGCGGGAAATCCGATGGGTTTGGCGTAGTTTTTTGTGCAGCATATAACGTATGCGTGCTGCGAAATGTTTGGATGGGGTCATAACTATCGATGACTTGATTAAAATTGGCCGGATTATAGCAGGTTTGCCGGCGCGGTTGTAGCCGGGCGTTCGCCGGCGGATAACATTGTGGCGTGAAAACTCAGGGTGCGTCGGCACCCTGAGCGGCAGAGATTATGCCTGATCATCAAGTAATACGCTTTCCAGCGCAATGTCGATCATCTCGTTGAAGGTCAGCTGGCGCTCTTCGGCGCTGGTTTGTTCATGCGTACGGATATGATCGGACACGGTGCAGATGGCCAGCGCTTTGGCACCGAATTCCGCGGCCACGGCGTAAATGCCGGCGGCTTCCATTTCCACCCCTAAAATGCCGTATTTTTCCATAACGTCGAACATTTCCACATCCGGCGTATAGAATAAATCGGCGGAGAACAGGTTGCCCACCCGTACCGCCACACCTTTGTTTTTTGCGGCCTGTACTGCGGCTTGGGTCATGCCGAAATCGGCGATGGCGGCAAAGTCGTTATCTTTAAAACGGATACGGTTGACTTTGGAATCGGTGCAGGCGCCCATACCGATCACCACGTCGCGGACTTTGACATCATGGCGTACCGCGCCGCAGGAGCCGACACGGATAATTTTTTTCACGCCGTATTCGGTGATCAATTCTTTGGCATAAATGGAGCAGGAAGGAATGCCCATGCCATGCCCCATGACGGAAATGCGGCGGCCTTTATAACTGCCGGTGTAACCGAGCATATTGCGTACGTTGGTGACTTCCTGCGCATCCTGCAGGAAGGTTTCGGCGATATATTTCGCCCGCAGCGGATCGCCCGGCATTAAGACCACGTCGGCGAATGCGCCGGCCGGCGCGTTAATATGTGGAGTCATGATATTGTCCTCTTAGTTGAAATCAATGATAGCAGTGCCGTAATCCATGGCGGATAAACCGAAATACTGCGCAATGGTCTGGCCGATATCGGCAAAGGTCTGGCGTTTGCCGAGGAAGCTTTTCGGCACGCGCGCACCGTAAATCAGCACCGGAATATGTTCGCGCGTGTGATCGCTGCCCTGCCAGGTCGGGTCGCAGCCGTGATCGGCGGTGAAAATCACAATATCGTCATCGGTGACCAGCTCAAGCAGCTGCGGCAGGCGCTGATCAAAATATTCCAGCGCGGCGGCATAACCCGCCACATCGCGGCGATGACCGTAATCGGAGTCGAAATTAACGAAGTTGGTGAAAACAATGGTATTTTCACCCGCTCTTTTGACTTCGACCAGCGTTTTATCAAACAATTCGGCAATGCCGGTGGCTTTGACTTTCTGGGTGATGCCGGTATGGGCGTAAATATCGGCGATTTTACCGATGGACACCACTTCGCCGTGTTTTTCTTCCACCAGTTTTTGCAGCACGGTTTTGGACGGCGGCTCGACTGCGTAGTCTTTACGGTTGCCGGTGCGGCTGAATTCGCCGGCTTTGGCGCCGACGAACGGACGGGCGATCACGCGGCCGATATTATAATCCGCCAGTTCTTCGCGGACGATCTGACATAATTCGTATAGTTTTTCCAGCCCGTAGGTTTCTTCGTGGCAGGCGATCTGGAACACGGAATCGGCGGAAGTGTAGAAAATCGGTTTGCCGCTTTGCATATGTTCTTCGCCGAGTTTATCCAGAATGACGGTACCCGACGAATGGCAATTGCCGAGATAACCCGGAATGCCGGATTTCTGCACGATGCGATCCAATAATTCCTGCGGGAAACTGTTTTCATGCTGCGGAAAATATCCCCAGTTGAACAGCACCGGCACGCCGGCGATTTCCCAGTGGCCGGACGGTGTATCTTTACCGGAAGAAATTTCCTGCGCATAGGCATAACCGCCGATAAGCGCCGGTTGTGGGTCAAAGCCTGCCGGCAGGCGACCGGTGGATTGCTGGGCCGCCAGCCCCAGACCTAATTTTTCCAGATTCGGTACATGCAGCGGCCCTTGACGTTCGGTATTATCCGCTTTTCCCGCCGCACATTGCTGCGCGATATGACCCAGCGTATCCGAACCCTGATCGCCGAATTTATCTGCGTCGTCACTGGCGCCGATTCCGAAAGAATCTAACATCATAATAAATACACGTTTCATACTCACCTCTTTAGCAAACGTTTACGTTGCCCTCTAATGACAACACCACGAACAATGTCGTGGTGTCGCATCAATAAAACTGGTTAAAATCATACCGCACTTTACAGCGCCGCACCACTCAATCCGATAAATAAGCCGGCTATCGTCGCACTCATTAAGTTGGCCAGTGAACCGGCGATAACCGCTTTAATGCCGAGACGGGCGATATCGCCGCGGCGGTTCGGCGCCATACCGCCCAGACCGCCGATCAAAATGGCGATGGAACTGAAGTTGGCGAAACCGCACAGGGCGAAGGTAATGATGGCTTTGGTTTTATCGCCCAGCTGCACCGCCGCATCCGCAGCGAGATAAGGGGCGAATTCCAGATAGCCGACGAATTCGTTAATCGCCAGTTTGGTGCCGATCATGCGGCCGGCAATTTGCGCTTCTTCCCACGGCACACCGATAATCCATGCCAACGGTCTGAACACCCAACCGAAAATCGAACCGAGGGACAGATCCGCCATGCCGAACCAACCGCCGATACCGCCCAGCATGCCGTTAATCAACGCGATCAACGCGACGAAGGCCACCAGCATAGCGCCCACATTTAATGCCAGCTGCATACCGGAAGACGCACCGGCTGCGGCGGCATCCAGAATATTGGCCGGTTTTTCCAGATCGACTTTTTCAATATCATCGTTGAATTTCTGGGTTTGCGGAATCAGAATCTTGGCGAATAACAAGCCTGCCGGCGCCGCCATAAAGGAGGCGGCGATCAAATAAGGCAACGGCACACCCATGCCGGCATAGCCCGCCATCACTGAACCTGCGATCGACGCCAGCCCGCCGCACATCACGGCGAATAATTCCGATTCGGTCATTTTGCTGATATAAGGTTTGACCACCAGCGGTGCTTCGGTTTGCCCCACGAAGATATTCGCCGCCGCGGACATGGATTCCGCTTTGGAGGTGCCTAAGGCTTTTTGTAATGCGCCGCCGATGATTTTGATCACCCATTGCATCACCCCGATATAATACAGCAGGGAAATCAATGAGGAGAAAAACACGATAATTGACAGCACTTTCACGGCAAACACAAAGCCGACAGTCTCGGTATCGGCCAGCCCGCCGAAGACGAAGGCGATCCCTTCGTTGCCGTAGGCGATAACCTTACTGATCGCATCGGCCATGCCCAGCAACACATTGCGGCCGGCCGGCACATAAAGAATAAGCGCGCCCATTGCGATTTGAATCAGTAACGCGCCGAATACGGTGCGCAGATTGATGGCGCGGCGATTGGTGGAGAGTAATACGGCGATCGCCAGCAGGGCGAAAATACCGATTACACTGATTAGGGTGTCCATGATCGAATTCCTCAAATTGAAATAACACGTTGATATAAAACAGCGAAGTCATTCTATCTTTTTTCTCGCTGAAAATCTTGTGCCAATATTAAGAAATGTGAAGGCAAGCGATTGCGATGAATGAAATATAAACGATTTTTTAAATGATTTGGCTATATGTTATTGCCAATATCTTGTTGGGCGAATCGGTTTTTTCCATTATGATTGCCGTTACGCAATAAAAATGACGATATTATTATGAGACATAAGTTTAGGGTTCTGCCACAAACCGCGTGGACGGCAACCGCGTTCTGGGCGCTGGAATGGAAGCCGTTGTCGGTGCTGCTGATGTCGCTCAGTGTTATCGGTATCGGCGAAGGGTTTTTGCTGTTATCGAATTTAGGTTCCGCCCCTTGGACGGTATTATCTCAGGGCGTTTCTCTGCAGGGCGGTTTCAGTGTCGGCTGGGCGTCGCTTATCGTCAGCGCTCTGGTGATGCTGGTGTGGTTTCCGCTGAAACTGAAACCGGGCATCGGCACCTTGCTGAATGTGCTGGTGATTGCCCTGTGGCTGGGGCTGACGACGGCGTTTCTCACCCCGCCGCAGCCATTGCTGATGCGCATGCTGTACGCCGTGATCGGCATTTTACTGTTCGGGATCGGATCGGCATTTTATTTAACCTGTCATCAGGGCGCCGGGCCGCGCGATGGGCTGATGGTCGGATTGTGTCATCGTTTTCACTGGAAAGTCGGCGTTGTGCGCACCGTCATTGAAGTGAGCGTTTGCCTGCTCGGTTTTCTGCTCGGCGGCACGGTCGGTCTCGGCACCTTGCTGTTTGCCTTTTCTATCGGCTGGCTGATGCAGCTGACCCTGTCCGTGATTGTGCGCTGTCACCGCAGTGATCGCAGCGCGGGCGGATAACGAGCGGGAGAAAGTGCGGTGCGTTTGCGCCGACTTTCTTCAGCGCGGCGAATCGGTTAGAATGGATGCCGTTTGATAACCGCCTGACCATAAAGGATAAATTATGCCGACGATAAGTGTCGCGATGATTGTGAAAAACGAACAGCAGGATCTTGCCCTGTGTTTGGACAGCGTGAAAGACTGGGTTGACGAGATTGTGATTGTGGATGCCGGCAGCACGGATGATACCGAAGCCATTGCCTTGCGTTACGGTGCGAAATTTTATCGCCATGCCGACTGGCCGGGATTTGGCAAACAGCGGCAGCGCGCGCAGCGTTATGTCAGCAGCGATTATGTGTTATGGCTGGATGCCGATGAACGGGTCAGCGAGCCGCTGCGCCGTTCTGTTTTGCAGGCGGTGGCGGAAAACGCAGACAATACGGTGTATCAGATCGGCCGCCTGAGCGAAGTGTTCGGCCGGCAAATCCGCCATTCCGGCTGGTATCCCGATTATGTGGTGCGTCTGTATAAAACCGATTTTGCCCGCTACGGCGACGAACTGGTGCACGAACGCGTGCATTATCCCGCCGGCGCGCAGGTGAAAAAATTAAACGGCGATTTGTATCATTACACCTATAAAGATGTGCAGCATTATCTGGTGAAATCCGCCGGCTATGCCGCCGCCTGGGCGCAGCAGAAAGCCGCCGCCGGCAAAAAGGGCACCTTGCTGCAAGGCGTGGCGCATGCGCTCGGTTGTTTCGTGAAAATGTACATTCTGAAAGCCGGTTTTCTGGACGGCAAACCAGGCTTTTTGCTTGCGCTGCTGTCCACCCATTCCACCTTTGTGAAATACGCGGATTTATGGGTGAGAACCAAAGATCGGTAGCGCATTCACAGGGCGGGTAAAAGTGCGGTGAAAAATCTCACAAATTTTCACCGCACTTTACGTTAGCGCCATTGTTCGCGTACGAAAGGAATGATCGTTTCCAGCGCGCGGGCGATATTGATCACGGTTAAATCCGTCTGAAACTGTTTTTCCGGCGGCGGGCAGAACGCCAGATGCCGATCGGGCCAATTAATCGGCTGCCAGCGCAGCGGAAGTGCCGAACGGCGGCTCGGGTAGAAGCCGATGGTGGGAATATTCAGCGCCCCGCTGACATGCAGCGGGCCGGTGGAGCCGGCAATAAACAGATCGGCGCAGGCCAGCGAACGGGCAAAATCCACCAGCCCGTCGTTTTTATCGTACACCGCCACATTCGGGTGGCTGACCGCCCGTGCCAGTGCGCGGGCTTTTTCGCTTTCGTTCGGCCCCGCCGTTAAGATCACATAGCAATCAAACGCTTGCAGCAGCCCGGTGATCAGCTGCGCATATTGCACCGGCGACAGATTATTGGCCGAGCCGCCGGAACCGCTGTGTACGAACAGCCATTTCTTATCGCCGCCGATCCCCAGTGTGCGGCGCAATTTTTCTTGCTGATTTTGCACCGCACTTTGCGCAAAGGTTAGATACGGCGGTTGAGGTTCGCGCAGCGGTATGTGGTGATCCTGCAAAAAACGGCGCGCCAGATCGCGGTTGTATTCAAACTCCGGTTTGGCCGATTGGGAACGGCGCTGGGTTAAACGCCGGTTATATAAAAACTGAAAGAGTTTAGTGGCGGGCGCCAAACGGTATTTGATACCGCTTTGCCAGGTCAGTCTGGCGTTATACCAGTCGGAGACGAAGCTTATCACCGCGTCAAAGCGCTGCGCCTTGATTTCATTGAGCACCCGACGGAATTCGGCGCGGTCGTTTTTATCACCGGCATCAATAATGATGTTATCAATATAGGGACAGATTTGCGCCAGCGGAGCGGTATAAGCGGGCACCAGCGCGGTGATTTCCATCTCCGGCGCCGAGCGTTTGAGGGCGGCGAGCGCTGGAAAGGCCAGCACAAAATCGCCCAGTTTATCGTTACGGATCGCAAGTAATTTCTGCATAAATATGGCTCTTGGTGAGATCGAATGCGATATTCTATCAAATCCGACCGCACTTTACAGCGCAGGGGCGCGAAAACCGACTTTTACCTTGCTTTTTCGGCAAAAAAGAGTATGATCCTCAGGCTTTTTGTCTATATATACAGAGAAAAAAGTAAGCATTCCCACACCTTCGAGGTGGGTTTTCTTTTCGTATTAAACATTTAGAGGAAGGTTATGGTAACCATTCGTTTATCTCGTGGCGGAGCTAAAAAACGCCCATTTTATCAAATCGTTGTTGCTGACAGCCGTTGCCCGCGTGACGGTCGTTTTATTGAGCGCATCGGTTTCTTCAACCCGTTGGCAACCGGTAAAGCGGAACGTGTCCGCATCAATCTGGAACGTGTGAACGCTTGGGTTGAAAAAGGCGCGTCTTTATCCGATCGCGTTGCGTCTTTGGTAAAAGAAGTGCAAAAAGCCGCATAATTGCGGATTTTTAAGTTTATCGGTGAATAACATGACACAGCAGAGAATCGAAGTGGTCGGCAAACTGGGTTCAACCTACGGAATTCGCGGTTGGTTGCGTGTTTATTCATCCACAGAACAAGCCGAAAGTATTTTTGATTATCAGCCTTGGTTTTTAAACATTAAAGGCCAGTGGCAACCGGCCGAACTGGAAAGCTGGAAACATCATAATCACGAGCTTATCGTGAAATTAAAGCATGTGAATGACCGGGAAGCGGCGCAAATCCTCGCCAATGTGGAAATCGGAGTGGATTTGAGCGTATTTCCGGCGCTGGCGGAGGGCGATTATTACTGGCACGATTTAATCGGTTGTCAGGTGGTCAATCTGCAGGGCTATGCGATGGGCACGGTGGCCGAAATGATGGAGACCGGTTCCAATGATGTTTTGGTGGTGCGCGCCGGTGCTAAAGATGCTTTCGGTAAACAAGAACGTTTAATTCCGTTCTTGTATGAACAAGTAGTTAAAAGAGTGGATCTCACCACCAAGACTATTGAGGTGGATTGGGACGCTGGTTTCTAACCTCAGGTATGCCGTTGGGCTTTGGCGGTAACATTTTGACCCAAAAAGGTGATGCAGATGTGGATCGGGATTATTAGTCTTTTCCCCGAAATGTTTAAAGCTGTGACGGAATACGGGGTAACGGGACGGGCCGTTAAACACAATCTCTTGCAGGTGCAATGCTGGAATCCGCGCGATTTCACCGTTGACAAACACAAAACCGTGGACGACCGCCCTTACGGCGGCGGGCCGGGAATGCTGATGATGGTGCAGCCATTGCGTGATGCGATCCGGGCGGCGAAAGCGGCGGCAGGAGAGGGGGTGAAGGTAATTTATCTTTCGCCGCAGGGACGTAAACTCGAACAATCCGGCGTAACGGAGCTGGCCAAAAACGAGAAATTAATCTTGGTTTGCGGACGTTACGAAGGCATTGACGAACGGCTGATTCAGACCGAAATTGATGAGGAATGGTCGGTTGGGGATTACGTTCTGACCGGTGGCGAATTGCCGGCGATGACGTTGATTGACGCCGTCGCCCGCTTTATCCCCGGAGTGTTGGGCAAACAGGCTTCCGCACAGGAAGATTCCTTTGCCGACGGTTTGCTGGACTGCCCGCATTATACGCGTCCGGAAATGCTGGACGGGTTAACCGTGCCGCCCGTGCTGATGTCGGGAAATCACGAACAGATCCGCCAATGGCGATTAAAACAATCCCTTGCGCGGACGTGGTTACGACGCCCTGAGCTATTGGAAAGCCTAGCTCTGACTGACGAACAGAAAACGCTGTTGCATCAGATTAAATCTGAACACAGCAACATCAGTTAACTCTAGGATTTTAGAAGGATTAATACAATGAGTAACATCATTAAACAACTTGAACAAGAACAGTTGAAACAAAACGTACCGAGCTTCCGCCCGGGTGATACGTTAGAAGTGAAAGTCTGGGTAGTTGAAGGCAGCAAACGTCGTCTGCAGGCATTCGAAGGCGTGGTTATCGCAATTCGTAACCGCGGTCTGCACAGTGCGTTTACATTGCGTAAAGTCTCTAACGGCGTCGGCGTTGAACGTGTGTTCCAGACTCACTCGCCGGTTGTGGACAGTATTGCGGTGAAACGTAAAGGTGCGGTGCGTAAAGCGAAACTTTACTACTTGCGTGAACGTTCAGGTAAATCCGCTCGTATCAAAGAACGTCTCGGCGACTAATTGTTTTCGCACAGAGCAAAAGAAAGCCCGGAAATCATCCGGGCTTTTTTATCTCCTCATGTTTACGGCGTGGCGACAGGGCGGGTTTTGGCCAGTTTCGACCAGTTATAATAACCGTACAGCGAGTTAAGCAGATAAGCGCCGTACATCAGATACATCGCCGGAGTTTCCGCCCACAGCACGATGGACAACACGTTAATCACAATCCACAGCAGCCATTGTTCGCTGTAACGCAGAATCATCAGCAACTGCGCCGCAATCACCAGCACCGTGGTTACGCCGTCCAGACCGATGGAGTTGCCGTCGGTTGTTTTTAAAATGGCAATAAAGGCCAGCGAGCCGATAACCACGGCACCGATCAACGTCAGCCAGCCTTTCAGCGACAGAAATTTAGCGATCACGGTTTCCGCATTGTCGGTGCCGTTGCGCATATTTTCTTTCCACAAAAAATAGCCGATAAACTGCGCCGGAATATATACATATAATGCGGTGGTCATTTCGCCGTAGAATTTGTTGTCTAAAGACACATAAAAATAACTGTAAGCAAAAATCAGACCGAACAAATAATTGCTGATTTTGCCTTTACCGACGAACACCACGCACAGAATGCCGGAAATACCGGCAATCACTTCCAGCAGCGAAACCGGATCCAGCACATAAGCGATAATCTGTGCGGCCAAAAAGATAAAAAGCCAGATCACTTCAAAAGGTTTCCAGCCACCGAGAAATTCATTTTTTAGGCTTTGCGAGAGGTTCATGCGTGTTGCTCCTGTTGACGAAAAGAAAAAATCCGTTTGATTTTTGCACCGCACTTTAAGCATGTCAAGCAATAGCTACATTTTGAGAGTCAATGTTATGCTTTAAGCCGGAATTATAATATATATTTTCATTTCTTTTTAGCCCTAACCCCGCTAAAATAGCCGACCGTTTTTTAATAATCAAAGAGAGTAAACAGAGCATGACATCCTTTGCGGCGGGGCAGCGCTGGATCAGCGAAAGTGAAAATAATCTTGGTCTGGGAATCGTCACTGACACCGACAAGCGAACCGTGACCTTGTTTTTTCCGGCGGCGGATGAAACCCGGATCTATGCGGTGGCAAATGCGCCTTTATTGCGCGTGCAGTATCAGCCCGGCGATTTTCTGACCCACGCGGAGGGCTGGCAGGCGGAAGTGTTGCAGGCCGAGGAACGTAATCATGTGTTGTTTTATCTGGTGCGGCGCGCGGATAACGGACAGCAATGTGCGGTCGGCGAAATTGAGCTGGCGCAGCGGATAACCTTCAGCAAACCGCAGGAACGCCTGTTTGCCGCGCAGATTGATCGCAGCGCTCATTTTGCGCTCCGCTACCGCGCATGGTGTCATCAGCAGGCGCAATATCAATCGCCGCTGCGTGGCCTGCGCGGTGCGCGGGCAGCGTTAATTCCGCATCAGCTGCATATCGCCAGAGAAGCGGGCGAGCGCATAGCCCCGCGCGTGTTGCTGGCCGACGAAGTGGGATTGGGTAAAACCATTGAAGCGGGGATGATTTTACAGCAGCAACTGCTGGCGGAAAAAGCGGAGCGGGTGCTGATTCTGGTTCCGGAAAATCTGCAACATCAATGGCTGGTGGAAATGCGGCGCCGGTTTAATTTACCCTTTGCGCTGTTTGACGAACAACGCTGCGCCGATTTTGACGGTGCGGCGGAACAGGCGGCGGTCAATCCGTTTCACAGTGACAATCTGATTATCTGTTCGCTGGATTGGCTGACGGCACAGCCGAAACGCGCCGTGCAGTTATCGGAAACGGAGTTCGATCTGCTGATTGTGGACGAGGCGCATCATTTGCAATGGTCGCCGCAGACGGCAAGCCCGGCTTATCAGCTGGTGGAGCGGCTGGCGCAAGGTATCCCGGCGGTCTTGCTGCTGACCGCCACGCCGGAGCAGCTGGGGCAGGAAAGCCATTTCGCCCGTTTGCGCCTGCTTGATCCGGAGCGTTTTTATGATTACGCCGCCTTTTTGCAGGAACAGCAACAGTATCGGCCGGTGGCGGAGGCCGTGCAGACTCTGCTGGCGGATCAGCCTTTGGATCGGGCGCAGCAGAATCATTTGAGCGAATTATTATCGGAACAGGATATTGAACCGTTGCTGAAAATCATTAATTCGCAGGCTGAGCAGACGCAGCGCAATGCCGCCCGTCAGGAACTGATCACCAATCTGATTGACCGCCACGGCACCGGCAGGTTGCTGTTCCGCAATACCCGACAAGGCGTAAAAGGTTTTCCGCAGCGCATTTATCATCAGATTACACTGGCTATGCCGCCGCAGTATCAAAATGCCATTAAGGTGTTGACCTCGCTTGGCGGGCTTGAGGCGGCGGATTTGTTTTATCCGGAGCGGATGTTCGGCTCCATGCAGCCGCAAGCGGCATGGTGGGATTTCGACCCGCGGGTGGACTGGCTGATAAGTTTTCTGCAACGTCACCGCACGGAAAAAATCCTGCTGATTTGCCGGCAGGCGGAAACCGCCGTGCAGCTGGAACGCGCGCTGCGGGAAAAAGAGGGCATTCGCGCGGCGCTGTTTCACGATAAGATGTCGATTGTGGAACGTGATCGGGCGGCGGCGTATTTCGCTCAGCAGGAAAACGGCGCGCAGGTGTTGCTCAGCTCGGCTATCGGCGCCGAAGGGCGTAATTTTCAGTTTGCCAGCCGTTTGGTGTTGTTCAATCTGCCGGATAATCCGGATTTACTGGAACAATGTATCGGCCGGCTGGATCGCATCGGACAACGGCAGGCCGTGCAGATTTATGTTCCCTGCTTTCAGGACGACCCGTCGCATTTATTGGCGCAGTGGTATCATCAGGGGCTGAATGCGTTTGAAGAAACCTGTCCGATGGGCGCCGCGTTGTTTGCAAAGTGCGGTGAAAAATTGCGTAGTTTTCTGCAAAATCCCACCGCACTTGACGGCTTCGAGGCATTTATCCGGCAAACCCGAGCGCAACGGCAGCAGCTGAAACAGACGCTGGAAAACGGGCGTGATCGTTTGCTGGAACTGAATTCCAACGGCGGCGAGGCGGCAGCGCAACTGGCCGCCGATATTGCCGCACAGGACGGCAGCCCGCAGCTGACGGAATTTGCCCTGAATTTATTTGATATTATCGGGCTGGAGCAGGAAGAGGCGGGAGAAAACACCCTGGTGGTTCGCCCGAGCGGCACCATGCTGATCCCTGATTTTCCGGGGCTGAAAGAGGAGGGCGCGACCCTAACCTTTGACCGGCAGCTGGCGCTGGCGCGCGAAGAGCTGGAATTTCTCAGCTGGGATCACCCGATGATTCGTCACGGCATTGATTTGATTGTCTCCGGCGATATCGGTAAAACCGCCGCCGCGTTATTGGAGAATAAGGCGCTGCCGGCGGGTACCTTATTGCTGGAAACCCTGTTTGTGGTGGAAACCCAAGCGCCGAAAGGGTTACAATTAACCCGTTTCCTGCCGCCGACGCCGATCCGCTTGTTGCTGGATGCGAAAGGACATGATTTGGCCGGACAGGTGTCCTTCGACGGTTTGCAGAAACAGCTTAAACCGCTGGGCAGAAATACGGCGAATAAGGTGGTGAAAATGCTGCGCCCGCAGATTACGCGTTTACTGACCTCGGCACAACAACAGATTATTGCGCCGGCACAACAGGTTATTGCTGTGGCGCGGCAAGCGGCGGATAACAGCCTGAGCGCCGAGTTAAACCGTCTGGTCGCGTTGCAGGCGGTGAATAAAACGATTCGCCGGCAGGAAATTGACGCGCTGGAGCAGCAGCGCATGCGGATTTTAACCGAAATAGAAAACGCCGGCTGGCGTTTGGACAGTCTGCGGGTCATCGTCACCCGTCAGGCATAATAAAGCGCGGCGGAGAACCGTCGCCGGATAAGAGAATAAAATATGGCGTTAATTGACTATCGTCCGCCGACCGATCCGTGGCTGGAAGTGGTGTATCGGGATGATCATATTTTAGTGGTGAACAAACCGAGCGGGCTGCTTTCGGTGCCCGGTAATCAGCCGCAATATTATGACAGCGCAATGTCGCGGGTGAAGGATAAATACGGCTTTTGCGAACCGGCGCACCGTCTGGATATGGCAACCAGCGGCATTTTGCTGTTTGCCATGAGCAAGCTGGCGGATAAAGAACTGAAGCGTCAGTTTCGTCAGCGCGAACCGAAAAAAGCCTATCAGGCGCTGTTGTGGGGACACTTGGCGCAGGATAGCGGCAGGGTGAATCTGCCGCTGATTTGCGATTGGGAAAACCGCCCGCGGCAAAAAATCTGCTTCGTACAGGGGAAAAGTGCGGTGACAAATTATCAGGTTTTGGCGCGTCTGGCGGATAATCGCACGCGGGTCAGGCTCACCCCGATTACCGGACGTTCACACCAGCTGCGGGTGCATATGCTGGCGTTAGGGCATCCGATTTTGGGCGATAAGTTTTATGCGCATCCGCAGGCCAAAGCCATGTCGCCGCGCCTGTGTCTGCATGCGGAAAGTCTGCAAATCACTCATCCGCTAAGCGGCGAATTGATGCGTTTTGATACCCCGGCACCGTTCTAACCGCAATCCGTGTTGCGTCCGCGACAGGAAAATGGTGAGAATTATCCGTTTGAATGTTACAATCCGTGCTTGATTTATAATTGAGAGATAACATTATGTCCCGTCAAAAGAAAACCCGTCGAATCGCCGATATTATGCCCGCGCGCAAAGCGGACAAACGTCCGGAGGCGCCGACATCGCGCGCCGGGCGCAAACCGACCCGTTATGAGTTGGATGCCAAAGCGCGTGAAGAGAAACGCAAGAAAAAACATAAAGGTCTGGCGGCCGGTTCCCGCCATAGCGCGCAGGATAATAATCAGCCGGCACAGACTTCGACCGCTCGGGATCCGCGGCTGGGCAGCCGGAAAAAAGTGCCGCTGATGGTGGAATTCGTCAATAAACCGCAACAGGATCCGAACCTGAGCGCGCAGAAAACGGCGCAAAAACCACCGCACTTTAGTCCGCAGAGCGAATTGGAACCACACATTGAACTGGAACAGCTGGAAAATAACGAATGTCTGAATCAGCTGCTGGATGCGCTGGATGCCGGTAAAACGCTCAGTGCCGACGATCAGCGGTTTGTGGACGATTGTCTGGCGCGTATCGCGCAGCTGATGGAAGCGCTGGGCATTGAGGATGACGAGGAAAACGACGACGATTTATACCGCACTTTTGCAACGATGGATATTAACCGGTTCAGATAAATTATGTGGAAAATCATCTTATTGTTGCTTGCGGCGTTGATTATCGCCGCGCTGATAGGTTATACCGTTTATCTGCTGGCGGCGCTGCAAAAACAGAAAAAAGCCTTTGCGCAGGCACGCGCGGCGCGGATTGAACGTTTAAAACAGAGCATTGTGATTATCGCCAATGCCATGCAAACGGGCGACTGCAATCATTCGGAAGGAGTGATCCGATTGAAAATGCTGCTTGAGCCGTTGGGCAAAAGTTTAAGCCGTTACGCAAGCATGTTTGCCTTGTATCAGGTGGTGATGGATATGCCCACGCACGAGGCGCGCCGCGCACTGAAGAAAAACGAGCGTATGCGACAGGATCGGCAGCGTGAAAGCGCCGAAGCGGAGCTGGAACAAAAGATTAAGTTGGAGTTACGGCAATTATTAGCCGATATGGAACAAATCCGGGGGGAACTTGAATGTCGGACATCACATGGGATTCGGCGCTAATTCAGAAATACAATCAGTCGGGGCCGCGTTATACCTCTTACCCGACCGCACTGGAGTTTAGCGAAGATTATACGGAGGCGGATTTTAAACGGGCGGCGGCGCGTTATCCCGAGCGGCCGTTGTCACTGTATGTGCATATTCCGTTTTGTCATAAACTGTGTTATTTCTGCGCCTGCAATAAAATCATTACCCGCCATCAGCATAAAGCGGATATCTATCTGGATTATCTGGAAAAAGAAATTAAAAACCGCGCCGCGTTGTTCGCTCGGCGCCGGGTGACGCAGATCCACTGGGGCGGCGGTACGCCGACCTATCTGACGGAAGCGCAGTCCGCCCGTTTAATGGGAATGCTGCGGGCGCATTTTGACATTGCGCCGCAAGCGGAAATCAGTATTGAAATGGATCCGCGCGAAATCGAAATGAGCATGCTGACCCATCTGCGTCATATCGGTTTTAACCGCATCAGTATGGGCGTGCAGGATTTCAATAAAGACGTACAGAAAGCGGTGAACCGCGAACAGGACGAGGCGTTTATCCGTGCCTTGTTGAGCCGTGCGCGCGAGCTGGGCTTTACTTCAACCAATCTGGATCTGATTTACGGCCTGCCGCTGCAAACCGTGGACAGTTTTATGTTCACTTTGCAAAAAGTGATTGAACTCAATCCGGATCGCTTAAGCGTATTCAATTACGCCCATTTACCGAGCCGTTTCGCCGGTCAGGCGAAAATTAAAAACGAACAGCTGCCGGCGCCGGAAACCAAACTGACTATTCTGCAAAAAACCATCGAAACCCTGAACGGCGCCGGTTATCGTTTTATCGGCATGGATCATTTCGCCAAACCGGATGACGAGCTGGCCATTGCGCAGCAACACGGCGTATTGCACCGCAATTTTCAAGGCTATACCACGCAGGAAGAATGCGATTTGCTGGGATTGGGCGTATCCGCCATCAGCCTGTTAGGCGATACTTACGCACAGAATCAAAAAGAGCTGAAGCATTATTATGCCGCGCTGGAAACACAGGGCAACGCCCTGCACAAAGGCTTGGTTCTGACGCGGGAAGATTGCCTGCGCCGCGATGTGATTAAACAGCTGATTTGTAATTTCAAACTGGATTATTCCGCCATCGAACGGCAATATGACATTGATTTCGCCACACATTTTGCCGAGGATTTAGCCCTGTTGCAACCGTTGGCCGATGACGGACTGATTGAAATCACCCCGCGCGGCTTACAGGTTTCTTCCAAAGGACGCCTGCTGATCCGCAATATCTGCCTGTGCTTCGACACCTATTCCCGCCAACAGGCAAAACAGCAGCAGTTTTCAAGGATTATTTAGTTTAACCGTTAAACAGATAAAAATGTCAGTAATTGCCCGGTACTATCGAGCGGATAGCGCCGGGTAAGTTTTACCCGCTTTTTATCTGGTACCGGAACGTGCTTTTGAAAGCCGTCTCCGTGTTTAAAAAGATGGGTTAACACTTGTTACGGTGTTAACCCATTTTTTACTGCGACTTTCCGGCAAGGCATCTGTCAAAAGTGCGGTGCTTTTTTGCACTGTTTTTCAATATGCCTTGAGAGCTCCTGTTTATGGAAGTTCAGGTAAAGCCCGTTTTGCTTTTAATTTATATTCTAAATTAGTTTTTAATGTTGTATCCGGAATCTCCTCATAAATCGGCTCATCGGCGGATTTTGATCTCGGTTTGGTCGATGGTTTCGCGCTCTTATTCACCGTACTATAGACCGCTTCTTGAGAAGAAGAGTGTTTCGCTGCGTTTTTATCGCCGACTTCACTGTAAATCGGTTCGTCGACAGATTTTGATCTCGGCTTAGCCGCATTTTTATCACCGATTTGGCTGTAAGTGCCTTGCGGGATTTCTTCATAAATCGGCTCATCGGTGGATTTTGATCTCGGTTTAGCCGCGTTTTTATCCCCGGCTTGACTGTAAATCGCTTCGTCCGCCGATTTTGATCTCGGTTTAGTCGATGGTTTCGTACTCTTATTCACTGTGCTATATACCGCTTCCTGAGAAGAAGAGTGTTTCGCTGCGTTTTTATCCCCGACTTTGCTGTAAATGCTCTGCGGGATTTCTTCATAAATCGGTTCATCGGCAGACTTCGATCTTGGCTTAGTCGCATTTTTATCCCCGACTTGGCTATAAGTGCCTTGCGGGATTTCTTCGTAAATCGGCTCGTCGGTAGACTTCGATCTCGGTTTCGACGCGTTTTTATCACCGACTTGGCTATAAGTGCCTTGCGGAATCTCTTCGTAAATCGGTTCTTCAGCAGATTTCGATCTCGGTTTCGACGCGTTTTTATCGCCGACTTGACTGTAAATCGCTTCGTCCGCCGATTTTGATCTTGGTTTAGCCGATGGTTTCGCGCTCTTGTTTACCGTGCTATAGACCGCTTCCTGAGAAGAAGACTGTTTCGCTGCGTTTTTATCGCCAACTCGACTGTAAATCGGTTCGTCGGCAGATTTCGATCTCGGCTTAGCCGCGTTTTTATCCCTGACTTGGCTATAAGTGCCTTGCGGGATTTCTTCGTAAATCGGCTCCTCAGCAGACTTCGATCTCGGCTTAGTCGCATTTTTATCCCCGACTTGGCTATAGGTGCCTTGTGGGATTTCTTCATAAATCGGCTCGTCGGCAGACTTCGATCTTGGCTTAGACGCGTTTTTATCCCCAACTTTGCTGTAAATGCTTTGTGGGATTTCTTCATAAATCGGCTCGTCGGCAGACTTCGATCTTGGCTTAGCCGCATTTTTATCGCCGACTTGGCTATAAGTGCCTTGTGGGATTTCTTCATAAATCGGCTCATCGGCAGACTTCGATCTTGGCTTAGACGCGTTTTTATCCCCAACTTGGCTATAAGTGCTTTGCGGGATTTCTTCGTAAATCGGCTCATCGGCAGATTTCGATCTCGGTTTAGCCGCATTTTTATCCCCAACTTGGCTGTAAATGCTTTGCGGGATTTCTTCGTAAATCGGCTCATCGGCGGATTTTGATCTCGGCTTAGACGCGTTTTTATCCCCAACTTGGCTGTAAATGCTCTGCGGGATTTCTTCATAAATCGGCTCTTCGGCAGATTTTGATCTTGGTTTAGCTGCGTTTTTATCCCCGACTTGACTGTAAATCGCGTCGTCCGCCGATTTTGATCTCGGTTTGGTCGATGGTTTCGCACTCTTATTCACCGTGCTATAGACCGCTTCCTGAGCAGAAGACTGTTTTGCTGCGTTTTTATCGCCGACTTCACTGTAAATCGGTTCTTCGATAGATTTCGATCTCGGCTTAGCCGCGTTTTTATCGCCGACTTGACTATAAATCGGTTCGTCGACAGATTTCGATCTCGATTTAGCCGCGTTTTTATCTCCGACTTGACTGTAAATCGCATCGTCAGCCGATTTTGATCTTGGTTTAGTCGATGGTTTCGCGCTCTTGTTTACCGTGCTATAGACCGCTTCCTGAGAAGAACGGTGTTGAGCCGCCTGATCTCCGGTGCCTTGCGGCGTTTCTTCGTGAGCAGGATGTTCTGTATGTTGTTTTAATTTTTGCGCCTTATCGATTCCTTTTTTAGCCATATTAGTAATATCTAATGTCTCAAATTGGAATTTAGTGCTGGCGTACTTATCATTACGTTGAATACTTTTCGATTTTGATAAATCCTGATTTATCGGCGTATCACTCTGCTGGTTTGTCTTAACGCCCGCAATGGTGGATTGCTGAGTGGCTTCATAGTGAAGTTGTTCCGAACGACTTCCGCGAATATCCAGCTGTTTTACGCCATCTTTGTTTGCGCCAATAGTCGCACCGAATTTACCGCCATCTTTATGGTGGGAATCCTTAAGATTCTGATGCGTTATTTTGCCTTTGATTTCTAAATCATTGCTGTTGCTTTCGTCAACAATATAACCGGCTTTTAAATTCACATCATTAAGCGTTCCGCTGATATGTTTGGCTTTTATGCCGGATTGCTCGTTGACTTTGTGGCTTTCCTCTTTTTCTTTACCGATATTGGCGCCGAAGCTTCCGGTCGGTTTACCCAGGCCGGCCGAACTGACTGACGCGCCGACAGAAGCGGATAAATCAAAATGGTTGTGATCACGTTTGTAGGAATCCTGTTTGGATTCGATATTGGTTTTACCTTTTATATCCGTGATGTATTTATCCGCCTCGATATTTCCTCCGGAAAGATTAAAATCGCCGTCGGAGTTGATTTCGATGCGTTTACCTTTTAATTTACTGTTCTGGTAGGTGATCGCCTGTTCTTTGGTATTACCGGTACTCATTTCAAATTTTGCACTGGCACCGGCGGCACAACCTTGCGCCGCAATACCGCAGGCCGCGCTGATTCCCAGCGAGAATTTCTGACTTTCCGATTGTTCGCTGTCAGTGCGTCTGGTTTCGCCCGCATTAACGTTCACATTACCTTTTGCGTTGATCGTAAGATCGGTCGTTTCTTTATTGCTTTCAACATTATTGAAAGTTGCATCACCGCTGCGTGCGGTAAAGGTTAATTTACCATTTAAGGTGTTTTTGTTATCGGAAACTTCATGGGATTCGCTGTATTTTTTGGAATACCCGATTTGCGCTTTGACCGAACCGCCGACTAAGTCGCCGGTGACTAAATTGGCCACATCGCTTGCATATTGCAATGCGGCGGTCGCATCTTGTTTGATGCCTTTTTTGCTATCTCGAACCTGTTTTGCGATATTGGCCGCCGCATCCAGTGCCGAGGAGTGCGCTTCCGCAGTCGTCCCTAAGGAAAATTTCGATGATTCGTGGGTTTTATCAATCTCATTTTTTTGTTTGGTGGATAAAATTCTGTCCGCAGACAGTTTAAAGCCGGCTTTTTCTTCTTTGGCCGCAATGTCTTTTTGTGCCTCAAAGAAACTTTCGTCTTTTTCCGCCATGAGATTTGCTACTTCTTCATCCGATAATTTTTTAAATGCCGGATTGTCTTTTTTCTGCGGATTTTTAACCGCACTTTTCGTCTTCGGTTGTGGTTTTAAGGCGTCATCTTTTTCGGTTTTTTCACTCGGTGTGGCCGGCGTCGATTTATTAATATCCAGACCGCCGATATCCAAATCCTTTTGAATATGTAAATGACCGCTCTTGGCATCTAGTTCGCTGTTGGAATGCTGCAGTTTGGTTTCTGTGGTTTTCGTTCTGGTGAACGAAAGACCATATTCCGCACTGGCGCCCGCACCGTTAGAACGTCCCGCTGCTGTTGTGGCGCCGTTTTCCTGATCGACCGATGCGGACGCACCGTAACCAAAACCATTGATTTCAGCGCTGCCATAGTTTTGGGCGAGGTTTTTCTCCGTTTCGCTGTGCGAAAGGTTTTTACCGCCTTTGGCGATATAGTGGCCCTGTACAATCCCGGTTGTGCGGTTGGTTTTGATTTTGCTGCCTTCCTGACTGACATTACCGGCCACGGCAAGATGTAAATGATCAAATTCAGCCTTTGAGCCCACCGATTTTGCGGTGTAATTATCTTCGGAGATCCCGCCGGCGAGAGAACCGTTCAGGCCGTTATCCGATGGAATCGTTGTCGATTTATGCGAACTTTGTGTTTCATGGGTATCTTTCACATTGAGATCTTTGGTTCTGACATAACCGGATTTCGCTTTGACATCGGCGCCTTTCAGGTCAACATTACTATCAAGATCGGTTTCCAGATGCAGATGTTTGTCGCTCTTGATTTTTGATTTTTCAACCGTAGTGTTGCCTTTATCATCCACATAGGTTTTCGCGGTGGATTCAATCCCTTTATGCCCTTTAAGTTTTAATTTATCCTGTGCCTGAATTGATCCCTGATTTTTGATTTTGTTTTCCGCTTCAATATTGATCTTATTGCCTGAGATTGAGCCTGCGTTTTCAACCTGTTTGGTTTTTAACTCGGCTTCTCTGGCCTTAATCAATGCGGTATCGAAACCTTTATATTTCGCAGCGTCTTCTAAAGTCTGTTTCGCAAAATAGACCTGCGGTACATAGACTTCTTTTCCGTTTACCGTGGATTTGACATACCAGACAATATCTTCTTTCAGATTGTCCTGCTGTTCTTTGGTTAATGCTTGACCTAAGGTCAGGTGAAGATCTTTCGCGCTATGATAGGCATTATCCATTAACCGTTTTACCAGCTGAACGTTAGTTAAGTTGTATTTGAGCGCCAAGTGATTATCGACTTTCTTCTCAATCGTGCGGGTAATCAATTGGTGTTCGAAATACGCGTCCCCGACCGTGTTTACTTTGTCGCTTTCCGTTTTCGGTGCGATTTTATTAAAGAAATAGTTGCCGCCGACATAGTCTTTCTGGTTAATGTATTTCATCCGGGTGTGGTAAAGCGGATCCACATCAACGCGCGGACGGTTTTTTTGTTCCGGAATTTCACGTTGTTTAGCGAATTCTTCCGCTTTTTTACGCGCTTCTTCCAGTTTTTTCTTATATTCCTCTAATTTACGCTGCTGCTCCTCTTGCTCTTTTCGCTGTTTTTCAAGCTGAGCCTGTTTTTCCGCGTCAAGTTTTTGTTGCAGGGCTTCCTGCTCTTTTTTGTGTTTTTCCCGCAGAGCGTGTAAGGCCTCTTCACGTTTCTTATGTTCTAAGGCTTCTTGTTGTGCTTTTTGTTTTTGTGCTTCAAGCTCTTTGCGCTGTTTCTCAGCCTGAAGTTTTTCTTGCTGCGCCTGAGCGTCTTTTTCCGCCTGGCGTTTTTCTTGCTGGACCCGTGCCTCTATTTCAGCCTGTAACTTCCGCTCAAGTTCTTCTTTTTCTTTACGCTGTTTTTCCTGTAGAGCGTGTAAGGCCTCTTCACGTTTTTTATGTTCCAGTGCTTCTTGCTGCGCTTTTTGTTTTTGTGCTTCGAGTTCTTTACGCTGTTTCTCTTGTAGAGCGTGTAAGGCTTCTTCACGCTTTTTACGTTCTAAGGCTTCTTGTTGGGCTTTTCGTTTTTGTGCTTCAAATTCCTTACGTTGTTTTTCAGCCTGAAGTTTTTCTTGCTGCGCCTGAGCCTCTTTCTCCGCTTGGCGTTTTTCTTGCTGTGCTTGTGCCTCTTTTTCAGCCTGTAATTTCCGTTCAAGTGCTTCTTTTTCCTGACGTTGTTTCTCTTGCAGGGCGTGTAAGGCGTCTTCGCGTTTTTTACGTTCTAAGGCTTCTTGCTGCGCTTTTTCTTTTTGTTTTTGCGCTTCAAGTTCTTTATGCCGTTTTTCCGCCTGTAATTTTTCCTGACGGGCTTGTTCAAGCTCACGTTCTAACCGCTGGCGTTTTTCTTCCTCCGATTCCTGCAATAATTTATCGTCATCCTGATCGTGCGGCGTAGGCTGATGTTTAGGTTTTTCTAATTGCAATGAACGATCGATAAATAAATTCGGGTTGGCCAGTAATTCCGCCAGCACGGAAAGATCAATGCCGCTGTGTTGCTCCGCCTCGGCAATAAAAGATTTAAACTGCGGTGCCGGAATATCCAGTTTATGCTTACCGACATTGATTTCGTTGTTAAATTCACCGTTTTCCGCCCGCTCACCATTACGCAGTAAATCTGCGCTGCCGGTAATGTTATCGGCTAAAATTTTGGCCTGTTCCGCCGGATAGAAGTGAAGCGCAGGGGTTTTGCCTTCTTTGGTTCGCTGCCAGTTTCTGGCCAGCGTGTCCATGGATTGCCCTTCCCAGTTTTGGCCGAGCGCTGCGGTCAGCACTTGTTGCAGTTGAGGATGGTCAAGGGATTTGAGCAGTTTAAATACTTGATCTCTTTCACTGGTATACAACCCAGTATGCAACGCATAATCTCGGCTGAGCACATAGTCGATCATCTCAAACAAGTTATTAAAACTTTTGATGGCTTCTCCGGCTAATGCGGTACCAAACAAATTAAATTTAGGATAGAACGACAAGAGCGCACGCGAAGGTTGCTTTAAATAATCCACAATGGTTTTATCCACCGATTTCATATTATTAATAATCTGCTTCGTGCCGTTATTTTCAAAGGTGCCGCGAATATTAATAATACCGTGGTTGATAATACCGGCATCGGCATGGCTGGAATCCTTTTGATTAAAGGTCAGCCCGCCTTCGGAACGGATTTTGCCTAAGTGCGATGCTTGCAAATCATTTTTAAATTCCGGAAGGTAACTCCAGAAACGGTAAACGCCGGTCCAGGTTCTGCCATAATGGTTATGTATTTTATCTTGCTGTTTTCCGATTACCGACACATCATTCTTGTTGAGGATAACATCATTCAGTAAGCGTTGGGCGCTGATAGTCAGCTTACGTTTTGCCAGAATATCGCCGGCATTATAAACCTGATCATGGGCATCAAGCGCCATGTCACCTTCGGAATGGAATACGCCGCCGGCATTATTAATAATATTGCCTCGCTCCGAGGTTAATGCCAAACGTTCCCGTGCGCCTAATAAGCCACTGTTATTAATATTATTGGTAATGTTTAGCGACAGTTGTTTACCGCTGGCTAACACCCCGTCATTGGAAAATTCATGACCGTGCAGGTTCAGGCTACCTTCGGTTTGCAGATCGGCTTTATTATTAATATGCAGACGATTGGCGGAAAACGTTAACGTCCCTTTTGCCTGTGGTAATTGGTGTAAGGCGGAAAAATAATTGGTATTGTCTTTAAACGTGAGTGTCGCATTTTCCAGACTTTGAATCGTACCGCTGTTCTGGAAGCCATTTTTTTGCTGTTCGAATTTATGTTTTAACTTATCCAGATCAAAACCGTGCAGTTTTCCGCCCGCAATTAAGGCGTCCGCGGCCATCCCTTTGGTGGTGATATGCAAGTCTTTTTGCGCAAGGATCGTATCGCGGTTAATTAAACGGTCAACATCAATGTTACCGTACCGGCTTGAGACGGAACCGTTATTTTCTAACTCGTGTCCTTTTACCGTAAGGTGCGTGGCGGTGACTTTCGCTTTGGCCGCAACGGTTGTGGTATTACTGTGGATATCGACTTGCGGGCCGGCAATCTTCGCATTTTCTTTGACCTGAACGGTGTTGGCCCGCGTAATATTGACGGTTTTTGCGCTGACTTTCGCATTAGTGTCTACCGTTACGTTTTTGCTGTCCAGCCGGATGTTTTTATCGGAGTTTAATGTACCGCTAACGGAAAATGCTTGACTGCCTTCGGCATAAATATTGCCTTTGGACTGAATCGTATTGATTTCTACCTTGCCGGCTTTATTATTCAGGGCAATATCCGATTCGGACAGAATAATGCCTTTATGGTTGACGCCCGCACCGCTATCGGTGGTGATCAGTTGAATATGGTTACCATACATGGCGCCGGCTTCGCTGCCGCTGATGGCGACCTCGTTAGAGGTGTCGTTTTTGGCGGTCAGCTTGCTGTCTCTTACGTTAAATTCGCTGGAACCTGCCGCCAAGGTAATATTGGCCTGCTGCGCATCCTTTGATTCTTTTGCATGACGAATCGCGCCTTTTTGTTCAATTTTTTTGGCTACGATATCTAAATATTTCAGCCCGTCGGTTGCCAGACCGTCTTCGTCAATGGTGACTTTCCCGCGTGTAACCGAAAGATTAACGCCGTTTTCAGGGCTGGCCACTTCACTGGTAGAAACTACAAAACGATCAGTATTAAAAGTTTGTACGCCGTTAATATTAATACCGTTCGGGTTAACAAGCAGCAAATCCGCTTTATCACCGAAAACTTCCAGACCGCCGCGGATTTTACTCATTTCGCTTCCGGTCACCTGTGTCAGAATGGCTTTGGCGCTTTGTTTATCAAAGTTTTGGTTTTTTTCTAAGTGACCGACTAAATAGGAATTTCCCTCTTTCAGGCTATTGTTAAAAACAGAACCGTTTTCGACGTTAAATTTACTGAAATGGTTATCGGATATACCGTCATTTCCCGGTTTGGCGACATCGACGATCAGTACTTTATTCTCGGTATACTTAATTTTCGTATTGTGATTATTCGGATCCAGCACCGCACCTTGTTCGGCGAAAGCGGCCGGAGATAATACGGTCAGCAACAGTAAAGACACGCCTTTGCTTTTAAGCATATCGACCGTTTTAATCGGGTTCAAATAAGCGGCGACAAAATCGGATAAGGATGATTTACGATATTCGGGTGCTTGTTGTACGGTTTTTTTATCCGATTCTTTGGCTTTGGAGGCGCTGCCTAAGGCAGATTTAATATATTCGGCAACAGGAATTAAACAACAGCGGGTTTTACTGAAAATTAATTTATAACGGTTTTTGTTCATGGTCGGCTCTCTTTTAATTAAAATGTCATTGACGCGTTTACATAGTAAACATGGTTATTTTTATTGTGTTTGATATTTTTTATCGGTTTAGCATAGCTAAATGAAATGGCGGCATTTTTTATTGTTGCTTTTGCGCCTAAAGCGAAGCCTGCAAGGGTTTCGTTGCGTTTCGGTAAACGCTGGTAGTTGCGCCCGAAATCAATACCTAAAAACGGTTTGATCTGCGTTAAGTAGCTTTTTTGCGGATAAAAAGGCATATCCAGCGTCTGCGATAAGTAATAGCCTTTATCGCCGGAACTTATCCCGCCTTTAAATCCTCTTACCGTATATTCGTCACCAATGGAAAACTGCTCGTCCGAATAGACGCTGTAAGGCGAATATTGCGCGCCGAAGCGAATCTGATAATTGAAAGGACGTTCGGCAAAGAGCAACGGTTTATACCAGCTTAAGGTGGCGGATACACTTTTCAGCGTTTTTTCACCGTTTCTCGTATAAGCCAGACTATCCGAATGGAACCAGTTCAACCCGTTTGCGTAAGACACATCGCCGTAAAACTGTCCGTTAAATAAACCGGTAATATAGGATAATCCGACGGTGAGCTTATTGTGATGGTAGTTATTGACTCGTCTTGCACCGATGTAATTTCTGCGCTTTTTAAATTCGACTTCCGTGTAGGCGGAAAGAATGGATTCCCGGTTACGCATTAATAAGCGCGTCAGTTTCGCCGACGCGGTTTTTACCGTGCCACGGGATGAGTAGCGGTGCCGGCCGATTAATTCTTTTTCATTATCCGCCTGCGACACTTTGAGATCCAAAGTGTAAAAAGAAAACGGCTGACTATACAGCAACGCGTAATTCTGTTGACCGTTACGTTTGCGGTCTTTATAAAAACGATAACCGCTAGAGAAATTCCAGCTGTCATTGGTGCCGAATAAATCGCTCCAGGCCAAATTTAAGGTTGCCTGATTGCGCCCGTTGGCGTTATTTCCGGTGCCGGAATTATTCAACCCGACGGTTAACCGCGGCAGGCGCTTTCTTTGCACCTGAATATCTAAATTCGAATAAGCCGGTTTTTGATCGGCGATAACGTTGATCTTGGCGGATTTATTGACCGTATTTAAGCTCTCGACCAATTGATCGATGTCGTAAATATTAAAGATCCTATCGCGAAGATTCGGTAACACCGCAACCATCGCTTTATCTTTAAAGCGTTGCGGTTGTTCGCCGTTCACATAATAGTCGTTCACCAATCCCCAATGTACGACAAACGCCAGATTGCCCTCGGAAGGCGCATCTTTTAAACCGATGGCGCTGGTGACATAACCGGCCTGATACAGCACGTCGGTCAACGCTTTCACCAATTCGAACACTTGCTTGGTCGTCAGCGGTTTGCCCTCATAATCGGCAATGGTTTCGCTGAAATCCAAAGGGATATTCCGCCCCTGCAAATCAATGCTGATGGATGTAATGCGCGGCGCCGTGCTATCGTTTTCGTTTTCCTGCCCGGCGGCGCGTTTAGGCGCGCCATCATCCGATCGGCGCAAAAACTGCTCGGCTCTTTTTAAGCCTTCGTTGACCTGATTAAACTGTTGTTGATTTTTTAATTGTTGTAATTCCTGAGTCAGCGAATCATCAACCGCGTGAGCCGAAAAGGCGGTGCCAAGTCCGGCGCATAATAGCGCATAAGTCAGCTTATTTATTGTTATTTTCATAAGAATGGTGTTAAGTATTTAGTAATAAAAGATAAAGCAGAGTATTTTTTTATTAAAAAAAAAGTTGCCGAATTATACTTAACAAAAACCTTATTGAAAATGCGGGTAATTATTTTTTATAAAATAATTATTTCATAATGACGCTGATTATGCGGAATAAATAGCCATTAATCCGGTAAAATGTGATCTTGACGAGAAGTTATAGAATGTAACTAATTGTTAATATTGATTATTTTTATTTTCGCTTGATTGGTTGCGCGCTTATACTGGTCGGATCTCTGATAGCCGTTTATTTCAACAACATTTTTTTCACTGTTAAATTATTCTGCCGCCAATTAACGGTCTGCATAGAGGTAAACATTCAGGGATAAGAACAGGCGAAAAATAAAGTGCGGTCAAAATTCTGCTAATTTTTTGACCGCACTTTTATGGCAAATAATGAAAAACGCACTATTTTTTTAGGGCGCCTAAAATGCCGCGCATAATCTGTTTGGTGATTTGATTGCGGATGTTGCGCCCGACGGATTTCGCCACCCCGCTGACAACCTGCTCGGTGATCGTCAGCTGTTCGCCCTTTTTCTTGCTGCCGAACAGCATGCGGTTGAGACGATTCATCAGCCCGTTTTCCTCTTCCGCCTGTGCCTGTTCGGCCTGTTTTTGCGCGACGGCGGCAAGATCCGCCTGTTGTTGTAGGGTTTCGAAAGCAGAAATATTGTCCACCCCATCGCGGTAAAACGCGTACAGATCATCGTCTTTTACCCAAGCCTCGCGCTGCGCTTCGCTAATCGGTTTGAGCTGGCTTTTCGGCGGATAAATAGAGGCGATTTCCACCGGTGTCGGCATGCCTTTTTCATCTAAAAAGGAGACCAGCGCCTGCCCCACGGCCAGCGTGGAAATGGCTTGCGCGACATCTACCTGCGGATTGGCGCGAAAGGTCTCGGCGGCGGCTTTCACCGCTTTCTGATCGCGCGGGGTAAAGGCACGCAGGGCATGCTGAACCCGGTTGCCAAGCTGTCCCAGCACGCTGTCGGGTAAATCCAGCGGATTTTGGGTGACAAAGTAAATGCCGACGCCTTTGGAGCGAATCAGGCGTACCACCTGTTCCACTTTTTCCACCAGCACGCTCGGCGCACCGTCGAATAACAAATGGGCTTCATCAAAAAACATCACGAACTTCGGTTTGTCCGGATCGCCCACTTCCGGCAGGCGCTCGAACAATTCCGCCATGAGCCATAATAAAAAGGCGCTGTACATGCGCGGCGAGTTGATCAGGGTTTCCGCATTCAACACATTGATGACGCCTTTGCCGTCGCGGGTTTGCAGCCAGTCGTCCAAATTCAGCGCCGGTTCGCCGAATAAATTGGTGGCGCCCTGATTTTCCAGCGTCAGCAGCGCACGCTGAATGGCGCCGACGCTGGCGGCGGAGACATTGCCATATTCCAATTGAAAGGTTTTGGCGTTTTCCGCCACATATTTCAGCATGGCGCGCAGATCTTTCAGGTCGATCAGCAACAGGCCTTTATCGTCGGCGACGCGGAACACCAGATTCAGCAGGCCTTCCTGCGTGTCGTTAAGATTGAGCAGGCGGGCCAGCAACAGCGGCCCCATTTCTGAAATCGTGGTGCGCAGCGGAATGCCGGTGGTGCCGAAAACATCCCAAAAAGACACCGGATAGCCGCTCAAATAGCTCTCGCCGCCCAGTTGAAAGCGCTCAATACGTTCGGCAATTTTGCCCTGTAATTCGCCGGCCTGCACCAGACCGGACAAATCGCCTTTGACATCCGCCAGAAAAACCGGCACGCCGTCGTCGCTGAAGGCTTCCGCCATTTTGCGTAAGCTGACGGTTTTGCCGGTACCGGTGGCGCCGGCAATCAGACCGTGGCGGTTCGCCATTTTGGCGGTAATGCCCAATACCTGCCCCTGTTCGGTTTGTGCCAATGAATATTGCATAAAATTGTCCTTATATTACGGAGGGAAATCGTGGTGAAATAATAAGGAAAAAATAAAGTGCGGTCAAAAAATAACGTGTTTTGCGGCGATAAAGGTGGGCGAACGGGGGATTTTTTATTAATATACCGATAATATAATCTCTTATCAGCTTGAATAACTTGAACAATTAAATAATGAATCGCGCTGAAACAACACAAAAAACCACCGCACTTTGTCCCTGTCAGTCGGGCGAAAATTATGCCGATTGCTGCGCGCCGTTGCATTTAGGCGCGCGCGATGCGGAAAACGCCGAGCGGCTGATGCGTTCCCGTTACGCGGCGTTCGTGCGGCGGGATATCGACTATATCGTGCGCACCACGGTGCCGAGCCAGCAGCCGTTGCTGGATACGGCGGCATTGCGCCGCTGGGCGGAAAATACCCGTTGGCTCGGGTTGCAGATTATTGACTGTCAGCCGCATCTGAGCGCACGGCACAGTGCGGTGGAATTTCACGCCGTTTTCGCCGCCGGGCAGGCTCGGCAGGTTCATCACGAAAAATCCTTGTTCGTGCGGATTGGCGAGCGCTGGTATTTTGCCGATCCGACGGTTGCGCTGCCGGCGATGAAACAGCCTTGTATTTGCGGTTCGGGGAAAAAATTCAAACATTGTTGCGGGGAATTGTTATGTCGCTTTTATTCGAACGTCTGACGCTGTTTTTCAAACTGTTCTGGTACCGTTTTAATCAGAATAAACTGACACAGGCGGCAGGCTATTTAACTTACAGTACGATGCTGGCGCTGGTGCCGCTGATTATGGTGGTGTTTTCCATTTTTTCCGCTTTTCCGGTGTTTAACGAGGTGACCGGTGAGCTGAAACTGTTTATTTTTAATAATTTCGCTCCGCAGGCCAGTGATGTGGTGGGCGAGTATCTCGATCAGTTCGTTACCAATTCCAAACAAATGAGCGCAGTGGGGATTATCAGTCTGATTGTGGTCGCGCTGATGCTGATCAATTCCATTGATCGCACGCTGAATTCGATCTGGCGTGACAGCACGGTGCGTCCGCTGATGTTTTCTTTCGCCATTTACTGGCTGATTTTGACGCTGGGCCCATTGATGATGGCGACTAGCATTTTTCTCAGTGCGATGACTAAAGAAATGCTGACGACGGAATTCACTCTGCCGTTCGGCATCAGCTCGCTGAGTGCGGCGGCGTTTTTTCTGACCTGGTTTATTTTCACGCTGATTTATACCGTGGTGCCGAATAAAAAAGTCAGCATTCGTCATTCGGCGGCGGGAGCGCTGGTGGCGGCGATATTCTTTACGTTGGGCAAGCAGGCTTTTGCCTGGTATATCAAAACGTTTCCGTCTTATCAGCTGATTTACGGCGCGATGGCGACGCTGCCGATTATGCTGCTGTGGATCCAGCTCAGCTGGATTGCGATTTTGCTCGGCGCGCAGCTGTCTGCGGTGCTGGCGGATATGCGGCGCTTAAAACGCGGCGAGTTGGATTTTAAACAGATTGAGGAGCAACAATGATCGCATTAATTCAGCGTGTGACGCAGGCGAAAGTGACAATCGGCGGCGAGACGGTCGGACAAATCGGCACAGGGTTGCTGGTGCTGCTGGGCGTGGAAAAGGACGACGATCAGACTAAAGCGGATCGCCTGCTGGATAAGGTACTGAATTACCGACTGTTTGCCGATGCGGCGGGAAAAATGAATCTGAATGTGCAGCAAATCGGCGGCGCGTTGCTGGTCGTTTCCCAGTTTACGCTGGCGGCGGATACGCAAAAAGGGCTGCGGCCGAGCTTTTCAAAAGGGGCGGCGCCGGAGACGGCGCACCGGTTGTATGATTATTTTGTGCAAAAGTGCGGTGAAAAAATTACCGTTTCCAGCGGTGAATTTGCCGCCGATATGCAGGTCAGCCTGACCAATGACGGGCCGGTCACTTTCTGGCTGAACGTATAAAATCCGGCTTTATATCCTGCCGTTATGGCGAAAATGCGGTTTTTCTGTTATATTTTCCGCCTTTTTTAGCGGATAAACGCTTTTATCCGCTGTGTTTTAGGTGTATTTTAAGCGTGAAATACCCTTTCTGTTCCGGATAATACCGCACTGTCCGGCATAATAATTAAAGAGGAAAATATGAATTTTGATACTTATGAAACGCTGGCCCTTGCCTGCCTTGTTCTGCTGCTCGGTTATTTTTTAGTAAAACGCATTCATTTATTAAATCATTACAATATTCCGGAACCGGTCGTCGGCGGCTTCATCGTGGCGATTGCGCTCACATTCGTGCACCAGATGTGGGGCGTCAGTTTCGGTTTTGATACGGATTTACAGCGTAATATGATGCTGGTGTTTTTCAGCTCCATCGGTTTAAGCGCGAACTTTGCCCGTCTGGTTAAGGGCGGTAAACCGCTGGTGGTCTTTCTGTTTGTGGCGGCGGGGCTGATTGCGCTACAGAATCTGGTCGGGGTGTTCGGTTCGATGTTGCTGGGGCTGGATCCCGCCTATGGATTAATCGCCGGTTCGGTCACACTAACCGGCGGTCACGGTACCGGTGCGGCATGGGCGGAGGATTTAACCGCGCGTTTCGGCATTCAGGGCGCGATGGAACTGGCGATGGCCTGCGCCACCTTCGGGCTGGTGTTCGGTGGGATTATCGGCGGCCCGGTAGCCAGTTTTTTACTGAAACGGTTACATAAAGAAGAAGTGCCGGAAGACGAAAACGTGGATGATGTGGAAGAAGCTTTCGAAAAACCGGTTTATCGCCGTAAAATCAATACCCGTTCGGTGATTGAAACCATTACCATGTTGTCGATTTGTCTGTTCGTGGGACAACATTTGGATATGTGGACAAAAGGCAGCGCGTTCCAGCTGCCGACGTTCGTCTGGTGTCTGTTTGTCGGGGTGATTATCCGCAATACGTTAGCGCACCTTTTCAAATTTAAAGTGGCGGATGCCGCCATTGACGTCTTGGGTACGGTCGGCCTGTCAATTTTCCTTGCCATCGCACTGATGTCGTTAAAACTGTGGGAACTGGCGGATCTGGCGTTGCCGATTTTTGTGCTGTTGATCGTGCAGGTGGTGGTGATGGCGCTGTATGCCGTGGTGGTAACCTACCGCGCGATGGGGAAAGATTATGATGCCATCGTGCTGAGCGCCGGGCATTGCGGTTTCGGTCTGGGCGCCACACCGACCGCGGTGGCGAATATGCAGGCGGTCACGTCCCATTATGGCCCGTCGCACAAAGCTTTCTTAATCGTGCCGATGGTCGGCGCGTTCTTCATTGATTTATTAAACGCCAGCTTATTGAAAGTGTTTGTCGAAGTGGCGGCCTTTTTCCATTAAGTTTGATTACACTGTCTGAAAACCGGGTCGATGCCCGGTTTTTGCGTTTATATAGTCTTTGGTTATAGCAAAGATAATTTTATTCTTTAAACCGACCGCACTTTGATCATATAGTTAAAGGCTGTTAATAGTGACTGCCGGCGATATTGGCGCTTAACATTATCGGCCGATCCCGTTAGACTGTGATTAAATCCCGTATTCCCGCCGTGCGTGCGGCGCATTTCAACATCCGGAGGAAGAATGAAATTAAACGCTAAATTATCTTTAGGTGCGTTGCTGTTGTCCGTTGCGGCTTTTGCAGCGGCGAAAGACACCACGTTTATTAACTGCACCAGCCGTTCACCGTCCGGCTTCAGTCCGGCGCTGGTGATGGACGGCATTTCCTATAATGCCAGCTCACAACAGGTATATAACCGATTGGTGGAATTTAAACGCGGCAGCACGGAACTGGAACCGGGACTGGCGGAAAGCTGGGAAATTAGTGATGACGGGCTGACTTACACTTTTCATTTACGCAAAGGGGTGAAATTCCATGCGAATAAGGTTTTCACGCCCAGCCGTGAATTTAATGCCGATGACGTATTGTTTTCCTTTAACCGCCAGCGTGATCCGAACCACCCTTACCATAAGGTATCCAACGGCACCTATCCTTATTTCAATGCGATGAAATTTCCAAGCCTGCTGAAAGCGGTGGAAAAAATCGATGATCATACGGTGCGCATTACCCTGAACAAGCAGGACGCCACATTCCTCGCCAGTCTGGGGATGGATTTTATTTCCATTTATTCGGCGGAATATGCCGATAAAATGCTGGCGGCGGGGAAACCGGAAACCATTGACAACCAACCGATCGGCACCGGGCCTTTCGTATTTGCCGGTTATCAGCTCGATCAGGCGATTCGGTTTCTCGCCAATCAGGATTACTGGAAAGGCAAAGCGCCGATTGATCGTCTGATTTTCAGTATTACTCCGGATGCCACCGCGCGTTATGCCAAGTTGCAAACCGGTGCCTGCGATATGATGGATTTTCCGAATGCGGCGGATTTGGCACGCATGAAAACGGATCCGAAAATTCAGCTATTGTCGCAGGAAGGGCTGAATGTGGCTTATATAGCCTTTAATACGGAAAAAGCGCCGTTTGATAATCAGAAGGTGCGCCAGGCGCTGAATTATGCCGCCGATAAGCAAACCATTCTGAACGTGGTATATCAGGGCGCCGGTATCGCCGCGAAAAATCCGCTGCCGCCGACTATCTGGGGATATAATGACGACATTAAAGATTATCCTTATGATCTGGAAAAAGCCAAACAATTGCTGGCCGAAGCCGGCTATCCGAACGGTTTTGAAACGGAATTATGGGTGCAGCCGGTGGTGCGCAATTCCAATCCGAACCCGCGTCGTATGGCGGAAATTCTGCAAAACGACTGGGCAAAAATCGGCGTGAAAGCCAAACTGGTCAGTTATGAATGGGGCGATTATATCAAACGTACCAAAGAGGGGCAGTTTGCCGCCGGTACTTACGGCTGGTCGGGCGATAACGGTGATCCGGACAATTTCCTGTCACCGTTGCTGAGCGGTGAAAATGCGGGCAACAGCAATTATGCCCGCTGGAAAAATGCCGAATTCGACGCCTTATTGGCCAAAGCCATCGGCTTGAAAGATCAGAATGCACGCGCGGCGTTATATAAACAGGCGCAGGTGATAGTGAAAGAGCAGGCGCCGTGGATCACCGTCGCTCACTCGGTCACGTTCACTCCGTTAAGTCTGCGGGTGCGCGATTATAAGCAAAGCCCGTTCGGTTACAGCGCGTTTTACGGTGTTCGTGTGGAATAAGACAAAAAAGTTTAAAGTGCGGTCGTTTTCGGCCGCATTTTTATCCTAACGCCGCCAGTGATAGGATATTTGGGGGGATTACCGCTTAAAGTGCGGTTGTTTTTTGTGCTGTTTTCAGCTTCGACAAGTAGGCCGGCGCCGGTTTGATTTTTTGTAAGCGGTTAACGGTTAAGCGAAGAGAACGTTATGTTTCAGTTTATTTTCAAGCGTATTGCCATGGTGGTGCCGACTTTTATCGGCGTGACGTTGCTGACCTTTGCGCTGATTCATTTGATTCCGGGCGATCCGATTGAAATCCGCATGGGCGAACGTGGGTTAAGCCCCGAAATGCACCAGCAGATGAAAAAACAGTTAGGGCTGGATCAGCCTTGGTATATTCAGTATGTCGATTATATCAAAGGTATTGCGCAGGGAGATTTAGGCCGCTCGTTTAAAAATAACGAACCGGTCATGCAGGCGTTTTTATCACTGTTTCCGGCGACGGTCGAATTGTCTGTCTGTGCGATAGCGTTTGCGCTGGTGATTGGGATTCCGATAGGCATTCTGGCTGCGGTAAAGCGCGGTTCGGTTTTTGATCATACGGTGATGGCGGTGTCGCTGACCGGTTATTCCATGCCGGTGTTCTGGTGGGGATTGCTGCTGATGCTGGTGATGTCCGTCCAGCTGGATATTACGCCGGTATCCGGGCGTATCGGGGCGGCATTCTGGATCGAAGAGAAAACCGGCTTTATGTTGCTCGACAGTTGGCTGTCCGGCGAACCGGGCGCGTTTCGGTCGGCCGTTTCTCACCTGATTTTGCCGACCGTGGTGCTGGGAACGATTCCGCTGGCGGTGATTTCGCGCATGACCCGTTCTTCTATGCTGGAAGTGCTGGGCGAGGATTATATCCGCACCGCCCGCGCCAAGGGGCTTGCGCCGCTGCGGGTGATTGTGGTTCATGCGCTGCGTAATGCGTTGATTCCGGTGGTGACCGTTATCGGCTTGATTGTCGGTCAGTTATTATCCGGTGCGATTCTTACCGAAACGATCTTTGCCTGGCCGGGCATCGGCAAATGGGTGATTGAGGCGATTCGCGATCGCGATTATCCCGTGGTGCAAGGTGCGGTGCTGATTATTGCGACAATAATTATTTTGATTAATGTCTGTGTCGATGTGATCTACGGCGTACTGAATCCGCGAATTCGCCATCAATAATCAATAAGGAGCAAGGGGATGTCCGAATTAGTGACGCCGATAACGGCGCAAACGCCGCTGCGTGAGTTCTGGGCGCGGTTTCGTCGCAATAAAGGTGCGGTAATCGGCTTGGCGTATATCGTTATCATTTTTTTCATCAGTATTTTTGCCGATGCGGTGGCGCCGCATGATCCGATTGCCCAGGCGCGAGAGGCGCTGTTAATGCCGCCGGTCTGGCAGGAGGGCGGCAGCTGGCATTATGTGTTGGGCACTGACGATGTGGGGCGCGATATTCTGTCGCGGTTGATTTACGGTGCGCGGTTATCGCTGTTTATCGGGCTGCTGGTGGTTTTTTTAGCTTTTGTGTTTGGTGTCTCGCTGGGACTTTTGGCGGGTTATGCCGGCGGAGTGGTGGATCTGCTGATTATGCGTCTGATTGATATTATGCTGGCGCTGCCGAGTTTATTGCTGGCGATAGCGATTGTCGCGGTGCTGGGGCCGTCGCTGCTGAACGCGTCTTTTGCCATTGCGCTGGTTTCGTTGCCGAGTTATGTGCGGCTGACCCGTGCCGCCGTGTTAAATGAGATTAATCGCGATTATGTGACGGCTTCGCGCGTGGTGGGCGCAGGCGCTTTACGGCTGATGTTTATCGTGATCCTGCCGAACTGTGTCGCACCGCTTATTGTGCAAACCACGTTGGGGTTTTCCAATGCGATTTTGGATATGGCGGCGCTTGGCTTTTTAGGGATCGGTGCGCAGCCGCCGACCCCGGAATGGGGCGCGATGCTGGCGGAAGCGTTACAATTTGTGCAGCGTGCTTGGTGGGTTGTTACATTTCCGGGGTTGGCGGTATTGCTGACGGTGCTGGCGTTTAATCTGATGGGTGACGGTTTGCGCGATGCGCTGGATCCGAAATTACAGCAGTAAGCGGGGGAGCTATGTCATTACTGAACGTTGAATGTCTTTCCGTCGGTTTCGGCGAGGAAAACGCGCTGTTTCGCGCCGTGGATCGGATTAGCCTTCATATTGATGAAGGGGAAGTGCTGGGGATTGTCGGTGAGTCCGGTTCGGGAAAATCGGTGAGTTCACTGGCGGTAATGGGATTAATTGATTACCCGGGGCGGGTCAGTGCCGATGCGCTGGTTTTTGATCGCCGCGATTTACTGACGCTCAGTGAAAAAGAGAGACGGCAATTGGTCGGGGCGGAAGTGTCGATGATCTTTCAGGATCCGATGACCAGCCTGAATCCGTGTTACAGTGTCGGATTTCAGATTATGGAGGCATTGAAGGTGCATCAGGGCGGCAGTCGAAAATCCCGCCGTGAACGGGCGATCGAACTGCTGCGTTTAGTCGGCATTCCGGCGGCGGAATCCCGCTTATCGGTTTATCCTCATCAATTGTCGGGCGGGATGAGCCAGCGTGTGATGATTGCCATGGCGATTGCCTGTAAGCCGAAATTACTGATTGCCGACGAACCGACCACCGCGCTGGATGTCACTATTCAGGCACAAATTATGGATTTGTTACTGGATTTGCAGAAAAAAGAGAATATGGCGCTGATGCTGATTACCCATGATTTGGCGTTGGTGGCGCAGGCGGCGCAACGTATCATTGTGATGTATGCCGGTCAAATCGTAGAGGAGGGCCGTGCAGACGCGATTTTTACCACGCCGCGACACCCTTATACGCAGGCATTGTTGCGTTCGCTGCCGGAATTTGCCGCCGGTAAGTCCCGCTTGCAATCATTACCGGGCGTGGTGCCGGGTAAATATGACCGGCCGCAGGGTTGCTTGCTGCATCCGCGCTGCCCTTATGCCACGGAGCATTGCCGGCGTGAGGAACCGCCCTTGTATCAGTTGCAAGGGCGACAGGTGAAATGCCATACGCCGCTTAACACGCAGGGAGAGCCGAGCCATGTCTGAGCAGACAACAACGCAACCGTTACTTGAAGCCCTGAATCTGAAAAAATATTATCCGCTGAAATCAGGCTGGTTTTCCGCCCGCCAAACCGTGAAAGCGTTGGACGGGGTGTCTTTCCGTCTGGAAAAAGGGAAAACCCTTGCGGTGGTGGGAGAATCCGGTTGCGGAAAATCGACGCTGGGGCGCCTGCTGACCATGATTGAATCACCCACCGAAGGAACGCTATATTATAACGGACATAATTTGCTGGAGAATGACCATGCCAGCCGGAAATTGCGGCGGCAGAAAATTCAGCTGGTATTCCAAAATCCTTATGCCTCGTTAAACCCGCGCAAGAAAATCGGCGCTATTTTGCAGGAACCGTTGATGATTAATACCGCACTTTCTGCGCAGGAACGGCAATCCCGTGTGCTGGCGATGATGGCGAAAGTCGGATTGCGTGCGGAATTTTATGATCGTTATCCGCATATGTTTTCCGGCGGGCAGCGTCAGCGTATCGCCATTGCGCGCGGTTTAATGCTGAATCCGGATATCGTGGTGGCGGACGAACCGGTGTCGGCGCTGGATGTATCCGTACGGGCGCAGGTACTGAATTTAATGCTGGCGCTGCAAAACGAGCTGGGTTTGTCCTATGTGTTTATTTCCCATGATTTATCGGTGGTGGAACATATTGCCGATGAGGTGATGGTCATGTATTTGGGGCGCTGCGTCGAGCAGGGAAGTCGGCAGCAGATTTTCAGCCATCCGCGTCATCCTTATACGCAGGCGCTGCTTTCCGCCACGCCGCGGCTTTCGCCGGCATTACGGCGTCAGCGGATTAAACTGCAAGGTGAGTTGCCAAGTCCGCTGAACCCGCCGCAGGGCTGCGCCTTTCATACCCGTTGTCATCTTGCGACGGCGCACTGCCGGCAACAGCAACCGCCGTTGAAGACTTATCCCGACGGGGCGAAAATCGCCTGTTTTATGGTGGAGTGAACGCCACAAGGGAAGGAAATGGTGAAAAACGGTTAATGCGCCGCTCAAAAGTGCGGTCGATTTTGCGATTATTTTCTTAACTTGACCAGTTCCACCGCGTGATCCGCGCCTTTTTTCAGAATCAGATTGGCCCGTTCGCGGGTCGGCAGGATATTCTGTTTTAAATTTAATCCGTTAATGTCATCCCAGATTTTCCCTGCGGTTTCAATCGCTTCCCCTTCGGACAGGGCGGCGTAATGTTTGAAATAGGAGTTCGGATCGTTAAACGCGCTTTGGCGGAATTTGAGAAAACGACGGATGTACCATTCTTTCAGCAACGCTTCTTCCGCATCCACATAGACGGCAAAATCGACGAAATCGGAGACAAACGTCTGGTTGGCATTGCTGCCGCCGGTTTGCAGCACATTCAGTCCTTCCAGAATCAGAATATCCGGCCGGTCAACGATATTAAACCGATCCGGCACGATATCATAGGTTAAATGGGAGTAAATCGGTGCCTGTACCTCCGCTTTGCCGGATTTGACGTCGGCTAAAAAGCGTATCAGGCGCGGTGTGTCGTAGGATACGGGGAAGCCTTTTTTATGCAGTAGGTTATCCTGTTTTAATTTTGCCAGCGGATACAAAAAACCGTCGGTGGTAATCAGATCCACTTTGCGTACTTCCGGCCAGTTGGAAAGCAAGGATTGCAGAATTCTTGCCGAGGTGCTTTTACCCACGGCAACGCTGCCCGCAATGCTGATAATATAAGGCACTTCGGGGCGCTGACCGCCGAGGAAGCGGTTTAATACGGTGCGGCGATGCAGGTTTTCTTCGATATAATAGTTAATCAGACGAGCCAGCGGCAGATAAATGGTGCTGACTTCATCTAAAGAAAGATCTTCATTGAAGCCAAGCAGGGGCTTGAGATCCTGTTCGGTCAGTTTCAGCGGAACGGACTTGCGCAATTCGGCCCATTGCCGGCGGTTAAAGGTGAGAAAAGGCGTTAACTGGCTTGAATAGACGTCCTGCATTGACGGTTTCACGGTAATTTTTGCACCTGTAATTGATAATCGGATAGGGGGAATATACCTTATAAATGCACGCTTGCGCATAAAAATTTTCGTTAAATTACAACTTTTTTTATAAAATTTATGCGTTTTGTTTGAGAAATAGACGAATGATTAAAAAAAAAGATTTTTTTGCTAAAAAATGCTTGTCACAGGTAAATTTTTCCCTATAATACGCCTCACTTGCTTATGACGCCGACTTAGCTCAGTAGGTAGAGCAACTGACTTGTAATCAGTAGGTCATCAGTTCGATTCCGATAGTCGGCACCATTCTCATAAACAAGTGTTTTGTTAAATGCGGAGGGGTTCCCGAGCGGCCAAAGGGAGCAGACTGTAAATCTGCCGGCTCAGCCTTCGAAGGTTCGAATCCTTCCCCCTCCACCATTTTAATAAATCCTGATGGGACAGATGAATTTAGGACTGCGGGCATCGTATAATGGCTATTACCTCAGCCTTCCAAGCTGATGATGCGGGTTCGATTCCCGCTGCCCGCTCCAAGTAAAGCGCTGATATAGCTCAGTTGGTAGAGCGCACCCTTGGTAAGGGTGAGGTCGGCGGTTCAAATCCGCCTATCAGCACCACTTCTTGATTTCACTCTCCTGATTAGCATTACTTGATTTTCTACATTTGGTTAATGTGGTATATTGAACCATCGATAACCGTGTTTGTTTAGAGGGACTCTCAATGTCTAAAGAAAAATTTGAACGTACAAAACCGCACGTTAACGTGGGTACAATCGGCCACGTTGACCATGGTAAAACAACTTTAACCGCAGCGATTACAACGGTATTATCCAAACATTACG
>Ga0129306_1000446_pt1 | contig 64920 bp, 71 predicted proteins | sample P827metagenome_FD_94438 | JGI IMG/M metagenome (GOLD analysis project Ga0129306, IMG submission 94438) | Capybara group fecal microbial communities from Wisconsin, USA - P827 metagenome | ecosystem: Host-associated > Mammals > Digestive system > Large intestine > Fecal | place: USA: Wisconsin... | reverse complement strand
TAGTAATAACAGCAGTAATAGTATTAGGTTCAGTGATTTGAATTTTAATATTAGCCATTACAGCACCAAGTTCGACATTAGTAATTTTACCATTTAATTGATTTCTAGCACTAAGTTTCATTTCATATCACCTTATGTTTTACAATAATAAATTGTATCGAATTGCATATAAATGTTTCGTTTTTTACATAAATAAAGACTTTTGAAATCGATTACCTAAAATGTTACATATCGATGTAAATTTTTTATTATCACATTATAAAAAACATCTTAAAAATATTATTTAACAATTAAATAAAAAAATTATTATACTAAATAAAAAAATAAAATAATATAATAATATAAATTGATTTTTGAAAGTTATTAAAAGTTTATATTAAATTTTATCGAAATTCAAAAAATACTTTCGAAATGAAAACTGGATTTCTAGAAAATTTTATTAAAAAACAATTCAAATATTAATAATTATGAAAATCGAAATGGAATCAATAGGTACAATTCATACAGAATTTAAAAAAATTGAAGGAATGCCTATACAGCCAACCGGCGCAAAAGGAATTAAAGGAACAATCGAAATAAAAGACAAATATGCTGATGGTCTTAAAGACTTAAAAGACTTCTCACACATTCACATATTATATTTACTTCATAAAGTAGAAGGGTATATGCTTGAAGTAAAACCATTCATGGATGATAACACCCATGGAGTATTTGCAACAAGATCACCTAAAAGACCCAATAGAATCGGCATGAGTGTTGTTAAAGTCACTGATGTTAAAGACAATATTGTATGTGTCGAAAATATTGATGTTTTAGATGGAACACCACTTTTGGATATCAAACCATACGTACCTCAGCTATATGAAGACACCATAGACGAATTAAAAATTGGTTGGTTTGAAACCAAACACAAAAAAGCGAAATCACAAAAATCAGACGACAGATTCAAATAAAATTAAAAAAAAAATAATGTTAAAGGTTGAAAAAATACCTTTAACCATTAGATATCACATAAGTGTAGTTATTATATTTTCCACCAATTGTTGTTTCATTAATTTTTACCAAACTGCTGTCCCTACTTAAAACTCCTGAAATAACTTTATCAATATCGCTTTGAGTAAGATTGTGATTACTGTCCCTTAAAACAATAAAGACATTATGATCTACAATTTTAGTAAAGTCAGTAGTTATGCCATCATTTTCATCATAACCATAACTTAAGACAGATGATAAACCCAAATCGTTTTCACCAACAGATATGGAAATATCATTAACATGGGTTATTTCACTTACACTATTGTCCACAGGAGAGAATAACAAATAGACCCCAACAGCAACAATGGCTATCAAAACAAATAAAACAAGAACCTTTCTAGACATTAAATTAATTTTCTTATTTTTAGGTTTATTTTTCTTGTTATTCTTTCGTTTAGATGAAAAATAAACCCCACAATACGGGCATTTATCAACATTCCCCTTTACAGGATTGCCACAATTACTACATCTGTTTTCAGCACCATAACGAAAGCTCATATCAATTTCTCCATTTAGTTTAACCCATGATATTTGAGTATGAAATTCACTAATCTTGTTTACTACATTTTAAATATATTATATAATTAGGATATTAATTTTATGATAGAGCATTTGAAAAATATTATGTTAATCTATAAAAAAATTAAATAAAAATAAAAAAAGTAGCTATAAATTATTTATAGCTTCAGTAATTAATTGAATGGTTGATTCTATGTCATCCATACTACATACACTTACTGGAGTGTGTATATAACGAGTAGGAACTGATAAGACACCAGTTGGTATTCCTTCACGAGTTAAGTGAATTGCAGTTCCATCAGTTGTTCCGCCATCACTAACTTCAAGTTGATAGTCAATGTCATTTTCATCTCCAGCTTTAATGAGCATGTCTTTTACAGATTGTTGTGTTAGGATTCCCCTTCCACTTGCATCGGCCAATATAATAGCCGGACCTTTACCCATCACAACAGGTGCTTCCTCTGGCTTAATTCCAGGATGGTCACCAGACAATGTTACATCAAGTGCAATAGCTAAATCAGGATTTAACCTAAATGAAGAAGTTTTTGCTCCTTTTAATCCCACTTCTTCTTGAACAGTTCCAACACCATAAACGGTAGCTCTGGTTTTTACTCTTTTTAAAACTTCAATCATCACATAACATCCAACACGATTGTCTAATGCTTTACCCATGATTAAGTTATTTGGATATTCTTCAAAAAGAGCATTGAAGGTCATTTTATCTCCAATTCTAACCATTTTTTCTGCTTCTTCCTTGTCTTTTGCACCAATATCAATGAACATGTCTTCAGCTTTAACAACTTTGTTTTTTTCTTCAGCTTTAGTAACATGAGGTGGTTTTGAACCTATTACTCCTACAACATTATCACCAATAGATGAGTGAATAGTTACAGTTTGGTTCATTAACATCTGATCATTTATTCCACCAATATTTGAGAATTTTATAAAACCATTATCATCAATGTATCTTACCATAAGACCAATTTCATCCATGTGCGCTGCAAGCATTACAGTAGGGGCTTTTTTTTCACCTTTTTTAGTTGCAATTAAGTTTCCCATACTGTCTTTTTCGATTTTATCAGCCACATCATCTAATTCGCGTGTAATAATTTTAGCGATTTCTTCTTCAGATCCAGAAACACCTGGTGCTAAAGATAGTTCTCTCATTAATTCCATCATATCACCAAATAATATTATAAATTTAATTGATATTAAATAATTTATACAATATAAAATAAATAATTTTGTTAAAAAAAAGTAAAAAATAGGTAAAAGCTTACATACCTATTTATCAAGAGCCTTAAATCCTATTGGTGTTGTACTATATTTTGTTCCAGCTGCTGTAATTACATCTTGAACAGAAGAAGTGAGTTTTGATTGTGGTCTCCAAGGTGCATCTTTATCTTCCCCAACAATAGATACTTCATCTACAATTTTATTTTCAAGTAAATATACTAAAATAGCTGAAACTACTCCACCATCTTGTCCAATAATTGAATCCGCTTTTACAGAGTAAATATCCAAGTAGTTTCCAAGTGGTTTTTCATCAATATCAGAATCATAAATTTCTTCACTGATAAATGTTCTAGGACATGCAAAATAACATGCATGACAATCTTCATCACATTGGCCTTTCATTACTGGCTTTCTGTGGTTTATATGAATTATATCCTTTGGACATACATATTCACAAGCTCCACAAAGTACGCAAGACCCAACACTAATCACATCATTTTGTAAGTTTTCAAATTGACATAAACTACATTCTCTAATAAATTCTTCTTCTGTTACTGCTCTTTTTGACAATACTGGTCTTGCAACAGCTTCTCTTTTTTTGTAATGTTTAATGTTCTTTGAAATTTTTTGATTTGCAATACGTTCCAAGAGATTTAAACCTTTATCAGAAATATCTTCAACAGCAATGTATCCTTTTTCAATACAATCATCTATGATTTGCCTTCCTTTTTTAGACCTGACAATAACAGTTGAATATCCGCTTGGAGAACCTACGGAACCCACTGAAATATCAGAAACATCGGATGTATAATCTGTACAGATATGGCAATTTTTACGTGTGAAAGGTTCTGTTTCCGCAATCGGAATAGAAAATACATTACCGTCAATCAAATTTGCAATGAATCTACCTTTATCAATTCTGAATTCCTTAACTTCATATAATTCAATGCCTTGTTGTTTTAGATATTTTTCAAGATAAGAATATGAGAAGTTTTCCATACAAAATAGACCTATTTTAACATCAATAGGTGATCCGCCAGTTTGCTGTTCGTATTTATTGATTTTTGTTGCAGCTAGTATTTGGCAGGGTGTTCCCACCATTGCTGTTTTAATTTCACTCACTTTTTACACCTCTTTATAGACCGGAAGATATCTTCCTACATAACTATTTTGTACCTATATATATTTAAAGTTTTTCAAAAATTGAACAAAAATTATAATATCAACCCCATAAAATTAATTAGTTTAGATTTGAAAAAAAATTGAAAATAAAAATTAAACAAACTACCGATAAAATATATTAAATCTGAAAAATAATATTCGATATTTATAAGTTTACAAACAAATATAATATTAAATAGGTGAGAGTATGACAAATATTATAAAAATCTTTTTCAGCCCATCACAAACAACTAAAAAAGTTGTAGAGCAGGTAGCAAGTAATTTTGATAATGCAAGTGAAACTTATGATTTATTAAATTTTAATCAAAGCAAAGAATTTTCAGAAGAAGATATCGTTATCGTGGGAATGCCAGTATTTGCTGGAAGAATTCCAAAAAGTGGCCGTGAAAGACTTTCTAAATTAAAAGGAAATGAAACAAAAGCAATAGCAATTGCAAATTATGGAAATGCCCATGTAACTGATGCATTGCTTGAATTAGTGGACTTGCTTAAAGAAAATAACTTTGATGTGATTGCTGCCGCCACAACCGTAAGCCACCACTCAATTTTTGATGGCGTTGCAGTTGGAAGGCCTGATGAAGACGACATTAAAAAAATAAATGAATTTTCAGAAAAATGTATAGAAAAAATTGAATCAAATGAGAGTTTAGCTTCTGAAATTCCTGGAAACAAACCATATGTTGACTATAAACAACTTCCATTTGTCATAAGTTGCGATGAAACAGTATGTGCATTTTGTTATGATTGCGTTTCAATTTGTCCTGAAAAGGCGATTCCAGACGATGACCCAATCGATACCGACCTTGATTTGTGCTCCAGATGTACAGCATGCATTAATATCTGTCCTGAAGATGCACGTATGTTTGCAGGAGAAGCATTTGAAACTAAAAAACCAGTATTTGAACAAGCTAACAGTGAAAGAAAGGAACCTGAGTTTTACTTATAAACTCATCCTTTTTTTAGCAACACTTCGCACATATTCGTTTTCATCAGAAAGAGAAACTTCTTTCAAGACTTTTTTACTTACTATTTTTTTACAAGCGGCTTCACGAATCCTCCATGATGGATCCTCTTTAACAATTTTAGTTAAAAATTTCTGATTTCTAACTAAAGAAACCGCCCTTAGAGATATATTCTCAGATATGCCCTGCTCATAAATTTTAATCAAACATTTTTCAACTTTAATCTTATTTAAAGCTTTAAGAGAAAATTCTTCATCTTCATTTGCAAGAACAATCCTGATTAATGTTTCTAAATCTGAAATATTATCCAATGTTGACTTTCTAACCTCTCCCAATTTAGCATTTTTTAGAATTTCAATGAAATTTTTCTCATCACTAACATGTTTCATGGCTTCAAAAGCATCCTCTTCATGAGCGGTATTAATTGCAATATATGTAAAATCACTTTCATCAACTAAAGCAGGATTAGAAAGTGCATGATTTCTTACGAACTGATCATCATCATTTAATGCAATATCAATTAATTCCTTAGGGTTTTCAATGCTTTTAACTGCAATTTGCCTTACAAATGGGTCCTTTTCGTTTGAGACGATTTTTAATAATGTATCTTGAGATGTAATTTTTTTAACTGCTTCTGTTCTTACAACACTATCCTCATCATTTAAAGCTATCTGAGTTAATAAATCCGCATCATCCAACTTATTTACAATATCAAGTCGAACATCTGATTTATCTGATTCAATTGCGATGTTTTTTAAGATTTCACTATCCTGAATTTTGCCAAAAATAATTAACCTAATCTTTGCATTCTCTTCATTTTTTGCAATTTTGGCCAAAATCTCTTCATCCTCAATTTTTTTAATAGCCTCGATTCTAACAGAATCATCTTTGTCTTCAATAGCTACTTTATAAAGGATTTCTTCACTGGCAAAATTTTCTTTATTGATTGTAGATTTTCGAATAGCTGAATCTTTTGCCTTGAAAACCAAATCATACAATACTTCTTCACTTTCTATTTTTTCAAGAGATAATCTTCGGTAATTTCTATCAATAGCATTAATAGCTATATCTTCTAGAGTCTCTTCATCAACTATCTTATTGAATATCTCATCTATATGCTTGTTCTTCTTTGTATTCTTCACGATTTCAGATATGGATTTGTTGTTCTCGCCAAGCCTTTCATAAGCGAAGCTCCTTACATCATAAAATTTTGAATTTTCAGCAGCATCCCAAAGTAATCTTTCATCCTTAAGTTTGTTTGCCGCAATTAACCTAATAGCCCTGTCCTTAACATTTTTTGCAATATCCAGTGCAACAAATTGGTCTGTGATTTGATCTGCGGCTATTGCTCTTTCATTCCTATCTTTACTGTTAATAGCTATTTCCTTAAGAATCAATTGGTCTTTATCAATTTCAATATCATCCGGAAGAGGCTCCTTTTCTTTTTTATTATCTTTACTCTTAAATCTGTCTAGAAATCCCATTTTAATTTACTTCCTCATACATTTTCTCTAAAAAACTGGCAAGTGAAATTATATCTTGACGATTATGTTCTATTATTGGAACAATTGGCCCTATATTTTTTTCGACCAAATAAGTATTATAATAATCAGGAATGTATTGGCCAGGAACATCCCCTTCACGTTCGATTCCAAAAAGCTCTTTTTCAATAGTTTGAAGCTGACAATTTGGTAGTTCATCTTTCCAGAGGTTTTTTGCAAAATACATTAAATCCAAGTGAGGCAAATTAAGATCTGCATTTAACCTATTGGATAAACATCTATTTTTAATAAAAGGCACATCAAAACTTTTTCCATTAAATGTGACATGTACAGAATCTTCATCCAAATGTGACAAATATGCTTCAATGACTGCAGGTTCTTCATAAATGTCTCTTAAAAAGTATTGTGATGAAATAATTTTACTGCCTTTAATTTCTGCAACACCAATCAATATTATTGGAACATTTGAAAGACCTAATGTCTCAATATCCATAAACTTAAAATTCTCACGGTCAGTCAAACTAATTGACTTAAGCACATTGTCCCTACATTTTTTACTATACTTATTATTGTCCAATATTTCCACAATCTCCCCAAAGGACAGCTCATCGATTTGTTCCATGAATTTGGATGCACTATCGCAATATTTATCATGACTTTTTAGTGATTCTATAGTATCATACCCTTTATCTTTAAGATTCTGCTCTGTTTTAAGTCCGATTTTTGGGAGTAATTTTAAATTTTTGTTTATTTGACTTTTAAAATTGTTATCCTTTATCTTAAAATCAATTTTTTCTTTTTCCGTGATTTTCAATGTGTCCCCAAAAGATGTGGAAACGACACAGGAATTATCTATATCCCTTAATTTTTTGCCACGATATTTATTTAAAAGATTTTCCTTATAATCTTGAAAATATGAACTGGACAACTTTCTTGCTTTCTTTTTAGTATCTTCAGAAGGATTTTGAGAGCTTATTGAATTGGATAACACTCTTTTTAGATACAATTCATGTTCATCATATTCTGTCATTCAAGTTAACTTTATATATTCAAGGGATATATACTTTTTTAATAAAGTATAATTGAATTTTTATAAAATACAAATAAGTTTATATAGTATAAAAACAAAAAGTAAAACTGACTACTATGTAGTCAGAGAGATAGATTAAACAGCCAAATTTTAAAATTCATTTCTCTAAAAAGCTTGTAAAAAAACAAGTTGTTAGGTAGCTAATAAAACTATTACCTACCTAACCATCCCAAAACTTTTTTTAAAAAATATTTTTTATAATCCAATTTAGAAAAGCTTATTATATTTTCAAATCAATATTAATATAGAGTAATATCAAGGTTTGAATATGAAATTTAAATTAGCAGTTTTATTTGGGTTTTTAATATGGATTATTACCTATATCCTAACAGGAATAATTAATCCAATATTTACAACTAACTTGCCCGGCATAAACATAATAGTTCCAATAATCTTAATTATCACAACAGGATTTTTTGGAATACTATACATTAGGAATTTCGACACAAATGAAGTTATGGAAGGATTTACCGCAGGATTAATATTTGTACTTGTTGATATAGCATGTGATTCAATATTTCTCCTATATCCCCATGCAAAAAACTTAATCTTTTCAGACTATACATTCCATCTATTTTCAATGATTGTCCTAACACTACTAATTACAACATTCTTAGGATATTTAGCTCAAATGAATATTGATTTAAAATAAGGAGATGAAATATGATACCAAAATCTCACCCTCGCTATGAGTCATTATTATTAAGAGATAAAATTGTAAAAGCTTCACAGGAAGGATATTTAGCAGACTCCGCAATGATAGCACATGGAAGAGGAGAAGCTTTTGATTATTTAATTGGCGAAAAAACAACTTATCCTGCAAAAAGAGCAATGTATGTTGCAGTTGCAGCATTACTTTTATCAAATAATCCAGTTATATCAGTTAATGGGAATGCAACAGCATTAGCCATAGATGAAATTATTGATTTGGCTAATGCAGTAAATGCAAAAATTGAAATAAACCTATTTTATAGAACTGATGAAAGAGTGAAAATTATTACAAAATTATACAAAGACCATGGATACAAAGACATACTTGGATCATTAGATGATGATATGGAATACTTAAACGATATTAAAAACAACAGATCATCTGCAAGTAAAACTGGAATTTATACCGCAGATACCATATTAATACCTTTAGAAGATGGAGATAGGGCCGAAATACTTAAGAAAAGTGGAAAAAATATTATTACAATTGACTTAAATCCTCTTTCTAGAACTTCTAAAATGTCCGACATTTCCATTATGGACAATATCGTGAGAGCCATTCCATTTATGACAAAAATCGCTGAAGATTTAAAAACCCAAGACAAAAAAGTTTTGATAGACATGGTTAACGAATTTGATAATGAAGAAAATCTTAAAGAATCAATTGAACAAATAAAAATGAAATAGTGAGGAATAATAATGAAGATAATGGGAGTATCCGGCCTACCAGGTTCAGGAAAAAGTTTGGTTTCTGATATGGCAACTGAAAGAGGAGCCATTGTAGTAAGTATGGGAGATATTGTAAGAGAAGAAGCTAAAAAAAGAGGTGAAGGCAGTAAAGAGACTGCTGTAAATTTAAGAAAAGAATTTGGCGAATATATAATTTCTGAACTAACAATTAAAAAAATTAAAAAATTAGAAGAGGAAGGAAATGATAAGCCAATTATTGTTGAAGGAATAAGAAGCCCTCACGAAGTAGAAATGTTTAAAGAAAATTTCGATGAATTTATTATACTCTCAGTATTCACTAATCCAACTTTACGTTTTGAAAGATTGGCAAAAAGAATGCGAGAAGATGATTCAACAGATTTAGCTGAATTCCAAAGAAGAGACAGAAATGAACTTAATTTTGGTATAGGTACTGTTATTGCACTTTCAGATAAAATAATTATTAATGAAAGTGATTTTGAAAGTTATAAAGAAAAAATAAGTGAATTTTTAGATGAAATGAATTTATAATCATTTATCTTCAAGAATAGCATCTTCAATAATATAAACACCACTATCCTGATGCCATTCTTTTTTATCTTTTAAAATTTTTAGTTTCTTTTTGAAAATTGGCCCATCAATAGCCAATGTTTCAGCTTCACCGCCTTCAAAAGCCAGATTAATATAATATTTTTCCTTGAGTTTTACAAGTTCATCAATAGCTTCATCATCGATTACTCTTCCAAGCCATGATTCATCCAAACCCCAGGCGGCAACTCCACTAATAATAATTTTAAAACCAAGTGAAACGATTTTTCTCATATATTCCAATTCATCAACATGCCAATATGGAGAAACAATTTTCAATCCAACTTCCTGACCCAATTTCTCAATTCTTGATTTTTGATAAACAGAGTAAAGAGCTCCAGTATATATGCACTCGACACCTAAACTTTTTAGGTTTTCAAAAGCCTGCTTCAAATCTTTAAGTTCCTCTTCTTTAATGCCATCAGTTTCAACAGACATTATTGGAATATCAAGTGCTTCTGCAAGCAAATCGGTTACATGAATATTTGGAACATGGAACATGTATGATTCATCATTGCGGGATTTCATAGAAAGAAGATATCTAACATCTTCTTTTTTATCTAAAGCATAATACAAAGCCATTGTACTATCCTTTCCTCCCGAAAACAAAACGGCAACATTCATAGACTATTACCTTTTACGCTTTTCTTTAAGGAATTTCCTAAATCTTCTTACATATACTCCAAATGTTTCATAATAGATTCCGAGAATAGCGACAAAAACACCAACTCCTCCACATATTAAAACGAATTGAGTATTTGATAACATTGATGAGTTTGTATTGTCAATACTGTCCTGAATAGGTCCTGATTTGTTACTTGCCACAATACCTTTTTCAAGTAAATTTTGTTCAAATGTATCAATAGAAGATGATGAAATAACTAATTCAGCATGTACTTGGGCATATGAAATGGATCCTCCATAAACTAATTTGTACCAGTCGGAAAATGATTTTAAAGCTTCATAAGAAGAGTAATTGTCTTCCAATTGTATTTCTAGTTTTCCATCTTTGGTTACATTATAATGTTTAAAATGAGAATCAATATTAGCTAAAACATAATTGAAATATTCTACTTCCTTATCATTAAATTTCCATAAAGGAATCGTAATGCTTGTTTCTTTAAAAGAAATAAATCCTTCAGTTGCAGATAAATTTTCTTTTAATTCATTCATGTTAACTGAGGATGATAAATCTAGATATAATGTTTCTTCATTACCTGGAACATTTTTTTCAACAATGCTTACAACAGAAGGCAGTTCTTCATATATTGGTTCTAAAAAGAATGCTCCTCCTATTACACCAATCAAAAAAGCAACAACCAAAACCAAAATAATTTCCTTTTTGGGCATGAAATTTCTCAGCATTCCAATTGAAAAAACAAATACCATCATTATTATAAATAAAATGACATAAATTATTGCAACTATCATATCCATAAATTCACACAGCCACTTAACTATTAATTTTAATATTTCAAATTAACCAGTTAAATAAGTTTGTATAAAAAATGCCCTAATTTTGGTAAATTATCATGTTTTCATCACCAATAGGCCATTCAATTACAAAAATATGGATACCTTTATTTAGATTAAAATTGGTTGTTTTTAATTTTGACTTGACATTGATTTTTATTACTTTATTATCCCCATTTTTAAGTTTAATTTTTGATGAAATATAATTATTAGCAATGTTTATCTTTAATGGAAGATTAATATCTAGTTTAACTGTTTGTTTTGATCCTTGACCTTGGCCATATACTTGTTTAATTGCATAAGCCAATTTAGATAAATCAGATTTTGTTTTAACCGAATCAGAAACATCAAAAGTATTATCCAAACTTTGCTGCAATAATGGCAGAGTAAATGCAATTACAATAATTAGAGATACCGAAAAAATAAGCAAATACTCAAGGGAAACTTGACCACTACTCTCTTTCATCAAATCACCAAAACCAAATTCTTTGTAATTAACATCATCAAATCCCCATAACTTAAAGCGATTATCAAACCCAACAATATTGCCGGAGTAAACGGGAATGAAATTTTAATGCAAACACTATCGGAAATAAACTTTTGAGCGGACATAATCTTTAACAGATACAAGTCTTTTGTTGTAATTCCTCCTGCACTTTGAGATTTAAAATAATATTTGAAATCTTTATCTTTACTTTTATAAACCTTCAAATTGCCATCCAAATCATTTATAAGTTTGCATACATGTTCGTCATTAAAACAATATTTATTAACAATCATACCCTCTTTTAAGTCTTTAACCAAAACCGTTTTATTAAGAGTTGTCTTAATTAGCAATATTAAACTGTCATAATTTAAAATATTGAATAAAAAATCAACGTTATTCTTAAACATCTTATTTTTTAAAATCAAATGAGTCGTAAAGACAACTAAAAAAGGAAAGGACACTAAAATACTATTAAAAATGACACTGAATGCAAATGGGTAAACTGAAAATACTGGAAAAATATTTAAAAATTCAATATTTAACCCCAAAGGTATAGCTGTAGCAATTGAAGTAAATAATTTTACATCACCACCACCCCACATATGCAATTGCCATAGCATATAAGATACAAGATATGTGACAACCATCGAAATAAATGAAGCCAAAAAGTATTTAAGATTAGTTGTAACCAATGATAAAATTAAATTTGAAATCAATCCAAAAAATATTAACAAATAATTTAACCAATCCGGAACAAAACCCTTTTTAACATCAAAAATTGAAGCCAAAATGGCAAAAATAATTGTAACTATAATCTGAATTAAAAATACTGCTCCAAAATTCATGATTATAGTTTAAACTAACTAGAATATTAATTAGATAGAAATTAATCTCGTTAAAATGCTTTTAACTTATAAAATTGTAAAAAAAAGAAAAGATTAATTTTTAGAATACTCATAAATAGCTTCTAAAAATGCTTTAAATAATGGATGAGGCCTATTTGGTCTTGATTTGAATTCAGGATGGAATTGACAACCAATAGCCCATGGATGATTTGGAAGTTCTACAATTTCCACTAAGAAATCATCAGGACTAGTTCCAGAAATTATCAAACCTTTATCTTGTAAATCTTGCCTGTAATCATTGTTAAATTCATATCTATGTCTGTGACGTTCTTCGATATCAATTTCACCATAAGCTTCAAAAGTTTTAGTACCTTCAATGATTTTACAATCATATGAACCTAAACGCATAGTTCCACCCATGTTTTTGATTTTCTTTTGTTCTTCCATCATATCAATGACCGGATACTGTAAATTGTCATCAAATTCGGAACTATTCGCATCAGCATAACCATTTCTTCTTGCAAATTGGGTTACCATAGATTGCATTCCAAGACAGATTCCAAATAACGGCACATTATTTTCGATTGCATAATCAACCGCATCAAGTTTTCCTTCAAAACCACGTTCTCCGAATCCTCCAGGAATTAAAATACCATCAAAGTTGTCCAATTCTTCTTGATCAAGTTGTTCAACATCAGAACTTAAGTATTTAATTTTAGCCTTAACACCAATACTGGCAGCCGCATGAAGTAAAGATTCCCTAATACTTATATATGAATCTTCAAGTTCCACATACTTACCTACAATACCAATAGTGACTTCAGGCTCAGTTATTTTAAGGGAATTAACAATTTTTCTCCATTCATCTAATTTAGAAGAGTCTGCTTCAATATCTAAACCAATTCTTTTGATGATAAACTCACCAATATTCTTTTCATCTAAAACTAATGGCACTTCATAGATTGTACCTGCATCAGGAGTATTTACTACTGCATTTACATCCACATCACAGAAGTGAGCTATTTTTCCTCTTAATGCATCATCAATAGGCTCCTGTGATCTGCATACAATGACATCAGGATTTATACCGACACTTCTCAATTCTTTTGTAGAATGTTGGGTTGGTTTAGTTTTAAATTCTCCAGCTGCATTTAGGTAGGGAATAAATGTAACATGGACGAACATGACATTTTCGCGTCCTTCTTCATTTCTAAGTTGTCTTAAAGCTTCGAGGAAAGGCTGACTTTCAATATCCCCAACTGTACCACCAAGTTCAACTAAAACTACATCATAATCAGAGCGTTCAGAATTTTCCCTGATCATTTCTTTAATTCTATTAGTAATATGTGGAATTACTTGTACACATTCACCTAAGTATCCGCCTTCTCTTTCCTTAGCGATGACGGATTCATAAACTTTTCCAGTAGTAATATTTGCAATTCCATCAAGTTCCACATCTAAGAATCTTTCATAATGACCTAAATCTAAGTCAGTTTCCATACCATCATGAGTTACAAATACTTCACCATGTTGATAAGGATTGAGTGTTCCAGAATCCCAATTTAAATAAGGGTCTATTTTAATAGCTGAAACTTTTAAACCATAAGATCTTAAAATTCTACCCATAGATGCGGAGGTAATACCTTTACCTATGGAACTTACAACCCCACCAGTTATAATAATATATTTTGTCAGATAAATCCTCTCCTTAATTAAATTAAATACATTTATAATTTTAGTATTTTATGATATATAAAAATTAATTTCAAAATGAAAAAATAGATTACCTATTATTTTTCCAGTGATATAATTTATTTGAAATAGCACTTCCGGTTTCGTTAAACTGAAATTCACCATTATCCCCATAATTTGCAAAGTGTATTTCCTTGACAAAATCATCACAGGAATCTCCAGGTCCTTCACTCATGTATCCTCTTCTACAAATCATCCCATGGGAAGCACCATAGGGACTTACGGACCAATAAGTACAGTTTAAACAAATCTCATCACCATTATTTAGCATTGAATCATAATCAGGTTCTTCAAAACCATAAGAATCATCATAATCCATATCAGAATCATTGAAAAATTGCATACAGTCCTCACAATAATTGTCTTCATCTAATTGACCGCCACAGTTTGGACATCTCATATTATCACATCAATGTTTTAATGAACTCTTTAATGTATTTATCACAAAATTCCCAGGTATGTTCTCCTGAAGGCTGTATAAACTCAGCATTAACATTTCTAGATGTTAAAAACTCGTAAAAATCAATGTTTTTATCCAATAAAAAATCACTCTCACCACAAGCCATAAAAATATCGGGAATGTTGTTGCAAGTATCAATTAATGCTTTCGGATCCATATCAGAACCCTTTATTTCATCCAAATTTCCAAAAATTGATTCATAAAATTGTCTTGAACGCAATACATTATCATCACTAGTATAATCTACAATATCCTCTGTGATTAATGCTGCTGAAATCATTCCAATTTTTGAGAAGTTTTCACAGTACTTTAATCCGTTTCTAATAGCACCATAACCTCCCATTGAAAATCCGGCAATGAATGTATCTTCACGTTTATCTGATAATGGAAATATATTTCTGGTTATATCAAGAAGTTCCTGACCAACATACTCACCATAAAAAGCATGTGCACATTTATTGTCTACATAAAAGCTGTTTTCACCACATGGAATTACAATAGCTATTCCATGGTCTTCTGCAAATTTCTGAATGGACGTGTTTGCCAAAAAGATATCATCACTGCCATATAATCCATGCAACAAGTACAATGTTTTATAAGGTTGGGGCACAATTTCTTCTGTGTCCTGCAAGAAGTGAATATTGTCTGACGGCAATATCACACTAATGGATGTTCTTCTCTGCAAGCTTTTACACTTAACATCTCCTCGAAATAATACCATTAAAGCACCTATTCCTCTTCCAATTTATCCAATCTTTCGTTGATTTTTTTAAATTCTTTAAATAAAACTTCCTGATTTTTTAAAATCAAGTTCTGATTATCCAAGATTACTTTAAAATGTGCATCGTTTAAGTTAACCAAACTAACTATTTTATTGAATATGTCTTCATTTTCAATCATAATAACACCTTAGGTCCATAATTCAGTTATAAAAAGAGGACTTGCATCATCTGCTTTTTCAAATCCGCAATTTTCATAAAATCCAATTTCTTCATCATATCCTACAACAACTATGCGAAGATAATCTTTATAGATATCTTTAACTTTATTTACTAAATGTTTTCCTATTCCTTTGTCCTGATATTCCGGCCTTACCAACAGATAATGGACATAAGCAGTCATAATGCCATCATCCATTGCACAAATCATGCCCACCAACTTATCATTATCCCATGCTGAGATTACAGTTTCAAAGTTTCTCATTGCAATTTGAAGCTTATCCGGAAAATGGCCTGAAGACCACTCTACTGATAAAAATAAATCTTGCAAATCTTCCTTTTTAAATTCATGAATTTCTTTATATACAATATCTGTCATTAAACCACCCTGTATTCTGTCCACTTATTTGAAAAATACCTATAAACATAAATTGCCGCTCTCACATACCAATCAATAAACATTGCAATCCAAGTTCCAAACACACCAATTCCCATCCAATCAGCAATAACATAAGAAAGGCCAATTCTACATGCAAACATTACTGCCAAACTGATATACATTACTGATTTTGAATCACCTGCACCCCTAAATGTTGAAGGAACAGTGAATGATATCGGCCAAATTATGATTGCAAAAATACCGTGCCAGATTATCATTTCAGTTGCCATGGCGGCAGTTTGAGCAGACAAGTTGTAAATGCCTAAGATTAACGGAAGCAATAAAAATATCGCAATGTTAATGACAATATGGGAAATAACCACAATTATTAAACATTTTTTATTATAATATCTTGCTTGCTCATAGTCGTTTGCACCAACACAATTAGAAATAACAGCAGTTAATCCTAAATTAATCGCAAAACCCGGCAAAACTGAAAATATTCCAATAGCATAACCTACTGAGTTTGCAGCTATTGCCATAGTTCCAAATGTTGAAACAATGCTTAAAACTAATACACGGCCTAATTGAAATAGCCCATTTTCAATACCATACGGAATGCCCACTTGCAGGACTTTTCTGAGAATGTACATGTCAAATTTATGCTTTAATGTCTTTTTAATATGCAGTTTGTAATCTCTATCAACAGCAAAATACATTATTAAAACCGCAGATAATGCCCTTGATATTACCGTTGGAATAGCTACCCCTCTTACATCCCAACCCAAATAGTAAATACAAATCGCATTACCAATAACATTTAAAACATCACAAACAAGCAATATTTTCATCGGCAAATCTGCATTATTGGTTGTTCTAAAAATAGCTGCTCCAGCATTATAGATGGCTAAAAAAGGAATTGACAATGCCACAATATACAAATACAATTCCGCATTCTGCCAAACATCCGCTTCAATTTGGCCAAATAAAATTCCAATTAAAAATTGCCTTAAAATGATTACGCAAATCATTAAAACGGTAGACAATATTGTTGAAAACCAAACCAGCTGAGTTGCTGAATTTTGTGCTTTATCAAGCTGATTATCCCCTAAGTACTGTCCCGCTACAACAGCCCCACCTGTTGCAAGAGCCGAAAAAGAAAAAATAAGCAGTTGAACTAAAAAGTCAACTAATGAAACTCCGGAAATTGCAGCTTCGCCTAATGACGCAACCATGATAGAATCGGCTAGACCTACAAAGAATTCCAACCCATATTCTATTAATAGTGGTATGAATAAAGCGAGCAAAGCCCTATTAGAGTATAGATAACCTTCAGGAGTTTTAAAAATATTCATAATAAAGTTTATACCTATTTTGATTCTACTTCACTAAAATTCTCCTGAAATCAATCTTTGAACTAAAAAGTGTCCTGGCTTGGTTTCAAGAGAACCTTTTTTAACACCTTCCTCATCAAATGATTCACATTCATCTCCAGTTTTAGCTGAATCATAGATTATTAAAGGCACATCATCACGGGTGTGAGTTCCAACATCAATAGGAGTTGGATGATCAGGCAGTATAGCTGCTCTAAAGTCTTGGCCTTCTAAACTTGCTATTATTGGACCTACTATGAATTCATCAATTCTTTCAATAGCTTTAACCTTTTCTTCAATGTTTTGAGCATGACCTGCTTCATCAGGAGCTTCAATATGGATCAATAACAAATCAGTTTCTTTTAAAGCTTCAATACCATATTCACCTTTTTGTTTATAATCTGTATCAAAATATCCTGTAGCTCCAGGCACATTAACAATATTCATTCCAGCAAAGTTTCCAATGCCTTTAAGTAAATCCACACCAGTTATTACAGATGCAGTAATGCCATATGTCTCTTCAAAGTTAGGCAAACTTGGTGTTACTCCTTGACCCCACAACCATACCATATTAGCAGGAATTTCTCTTTTTTGGTTAACTTCAGCATCTTTAAGATATTCTCTTGATTCAAACATTATCTGTTGTATTTCCTGGGCCAATTCACAGTCCCCAAACAAATTATCAACCAGTTTTTCTCCAACAATATCATGAGGAGGCATTGTTTGAATACTTGATAAGATTTCAGCATCTTCAATACTATCACAGGAATATATGAATAAATGCCTATAGCTTACACCAGTGTAAAATTTACCTTTAAAATCAGGATATTTTTGTGTAAAATAATCATTTAATCCTTTCATTAATTCATCCGATTCAGCAGTGGAAATATGACCCGCATTAAAGTCATCCATTGCATCATCTTCACTAAATATTGTATTACATCTAAATATTACATCTTTAGGAGTTGTTGGAATGCCTTCACTGCCTGCTTCAAGCGGTCCACGACCAGTGTAATAATCTGCAGGATTATATCCAAAGATACTCATATTAGCAACATCAGATCCAGGAGTGTATGCATCAGGAACATTATTTGTAAATCCTCCAAATCCTCCTTTTGCTAATTTATCAATATTTGGAGTGTTCGCTACCATCAAAGGAGTTTTTCCATCTAATTCATCAATCGGATAGTCACTTGCCCCATCGGGGATAAAAATTACATATTTCATATTATCAAAATAAAAATAAAAAAAAGAAAATTAATTAGTTTTTATTTTTTAAAATACTAATTAAATCAGTCAACATCGCAGAAGCAGTTTCTAAAGATCCTGCTCCAAGTCCCATTACAGTTATATCTCCAGCCAAATCAGTGTGTATTGTAGCCATATTTAAAGTTCCGCTTACGTCATAAGAACTTCCTTTTTTAACTAAACGTGGAGATACACGTAAATTTTCAGAAGATACTTCAGCTATTAACTTAATTAAGTAATCGTCTTTTTTAGCTAATTCAATTGCATCGGAGTTAATATTTGAAATACCTGATACAACCACATCGCTGTATGTCGCATCAATTCCTAAAAGTGAATTTGCCAAAATTACAGTTTTACAAGCAGCATCAATACCTTCAACGTCTTGAGTTGGATCTGTTTCTGCAATACCTAGTTCTTGTGATTCTATTAATGTAGATTCATAATCAGTACCTTCAGTAGTCATTCTTGATAAAATGTAGTTTGTAGTACCGTTTAAAATACCAATAATGGATTTTATTTCACAAGATGCAAGTGTTTCTTTTGTAAAATTAATAATTGGCATTGCTCCACCAACACTAGCTTCATATTTAAACTCTACACCTGCTTTTTCAGCTGCTCCGACAATTTCTTTAAATTTAAGTGCTAAATGTCCTTTGTTTGAGGTTACTACATCTTTCCCTTGACTGAAAGCTTTAAGTGTTAGTGAAAATGCAGGTTCTGCATCAACGATATTAGTAGGAGTTGCTTCAATAAGACAATCATATTCAACGGCATCTAAAACATCTTCACCACTTTTATCGCACCCAAATTCAGGATAAGCTGATAATTTTCCTTCACTGTTTTTAGTTTCTACAAGCAATTTTTCATCCAAACCATCTGCGGAGATTGCAGATGAAGATGAATCACCAGCTGCAACAACCTTTACAGCTACACCTGTTTTTTCTAAAATTAAATCTTTTTTCATGGAAATTGCATTGGCCACACCTTGACCTACTGCACCGAATCCCATTATAATGACTTTGCATTCATCCATAATAATCCCTAAACTTCATTAATCATAACTAAATCTTTTTCTTCAGCAATTTCTTTGATCTTATCAAATACAAATTGTTTTTTACCGTAATCAGTTTCAACAGTAACTAATGCAGTAGATTTTTTTTCGCCATCTAATTTAATATCAAATCCAGCTACACAAACACCTTTTAATGCGTTTATTCTATCCATGGTGTCCCTTACGTCCCTATCAACAATATGACCATATAAAATTGTGCTAACCATCTCTTTTTTGACAACACCATCCATTTCAACAATTGAAATTCCCAAATCATCGAATTTTTGGATGACATTGAAAAGGTTTTCACGTTCCCCTTCTATTGTTAGATGGACTGGAACCATACCTTGTTCGTTTTTTGCTTCCCTTTTGTGGATAACAGTAACTAGATTTGCACCAAGACTACCGATTGGGTCAAGTACAGAAACTAATTGGCCCGGAATATCCAAAAGTTCTAAAACTAAATTCATTTTCATTTAAATCCCTCTTAACCTGTCCAATCTGCTTTTTTAACTTTGAGATTCCCTTCTTTATCAATACTGGCATTTCTCAAAATTTTTTCTGGATTTTTCTCGTGAGACTCATCTTCACGGGTTAAATTTAAATTATCAGTGATATACCATGTTTCATCTGAATCTGGAATATCTTCTAATATTTTTGAAAATTTTTCTATAATATCTTCCGCATCTTTTTCGATTGTCATTAAGTAAAACTCCTTAAATAATAAATAATATTAATATTTTATTTTTTACTATTAATAAAGTTAAAGATTTTAAAGTATTATAAAAAAAGAAAAATTAAAAAAAAATAATAAAAATTCTAAAAATCATTCTAGATATTGGGATATATCTGTATCTTTTAAGATTTTTTTCCTCAAAATTTTATCAATTCCCGTTCCATACTGGGCTGCTTTTTTAGGCCTATATGCAATTTCATAATCAAGACCCTCTTCAAAAGCCAATTTTCTTAAAATGCTCTTTCTCATATCATCATGCATTGACACTATCTTTTTGTTATCCGGAATGTTTAATACCAATTCCACTAAATTCTTATCTAAAAATGGCAATCTTAACTCTACTGAATTAAGCATTGAACATGCATCGTCTCGCTCAAGATTAACATGGTACATATTTGAAATGTCCACCCTCAAATCATAATTTAGTGTTCCATCAATAAAGCTTTGCAAGTATCGTTTATAGCCTCCGAATAGTTCATCTGCACCCTGACCTGAAATGGCTACTTTTAAGCCATCTTGCGCCACCATTTTTGTTGCAAAATAGGTCGTAAGTCCAACGCCCAATTTCATTAAATTATCATCATCAATGGCTTTTACTACTTGAGGCAGAGCCTGCCTTATTAGATCTTCTGTAACTTCACAAATTTCCAAATCTAAATTTAAGAATTTTGATGCATAAATTGCTGCTTCAACATCTTTTGAACCTTCAACTCCGACAGCATATAACTTGATTTTTAAAGGAACATTATTTGCCATTTCTTTTAAGAGCAATGTCAAATAAGAACTGTCAACACCTCCTGAAAATATCACACCAATTTCCGTAAGTCCTTCAACTCTTTTTAATACGCTTAATCTGAGCATTTTATCGATTTTTGCTACATCCCCTTCATAGACTTTTTCATAAATTGGTTGGGCAGGAGCGATATCTTGCCAATTATATAAAATGTGTTCTGGCTTTAATGTATTAATGTCTGTGAACCCAACTTCCTTCAGGGATTGCTTTGTAGATGCAAACCCTTTTACATTATCGTTTTGTGAGTAGAATAACGGTTTTACTCCCAATGGGTCACGTGCAATTGCAAGATTATCTCCATCCCATACAGCAAAAGCATAATCCCCGTCAATCAATCTAATAGCTGATTGAACTGCTTTTAATAAGTCAAGTTTTTTAGCATAAAAATCAATTAAATATAGTAATATTTCAGAATCAGATGTGATTTCTGCTTCAACACCAACTTTTTTTAAGAAATTTCTCATTGTGTAAAAATTATATATTTCCCCATTGAAAACCAACACAAGATTATCATTTGTTGCCGGCTGAGGCTTTGAAATCCTGTCATTTAAATCATAAATGGAAAGCAAATTATGGCCAAATGCAATAGAATAATTATTGTCATCATCAAACTCATCTAGGTTAATCTCAGTTTGAATCTTATCTAGAAAAACACCTGATGAATCCGGACCTCGATATTTAGAGGTTTTAAGCATTTTTATTACATCATTCCCTTTAAAATTACCTTGCAATCCAACTATTGAACACATGATATAATATTATAAAATTATTATACTTAAAATTAATTTTAAAAAAAGAAAAACAAAAAAAGAAGTTAAACTGCAACATCTTTTTTTGTGAAGTAAATGTATGAAATAGCCAAACCAATTATGAAAGTAACTAAAATAACACCATAAGACACATTAACGCTTGTGCTATATCCTGCTATCTCACCAGATGCAATTAAATATGGACATACCCAAGGTACAAACGGCGCCCAACTTTGAGAATATACCATCAAATTAACCAATGTTAAACCGGCACCCCCAACCATTGCAGGAACCATATTTGTAATTAACAAGGATAAGAACACAAATGGAGAGAATGTTAAGAACAACAAAACATTTGCATATAGAAGCTGAGCAAAGCCATCAATAAATATCTTTAAAGTAAATCCTTCAAGACCTGCAATAAAACCAAAAATGACTGTAGATACACTTGTAACTATTGTTAAAATTAAAATCCATACTAAAAACATGATATATTTGGATATTAAGAATTTTCCTCTGGATATTGGAATGGTCAGCATAGTTTTTAAAGTATGCTCATTGTATTCCCTTCCAAACAGGTAAGAAATCATTATTGCATAAAGTAAAATTGCAAAAATTGCAGTCATATACATATTCCCATTTGTAAACATTGTTTCAAAACTTGTAGCTTCACCAAATGCCAAAACTGCAATAAACATTAAAAAAGGAGGAGTAATAGCTCCCACCAAACTTAACAAAAATATATTTGATCTTTTAAGTTTTAGAAATTCCATTTCTATAAAAGTTAACATAAAATCACCTTAAAATTAATTATTTGATACAAATCTTGTGAAAAAGTCTTCCAGATTCTCTTCACACAAATTCAATTTTTTAACATCAATTCCAGAGTTAACAAACAATGTATTGAACTTATCTCTAAATTCCAAATTTGAATATAAATTAATTACATCATCATTTTTTGTAAAATCTTTATTTTCTTTAAGACCTAACTCCTTAAGAATATTAACCGCCAAATCACTGTTTGATACTTCAAATTCCACAAATTTATTTAATCTGTTGTGCAAATCTTCTTTGGAAATCTCTTCAATTAAAACACCAGCATCCATAAATCCTATAACATCTGCAATGTTTTCTATTTCACTTAGAATATGGCTTGAAATTAATATTGTTATTCCAAATTCATGAGACAAGCGTTTAAGCAATGTCCTAATCTCCTTAATTCCAAAAGGGTCAAGACCGTTAATAGGTTCATCCAAAATCAATAATTCCGGATTATGCATGATTGCAGCGGCTATTCCCAAGCGTTGTTTCATACCTAATGAAAAATCCTTATATTTTTTTGATTTTGCATTTTCCAAATTAACCATTTTAAGAACTGAATTAATATTAAACGGGTCAAAATCCCCTCTTATTTTAGAAATAATTTTTAAATTTTCATATGCTGTTAAATTTTCGTAAAATCCTGGAGTTTCAATAATGGAACCAATGTTCGAGTAAATTTCTTTCGAATAATCTTTAGGATTTTTTCCGAAAAGAGATATTTCACCACTACTCGGATATGTAAGATTTAAAAGCATACACATAGTAGTGGTCTTTCCTGCTCCATTTTTCCCTAAAAGTCCATAAATTTTTCCTTTTTCAACATGCATATTAACCGAATTTACGACCAAATTATTGGAATATTTTTTTGACAAATTGTTTGTTTCGATAACGTAGTCTACCATAATAAAAATCTCCTATAAAAAACTAAAAAAAATAAAGTAGAATGTTTTAAAACATTCTAGTTAATTAATCGCTTCTCTATATACTGATCCATAAACTCTATTTAAGAATAATGCACTATAAGAGTCTACGAATAATCCTTGAATCAATGCAATAAAGACTGATACTGCCAGAGCTTGATTGGATACAGTTGCTGTAAATATTGCTGTTATGCCACTTAATATGAAACCTACAGAAACCATGATAATCATGTTTACTATAATTGTAAAGAGGATTATTCCAATATATTTACCCCGTCCGAGATTAGCAATAATATCCATTATTTCTCTAAAATCAAATGCTTTTTTAAGACTGTCATGTGCAGCCATGTTGTTCAATGCCATAATCAGGAGGAAAAATGCAATTATGAAAAGCACCATTGAAATTAGAATAATTATTGGCAATATCGGTGAGTTACCAACCATTATTCCACATGCCAATACAAGCATTGGAATTATATTATATGCAATAGTTACAACGAAATATTTTATTCCCTTGACAAATATTCCGACCACATCACTAAATCCTGGAAGATCTGCTCTTTTCTCTATTGAGAATTTTAAAATATTATATTGATATCCCATTATGAACAATGAGACAACAAAAGTAATAATAGCTAAAACGACCAGATAATAGATGTCAGCTGTTGGTAATTGTGAAAATAACAAATGTGGTGCAGTACCATTAGTTTTTTCAATAGCATGTGCTGCCGCTCTGAAAATTCCTAATGATTTAACGCCCATAAATACTGATATTACACTTATTAACGCAAATAGAACACCGCATCCTAAAAGTTTTTTAATGTCATTGAAAGGATATTTCAATCCCTCAACGACCAAATCTGTTATGCTTGCCATCAAATCACCTTAAATTTGCATTGTGTACAATAATCCCATAGACCTTGCATTGAATATGCTTAAGTATGGTCCAACAATAAACATAGCTATTGCTGAGTTAACAATCGCTCCTAAAACAAATATTCCACTTGGATCAGCACCTAAAATAGCTCCTGAAATTCCAAATGCTGCAAATATTATTCCTATAATTGCAGTGACAACGAATGATATTACCACAGTTATGATTATTAATCCCAAATATGTTATAAGACATTCAAACCAGCCTATTTCATCAATTACTTCTTTTATTTCTTTTAATGCGAATGCTTTTGTGAATGCTCCATCATGATATGCCATATGACATAATCCCATTTGGGTCATCAAGCATGCGGTCACGCCAACAATCAATGTAATCAAACAACCAATAATCATTAACGCTGCTGACAATGTACCAGATAGCTGTGATGAAATTACTGCAAATAATAAGAAAATAACAGCAGGCACAATCAAATAAACTATTTGAACTATTACTACTTTAACACCATCAACAAACATAGCTATTAAATCTTCAAAGTCAGGCAACGGATCTCTTCCATTAATGACTCCATGAACTGCTGTATTTATAACCCTGTAGTTATATCCAGTGAGTAAAAATAACGGAAGGAATAAGAAACTAAATAAACAAATTACACCTAATATCACTAGTGTTTTCCAGTCTTTTGCGGAATATTCTAGTCCATCTTTATAAATATCCAAAATCATCTTTTTCAACTCCTAATAATAATCGTCATCAAAAATGAAAATATCTTCCATGACGAAATATTGTTCTCGATCTCCTTTAAATAACATTCTATTAAAAACCTGGGTTATTTCATAAGCTAAAAATAAAGAAGGATTATATCGACCATTTTCCAGCGCATTAATGGTTTGACGAGTAACACCAACTTTATCCCCCAGTTCTTTTTGGCTCATCTTAAGCTCTTGTCTTAAATATTTAATCATGGTTCTCATAGTATCCCACAAATTAATTCATTTTTGCAAAAAGTATTTAAGTACTTCAAGTAATCATGTTAAAATCTAATTACTTATGTTAATGTTAAATTACATAATATATAAAGTTTACTATTTATAATAAAATTAATTATAATAATTTAAATTAACAAATTAAAGTTAAAATTAATTATTTTCTAATAAAATACTCATATAATTTATATAATAAATATTTAAATGTAGATTAATATTTAATTAATATATTAACGAATAATATTTATTTTATATAAAAAAATTATAAACGAAACATTTATATATTAGGTAATTCATCTTTAACATATGTAACATTTCTATAACAGATTATTGTTACAAAATAGTTCCAAGCAGAATCAAACTTATTATATTATCAACCCATTTTCCTCCATGACTACCTGCTTGGGGCTAAAAAACTAATTAAAATAAGATACTAATTTTAAAAAAAATAATAAAAAAAGAAAAAGTAATTTAACTTAATAAATTACTAATTTGGTCTGTTGTAATAAGGCCAAGAACTTTCATGTCTTCATCAACGACAGGAAGACAAGAAATGTCGAATTTACGCATTTTTCTTGCAATATCTTCAATACTCTCATCGGAATGACAATACTTAACGGTTGTTGTCATGATATCTTTCAAGTGATTTGAATTAGTTGCAATTGATTTAGATAAATCCCAACTTGTAACAATACCAATTAGTTTATAATCATCTGTAACAACAGGAATATGAGTTACATGCTTATCCAACATTAATTTAGCTGCATCCTGAACATTAGCATCTTCTTTAATTGTAGCAATTTCTTCCATCATTATATCTTCAACAATGTTATCGGATAAGAATTTTGAGAAAATAAAATTGAGTTGTCCCTTTTCAAGTAAAAATGCATCATGCCCATAATTAGATTTAATTTCTAAAAATGATGTTTCAACATCGTTAGCATTAAGTGCTGTTAAAATCTCTTTGTTCTGTTCTGTTGGATATAACCAATCGGAATCAACTGAAATTACTTCTACTTTAGCTTCAACATCCTTAAAACCATCGCTTATTGAATTGTTAACTGAGAGGTCGAATAAATCAACGGCTTTTGTAATATATAAGTAACTATTAGCATCAAAACGTTTTACAAAAGTTCTTCCTTGATGTCTTAAGTAACTTTCAACTTGAAAATCAATTGTAAAATCATAACTAATTTCATCCTTATCTTGCAAACCTCTTCCAAATTTGATATCCATTGATTCATCACTCAAATAAGTAATATGCGCAATCATACGAGCTAAGGAAAGTCCATTTTCTGGTTTTTTACCCGTTTCATAGTAATTTCCATTATTCCAATTAGGATCTGAAAAGATTGCTTGACGGCCAACAGCATTAAAAGCAATTTGTTGCGGATAAGACATTGCGGATGTAGCTATTGGAATTGCTTTTTTCATCATTTTAGGATAGGTAACCATCCATTGTAGAACTTGCATTCCACCCATTGACCCACCAATGATTGCAGCTAGCTGATTGATTCCAAATGAATCTATAAGTTTCTTTTGAACTTTAACCATGTCTTTAATAGTAATTACTGGAAAATCAAGACCATACTCTTTACCGGTTTCCGGATTAATAGAACTTGGACCGGTAGTTCCTTTACAACCGCCCAATACATTAGAACATATGATGAAATATTTTTCACTATCAATAGCTTTTCCAGGTCCAATTACAATTTCCCACCATCCAGGTTTCTTATCTCCTTTATGCCAGCCTGCAGCATGAGCATCTCCAGTTAATGCATGACAGATTAAAATAGCATTGGACTTTTCTTTGTTAAGCTCACCATAAGTTTCATAAGCAACGGTAACATCATTGAGAACTTCACCACTATCCAATTCAATTGGCTCATCTATATTATAATATTTTGTCTCAACAACACCAACAGATTCATCATTCATTTAAAACACCAATATTTAATTTTTCAATAGCAACTTTAGCAGCAGCTTGTTGTGCTTCTTTTTTATTTTTTCCTTTTCCAACACCCATTTCCTGCCCATTAATCAAAATAGATATTATGAATGTTTTATCATGAGGAACTCCAAATTCATTTAATGTTTCATAAGATATTTCTAATTCCTCTGCATCAGCGTATTCCTTTATTGCAGATTTATAATCTCTGAAAAACACTTTTTCATCATCAATATATTTGAAAATATTTGTAGAAACAAATTTTCTTGCAAAATCAATTCCTTGATCAAGGAATATTGCCCCTAAAAATGATTCAAATACATCTGCAGTAATAGATATTATTTCATTTTTAGTTAAATTTGATTCCTCTTCAGATATTTTGACATGTTCATTTAAACCCAATTCATGGGAGTAATAAATTAATGCTGCCTGACATACATAATTAGCTCTTAGCTTAGTTAAGTTTCCTTCCTCAAAGTGAGGATATTTCATATATAAATATTCAGATACTATTAAACTTAAGACAGAATCTCCTAAGAATTCCAGTCTCTCATAATTATAGTCCAAATCATGTTTTGCACTATATGAAGCATGTGTAAACGCAACATCATATAAATGTTCATTTTTAGTTTCAATGCCAAATTTTTCAAATAAATTCATATAAAAGCCCATAATTAATTGATATATTATTAATTATGAAATTTGACTTATATATATTATTTTATACTTTTAATATATAACTATTGTTATAATTATTAGTTTTCAAATGCTCTTTCTCTTTTGTTATATAAGTAATAACTCGAAAATAACATTAAAAAGGATTTGGTAAGATGATAATAAATTGGCAAGAAGAAATTACAAAAATCGACCCCGACATCAAATTCCGTGCACAAGGCGGATGGTTAAAAACAATAAAAGAACTAGACAAAAGCGTTAGAAACGGATATTCCCTCGTTGGAGACTTTGTCCCGGCAGGAAACTTTGAAGGCGAATACAGTGAAGGAATATATCTCGATTGTAACAAAGAAGGAACCGCAAGAAAACCTCAACAAGACTACAGATTATTCCGCTTCAGGGACGGTAAGGTAAGATTGCTTGATATGGTAATCGATGCTGGTCAAGGATGGGCAGTTGATTTATGGGATGCTGTCGAAGACGAATTATGAAAGGATTATTCGGAGATTTTGCCTCTAGGTTTAAATTTTGAAAATCCTTTAACTTGAACATTATCCCTAAAATCAAGACATTTTGGCTCTTGTAAAAGAATAATTTTGTGGTCTAAATTTTGAGGAAAATTTTTAGCTTTTCCTTCAATTATTCCCCTAAAACTTACAGTAAATTCACCAGTTCCACCAATGTCCATAGCTAATTTTTCAGAAGAAATCATATCTTCAAAAAAGTTTTCTAAATCTATTATCTCAAATATTGGTGCAACATAACTGACAGCCATTATACCATTTTGATTTTCACGAATCTTAACTCTTCTTTGATCCAATTCCAAAAATTCACCGGATTTCTTTTTAGTTATTGTAATCTTATTTGAAAATTGAGAATCAAACATATTATCACTAATCGATATGACAGAATTCACAGCAGGCACAAGTTGGCTCAAAGTAATTATCATCAGGCTCAACAATAGCCTTTTGCGCAAACAAGGTTATATTAAACTTAGACTCATATTCTTTACTGACTTCCTTGGTCATTGGAGACAAACCTCTGTAGTAAACCGGCCTATAACCAGTTTGTGAAATATTAAAGTAAAACTTTTCACCAGTTGCAAACTTAGAGAAATATTTTTCTAAATCTAATGCTTGTTTTGGAGTAATTGAAAAAGTAAATCCCATAGTATCATCACTTCTTTGTCTTATTCCTGCATTGGAAATATCAACCGCCAATATGTCATCTTTACCTCTTACGAAAACTACACAATTTTCTAAATCAACATCATTCTCTTGAGCAATATCTTTTAGTTCAGTCATGATAACACTACCCCATATAAATTGTTATAGATAGTTATCTAAAAAATAGTTTATAAAATAGACAGTAATTGAAAAGTAACTTGAAAAATAGATTTTGAGTGAAGATTAATGAATAATCTTCAAATTTTTACCAACTTATACTAATCTTTGCCTAGTAGTTGGTTTTTTATTTTGCCAGCTGTATCTTCTTAATTTTTTGGATTTACCGAATCCACAAGAAGCACAGACTTTTTTACGTACGTGGTAAGTGTTTCTACCACATCTTCTACATCTGATATGGGTCTTTTTATTCTTTTTACCCATTGATGGAGTTCCCTTTGACATTGATACACCTCCCTAACTTCTCGCTAAAAATATAATCTAGAAATAATAATTATGGTGAAATATAAACAATATTGTCTCCTCTAATGAGTACAACACCGAGTCTTCTAGTTACTTCTCCATCTTGTAACTCTTCTGCATCATTAAGAACTAAATTCATGTGTAAATCAAAGCTCTTAAGTATACCTCTAAATTCACGATCTCCTTTGAGTTTTATTAAAACTGGAGAATCCACAGATTTTCCTAATGCGTCAAGTGGTCTTTGAACATTTTGTCCGCTCATTATATCACCTTATATTATCAAAAATTTTAGTTTTTAATCTGAATTGAGTACGAATAATACTCATAGACATAATATAATCAAGTTAAGATAAGACAAAACCTAATTAAAACTAATACTAATAAATATAACTTACCTACTATATAAATGTTACCTTATTTTAGGCTAAAATAATGAAAAAATAATCTCAATACTAAATAATTAATGCAACTACTATTTAAATTATTTTTCAAATGCTCTCCGACATTACTTAAATTAAAACACAAACAAAACTACAACCACTCAACCATCACAGGCCACCCTATGAAATTCAATGAAGAAAAATACATAAACATCATCATGTATATATTGTTTAAATGCTGCAACAAACCAAATTTGGGAAAAACTGTACTTTGTACTATAATGTATTTCATTGATTTTGACTATTACGAACTTTACGGGCATCATTTAACAAAAGAAACTTATATCAAATCAAAAAAGGGAATAAAACCCAAACATTTTAAAAAGATTACACAAAAATTAATAGATAAAAAACAGCTATTTTTTCGAAAGGAACCCTATTACAACAGAATACTCCATAGATATTACCCAACGATCATTCCTACTCCAAAATTCACCTCACAAGAATTGATTGTCATAGATTCATGCATTAAAAAGCTAAGTGATGACAATGCAACCACAATAACAAAGTATGCCTGTGCCGACAAACCATTAATCAAAGCAGAATTAGGGGAAGAAATCAACTATGAGGATGTTTTTTTAAGAGAAATAAAAAACTATCTAAGTAATAAATAGGTTTATTTATTTTAAATACAAAATATTATTCATTAAAATACTATGGGGTAAACATGGCAATAAAAGTTAAAAAAAGAAATTTTTTGAAAAAAAAGAAAATTAAAGAAATAAAAGCTGAATTAGGCGAATATGAAGGATTACTTCAAGGTAAAAAAAATGTAGAAATACTTGAAGCTGAACCTAATTCATTCATTTTAGTGGATGGAGAACCATATATTATAATTATTGATGACAAACCATTTCCAACCTTAAAAGCGGCTCTTGCAAATGAAATTGACGGTAAAAAAGTAACTGTCGATATGGGGGCCATCAAATTTGTAAGTAATGGTGCGGACATAATGAGTCCTGGAATTGTAGATGCCTCAGAAGGTGTTGAACCGGGAGACATCGTATTGATTATAGATGAAACTCATGGAAAACCACTAGCCATTGGAGTTAGTTTAATCAGCGGTGAAGAAATGGTTGCTAATGACTCCGGAAAGGCAGTTGCAACAAAACATTATGTCGGTGACGATATTTGGAACTTTGAAATATAAGGTGATTACATGGCAGAACTAAGATACAGGGCAGGAAATATCAAAGATCCGCAAGTTCATAAAATTGGAATAATAGCTCTCGGTTCCCACTTGGAAAATCACGGTCCTGCACTTCCAATCGACACAGATGCAAAGATTGGAGCCCATATTGCACTTCAGGCATCACTTTTGACCGGAGCCAAATTTCTAGGAATAATCTTTCCTGCTTATGAACTAGATACCATAGACCATGGAGTCCATGTTTCCCTTGATGAATTAAAGGAAAATGTCATCAACACCCTTAACTCTGCAAAAAAATTCTTAGATATAGAAAAAGTAGTTATTGTAAACTCCCATGGTGGAAATATACCTCTGATGGCAGAATTATGGGATATTGAGGATAAAACAGATTTGGCGATTACATTCAACAATAAAGTAATTTCATCAGAAGGCCCTCATGGAGGTAGCGGTGAGCTGTCCATGGCAAAAGTTCTGGGAATCATTAATGAGAATGAAATAGAAAATCAGGCAAATGTTAATGAATATGAAGAAGTTGGCCTACATGGATTTGACCAAGCACGAAAAGATGACCCGAACATTGAAGAAGGTGCAAAAGACGTTGAAGAAAATGGCGTTTATGTTGATGAAGAATACGGAAATAGATTGTTTAGTTTAGCTATTAACTCCGTACTATTTGATGTTGAAAAGTTATTGGATTTTTAAAAAAAAGAGAAAAAAATAGATAAAATATCATTTTTAATTCGGACTAGAATCAGTTGTTGTCTCTACTTGAGAATCCTCAGATCCACCAGACTCCGTTTTAGTGTCTGCTGAATCAACAGTTGTTTCTACTTGTGAATCACTGGACTGGGAACTATCTGATGAAGAATAACTATTGGAATCAGATTGACCATAACTATTACTATGATCATTGGAGTCCGTAATGACTGAAAGGTTATCCAAAATTCCACCATCCGTATCATTAGGCAATATTGATATTGGTCCGGTCATAGCGCCAAAAACACTAGCCAAACAAAAAGCAATACAAGCTACTATAAATATTACTAAAACTGTAGCAGATCTACTTGACAATATAAACACCCTCTAAAATTTACTAACAATAATATATTTGATTAAATATATAAAGATATTGATACAATGAAAACTATTAAAGAACCTGTCCAAAGCGAAGTTAATGTTAAAAAATCGCAGTTTATATGTTCCTTGTTTCCAACAAGAACAAAAGCTGAATCAAAAGAAATTATTCAGAAACTAAACCAACAGTATAGTGATGCAACCCATAATTGTACTGCATATATTGTAAGCGATGGAGAAGGCTTTGATGATGATGGCGAACCTGGTGGAACAGCAGGTAAGCCAATGATTAATGTTTTACGTAAAAATGAACTCCACAATATTACAGCAGTTGTTACAAGATACTTTGGTGGAATCAAACTTGGTGCCGGAGGATTGGTTCGAGCATATTCAAAATCAGTCATGGAAGCTATCGGAGAAGCTGAAATACTTGAAATTGAAGAATATGAAATTTATCAAATATCCTTTGAATACTCAGACATTAAATTAGCGGATAGTGAAGTTAGAAACAACAATTTGGAAGTTATTGATAAAGAATATTCGGATAAGGTCATCTATGACATTGTATCAAAAGACAACAGAGACATCTTAAAAATATTCGAAAAGCATTCTGGAAAAATAAATACTACTTTTAAAAATAAACAGTTTCTAGAAAAAAAATAAAAAAAAAAATGAAGAATCCTATTGTTCTTCAAAGTTTGCTGCAGGTACACCGCACACAGGGCAGGTGTAGTCTTCAGGTAATTCGTCTTCTTCAAGAACAAATCCACATACTTTGCAGACATATGCCATGCGAAACACCTATTCTACTTTTTCAAACATATCAGCAGTAGCGCCACACATAGGACATTTGTAGTCTTCTGGAAGTTCATCGAATTCTTCAGTTACATATCCGCAAAGTTTACATTTAAATTTTGCCATCTTTAACAATCTCCTTAAATTTACATTAAATTGTATATTTAATTAATATTATTTTTACTAAATTAAATATATAAATTTAATCTAGTTTTTCAAACATGGACTTGGGCATACGGCATTTCGGACATTTAAAAGAAGTTGGCAAATCATCAAATTTAGTTCCCGCAGGGATGTTTAAGCCTTCTTCAATGTTATCTTCGTCAAAAGTATATCCACAAATTTTACATTTATAAATAGCCATTTTATTATCTCCTTTAATAATAATTAAGTATTTAAAATATATAATTTTTTAGCATTTATAGAAATTAAAATCTATTTGGAACTTTTAAATGATCAGGAAGTGGCTTAATACGTGCAGGTGTTCCAATAGCCAAATAGAATGGTGGAACGGAATGTATTACAATAGCTCCAGCAGCAACAATAGATCCTTCTCCTATTTCAACATTAGATAAGAATGTTGTGTTACCACCTATTGAAGCTCCACGTCTAACTTTAGGTCCCTGAAGTTCATAATTAATCCTTACAGGATACTTATCATTTGTAAAACAAGCACAAGGTCCGATAAATACATTGTCCTCAATTACAGAATTGGTCGGAATATAAACATTAGATTGGATACTTACATCATTTCCAATGATTACATCACCCTCGATAACAGTATTGGTTCCAATCAATACATCATCCCCAATATTGGTGTTTTCTCTTATAACCACATTGTGGCCTGTCCTGAAATTGTCACCGATGACCACGTCATTGTAAATAATTGAATTTGACCTTATGGTATGATTTTTACCTATGACTGGAGGTTTTGAATTTGGAGCATATTCCACACCAAATTGAATATTTTGATCTTTTGGGAATTCCAATTCTGGTTTTGATAAATCAGGTTTAACAGATTCTCTCTCAATTATTGGTCTTTCATAGATAATTTCATCAATTTCTTCTCTTTGTTGAGGTATTTGAATATTATCTTGTCTTTGATAGGCAGGTTTTTCGACATAAGCTTGTCTTGGAGGTTGAGCATACAATCTATCATCCCTAGGTACTTGAACTACACGAGGTTGCCTTTCTTGGGAAGGATAAGGATTAGGATTACTCCTAAGTTGCTCATAAGGTTTTTCTCTATTTTTTGATTGCCTATCATCTAGAGTTTGTGAAAATCTAACCATAATATCAAACCTTTATTTAATTAAATTTAGTCTATTAATGATTTAATGTATGTTTTTAATTAGTATATATACTAAATGGTTAAATTACATAGTTTTTCGAAAAACAATAGTCAAATACTCATGTTAAAATTTTGAAATTTGAAAAGAATATAATAATAATTTTATATTAAAAAACTAATAAATATTATACAACATTACCATAATTATATAACAATTTTTAAGGAGGGAAAATATGGTTCAATATTGTAGAAAATGTGGAAAAAAACTTGAAGATGATGCTGAATTTTGTGATAGTTGTGGATTTTCGCTAAATGATGATCCAACAAAGAAAAAAAGCAATAATGAACAAAAAACAATTGAAAATAATCCTAAAAATAAAAATAGTAAAAATGATTTTTTGACTAAATTACCACTAATTTTAGCAATCATAGCGATTGTTGCAAGTGTTGGTGAAGGTTTAAGTACACCATTATTAATGGGCTGGGACAATATTATAATTGCCATGGCAATAGGCGTTATTGGTGGTTTGATCGGCATATTTATAATGGAAAAAATAGACGAACCAATAATCGCTGCTGCGGAATATATTGTAACTGGAATTATTGTATTCATGTTCATTGGACGATTTGGTGAAATTTCATTAATATTATTCATAATAGCTGCAATTTTAACATTATATACAAAAGGAATGCACAACAACAATAAGAAATTATGGGCGATACCTATTCTAACATTCGCATTAATATTTGTAATATTAGTAGCTAGTGGAGCATTATATCAAATAAATGCAGAAAACTCCGTAACTGTTGGAAACATTACTCAAAATATTACTGATGGAGGTTATGGTTATTATAGTGGAGAAATTTCTGGGGACATCCATGTGGATACAAATTTTGAGTATCTAGAAGTTACTGTTAATTATTATGATAACGAAGGAAAAATAATTTATTCAACAATTGGATGGAATGAAATAAATCCTGAAAGTGGAAAAACATATACATTTGAAGGACATTATTTCGATGAAAAACAGCCAGCCAAAGCAGAAATTAAAGTTGTTGATTCAGCAAAATCCAAAACACCATTATACACCGAAAATATAACTATTATAACTTCAAGTGGAGTTTAAAAACTCTACTTATTTATTTTTTTAAAAAAAAAGAAAAAGAGAATTAAATCCCATCAACAAAGGATTTAATCCAGTCTAATATTCCATCAAGTGAGAAATCACTACTAGTTGTATTATTCACAAAATCGCTCACTTGGCTTTGATAATACTCCACATCACCTTGTACATTTTGAACTTGCTCAATTGAATCGGCCAAGTTCTCAATATCATTATTTGTTATGTTAATATTGTTGGTTTGAACATAATTGTTAATGATATTTACAATAGTTGTGTGATCAGTGATATTATCCTTGGAAACATCTTGTTTTACCTCATCCACCAATTTAGATAAATCGTCTGCATTTACATCAGATTTGTTAACTATTTCAGCTTCAGTGTAGATTTCATCATTTACTGCTTGTTTTACACTATCAGGAATTTCAACATCAGTTACCTCTTCATACGCATTCATTATACCTGCAAGAGCAGATTCTCCACTGGCAGATACAGGACTAGTTACATAAACGTGACCACTGGTAATACCGGCAGATTTTAAAGCTGATATGTACATGTCCCCAGTGACTACAGTGATTTTTGATTTGTCAACAGTCACTTTCAACTCGCTATTGTCATTTAAGTTAACAAGAGCTGAAGAGAAGATTTGACTTGAAGTATAAGTTTTTCCAGTTATGGAACTTGAAACTTTGTTAACTTGATCAGCAGTGATTACTTTTGAACCTATAGTACCAATATCCAATTTTGATTGATCTGCAAAAAATGAATCAACACTGGCTTTATAGCTTGGATTTGAATAGGTTGTCTCACCATAAGTTATTACAACATTGGAATCAGTTGAAAATCCTATTGGAATTAACATGCCAATAAGGATTAAAGCTAATATTGCTATAGTAATCTTACGCATTTTTTATCACCTCTTTATGAATTCCTATTTTAAATTAGTAGAAGTAGTATTTAAATGTTATAGTTTTTTGAAAATTTTTTAATGATTTTTAGATATAAAAAAATCTGTAAAAAATATACAATATAATAATTAAATATTTTAAAAATTGTTCATTTGTTCGAAAAATTAAAATTAAAAAAACAACATAAACTAAAACAGTGAACTTGAAAGTAAAATAATGAAAATTTCAAAATGAGGCAAAAGCATGATTAGCAATATATCTAAAGAAATGAACTTTAAATTTCCACCAATCGTTTTAATCAAAAGCAACACCAAACCTGAAAATGCTATAGGACCTAAAGAGGGCAAAGGAGGATGCGTGATGAGTTTTGTTGCACAAACCATATCCAAAAGAAAGATCACTTATTTCGGACGAGAAAACATCACCTGCGGAGGAATAGCTTCCGGTTTCGGATGGGGAAGTGGACTTAAAGATGAAGATGCAATCGATTTTCAAGCAACATTCTTGTCATGTGGGCTCGATTCAGCACCCAACAGAACAGAATATGAAGAAAAGTTAGGCAACATGGCCAAACACACAAGCGAAATGTTTAGAGAAGGCGAAAGAATATTTTCTGATTTTGAAACTGCAAAGGAAAACATTAAAAATAGACCTATTTATGACAGCAAAAATTACGTGATTTTCAAGGGTCTTGAAGATTTAGGTGAAGATGAAATACCTGAATCTGTGATTTTTACAGTAAATCCAATTGAGTTAACTGCTTTGATTCAAATCAATACATCATTTAGGACCAAGGATGCATATATCCTAACTCCACAGGCATCAGCATGCCAAGCAATTGGAAATTATGTTTTTAAAGAAGGTGAAAGCGACGATCCAAAACCTATTTTGGGCCCAATTGATTTTGCAGGGCGAAGCAAAATGAAACACTTTATTGGTAATGAATATCTTACATTATCAATGCCATGGAAGTTATTTTTGAAATTGGAAGAAGTTAGTCAAAAAAGTGTTCTTCAAACTAAATTGTGGGAAAAATTTAAAAACTCTTAAAAATTCCCATTAAACCTTCAAATAGACGAAATTGGTAGAAAAAGATATAATATTAAAACTAGTAAATATCAAGTAAAGGTGAAAATTTGCAAAAGAAAACTAAAATAATATTAATTGTGATTATTTTGTTAATTCTTGCCTGCTTGATTTTATATGAACAAAGAGAAACCACACCCGTATCTGGCAAGCTAATCGGAAAAAACGTGAATGGAACTGTTGAAAAGTTCGTATACGGCAATGCAAGTGCAAATAAGACAATTGTTTTAATTACAGGAATACATCCAAGAGAAACACTTGCAATTGAACCTGAAATTAAAGCCGCAAAAGAGTGGGTGGCAGGTAAAGATGACGTGAAAATCATCCATTACCAGGTTAACGTGACTAAAAACCCTAAAGATTATGAAGAAGGAAGAGCAGAAGGTGAAAGCCTCGTTCATGATTTTGTAAATCCTGACGTTATTTCTTCAGATGCGGACTGTGTAATCATTAGCCATTCACATATAGAAAGTTATGGTGAAGGATTTTACTTAGCTACCCCCGAAATGGACAATGCATCTTGTACAATAGCTTATAAAATCAATGAAACAACCGATTTTAACTATTATCCTAGGACAGGTAATGAAACTTATTTATCCACTTCAGCAACACTAGTTTCAAAACCGATAGCCCAAGCAGGTTACATTACATTTGTATATGAAATCCCAGAAGATATTACAGAACAAGACGCAACTGGCAAAACAAAAGAACTATTTGATTTGCTGGAAAAATACGCTTGCTAAACATATGCTCATTAGCAATTTACTTCATTTAATAATGAATAAAAATAATGTTTCATGACAAATCCATTAAAATAATAATGGGAAAACCTCAAATTATACAACAAATATATGATTTTATAAAAAGTAAACTTGGATAGCTATATGAGAATATAACTTTAAACCTTTTTCCATATTAAATAATATTAAATACTTTACAAAACATAAAATTAATTAATTTAAAGGGATGTTTTATATGTTAAATATTAATCAATGTTACTTAGATTTTGTAGATAAAATCTTAAAGCAAGGAAAGGAAACTTATAAAGACTCAAACCATCATTTACTTGAAAGTTTGGGTAATTTTTATATAATTGATGATCCATTCGATTTAAAATTCAGAGCAAAATATCAAAACTACACATTAGACATGTTACTAAACGATATAAAATCTGGAAAATTTGACATGGAAGGTTGTCCAATCAAAAGTGATGCTTTATACGAATATGTAAAATCTGCAGAAAATCCGGATGATCAAGGATTCGTATACACATATCCAAATCGTATTTATGCACATTTTGACATTGACCAATTCAATACAATGAAGGAAAGAATTTTAACTGCAACCGGTTCAAACAGAGCAGTAGCAGTAACAATTGATCCCCAACTAGATTCCGATAGGGAAGACATCCCATGTCTTCAATTCTTACAATGTCTTGTACGTGACAATGAGCTAACAATACATTGCATATTCAGAAGTAATGATATTTTCGGCGCATTCTACTCAAACATGTTTTTCATCGCATACTTAGGTTTGAAAATGAAAGAAGAAGTAAACAAGGAAATTGTTGGTGAAAAATTAAACTTCGGTGGAGTTCACTACCACTCAACCTCAGGCCATATTTATAATACAGATTTAAAAGCAGCCCGTAAATTAATTAAAGCAAATAAATAAGGTTTTTTAACCTTATTTTTTGACTGTTATTTTTTTAGATATTTTTGCAGACCCGTAAGTTGCAGTTAATGTAAACGTGCCCACACTAGAATAAGATTTAAGTTTAAAAGTAGCTATTCCTTTAGAGTTGGTTTTTGCACTATATGTTTTTCCCCTATATTTTACTTTAACATATTTTGATTTCAAAATTGAACCTTTAGAATTAAGTAATTTTACAGTATATGTAAATGTTTTTGATTTTTTAACCGTTTTATCGGACATGACTAAAGTAGGTTTAACAACAACCTTATTTGAAACTGTATATCCTTTATATGTGGCAGTGACTGTGTAAGTTTTAGGCGCTAAATCAATTTTTAAATAAGCATATCCATTAGAATCTGTATAAACATTATAATTTTTATTATTAATTCTGATGACTACAGAAACATTTTTGGCAATAGCTCCATTATCATCATATGCCCTGACTTTATACTTAGTTCCTGCTCCATAATACATAGTTATATTATTATTTGAATTCAATCTGGCAGCCACATTAACAGATTGACTTTTAACTTCGCCAGTCACTTTATTTATAATAGATAAAACATATGATCCTGGATTTAAATCAATTGTATAAACGAATTTTCCGTCGGAATCTGTAGTTAAATTATATTTCACTGAATTAACTACCACATCAACTTCCTCATTATTCAATGGGTTGCCTTGGCCATCACATAAAGTACCTTGATAATTAGAGTTAAAGGTGTATTTAGTAGCTGCAGGCAAATCAATTGTAGATTTAACAGTTATCTTTTTAACTAAATTTACGAAATTTCCGCTAGAATCGTCATTGAATCCAATGACAATATCATAAACTCCCACACCCAATTTTAGGCTAACACCGGCAATTCCTTTTGAATTTGTTTTCACAACATAGCTCTTATTATTTATATTGAATTTGATTTCCTTGCCGCTTACAGGGTTTAATGCACTGTCGATTAAGGTTACCTGATAATTAATGATATTTCCATAATATGAAACCAAATCTTCACCAATCAATGATACTCCAGTTACATTAAACACAGTTACTGCAGAACTTGAAGCATAACCATTTGCATTGAATGTAGCTTTGATTTGATTACTGTTAAGATTCTTAAAGAAATAATTCAGCTTAGCTACACCATTCTCAACATTGACCTTGACATTTTTTCCCTCTAAATTAAAGGTTACTGTACCTGCATCTACAAGGTAGCCGTAGCCATTCTTAACAGTTGCAGTTATCTCAGCAGGATTAGCTGAATCTAAGATATCTAGACTTACGGTAGTATTGACCTCATCGAATACTGTAAATGCTTTAATACAAGCGACTTGGGAGTAGTATATGTGGTCTGGATAAGTCCCCTCCAAATCATAAAAGTCCACCCAATTCTTACCGTCATAACTGATAAATGAAATACCTTCTGTAAATGTTTCTTGGTTAAGTGAAATTGGCTCTGAAATTGGAACACCTGCATCCCCCTCAACAGTTATTTTAAATACAATTTCAAAAGTGTCACCTTTTTTAAGTGATATAAATTCACCCAAATCGATTGTAGAATAACTAGGAGATGATTTTCCAGATTTTGTAAGTTTTAACACGTCATTAACATAAATCAATAAATCCCAAGAGGTTTCCTTTTGGAAATATGTTGATACTCCAGCCAAATATTCATCAGAAGTTGAATTAAATTTAGTTTTATACCAAACTGTGCTGGTGGTATTTAAGAAGAAATCTGTTCTTCCTTGAACGTCATACTGATAAATTTTATCATATTTTATTGAATCATTTAAAACAAATGCATATGAAACATACCTTCCAGGTTGTGCAAACACAGTATCATAATATGAAACATACACATAACCGTCATCACCGGAACTTAATCCGTGACTATTTTTAATAATCCATGCCCCATTTCCTTTTGGAGTATTTTTAAAGTTGGATTTGTCGTAATCATCATCCCAACCCACTATAACTACCGCATGGTTTGCTCCTTCAGTACTCTTATAATAATAGTTTTTACCTTTTAAATAACTACCACTCCAATAAAGGCTTGTTGATACGGCACCATATTCCATGACTGCTTTTTTAATTGCATTATTGTCTGTATAATTATCCCTTGTTAAAAATACAATATTTTGAACATGAATAAAGCTAGTCAATAAAGGAGATAATATAGATTTACCGTCATATGGATCATCGCTTTCATTTACAGGACCCAACCAACCTGTTAAATATCCAATACCCATCCTGTCATATCCTCCATCGTTGGTTTCCATTGCCCAACCATAAGAAGAATAAAAGGACATCAGATTTTTCATATTATCTTCAGACAAATCATAGGTAACATTTGTAGCTTTTAAAATAGATGATTCTAGCGCTGCAAGAGTTGAAAATGCCCAACAGTTTCCCCCATCTCCTTGATTTTTAACTGGTGAAACTTGACCCAATTCTCTTAAATCATACTTAGATGGAATATTTTCAATGGAAGAAAAATTTGATTTGATTAGTATATATTGGTTATTTTCAAATGTTAAATTCAAGCTATCAGATTCATAAACATCATTGTTTACAAAAGAATTGTTTAATGCACTATCATAAATGGAATCATAGTAACAATAACTTAAAATTGAATAAACCGCACTTCCAGAAGTGGCAGTATTATTAATAAACTTATTGTCATGTATAATGAAACTTTCAACACTATCAGCAAATACTGCTCCACCCATGCTCGCAGTATTGTTAATTAATGTAGAGTTAACAAGCTCCAAAGTATAATACATGCTATATACAGACCCTCCATAATATTGCGCTTTATTATTTTCAGATATGAAATTGGTCAAATAAAGGTCTGATTCTATTGAAGTAATTGCACCACCAAATTTAGCAGAGGAATTCAAAATAGTTACATTAATTGCATTACAGGAACAATCCATTAAATATAATGCACCGCCATAGTTTAATGCATTATTATTAATAAATAAGGAATTATTTATATTCAAACACCCTCCATCCATTTGAATAGCTCCACCATACTTTCCAGAATTATACATGAATGTACAATTATTTAAATTAACAATAGATTCCGGATTGGAATTTTGAGTAATTACACTATTTACAGTAGAAGAAAAAGATTTGAATACAGTGTTCTCTGCATTTAAAGTATATCCATTGTTTTTAATTGCAGTATATATTAGAGTAACATTATTTAAAGAAAAGGAACCTTTTAAAATAAATCCAAATCCATTATGATAAGAAACAATTGTCTTTTCAGGATCGGCACCCACAATACTTACATTATTCACATAACACTCCCTATCCAAAATGTACCTACCGTTAGCTAGGTGAATTGTAGAATCCTTCGGAATTCTATCGGATGTTAATGTTTTGTAAGGATTATCTATGGATCCGTCTCCTGAGTCGTTTTCAACATTAGAATCAAAGTAATAGTCATGGGATGTTGAATTAACCCCCACACTAACTGTATCATTATCCATTGCAAAACTTGTTGGAATTACAATTAATAAACATAATATTGAAAACAATACAATCAATTTAAATTTCAACAATAATTCCTCCATTTTAACAATTTAAACATGAATATTAGGTTAAAATGTATAAAGTATAGATATATCTGATTTTTATAATATAAATAATGATTGAAAAAAAAGAAAAAAATAATTAATTAATGAAATTAACTTGTTCTTCATTAATTAATAAATAATTTATCAAATCAGTTGAATCCAAATCCTCGTTATTTAAACTAACAGCAGTGATTTGAGAATTATTATAAGTCCTATAATACAATACCCCATCATTAGTATTATAACAAGATGTGTAAATTGTATATTCGTATAAATTAGGGTCTGAAATGAATGTACAGCCGTTTTGCTGTTCAACAGATCCTAAGATATGGAAAAATTGACTAACACTACTTGCCTCATCACTACCAGAATAAGAATTAGCACGAGTAAATGCAACCTTTGCAAATCTTGAAGCTGAAGATAAATCTCCAGGAAGGCCAATGCCACCCATACCCCTTGAATACTCATCCAAATCAATATCGCCGCCAAAGGTATTTTCTGGATTTTTATTAGACAAGTTTCTATAATTATTCAAATAGAATAACTGTTTATCAAAAGGAGGATTGTTAGTTAAAACACCAACAGGGTTATCATAAACCTTCAAACCATCTTCAAGAGGTTCAACAATAATAGCTTCATTTTCATCGGATATCATCCAGTGAAGAGGAGACAATGGAAGTTCATCAGCAAAGTTAATGTTTACAAGATTGATTTCAGCAAGCAATTCGCGTGCTTCAGCTACATTTGCTGCTTTTCCAAGCAAATATGGTATGAATTCAAAAGGAGTTACATTAACCATGCCCTCTTCAAATTCCCTATATACTGCATTGCCTGCAAAATTCAACCCTGCAATAGCCAATCCTTTTTCATTGCATGCATCGTAATATAATGGGTATGAGTCGATACCTGCTGCTATTCCAATAATAGCATAATGTGTTTCAATAGAATCAATTTTTCTAAAGTCAAATTTATAATTTCTAGGAGTAATGGTTACTCTTTCATTGTATGAAATTTCATAGTCAAAATTACGCCCGAAATAATGTTTATCAGTTATATAATTACTCGCAGTACACATTTTATCACCTTACAACAAGAATAGATTTTTTGTGACTTCTGAATAGAAATAGTGTTGATTTACTTAATAATTTATCTATAAACAAAATTATTTTCAATCACAATATCCTTTACTAATATTTAGTAATTTGACATTAATAAAAATTATTAAAAAAAGAAAATGAAAAAAAGAATTAGATGTAACTTTCATCTTTTTTTCTAAAGTGAGCTTGCGGGTGGTCGCATAACGGACATACCTCAGGAGCATCAGTTCCATAATGGATATATCCGCAGTTATTACATTTCCATGCAATTTCTTCATCTTTTTTAAATACTTTGCCTGCTTTAATTTTTGCAGATAATGCATTGTATCTTTCTTCATGTGCTTTTTCAGTAGCGCCTGCCGCATCAAATAACTCTGCTATATCATCAAAGCCTTCTTCACGTGCAATTTCGGCAAATCCTTTATACATGGAAGTCCATTCTTCATGTTCTCCTGCAGCCGCATCTGCAAGATTGGTTTCAGTATCAGGTACTTTTCCATCATGCAATAATTTAAACCAAATTTTAGCATGTTCCTTTTCATTGTCAGATGATTCTTGGAAAATGTCTTTAATTTCAACATAACCGTCTTTTTTAGCTTGTGATGCGTAAAATTCGTATTTTACACGTGCTTGGGATTCACCTGCAAGTGCAGTCATTAAATTTTGTTCTGTTTTTGAGCCTTTTAAATCTGCCATTTAAATCAACCTCTAAATTAAAATTTGAATTAACAGAGTATATAAATATTTGGTGAAAGTTTAGTAACTGAAAATTAAAAAAAAGAATAGAAAAGAGTAAAATTATTTATAATTTTGAGCTCTTTCTTCAAAGTGTGCTTTAGGAAGTCCACAAACAGGACATTTTTCAGGTGCATTAGGACCTGAGAATACAAATCCACAGTTTTCACATTTCCATTCAATGTCTGCATCTTTGTTAAATACTTTATCAGCTTCTACATTAGCAAGTAAAGTTCTGTATCTTTCTTCGTGTTCTTTTTCAATAGCTCCTACTTTTTCAAATAAGAAAGCAATCATTGGGAAGCCTTCTTCTTTAGCAGTTTCAGCGAATTCTTTATACATTGAAGTCCATTCTTCGTTTTCACCATCAGCTGCTGCATTAAGGTTAGCTATTGTGTCTGGAATTTCTTCATCGTGTAACAATTTAAACCAGATTTTAGCATGTTCTCTTTCGTTTTTGGAAGTTTCCATGAATATATCGTGGATTTGAACATAACCTTCTTCTTTTGCTTTAGCTGCAAAATATTGGTATTTAGTATGTGCTTGAGACTCACCAGCAAAAGCTGCTTGTAAGTTTGCTTCAGTTTTTGTACCTTTTAAATCAGTCATAATATACATCTCCAATAATATTTATGGCCATTATTGTTTAAAAGGTTTGTTAAAAAAAATTGAAATATTCAAAAATAGGAAAAAAAGAAAAAAAAATATAGATGAAAATCTATTCATCTACACCAAAGGATTTTTTAAGCAAATCAGCGTTTACAAATCCTTCTTTATACATTTTACCAGTAGTTAAATCATTGATTACTACTTCTGCAGGAGCAAACATTCCTTTATCGATTTGGTAGAAGTCAAATCCGGCTTCTTTAAATACATCGAAGAATGGTTTACCATATCCGTCGGCAGCGGAAGATGGTAATTGAGCTGCTACATCTGCAATATCATCATCTTCATCAGATTCTACGTAGTAATAGGTTCTTCCACCAAATAAAACAGCGTCGTTAGTTTTACCCATAGCTTTAAGGCCATCAGGGTCAACTGGTGCAATAGGCGCAATACCTGCTGCATGTTTTACTTTGGTTACATCGAATTTAATAAATTCTAACATTTTGTAGGTTCCGTTTTCAACAACTCTTCCGGAAATTTGGATAGATCCAACAAGGGAAGATGTAGGAGCTACAAGTAAGTATACGTTTTTAACATCAACTTTACATTCATCAGCAATGTATTGAGCAACATCTTCACCAGGCAATACATCAGCTTCTAATGTTAAAATTGCTAAATCAGCTTCAGTGTCTTCATAATCAATTTCTTCATAAGTTTCTGCTGGTTTTAAAGCGATAGCTCTAGCAGGACCTGAACCTAATGCAAAGAAATCTCCTACAGATACAGACCAACCTGCTTTTTGAGAACCTAATGTTGAAATAGAAGGTGAGTCGGTTTTAATCTTTACTGAAGGAAGTGCGAATTTTTCAGATAAATCTCCAGGAATTGAAATTCCCACATCAGCAAGTCCACCAAGACAAACTTTAGTATAAAGTTCTCCTGCTTTAAAGCTTCCATCTACATTTACACCACAATCCAAAACAGTAGCACCGTTTCCTAAAGTTTCTACAGCGATGTTCAATTCATCTGCTTTTTCAATCATTACATCTACGGTTTTTTTAGCTTCTATGTTTACACTTACCATAGTTTAACCTCATATCAAATTCTAACTTATAACTTTTAAGTTAATGATTAAAATTTTATATTTATTATTATATAAAAGTGTCTAAAAAGATTTGAAAAAAAGAAAAATAAACTTAAAATAGAACAATTAATTTTCATGAAAATAGCAATCAGATAATCACTCTTCAGGATTATCCGAATCCTGTTCATTTTCGTATTCCTCACTGTACCAAACAGGATATTTTTCTAAAGATATGCAGCCATAAAATATGTCCTGCATATTTTCAACATTAGAAACATCCCACGGATTTAAAAAACTAACATTAACTAATGAAACACATCCAAAAAACATTGTGGCCATATTCTTTAGGCAGTTTACATTCCAATTTGGCACGGATGCACTTATTAAGGACCTACAATTCCAAAACATTGCCCTCATGGATTTTACATTAGATACATTCCAATCATTTAAAGAGGAGATTTCGAATAAGGATATACATTCCAAAAACATTCCTGCCATATCATCCACATTAGACACATCCCAAGAGGATATTGCAGACAAGTCCTTTAGGGATTTACATTTGTGGAAAGTGAATATCATTTTAGATGCGTTAGATACATCCCAATATTTTAAAAAGGAAATATCAACTAAAGATCCACAACCAGAAAACATTCCATTCATTTTTTCTACTTTATCAACACCAAAAGCATAAACTGCTTTAAGGGAAGTTAAACCAGCGTATTTTTCACTTAAATCTGTTTTACCGGACAAATCTTCATTAACATATATTATATCTGATCTGTTTCTAACATCTTCCCATCTGGTCAAATTTGTTCCATCTTTTAAAATAATGAGAACTTCCAAATCACCTAATTTAAAGATATCCTCAGTAGTTTTATTTAAACTATTAAATTCTTTTAAATATACATTACTACCTCTAAATTCATCATTGGCATACCATTTTGGATATTTTTCCAAATTAACGCAATTTTTAAACACATTAAAAGTATCCACATCATCTTTAAGAATCCAAAAATCAAGGCATTCCGCACTTATAATTGATTCACAGCCCTGAAACATTTCATTAATACTTTCCATATTGGAAACATTCCATTTTCTTAAAGGAGAAATATCTGCCAATGCTTTACATCCATTAAATAGACTTTCACTAGATTTAACTTGGATAACGTCCCATTCAGATAAAGCTGAGATATTTTCTAAAGCTCCACAGCCTTCGAACACCCCATTCAAATTGGAAACATTGGAAACATTCCATGATTTCAAAGGAGAAATATCTATCAAAGAGATGCAACCATTAAATAAATCATTTGCAGAAGTTACATTAGACACATCCCAAGATTTTAGAGAATTCAAATCTATTAATGCTTCACATCCTACAAACATTTCATTTATAGTTTCTAGACTTGAAACATCCCACTTTTCAAGAGCAGAAATATCTTCTAAAACCTCACAATCCGCAAATAATGCGTCCATGTTGCTTACTTGAGAAACATCCCACTCTTCAAGAGCAGAAATATTTTCTAATGAGGAACATCCATTAAATAAATTCTCCATCGTATTTATATTGGATACATCCCAAGATTTTAATGCAGCCAAATTACTCAAAGAGCTGCAGCCTTCAAAAAGTCCATCAATCTTTGATATGTTTGAAACATCCCATGATTTCAATGGGGAAATATCCTTTAAAGAATTACAATTATTAAATAAAGATAAAAGACTAGAATTACTAGTCATATTAGCCAAATTCCATTTTGATAAAGCAGAAATATTTTTTAGAGAAACGCAACAAATAAACATTGCAGTTATATTGAAAACATTGGATAAATCCCAATTAGACAATGCTGAGATATTTTCCAAAGATATGCAAAAACCGAATATGCCTGCCATATCCCTCACATTACTGACATTCCAACTAGACAAAGCAGAAATGTCTTTAAGAGAACTGCAATCAGAGAACATGTAATGCATATCCCCTACTTTAGAAACATCCCAATAAGATAAAGCGGAAATATCCTCTAGTGATGAGCAATACCTGAACATGCAGGCCATGTTTTCTACATTAGAAACATTCCAATTATCAAGATATGAAATATCCTCAAGAGAACTGCACCCATTAAACATGTCCCTCATATCATATACATTAGAAACATCCCATGACGCTAAAGAAGAAATATCCATTAATGATTCACATCCATAAAACAAGGCATGCAAATCATCAACTTTTCCAAATCCAGAAGCAACAACAGCTTTAAGATTTGTTAAACCGGCATATCTTTCAGCCAAATTAGTTTCTCCAAATAAATCTTCGCTGATATAAATAATGTCTTCCTTATCTTTAACTTCACGCCAGCTAGTTAAATTAGATCCATTCTTTAAAATTATAAGAACTCTTAAACCATTTAATTCATAAATACTTTCTGTAGTAGTATTTAAAAGTTCAAACTCCCTTAACTGCTTGCTAATCATGTTACTCAATTCCTACCCTAAAAAAATTAGATATTAATATTATGTTTAATTGAATATATAAAATTTATACAAATTTTAAAGCATGATTAATTGCCTAGTGGGAAAAAAAAGAAAAATTTGTAGATGAAAATTAATCATCTACTTTTTAACAACAACAGTTCTTTTAACAGTATCCTTCAAATATGTGGCTTGATAAGTAACTTTTTTACCTGTCTTGAGTTTTTTTAAGACATTAGATTTAATGGTTACTTTTGCAACTCCTTTAGAATTGGTTTTTGCTTTGTATGTTTTTCCATTAAATTTAAAGGTAACCTGCTTGTTTTTGAGGTATTTGCCATTGACTTTGGCCAAACTTGCTTGCAAAACAACAGATTTTGCAGATCTTTTAACAGTCACATATTTTAGTGTTACCAGGTGTTTTACTGTTAATTTTTTTGTTGCAGTTCTTCCAAGTGAGGTTATAGTTAAATTGTATGTACCTGGCGCTTGTGTTATTTTAAAGGTGACAACACCCTTATCATTTGTTTTAAGTGTTTTAAATGACTTGTTATTAATTTTAATAACTACATTAACTCTACTTGCTATAACTCCTGCTTGCTTGTAAACTGTTATCTTGTATGTTTTACCGGAAGTGTATAATGCATTTACATTACTTGCAACAATTTTGGTCGGAACAACAATAATTGTTGCATTTGAATCTTTGGTAAATGCATTGTAGTTGGAATCTCCAGAATATGCGAAAGTAACTGGATAGTTTCCAATATACTGTGATAAATCAAATTTTGCACTGCCATCAGCAACATTAACAACTGCCATGGAACTGCCATTTACAAACATTTCAACAGTACCCTTCGCATCTTTTGGGAATTTTAAAATCAAAATACCGTCCTGATTGGAGGTCATTTCTTTTGGAACAATTTCTGCATAATTGTTTGTAGAGTCTATTTCCGGTTTAACATTATCTTTTAATACACAATCAAAAATAACTCCACCGAATACTGCACTAGCTGATTTTGCTTTGTTATTTTCAAAATAAGATGAAGAAATCCTTGATTTAGGGTCTTTTTCATTATATATTGCTCCACCTTTATTTTTTGCTGAACAATTCACAAAACTACAATTACTAATGGCATAGTTACTTACACTAGACTCTTCAATGTAAATTGCACCACCGTCATTTTTTGCTGAACAATTTATAAAACTACAACTGACAACATCATTTTTGACAACATTGTAATTAGAATCTGAAATATAAATACATCCTCCTTTTTCACTAGCAATACATTTTACAAAACTACAGTTATCTATCTTATTATTAACCCCATAATACCTCATGAAATTGGAAATGTAAACAGCACCACCGGTTCCTCCAGCACTACACTCCTCAAAACTACAGTCAATAACAAAATTATCTTCAGTCATCATGTCAAAGTTAATTGCACCACCATTTTCAATTGCAGAACAATCTATAAAACTACAATTAGAAAGAGTACATACATCATTCGTATAATAACAGTTTATTGCACCACCACTATCTTTAGAATGTCCATTTTTAAAAATGATATTTTTCAAAATAACTTTTCCGACGACAACATCATCTGTACCAATTTGAAATATGTTAGATATTTTATTTGCATCTATTGTATGGCCTTTACCGTCAATGACTATTCCTTTTAAAATAAGAATATTCTTAATATCGCTAGATCCATTAATTTTATAATCCTTATACAGATTTAAAGTATTTCCATTCTGTGTTTTTTTAATTAATCCAGATAATTCAGAAAAGTTTCCTACAACTCCAGTATTAAACACCTCACCATCGACTGTTACATTATGCATATTAACTTGGTTTTCGCTGAATAATTTACTATTGCTAAATATTGAGTTACTTATAAGGCAATTTGAATCATTGAAATAAATGCCCCCACCTAAATTAGCAGAATTATTTGTGAAAGTGGAATTAGATACCTCAACAGAGGTGAATATATAAATTGCACCCCCTTCACCAGCATTATTATCTACAAAAGTACAGCCATCAACACTGCCCATAGAATTAACATTAAAAGCAATAGCTCCTCCTAAATCAGCAGAATTATTTGTAAAACTACAATTGCTAACATCAGCAGATGCGAATATGAAAATTGCACCACCTTTATCGGCAGCATTATCTACAAAAGTACAGTCATCAACACTACCTATAGAATTAACATTAAAAGAAATAGCTCCGCCTAAAATACTGGAGGAACAATTTATGAAACTACAACCATGAATAACATGATTATCCTCATTGATAGAAATAGCTCCACCTTCATTAGCATTGTTGTTTTCAAAACGACAATCGATGACAGAACAGTCATATACAGCACCACCAGAATTAGCGGAATTATTTGTAAAATTACAGCCAGTTACAAAACAATTAAATATTGATCCGGCAAAGTAAGCTGAATTATTAGTAAAACTACAATTCACAATACTAACTGAAGGATTACCATAAATGGCGCCTCCCATATTAGTTGCAGAACAGTTTATAAAACTACAATTTATAATATCACAAGCTGCATTTGCACTAATAGCTCCACCACGATTCTTGGAATATCCATCTTTAAAAACAATATTTTTTAAAATAACTTTGCCTGCATTAACATTAAATATTTTAGATGAACTCTTACCATCCAAAATATGATTTTTACCATCAACAGTGATTGTTTTTGTAATATTAATTCCTTCAATACCTGATGAACCATCATTTTGATAATCTTTATCCAATTCTAAAGTGGCTCCTCCAGGAGTATTTTCAATCAGATTAGACAAATCTGTGAAATTTCCATCATTTTCTAAAATTACGTGACTGTCATCAACACTAACAACATCACTTGTAACATTTTCTGCTGCGCTGACAGCAGAAACAGCTAAAAAACTTACAAGAATTATTGTTAGTATAGCTATCTTTTTAAATCGAAACATCCTTTCCTCCATCAAAAAACTATTAAACTAAAAGTATGTTTATTAAAATTATATATATAATAATTGTGAAAAGCCTTGCAAATATTAACTTTTCACCGGTAAACTATGAACACCATAGCATTTGGAAAAAAACTAAATCAACCATCAAACAGATTCTCAATTTCCTCATGCACATAGGGATAATCATTAACATCAGTTAGGATATTAATCTGATCAGAATATTGAATATTGAAATCCTCACTAGGAATTATATATTTACCATTTCTAATTACAGAAACTACAATTGCATTTTTTGGAAATGGAATATCTTTGATTTTGAAATTAATGAAATTGCAGTCCAAAGGAACAACATATTCTGATAGAACATGTTTAGATGGTTTTTTAACATATTCTCTGTTTTTTGTTAAAAGCAACCTATCATATAAAGATTCGTAAATCGGTTCGTTGCCCAAAAGTGTTGGAACTATATAAGCTATTAGGGAAACTATAATCATTGCAACAAGAGCTTCAGTCGAACCGGACATCTCAGCTAAAAGCACAATACCAGTAATAGGTGATCTAACTGTAGATGCGAAAAAACCTGCCATTGAGATAATTATGAATCTATAAATCAAATCATGCTGCCATCCGAATGTCTGAACAACAATTGATCCGAAAATTGCACCGATATAAGCACCCAATACCAAAATTGGCAAAAATATGCCTCCAGGAGCTCCGGATGAAAATGAGAACATTGAAAATAAATATTTCAAAATTAACAATAACACCAACATACCTAAAGATGGAATCGCTAAATCCAACATGTCCATCATAAAGTGTCCACCATCACTGATTTCAGGAATTGTAAGTGCTACAACACCAGATACTAAAAATACCAATACAAACTTAAGCCATGAAGGAATTTTCAAATTAGATACAAAATCAGAGGATTTCACCATCCCAACATTATAGATATAACCTAAAATACCAATAATGAGACCCAAAATAATTAAAATCCAATATGATTCTAACGGAATATCCAAAACAGGAAAAGTTAATGCGGTCGCTTGACCAAAAATCCATTTTGATATAAAATCAGAAACAATAGCCGATATTAATGCTATAAAAACTAGATTCTTATCAAATCCATGATTAATTTCTTCAAAAACAAATATTACTCCTGCTAAAGGAGCATTGAATGCTGCAGTAATACCCACTGCAGAACCTACAAGAATCAATCTTAATTCATCAGTTTTAGATCCCTTAAATAGTTTGGCCACTCCTTTTCCAACCATACCTCCAATCTGAACTGACGGACCTTCAGGACCTAATGATAGTCCTCCCAAAGCAGTTAGAACACCAGAAACAATCTTAGAAAATAATACTTTAATCCAATTTGCCTCCATATGCCCCTTTACCTCAGCATACACTTGAGGTATTCCGCTTCCGGCAGAATCAACTTCCCATTTAGTTAAAAAGTCCACTAAAAGACCCATAATGATTAATGCAACAAAAAATAGAATGATATAAACTACATTGCCATTAATAATGGCCAAATAATCTCTTAAAACATGTTCTGAGCCATAAAGTAAAAATCTATAAAAACATACCATCAACCCCGCAAATATACCAACCATCACCCCCTGAATGGCCAGTTTAAAAATATATTTAGGATTTTGAACCACAGACTTCAATGTTTTTTCAAGAGTTTTCATTAATTGATATTTTGTTTTAAATCATATAAGTTATTTCATATCATATGCCCTATTAAAAAAATATTAATAATACATTACCTATAATATAAACAAATAAAAAATTATAAAACAAACTCACTATACGATTTATATGCTAAAAAATATATTTAAAATTGACAAAAAATATTGGAAAAAATATGTATTATATCTATTATTGCTAATCTCCAATATTGCACTTTTTTTAGGCTTAATTAATTATAATATAAATATTGGAATAAATATTGATTTTCACACTTTTGAAGACATTTCAGCAGTTATAGCTACAATTATAATTTTAGGGTTAATCTCATCAAAAACTCCTAAAATAAAAAATCGAGGAGAAAGCTCCTTATATGGAATGGGTTATTTAATAATAATATGTATAATAGGCCTTATGACCTCTTATTTTAACGGCAAGTTTAATATATCATCATTTTTTGAACCATACTTAGAAATGTTTAAGGTTTTATGTGCAGTTTTAATCTTTATTCTTCTTGCAACCAACATAAAATCATTTAAAGAAATTATAAATGGAGAACACACCAGAAGAAATAAATTAGTATGCATGATTATATTTATGATTATTGGGCTTTTTGCTTCATATGTCTACATAAACATTAATGATACACCAGCAAACATCAGATGTTTAGTAGTTATGCTTAGCGGTTTGTTTGGAGGTCCTTTTGTAGGAATACCTGTAGCAATAGTAGCTGGAGCATATAGATTCAGTCTAGGAGGAATAACTGCAGTACCATGTGCTATTTCAACAGTGATTAGTGGAATTATAGGGAGTTTAATCTTTATTTGGAATGATAAAAAATTCCCAGGAACTCTTGAAGCTATTATATTAATGTTTTTATTTACCGGATTTGAGATGTTATTAGTCGTTTTAATGACTCCGCCGGACATTTCATTCCCATTTGTTCAAAATATTTATCCAATCATGACATTTGCATCCGTTACAGGAATGTTGATATACTCAATTGTCCTTAAAGAAGCAAAAGCAAAAATGACTCCTCAACCAAGCCCTCATGAACACAGAATGAACAAATTTGAAGAGGAATTGAAAAAACACAGCACAATAAATGAAAGTTTAAGAAATGAAATTGAATCATTAAAAGATGAAATTAAAAAGTTAAAAGAAAAATAGTTCTAATTAGAGCTTCTCCAAGTGTTTCCACATTTAGCGCATCTAATGAAATTAGTTGGTGCTTCATCCGCTGATCTTGTTTGTACTGTCCACCAGTAACCTTTTGTTCCACCGCACTTATAGCAAGTTATTTTTGTAGTAGGCAATGCCACATTATTTCTATCAGTTACAATTACTTTAGCTTCAGGATTGGTTTCCCCTTCCATCGTATATTGCTCTTCAATATCTTCATTAGTAAGGGATTTTTCATAACCACATCTACATTTAATCTTGCCATTTTTAGGCATTAACATCTTACCACAATCAGGACAGAATTCCATATCACAAAACACCATTTTAAATTTGTAAGTATTAATTTAATCAAAGCAATTTATAGAATAATCAATTCAAAATCATCTGTAATCTAAGAAATTTACAACCAGTATGATTAAACCACAAATTGCAAGAATCATCTCATTATTAAAAATTATATCCGAACCATTATAATTCAATACAAATGGATTAGGAAATACATTTGGGCCAAATATCATTGGCATTATAAAAAGAAAAGCAACAGAAAAAATAACAATACAGATAATTGCTAAAATAAATCTCCAATAATTATTTGGAATTGTTTTTTCATCCACAATCCGATTTATACCAAAAGCTGCAAAAACATACATTCCTAAAAATGTTGCAACGTATGGAAGATATTCATTTTGAAGAGTGGCTAAAAAAAACCAAACCATTACCGTTATAATGAATGCACCAATAAAATTCATTAGCATAGCTCTTGATAATTCAGAATAATTCATCAAATCACCTATTCATAATGTTTATAACGTCTGTAAATCAAGAAATTGAATATCAACATTACTACAGCAAAGAGCGCTAAATAAAATTCTTTACTTAAAACAATTTCCAATGGAACATTATTATAATTCATTGATATATATTCAGTTGCAGGAAATGCTGTCGGTCCAAATAATAATGGGATAATAAATAAGAATACAACATCAAATAATAATATATATGCTGCAGCAACAACAAATCTAAAAGCATTATTTGGTATTTCTCTTGCCTCAACAAGATTATTTACCCCATAAACGACTAAAAAGTATAAACCAAATAAATTACCTAAATACATTCCACCATAGAGATGAAACGAATATAAAATATCGCAAGTAACGATGGCAATAATTAATGAAGATACGAAATTCAAAATTAACACTCTAATTAAATGACCGCTATTCATCAATATCACCGAAAAAAAATTACTTAAAAATCACTATTATATTTATCCCTTAAAACTATATAAGGGTATTTATAATATTTAAAAAAAATAGTTAAAAAAAGTTTTGATGTGAAAGGGTTAACCTTCCACCATAATCAGCTTACCAGTAGCAGGGTCTTGATAAACCTTACCCATTTCAGTATAACCTTGACCAGAACTATTTGAAGTATCCGGAGTTTCATTTAGCGGTTGGCCTTGGTCAACTTCAGTTACTGTCTGTTGTAGTTGATCTTGAATAGAACTATTCGGGTCAATCATTGCTTGCATATTCCAGCTTATGATAACAAAAACTAAAAAACCAACAGCAATAACAAGCATTGCATCTACAAGGTTGGATGTACCTGCCATTGGGTCTTCTTCGACACGTTTAGATCTTCGTCTACCGCTTTTTCTTACCATAAAATCACTATTTACCCATATAATCAAGTACTGCATCAATCAAAGCATCTAAATCAGATAAATATCTTTCATACCATCCAGCTCTTATTTTTCCAATAACATAACATAAAGCACCGGAACCAATACCTACAATTGTAGTGTTGAATGCAACAGTTAAAGAACTTGCAAGAGTATTAACATCTCCAGCACCTAATGCTGCAAGTCCCGGACCCATTGGAATTAAAGTTCCCATTAAACCTAAAGTTGGACCAATACGAGTAATAATATCTGTTTTTCTTAATGTAGACTCAGTTTTCTCTTCTTCATATTCAAATAATTTACGAGCTAAAGCTTCTCTTGAAGTGTCACCTAAATTTTCAGAAGATGCTATTTCTGTTAAAACTTTCTTTTGAGATTTAGGAATGTTAGCAGAAGAAATTACACTTTTTAATTTTTCTTGTGATTCTGCTGCATTAATATCATAAATTAAATCTCTAATAGTTCCAACAGGGACTTTACGTCTTGAAGTATACTCTGAAATAATTCCTCCCAATGCAATAATTGAAATAATAACCATTACAAGAAGAATAACAAGTACAGGAATAGTTAAACTTTGTGAAATGACATCAAGAGAGCCTGTTAAAACCTCTCCACCAGGAATATTTAAAACCATAATTTTCACCTATATTAATCTAAAATACTGCCTCTTCTATATAAAATTATGCCGCCCACTACCAAAATAGCGAATGACAAGACTATCATCAGTAAATCTTGAGGAGAACCAATAGTAATAGGAGTTAAATTTTTTGATAAAACACCAGCAATATTTGGAATGACAATTGCTGAAAGCAAGAAATATGCACCAAGTAAAAGCATGAAATTTCCTAAAATAATAGGATATGGCTTTTTAATGAACTTAACAATTATATTTGATGCAAAATAAGTTACAACCATCACAGCAACAAGAGCTACAGCAGCATACCCGCTTAAATTGAGTGAGCTAACACCAACTGTCGGTGCAACAATCAAAACACTTGCAATAATAGATCCAAAACAACATGGACAAGGAGCAATAATAGCTAATGATGTTGCAGTAGATGTGTTTTTATCATGTATTTTCCATTCTCTTATAGTAAATAAACCTGCAATAATCATAATTGAAGCCATTATAATATAAAAAATTGAATTATAACTATAAATTGCTTGAACTAACTGTTCTGCAAACAATGAAGCAATAGCAGATATTGCAACTACCCCTCCACCATATGCTATACATATTATTGCAAATAACTTTCTAGGCAAATTAGCCAAACCGGATGCAAGTCCTATTTTTATACCAAAAACAAGGACAGATGCAAAAATACCAACTTGCCATAAAATACTCATCATATCCATATTAATTTCCCCATAATCAAATTAAATTTAATTAATTACAATTAAGTATTACTTTAATAAAGTATTTAAATTTTTAAAAATCGATGTGTATCAAAACAAACATCATAATTATATTACACATCAATTAATAAAACATTTTCTCTTTTATTTTTTGGATTTAATATAAACTCCTATACCAACTCCAATAATAAGTCCTATTATTAATCCAGAAATCAAAGGAGTAACAAAACTTGAGTTATCCTCAGAATTCACGTTAACATTATTAATTTTAACCAAACCATCCTTAATAGTATCATTATTAACATCATCAATAATTATTAACCTATCAGCTACTTCAGAATGATTATTTAAGAATTCATGAGCAACATCCTGATAAGCTGTAACAAGAATCTTTTTATTTGTATTATTCAGCATATGCTCGAGTTGATGAGCCACTTCATCATCGGAAGTAAACTTATAAACACTAATGTTAATATTATTAGCATCAGCAATTTCTTTAACTAATACACCATTATCCTCATTTGCAATAACCATCATATCCGCAGTTACATCCACTCCATGAGCATATAACGCAGGGATACAAGCTAGAATTATAATCAATATAATTAAAAATCTTTTTACCATAAAAACACCTACATTTTACTTAGTTCCATCATCTCAGGTTTTATTCTTTGTATTGAATAAATTATAATAACATTTGCAAAACCCTCAATAATTCCTATAAACAGATAAAATGGAACCAAAGTCGCTAAAAGACTATCAAAATTCATAGCCCCTGATAAAATTAAAATAAAAACTTGACCAAATGTAGCAAATATAATTCCAACGACTGTTGAGAAAAATATTGCCATCTTATCATTAATATCCTCCAATAAATAATAAAATCCATAAGTTACAAATGCAACAATAACACCAATAACTAAAAAATTAGCTCCAAAACAAACAATTCCTCCCATATTCAATGCTAAAGATTGGAGCAATAATCCGAAAAATGCCACTATTGACCCATTATAAGGACCTAAAAGAATAGCTACCAATGGAATTAAGAAGAAATGAATTGGAACACCTAACGGAGAAGGAATAGATAAAGATGTTACTACAACAAAAAAAACTGAAAACAATGCAATTGAAACAATTGTTTTTTCTTTATCAACATTTCTTGAAAATTTATACAAAAATATAGCTATAACAATTACTGAAATAATCCAATATAAAATGGATTGTTCAATCGGAATTATACCATCTGGCAAATGCATTAAATCACCTTTATTTTATGTAATAATACAATAATTCCAAATCCGATGAAAAACATGCATATTAAAATAGCAATATTTGTTATATTTAAAAATGAATCACCGCTACCTTCTGCAGAACTGTTACTTTCATTAGTAGTATTAGACCCATTTGTGGTATCATTATTCAAAACAACTTCACTAGCCCCATCCGAAGACTGCGAACTTGAAGAACTGGAACCACTACTGGAACCGCCACCATTATAACTTGAACTGGAACCACTACTCTGAGAACTTGAACCTCCTGAACTTGATGAAGATCCACTACTCTGAGAACTTGAACCTCCTGATGAACTTGAAGAACCAGAACTATCTGAAGGACTTGAAACTTCTTCAGGATAATAACCACCATGTCCTGGATGTGCTGTAATGCACGATAGAGACATAGCAACTGTAACTAAAATTAATAAACAAAAAATAATTTTATTATTGATATTAATTCCTCCTAAAAAAAATAAAAAAAATATTTCACATAAGTGAAATATCATTTATTTACGTTTAATATATCCATATCCAAAAATACCGCCTAAAATTAAAACAGCGGCTACAGCCAAAATAATACTATTAAAGTCTATTTCTTTTGTAGTAGGTTTTTTAGAAATTTCATAGGCGCTTGAATCACTAGCTGAATCGTCAGCACTGTCTTCAGATGCTTCATCAGTTGCAGTTGACTGACTTGAAAGCTGAGTATTTGAAGTTCCTACATTCGGTGAACCTTGTGAAGGATTATTTGTTGGATTAGATTTTGAGTTTTGACTATTAGTTTTGCTTGTACTATTAGATTGTATTTTACCAGAATTGGTACCACCATTTGAATCACCATTAGCGTTACCAGAATCCTTATTGTCATTAATAGATTTTAAAACATCTTCTTTTGAAAGATCTTCAAGACCTTTTACATAGGATATGGCATTTAAATCACCAGAACCTTGTTTTAATAAATCAAATTGTTCTTCGGTAATCCATTTTTCACAATCAGTAGATACTACTGGAGCTGCCTTTATATTAGGATTATCTGTGCCAGCGTATAAATCAATATAAGCTTGAATTTGTGTAGCACGTTTTGCTTCAGAAGTTTTATACATACTAGTGTCAATATCACCCCATTTGAAACTTAAAATAGAAGCTTTACCTATTTTAAGATTATCATCCCAAACGACAAATACACCTTGGTAAGTTCCACCATCAACATATTCAGATTTTACTTCGGAACTTGGTAATTTTTGAACATAAAAATTACCTAAACCTGGAGATAAATCTAATAAATATGTCATACTGTCATCTTTACAGAAAGTAGTGGATGCAATGTAGGTATATGACTCATTTTCTCCTAATGGATATTTTTCTTGGATATAATCAGTAATGAAAAATCCTGGTTGAACACCTGGACATACATGCGCGTGGTATAAGAATGTAGCCATTTGGTCAAACAACGGATGATTATCCCAAGCATTTACAATGGTTTGAATGTTAAACCAATTACCATCAGGGACAAATGTTTTTTGGATTTGTGTTAATTTTGTAGCATTGTTTAATGTGTCAATTCCAACATTGACAACATTAGCACCATCAAGTTCACCTACAAAGAAAGATCCGTCTTCAGGATTGTATCTTAAATATGCCATGTGAACTTCATTAGTGTCAGGATGACGTAAAGCAAATGCAAACCATAATGGTTTCCAAACACCTTGGTGAAGATTTAATAAGTCTTCACTGTATAAACTTGTACCTAATGTCTCATAAAGACCATCACGTACAATAACAGTTTCTTTACCATTTAAGAAAACATAGCTTGCAGAAGTTACGACTGCAAAATCAACATCGTCTCTACCAATTTCAATTCCTAATTCGTTTTTGAATATTTCTTTAGCTTTATTTGCAGCATCAACACCAATTTGTTTTAATTCATCATCAGTGAATACTTTTTTATTATTGTCTACAGGAGTTCTAGTAGCGTTTGCAAGATTCAAAGATAAGATATAATCCATATCTAAACCATGACCTTCAACAGCATCTATAGGACCATCAATTCCACTTACTTCATCAGCAGTTCCCATTAAATAGTAATATTGTGTTTCGTTTAATCCAGTGAATTCATATAAGAACTCGACTAAACAGCCAGGATTTGAATTGATTTGTTTAATCCACCAAGAACAATATTTTAATTCTTCTAAACTTCCCGCATCAGGATTAATGCCAGTTTCTTTTTGGAAAAGTTTTTTAACATCTGAAGAATTGAAAGACATGATTATTAAGTCACCAGTAGCAGAATTACTATACCATCTGATAAAACCAATCATATTCTCAGTAGCACCAGTTGATGAGGTATTCATACCAACATAACCAGTTTTTCCAATTGTATCATCTAAAAAGAATATTGCTGCATCGTCATCAGATCCGCCTGGAACACCCAATACTTTAAATGCAGTTATATCTGCAGGGGAACCAGTACCACCTGGGTTTGTGTCTTGAACTGGAGGATAGTATTTCAATAAAGCTTGAATAATACTATAACCGCCTAATGTACCTTCACAAATGTGACCATGGAAAGCAGCTTCCTGAAGGATTTCACGGGAAATTCCAGCAGCCCATCCATTTGCCAAACTTGCAAATGACCATGCATTATCACCAATTATTGAATCATAATAATTATTCCATTGTTTAGGAGTCATATTTTCAGAAATAGTTCCTAAATAAGAATATTCAGTTGAAGCATTCTCAAAAACAATGGCTGTTAATTGGTCTCCTTTTTTAGTTATAAAAGCAAAATCAATAGGATCCACAGCACTTTGACGCAACATTAAAACATTACTATATGCAATATTACCATAATTTAATATAGCTTCTAGCGCATCTTCACTTGTTTTTCCATTTAACTTAGCAACACCCGCTGTTGATACAACAATAACATCATCAGCGTTTTTAAAATCAAGTTTTTTATCTGCAATTTCAGTTACAGTCATTCCAAGTTTATAAGCATCAGTTGCTTTTAAATCAAAAGTAATAGGATTTAATAATTCAACACCGCTAACAATTTTAGATTGAGTGATGTAACCTGCAGACATTACAGTAATATTATAATCTGCATCAGAAACTCCATTAATATTAATTAACCAGTTTTTACTATTGAAATCAAAAGTTTTAGTGAAATTAAGATATTTACCCTCACTAACTACATAAAAATCCGGAGAAATCTTATTAACATCATTGGAATATTCATAATTTACTTTTACATTAATAGAAGCAGACGGAGCATTAGACTCTTTTAGTGAACCAGCAGAATCTGAAATTCCACCAACATCACCTAAAGAAATGTCCTCTGAGACATCCGTAGAATCAATATTTTCTGCAGAAACTCCACCTATAACAAACATTACCAAAGTAATAAGAGAAATAAGCAAAATTATCTGTTTTTTAATATTATTAGCCTCCTTAAAATTTTTGATATAATAGACGTGTATTATACCAGCCTAATGTTTATAGTAATACTTATTTAAATTTTAAGTATTACATAAAATAATATTGTTTATATATATAGTAATACATATTGAACATTTTCTAATTATCATATAAAAATTGAGAGTTATGTTTAATGGAAATAATAAAGTATTATTTTTAGAAAAGTGATAAAAAATATTCAAATCTGAAATTAACTAAATATAAGCTATGAAATTAAAAAGAAAGAAAGTATTACTGCAATAGAAAAGTAATACATATATAACAATGTTAATTTAAATTAAATAAAAAATAAAGAATTAATAACGACTATTATAAAATAACAATGTTTAATTTCAAAGCATATCGAAATATAACATTGTTAATAATAATTAAAAGAAAAATAAGATATTTTTAACAACGTTTAATAATGATAATTTGAATACTAGAAAATTTTATAGTAAGAAAAGATAAAAATTATAATATTAAATTAAATATGAGGCAAAACATGTTTTGGAACGAGAAGATTGAAACAATGCCAAGAGAAGATCTTGAAGAATTGCAGTTAAAAAAGCTTCAAGAAACTGTCAAAAGAGCATTTAATAAAATACCTTACTATAATAAAAAATATAGTGAAGTTGAAGTTTATCCTGAAGATATCGAAACTTTAAAAGATATTGAAAAGCTTCCATTCATTACAAAAGATGATTTAAGGGAAAGTTATCCATTTGGATTATTTGCAGTAGACATCAAAGAAATCAAAGAATTACATTCTTCATCAGGAACAACCGGAAAACCAGTAGTATCCGGATACACCAAAAAAGATTTGGACACTTGGGCCGAAACAATTGCTAGAGGATTAACGATGATGGGAATCGGTGAAGAAGACATCTTACAAAATACACACGGATACGGAATGTTTACAGGAGGATTTGGTGTTCACTATGGATCCCATAAAGTTGGAGCGGCAATCATTCCAATCTCAACCGGCCAGACAAGAAGACAAATTGAAATTATGGAAGATTTTGGAACTACCGGATTAATCTTTACTCCATCATATGGAATTCATTTAGGTGAAGTTGCACTTGAAGATGGAATTGACCCTAAAAAGCTAGGAATTAAAGCTATCGGATTTGGAGCCGAAGGATGGACCGAAGAGATAAGACAAAGAGTAGAAGAAATCTTCGGAGCAAAAGCATTCAACATATACGGATTGACTGAACTTATGGGACCTGGTGTTGGAGTTGAATGTGAAGCACAAAAAGGTTTGCACATTGCAGAAGACATATTCTACCCAGAAATAATCAATCCAAACACAGGCAAAGTCATAGGTGCTGAAAAACCTGGAGAACTAGTATTAACCAACTTGGAAAGAGAAGGAATGCCAGTCATTAGGTTTAGAACAAAAGATTTGACAAAACTCACATACAAAAAATGTGAATGCGGAAGAACACATGCAAGAATAAGTAGAATCACCGGCAGATCCGACGATATGATTAAAGTTAAAGGAGTAGCTATTTTCCCATCACAAATTGAAAAAGCATTGCTTAAAGTTGGTGATGTAGAGCCTCATTATTTAATTATAGTTACAAGACCTGAAACTTTAGATGAAATCGAAGTAAAAGTAGAAGCATCAAAAGATATTTTCTTTGATGGCGTAAAGGAAATGATGGCAATCCAACAAAAAATTGCAAAATCAATAGAAAATGAAACAGGAATTAGAGTAAAAGTAACACTTGTTGAACCGAAAAGCCTTCCAAGATTTGAAGGAAAAGCAAAAAGAGTAATAGATGAGAGAAACTTACACTAGGTGGGAAAATGAAAATCAAACAATTATCAATATTTTTACAAAACAGAATGGGAAGCCTATCCAAACCATTAGAAGTGCTTTCCAATGCTGATGTTAATATAAGAGCAATGTGCATGGCAGATACATCCGAATTCGGCATTCTAAGACTCGTTGTTGACAATCCCTTAAAAGGTAAAGAAGCACTTGAAGAGAATAATTTTTTAGTAAAAATCACCGATATCATCGGCGTTGAAATGAATGATACACCTGGCGGGCTTACAACAGTCTTGAAAATCATTAAAGACAATGAAATAGATTTGGAGTATCTTTATGCTTTTACACACGAAAAGGCAGGAAAAGCGATTTTATTGCTCCATGCAGATAAGCTTGACGAGTTGATTTCTGCTTTAAAAGAAAACGAAATCATTATTGTTCCAGCTGAAGAAGTATATAATTTATAACTTCTTTTTTATTCTTTTGGCTTTGTAGAAATCCTAATTTTTATTGAATTTGTGTTGATCTGTAAATGTTGTAGATTGTGTTTTTGAGTTTTGTTTCTTTATTTGATAATTGTAAGCTTCTGCTTCTGTTTGTTCCGTTGAATATTCTTTTTATCACGCTAAATATTGATTCTACATTGTTTCTTCTTGAGTAGATTTCTTGTTTGAATGTATTTTTGCTTTTTAGTCTATAATGTCC
>Ga0129306_1000445_pt1 | contig 65016 bp, 55 predicted proteins | sample P827metagenome_FD_94438 | JGI IMG/M metagenome (GOLD analysis project Ga0129306, IMG submission 94438) | Capybara group fecal microbial communities from Wisconsin, USA - P827 metagenome | ecosystem: Host-associated > Mammals > Digestive system > Large intestine > Fecal | place: USA: Wisconsin... | reverse complement strand
GCCTTGTTTACTTCGTCATCATTGTGGCCGAGTGCTAAAGTTCCCGCACCACACAAAAAATCCAGATATTTGTTTCCTTCTACGTCCTCAACCCATGAGCCTTTGGCTTTAGCAATTGCGAATGGAAATTTTCGCGGGTAGCTACGGGCATTAGATTCTGTGGAATCCTGTCTGGTAATGTAATACTGATTTGTGCCTTTTTCCGACATAAACGTTCTCCACTACGACAGCGAATTCGCTGTATATATTTTAATGTAAGTAAGTCAGTTTACCTTAAAAATAATTTCTTAACAATACAAATTACAAAACTTTATTAAATATATGAATTGTAAACAAATCGTTTTGTTGTATAATAAATCTATATATTTTATAAGAGATTGGGAGGCAACATAAATTGTTGGAACCATTAAAAAAGAGAAATGATTTGGCTGGGCCTAAGGTTGTTGAGGCTTTGAAGAAACGTCACTTTGAGGCTTATTATATTTCTGATTCTAAAGATGTAGCTGCAAAAGTTCTGGAGCTGATTCCTGCGGGAAGTACAGTTTCCTGGGGCGGTACAACAACGGTTGATCAACTTGGAATCAAAAAAGTTCTTGCTGAAAAAGGATATAATCTGTTTGACCGCGATACTGCAAAAAATCCGGAAGAACGAGAAGAACTTATGCATAAGGCTTTGAATGCTGATTTCTTCCTTATGAGTTCTAATGCCATTACGGAAGATGGTGAACTTTTTAATATTGACGGTAAGGGTAACCGAGTGGCTGCTCTTTGCTACGGACCTAAAAACATCATTGTTGTTGCAGGAATGAATAAGATTGTTGCTGATATGGAATCAGCTTACGATAAAGTTCGTAATTATACATCTCCTGTAAATGCCATGCGCTTTTGCGATGCAACTCCTTGTGCAAAAACTGGTATGTGCGGCGACTGTCTTAGTCCACAGTCTATTTGTGCTCAGTTTGTTGAGACCAGAATCTGTAAGCCAGATGGACGCATTAAAGTAATTCTCGTTGGTGAGGATCTTGGTATTTAACCAACTGTCACCCCGAACTTGTTTCGGGGTCTCATTTATAGATGCTGAAACAAGTTCAGCATGACGAGTCTTTTTGCTATGAAAAAAATTGTTTGCATTTTCTATATTTTGATTTTATCTAGTCTTGCTTTTTTGCTTACGGGACAGTCTGCAATAAATCATCCGCTTGGAGAACTTACGGATGATACTCAGACAATTACATATAAAGGAAGTCGAAATTATAAATTTACTGAACGCAGCGATCTACGAGTCTATCAAAATGGGAAATATATAGGGCTGCAAAGTAAAATTGTTTCGGCTTTTATTATTCCTGACAGATCTGAAAAAGGCCTTGTTTACGAAGGCGACTTTTTTGTGGATCAGGATACAAACAGAAATAAGGCTTCAGTTGCACTTGGAATTCATGAAGCTATTCCATCATCGTTTGTAATAAATAGCGATGGTAACCTGACTATGCTTGTTGATAACGGATATCCAAGTTTCAGAAGCTTTCCAGCATTTTCTTCCAAAAAAATCAAAAAGGGTGATGTTTGGGAAGCAAAAGCAATGCGTGCTGTTGACCCGCTTTCTAAGGGAATCATCACAAAAATGCCTATTTACGTTCAATATACTTATACCGGTGATGATATTTATAATGGAGAAGAAGTTTATCTGATTTCTGCTCAGTGGGCTACACGCTACAACACTGGTGGAACAACAATTTATGTTGACTGGGGTGGAGATAAGGATCTTTCTTATGCACAGGGCGGTCATAAAGCTACTATTATAGTAAGCAAACAGACTGGTGCTGCACTTGTTATTCGTGATTCTGTTGATGAAACCTTTGTTTATAAGGATGGAAATAAATACCAGTATAAGGGAACAATTTCACTGTTCACAGAATATCCGCCGGCAATTGATAGAAGTAAGCTGATAGCAGCTCTAAAGAGAATGGAACTTCTTGATGATGAAGAAGCTGAAAAACTTCTTCAGAGACCAGTTGCAAAAGAGGATGATGATTCCTGGGAGCCGGTTAATACAAGTGAATGGGTGGGGCAGGGAAAAACTGATAAAAAAGATAAAACTTCGACATCAGAAAAAGCTTCAGTAAAAGAAGATACAAAATCAAAAACTGAAAAATTAAAAAAACAGATTGAAGAACATCAGGCAAAACAAGCTTCTCAAAAAAACAAGACGGCACCAATTTCTGTAGATAACACAGAAGCTGGAATCCGTCTTACAATTCAGAATCTTCAGTTTAAAGCAGACAGTTCAGAGCTTCTTCCAGGTGAAGAAAAACGACTGGACCAGATTGCAGAGATTTTGAGACTTGCAGATGTTGCACAGTTTTTGATTGAAGGCCACACTGCAAGCACAGGTTATGAAGCTGGAGAAATGAAGCTTTCTAAAGAGCGTGCAGATTCTATAGCGAAGGCATTGGCAGCCCGTGGAATAAACAGCGAGCGCTTTATCTGCAAGGGAAGTGGTGGCAAAAAGCCGATTGCTTCAAATGAAACTCCAGAAGGAAAAGCATTAAATAGACGAGTAGAAATTACAATTTTGGATTGATTGTGATACAATAAAAATGAGGTAAAAAATGACAGATACAGAAAGACAGGATTTATATATTGAAGTAAATGAGCTGCTTGATATTTTTAATGAGTTTGCAGCAAATCAGAGTGGTACAGGCTTTGCAATGGAATCAATCAAACCTTGTATTACAGAAATGATTGATTACATCATGAAAGATGCAACCGAAGCAGCAAGCATGAAAGACTGGCTTGATAGCACAGATTTCTGGACAGCACCGGCCTCTACAAGATTCCACGGAAACTTCAAAGGTGGACTTTCCCTTCATACACTTATGGTTATTAAACAGAGCCTTGTATTCGCTCATCCGCTTTTGGAAAACTTTTTTGCAAGTCCTGAAGCAAGTAAATATACAGTACGCGCATATGACATTTTTGTTGCAGCTCTCTGCCATGACTTCTGTAAGACAGGCTTTTATGGGGTAGAGTACCGCAATACAAAAGATATCACCGGTAACTGGGTAAAGCAGCCGTTCTATAAAACAAAGAACGAGAACCGTAACCTGGGCCACGGAAATGAATCTGTTTTGATGATGCTGGAGATTTTGCCTTCTTTGATTAACAACAGAATGGTAATTGAAGCCGTAAGCCGTCACATGGGATTTTCTGATTTGTCAGACAGCGAGACTTTTAACTATTCCAACTTCCTGCAGAATCCTCTCGTAGTACTGCTGCAGACAGCAGACCAGACTGCGGCACAGTGGTTCGGAATGTAATATGCCCACAGCACAATATCATCTTCCAGGGCTTTTTGAGTTTTATGAGTTCTATTGTGAATTTCTTCCGCTTTGGCGTGAACACCGTGAGTGGTTTTACGAATGGTGTGATATCGCATCAATTTACGGTGCACCCGAAGGTTCTCTTTGGGGAGGTGGCAGAACAAGTTTTGGAAAAGCTGATGTAAAAGATGTTCTTTCGCTGCTAGATGAATATGGTATTTCAGCCAGATTAACTTTCAGTAATTCCTTATTGACGGAAGAGCATCTGGCTGATAAAAAATGCAACGAGTTATGTTGTCTATTTGAGAAATCAAAAATCCCGAGTGGGGTAATCGTTCATTCAAATTTACTAGTTGATTATCTTAAATCAAAATATCCAGATTTATATCTGATATCTTCGACTACAAAAGTTCTTACAGATTTTGTAGACTTGAAGACAGAACTAAACCGACCAGAATTCAAATACGTAGTTCCAGACTTCCGTTTAAACAAGTCAATTGAAAAACTTGGCACACTCACACAAGAAGAAAAAAATAAAGTAGAGTTCCTCTGTAACGAATGCTGCGACATCAATTGCAAATCGCGTAAAGCTTGCTATGAAAACGTAAGCAAAAAAAATCTTGGAGAAAATATCCCCGACCATAATTGCAGTTCACCAGAAGGTCATGGTGGCTAGAAATTCTCCAAAGCCATGAAAAATCCCGCATTCATCAGTTTAAAAGATATTCAGCAAACATACTTTCCAATGGGCTTTACAAACTTCAAACTCGAAGGTCGTGGTCTCGGCTCCGCAATCCTTTTAGAGTTCATTCTATATTACATGACAAAACCTGAACATCAGCTGGAAATCCGTGAATCTATTTACCTGGATGCTATGCTGGATTTGTTTTGAAAAAACGATATAATAAAATCAGGATATAAATATGAAAGAAAATTATGATGTTGCAATAATCGGAGCTGGCCCGGCTGGTCTTTATACGGCTTATGGGCTTGTTAAACAGAATTCAAATCTTAGTATCATTATTATTGAAAAGGGCAATTCTATTGAAAAACGTATTTGCCCGGCAATCAAGAATAAGACTAACTGTGTTCGCTGTAAGACCTGTTCAATTATGGATGGGGAAGGTGGAGCTGGCGCTTTTTCGGATGGTAAATTTCCTATTACTAATGATTTTGGCGGAAATCTCTGGGAAAAAATTGGAAAGGAAAAAGCTCTTGAACTGATGCGTACAGTTGATAACTGTAACGAAAACTTTTTTAAGCTCTATTCTGCGCGTGAAAATAAAAATCTGGAATTCCCACGCCTTTATACATCTAAGGATTCTTTCTTTAAGAAAATCTGTACTCAGCATAACCTTCATCTTCTGGATGCTGATATCCGCCACCTTGGAACAGACTATGGTCAGGTTATTTACAAAGAGCTGATTAATTTTTTAAAGGCTAATAAAGTTGAAATTATCACTAATACAGAAGTGTCTTCTATTAAACTTAATCAGGAAGAGGCAAAAAAAGATTTCAAATATCAGGTTGAAACTGCTGATTTTAAAATCTATACAAATCAGGTTGTTGTTGCGGCAGGCCGTTCTGGCAGTAAGTGGGTTAGAGATGTTTGTAAAAAACTCAAGATTCATACCCGATCAAATCGTGTTGATTTAGGTGTGCGCTTTGAATGTCCTGACGAAATCTGGAATCATATTACAAAGGATCTCTACGAAAGTAAAATTACATACCGCACAAAAACTTATGAAGATCTTGTCCGTACTTTCTGTATGAATCCGTCTGGTGCTGTTGTTACTGAAAATACTAACGGCGGTATTACCGTAAACGGGCATTCTTTTGAAGACGCTGCTCTTAAAACTAACAATACTAACTTTGCTCTTCTTGTAAGCAAAACCTTTACAGAACCTTTTGATGACTCTTCTGAATATGGTGAAGCAATCATCAAGCTTTCTAACATGCTTGGTGGCGGTGTAATTGTTCAGCGTTACGGAGATTTAATTCGTGGAAAGCGTTCTACAAAAAGCCGCATTGCAGAAAACACTGTTCTTCCAACCCTTAATGCAGAGCCGGGAGACTTGAGCCTTGTTCTTCCAAAGCGCATCCTTGATGATATTATTGAAATGATTCAGGCACTGGACCATCTGGTTCCTGGTATGGTAAATGATGATAACCTTCTTTATGGCGTTGAATGTAAATTCTATAACAACACTGTTGATGTAGATGAACACCTTCGTGCAAAAGGTTTTGACAGTCTTTACTTTATTGGTGATGGTTCTGGCTGGACTCATTCTTTAAGTCAGTCTTCTGCTTCCGGACTTTATGTGGCAGAACAGATTGCAAAGGCTTTTTAATCACACTGAAAAACTTTAATAATATTTCATTTTTTTAGTGAAACTGTATTGTCTAAAGCGCTCTTTTTATATATTATATCAACATATATATCATTATAAGAGTATAGAATAGGTGAGGTATATGGCTAAAGGACGACCTTTAATCAACAAGGAACGCTGTAAGGGCTGTGGACTTTGTATTCGCGTTTGCCCTAAGAAGATTCTTGAAATGTCTAAAGAAACCAATGGTCAGGGTGTTTCTTTCCCTGTTTGTATTGATGAGGCAAGTTGTATTGCCTGCAGTATGTGCGCTACTATGTGCCCGGACTGCGTAATTGAAATTGAGGCTGAATAATGGCAGAAAAAGTATTGATGAAAGGAAACGAGGCTATTGCAGAGGCTGCGGTTCGTGCCGGCTGTCGTTTCTACTTTGCATATCCTATCACACCGCAGAATGAAATTCCGGCTTATATGGCTAAGCGTCTTCCAGAGGTTGGGGGAACCTTCCTTCAGGCTGAATCTGAGTTAGCTGCCATTAACATGGTTATGGGAGCATCTGCTGCCGGTTCCCGCTGTATGACTTCTTCTTCTTCTCCTGGAATCTCTTTGAAACAGGAAGGAATTTCTTATATTTCCGGAGCTCAGCTTCCTGCTGTTGTTGTAAACATGATGCGCGGCGGTCCTGGCCTTGGAAACATTTCCGGTGCTCAGGGTGACTACTTTCAGGCAACTCGCGGTGGTGGAAATGGTGACTACCATGTGGTAGTTATTGCTCCTGGTACTGTTCAGGAAATGGCTGACTGTACTCTTAAGGCATTTGAGATTGCCGACAAGTACCGCGTTATGTGTATGATTCTTGGAGACGGTTACCTTGGACAGATGTCTGAGCCTTGTGTTCTCCCTGAATTTGTAAAAGAGTTCCCAGCTAAGCCTTGGGCTCTTACTGGTAAAACTCCGGACCGCAAGCAGAATAAGATTATGTCTCTTAAGCTTTCCGGAATTGACGGTGAATTGAACGCTCACACAAAGGCACTTTTTGAAAACTATCAGAAGATTCAGGACAATGAAACAATGTCTGAAACCTTTATGTGTGATGATGCAGATTACATTCTTACAGGTTACGGAACTTGTGCCCGTGTCTGCAAGAAGGCTGTAAAGATGCTCCGCGAGCAGGGTATTAAGGCCGGTCTTTTCCGTCCGATTACACTCTGGCCATTCCCTGCAAAAGAGCTTGAAGCTGCCTGCAAGAATGCCAAGAAGATTTTGACTGTAGAAATGTCTATGGGTCAGATGGTTCAGGACGTTAAGCTTAACTGCGGACGTAGTGTTAAGGATGTTGATTTCTATGGCGAGCCTGGTGGAATCATTCCTTCAGTTGATGCTGTTATTGAGAAGGTAAAGAGCTATGAGTAAGAAATATGAATTTCCAAAATCAATGAATGACGTGCCTACACACTACTGTGGTGGCTGTGGTCACGGAATTGTTCATAAATTGATTGCACAGGTTATTGATGAAATGAATATTCAGCAGGATGTACTTCTTGTTGCTCCTGTTGGTTGTGCAGTTTATGCCTATAACTATATTAATGTTGATTCCTGCGAGGCCGCTCATGGTCGTGCTCCTGCAGTTGCAACTGGTATGAAGCGCGTTCATCCGGATAAGCTTGTTATCAGCTATCAGGGTGATGGTGACCTTCTTGCTATCGGAACAGGTGAAACTGTTCACGCTGCAAACCGCGGTGAGAACATCACTGTTATCTTTATCAACAATGCAATTTACGGAATGACTGGTGGTCAGATGGCTCCAACTTCACTTGTTGGTCAGGTTACAAAGACAACTCCTTTTGGACGTAATGCTGATGAAGTTGGATATCCTATCCGTGCCTGCGAGCTTTTGAATACTCTTGTTGAGCCAAAGTATATTGAGCGCTGTGCTGTTTACGATGTTCCACACATTAATAAAACTAAGGCCGCAATTAAAAAGGCTTTGACATATCAGAAGGAAGGAAAGGGCTACAGCTTTGTAGAAGTTCTTTCTATGTGTCCTACAAACTGGGGTGTTGCTCCAACTGTTGCCGCTGACTGGGTAAAGGATCAGATGGAGCCTTATTATCCTCTGGGAGTTTTCCGTGACGTTCCTGGCGGAGTTACTCCGGAAGCTGCTACTCCTGTAGCCGGCGTTGTTACAAAATAAGGTAGGGGAGGATTTTTGAAATGACAACAGAAATTATTTTTGCCGGATTTGGTGGACAGGGTGTTATCCTCGCCGGAAAAATCCTTACACTTGCCGGAATGAGCGAAGACAAATACGTTTCTCACATTCCTTCATACGGTGCTGAGATGCGCGGTGGTACTGCTAACTGTTCTGTAATCGTAAGTGATGAAGAAGTTGCATCCCCTGTTATCGAAAAGCCGGATGTAGTTGTTGCTCTCAACAAGCCTTCTATGACTAAGTTTGAAAAGTGGCTCAAGCCTGGCGGACTTTTGATTTACAATTCTTCTTTGATTGATATTGAACCAAGCCGCAAGGATATTCGTACTCTTGCTTTGCCGGCAAATGATATGGCTGCAGAGACTAACAATGCCCGTGGTGCAAACATGGTTGTTCTCGGCTGTCTCGCAAAGGTTTGTCCTGGCATGATCAGCGGTGTTAAGCCTTTTGAGTTTGCTTTGGATGAAGCAATTTCTGCCCGCAACAAAAAGTTCAATCCGATAAATATTGCTACGATTGAAGCTGCTTATAATAAGGATTACGATATAAAATAGATGCTGAAACAAGTTCAGCATGACGTGTCACCCTGAACTTGTTTCAGGGTCTCATATAAAGGAAATACTATGAGTGAAAAAAATAAAATAGGTGCAAAAGTTAAACTGGTTCGCGAAAACCGCAAGCTTTCTATCGAAGATGTTTCGGAACGCACAAATCTTCCTGCTCAGCAGATTCAGAGCATTGAGGACGGTTCTCTTGTTCCAAACCTCACACCACTTATTAAGATTGCCCGCGTTCTTGGTGTTCGCCTGGGTACCTTTATGGACGATGATGAAAACCTGGGACCTGTTGTAACTCGTGCACAGGACAAGAAGGAAGTAACCCGCTTCAGCGACCGCGGAAACGCAGTTAATTCTGACTTGGACTTCTACACACTGGCACAGAACAAAGCCGGCCGCCACATGGATCCATTCATCATTGATATCTTCCCATCTTCAGAAGAAGAAATCAAAACTTCAACTCACGAAGGCGAAGAGTTCATCTACGTTCTCGAAGGCGAAGTAGAAATCATCTACGGCAAGGACAAGTACGAGCTCAAGCAGGGCGATTCGATTTATTATGAATCGATTGTTGCGCATCATGTTCATTCTCATGGTGAAAATAAAGCGAAGATTCTTGCGGTAGTTTATACTCCTGCGTGATGGATTAGCACGTCGCTGCGCTCCTCGCAATGACGACTACACTGTCATGCTGAACTTGTTTCAGCATCTATAAAAGAGACCCCGAAACAAGTTCGGGGTGACAGTTAATTTATATGGATGACAAAGAATACTATAGTCTGATGAATCGCTCTTCTTCCTGGGCGCTTCAGCAGGCTCTTAAAAAGAAAAACTCCACAAAAAAAGCGTTATCCCAGGCTCAAAAAACTCAGCTTCCTGATAACGCTCAAACTTTTACATCACTTGAGCTGCGCCAGGGGCGGGCAGACGCCGAAATGCTTATGGAAAAGCAGGACGCTGATAACTAAAACTTCCCGTAATTACTTACCGCTTCATCAACTGTCATTTTACCTGTAAAAACACTGTAAGCTGCATTTCTAAGCTGCATATATGTATTATCCAGAAGACCAATCTCAAGCTGATATAAATGTTCTGTATTTCCCATTGGTGCATAAACATCATCAAATGAATAAACTGTAGAGCAGGTGATAAGACGTTTTATCATTGCAAGATTATTTAATTCATTAGTGCGTAACAAGAAGCGCATAAACTCATTTGTCATTTCAAGATTTTTGCTGTTTTTGTTTACAGAAAATTCGACAGAAGGAACTTCAAGAACAGCAGAACCATCTTCCATAACAGGAACAGCATAGAAACTGTATTTAAAAGGTGACTTTGTAAAGGATTCCGACAGAGCCTCGCGTTTTTTAGTTCCAGAAACTACATCTGCGGAAGCAAGCATCATTGGGACATCACCTTCAAAAAAGCGCATTATAACAGCAGAATAATTATCCTTAATCTTTTTGCATTCTTTTAAATCTATAAAATTATTTTTCTTAAATTCTTCAAGCCATTCAAGAGTTGATTTTGTATATTGTCCTGCGGCAGGATCTAATTTATTTAATTTTGAAATTGCTTCCGGATTATTCATAATTTCTTTTGTAAACATAGCATAAATCAAAGATGGCATAATAGAAGTTGCAGAATCTTCAGCCAGAATAGGACTCTTATATCCAGCTTCTTTGAATTTCTGACAAACATCAACTAACTGACGGTAGTTAGCAGGAACTTCAAGTCCTTCTTTTTTAAACAAATCTTCATTTACAAGCATTCCGTTAGCCACACCTAAAACCGGCACCATGGGAAGGGAATCATTTTCTGTATAAAACAAAAGTTTTTTATTTATTGCAGAAAGTTCTATTCCAGTTTTAGCTGAATCTGCCAGATTTTCTGCATTATACAGAAGCGGATTATAATTTGTTTTATCCAGCATCCAGGGGAAGGTCATAAAAATATCAGGTGCATCCAGACCAGCAAGGGCAGTGGAAATAGTTACTTTATAATTATCCAGATAATTATAAGAAAGTTCTACGTTTGGATAGAATTCATTAAAGCGGTCGAACTCAGCTTCAAGGGCTTCAAAATTCTGATAACGTCCTGCAATTTGAATTTTGCATTTTGTTTGAGTATCAAGACGGGGTAAAAATGTTTCAATTTCATTTTTCTTTTTGCAGCTGACCAGACACAGAATATTTAAACTAAATAAAAGTCCAATAATAATATTCGTTAGTTTATTCTTCATAATCCTCTCTCTTTGTAAAATCAGGTTTTGCCTGACGGATTTTTCTAAGCTCTTTTAATACATTATTAATATCAATTGGTTTGGCAATATGACCATTCATTCCAGCTTCCAGACATTCTGCAACATTTTCAGAGAAGGCATCTGCTGTCATGGCAATAATTGGAATTCCGGCAGCATAAGGATTTTCCAGTTTTCTAATCTGCCGTGTTGCTTCTAGTCCGTTCATAACCGGCATTTGAATATCCATAAATACAAGGTCATATTCTGCAGGCGGAATATTTCTAAGCATATCTACAGCAACCTTTCCATTTTCTGCCCGCTGGCATTTGATTCCATACATATCAAGCAGGGTAGAAATAACTTCCCAGTTTACATCCATATCTTCTGCAACAAGTACCTTCATGTCAGCTAAGTCAGAATTGTTTTCTTCCTGTGAAGCAGCCTTATCTTCCAGGCCAAGCACCTCGCTAATCTTCTTAAACAAAGAAGATCGGAAAAGAGGTTTTGAAATAAAACCGTCTATACCGGCATCTTTTGCAGCCTCTTCAATCTGAGTCCAGTCATAAGCCGAAACAAGAAGGATAGAAATATCGTTTCCGGCAATCTGGCGGATTTTTTTAGTAAGCTGAACTCCATCTGTACCAGGCATTTTCCAGTCTAGAATAATTACATTATAAGATTTTCCAGCTTCCTTTTTTGCAAGAAGTTTTGTAAGGGCAGTCTCTTCAGATTCTGCAATTTCCGGATTTGTTCCAAGAGCGGTAAGTGTGTCGCAGGCAGTTTCAAGAAGCACTTCGTCATCATCAATAACAAGAACTTCTAAAGGAGGAAGTTTTTGTTCGTTTTCAGCCTTTGAAGATACTTCAATATCAAGCGTAACCGTAAAGGTAGTTCCTACTCCTTCCTTGCTCTGACATTCTATCTTGCCTCCCATCATGTCAACCATTTTTTTTGTGATGGCAAGACCAAGACCAGTTCCCTGAATTGTATTTATTCGGCTGTCTGTCTGGCGGATAAAAGGCTGATACATAACTTCCATAAAGTCCTGGGACATACCAATACCCGTATCTGCCACTTTATATTCTAACTTTATAAAGCCTTTTTTATCGCTAGGAGACTCACTTAAATCTACATAAACCTGCTTACCAGCCGGAGTATATTTCAAGGCATTTGAAAGAATATTTATAAAAATCTGATTTATTCGAAGCTGGTCTGCAAAAAGATATTCATGTTTAATATTTTTACTTCTGAATCTGAAATCAATATTTTTCTGTCGTACTGTAGGCTGCGAAATGTTTACAAGATTTTCAGCAGAATCAACAATAGAGAAGGTGACAGGCGAAAGACTTATATTGCCGCGTTCAACTTTTGAAATATCAAGAATATCATTTATAAGGGTTAGCAGATGATTACTTGCAAGTTTGATTTTTTTGAGATTATCAGAAACATATTGTGAATCTTTTACATTCTTTTCTGCAATAGTTGTAAGACCAATAATTGCATTCATAGGGGTTCTGATATCGTGAGACATTGTAGAAAGAAAATCTGTTTTAGCCTTGTTTGCAGAATCAGCTTCTTCTGCAGCAACTGCAAGCTTTCTGTTGAATCTCATAATGACAAGAATATCAAAAAATAAAAGAACCAGAAGGCAGAAAGACACAACAAGCACAAGAGGCCAGTCAATATTATTCTTCGTAATATCGGTCATGGGAATATAGGTGAGAAGTGTCCAGTCAAAAGAAGTATTAACAGGAACATGAACAATAAGACAATTTTCAGCTTTTGAGTTCTGCATCGTTAGCATTCCGGTTTGGTGAATTTCAGACTCTAAGCTTTCTAAATGCCCTTTATTAACCTGATTGTAGGATTTATAAAATTCAAAGAAATTGGAATTTTTAAATGACTTTCCTTTTATTATATAGTTTCCATCCCGATCTATAATTGAAATCTGGGCATCGCTGTATTTTTCTGAAGGGAAGACCCATTTACTTGCAAGTACTTCAATAGGAATAACCCGCATAAGGATTGCTCTTTGTTTTTTTTGAGAACCATCAATTCTTAATTCAAGAAGATCACAGAAGGCAATGGACTGTACGCCGTTCATAGGATTTGTAAATGAGCGTGTTACACGTACCTGATCCTGCTGACCAAGCAATTCATTCAAAGAAGAAAATATATCAATTTCTTTGTAGGAAACATTAAAATCTTCAGGATTATTTATTTTAGGTTTATTTGAAAAGCCCTGGAAAGAATCAACAATAACAATATGAGCAGAAATATTTGGAATTCGCTGTGCAACCTTTAAATAATCCATTGCTTCTGACATATTCATATTTTTGCGGTTTATACATGCTGCCCAGGAATCGCAAAGCCGCTGTTCACCTTCAAGATAATTTGTGGTAACCTGTTCCATACCGATGGACATATTTATAAAGTTTTCAGTATTGTACCCCCGCATAAAAGAACTTTGATTTCTGACATAAAGTGAAACGAAGAAAATTGTAAAAAGGACTATCAAAAAGTTAGCAATAATTATAAGTTTTTTTTTCATGTTTGAGGTTTCCAAAATTTAGAACGGATTTTTAGGATATCTGAATACATTGCCTTATAGTCAGTTTGTTCCTTGGCACGGAGTTTTTCTGTCATAGTAGAAAGGATTTCGTATAAAGGAGTAATTGCAAGATTTCCGATTACACCTTTTAGGGCATGACAGATTTCGAAAGCCTTTGAAAGGTCACCTGCTTCAAGTACTGCTCCAAGCTCTTCAAACTTTGCATCTCCAAGCCCCATGGAAATAAGCTTAAGATATAAATCTTCTTTTCCCATGCAACGAGAAAGGCCGGTTTCAACATCAGCCCCAAGAGCCCGCAATTCTTCTAACGTAATCATACAAACTTCTCCATTTCAGAAGGTGGAATTGGTTTAGAAAAATAATAGCCTTGTATAATATCACAGCCAGCAGCTTTTAACATATTCAATTCTTCTTAAGTTTCTACACCTTCAGCAACAACAGGTACTCCAAGATTTTTTGCGATATCAAGCACAAGTTCTACAAGCTTCATTTCTTTATTGCCCGGCTGAATGTTTCTTATAAAGGCCTTATCCATTTTCAAAACATCAATTGGCATGGATGTGAGCATATTTAGGGAAGAGTAGCCAGAACCAAAATCATCCATTTCAACCTTATGACCAAGCGAACGAAGATTTTCTATGACTTCTACAATATGTTTTGAATCTGAAGTATAGGCAGATTCGGTAATTTCCAGCATATATTCAGATGCAGAAAGGCCATTTTCTTTTACAATCTTTGTAATGAAATCTGTCATATCTGGAGCGGCAATATCTACACGGGAAACATTTACAGAAACAGGAATTGTAACTCCAAGCTCATCTTTCCAGCGTCGGATTTGCTTTGCGCTTTCTTCCCAAACATAACGGTCCAGTTTAGTTACAAGACCATTCTCTTCAAAAAGAGGAATAAAAAGATCCGGACGAACAAAACCAAGTTCAGGATGAATCCATCTTACCAGTGCCTCAGCGCTGCACAAAACAGGCTTATCTCCTTTTATATTAAACTTTGGCTGATAGTTTACCTGAAACTGCTTCTGTTCAATTGCGGCTTCAAAGTCCTGCAAGAGGTGTGCATCAAATACTTCTTTTTCAGCCATCTTATCATCATATATACAAATATCACTGTCACCAGAAGTTTTATTGCGAAGTGAATTACAAGCCTGAACTGCATGATCAAAACGCTGTGTCATGGCAAACTTATGTTCCGAATCAGAATAAACTCCAAGACGTAAACGGATTTCAGAAGGCTTTAAAAGAGGTGAAAGAGAATCTTTAATTTTATCCAGTAAAATATTATGATTTTCATCATGAGGAACATAAAGATAAAAAAAGTCAGCCTCATTGCGGCCTGCAATTCCACCAGTTTTTAAAAGAGCTTTTCGAATACCATCGGCCATAGCATTCAAAATTTCATCTCCAAAACTACGTCCCTTTAGTTCATTCAAAAGATGGAAACGAGTAAAGTTTACAACAACAGCATCCATTACTTTATCAGGGAAACGTTGGTCGAACTGAGAAGCATATTCAAAGAAAAACTCCGGACTGTAGAGAAGGGTAAGCTTATCAAATTCCGTTGCATGGATGATTTTTGAATTTTCAAAAAGTTGAATTGAATGACGTACCCTGGCAAGAATTACTTCTGGTAAATCATAAGGCTTTGTTAGAAAATCAGCTGCTCCCAGTTTAAGACTTTCAATTTCACTTGATTTTTCAGAAGTCAGAACAATTACTGGAATCTCATTAATAATTCCTTCATCATTCATAGTCTTTAGAACTTCATTTCCATTCATAACCGGCATAAGTAAATCAAGTAAGACAAGAGAAATTGTGTTGCCTTCCGAATGAATTTTTTCTAAAGCTTCTTTTCCATCAGCTGCATATATAACTTTATATTCAGATTGAATTATGTTACCAAGAAGTTCACGGTTAATTGACTCATCATCTACAATCAGAATTGTTCTCTCAAATAAATCTTCCATAAATAAATATTATATATCGATTCAGAGCAGTTTGCGATATTTTTTTTTCAATTAAAAATTCTTGTTATTTTTACTTGTTTTTTCATATATTTGGATTTAAAATAAATGTTATAAATTGATATATGGAATTCAAGATATGAGAACCAAGAGAGTAATTCAATTTTTTCTCAGCTTGACCATCCTTGCCTTTGCGCTTGTAATGTCAGGCTGTACATCTGAAACATCAAAAAATAAAAATCAAAAAAAAGACAATACAAATCTATCTTCTCAAAACGAAAGTCATTTAAAAACTTCCATTGCAGATTCTTCTGTAATTAAGAAAAAAGAACTTGATGTTTATAATCCACAGATGCGAGAATATAATTTTTACTTTACCTATAAAATAGTTCATGCCTGGTGGGATGCAGTCGCCCTTGGAATGGAAGATGCCGTACGCCAGTATGAAGCAAAAGGGATTCATATAACTTATGATTACCGCGCTCCAGAGGCGATGTCTGCCCTTGATCAGGTTCAGAGAATAAAAAAAGCCGCAGCCTTAAATGAATATGACGTAATTGGTGTAGACGTTGCAGATATAGATATTGTAACTCCGGTTATCAATCAGATTATTGCAGATGGTCACAAAGTTATGACCTTTTCCAGCTCAGATTCAGGAAAGGAAAATGGCTGTAATAGAATTGCCTATGTAGGAAATACTCATAACTATAAGGATGGACAAGACCTCGCAGAAGCACTTTGCAAATACCTAAACTACAAAGGTAACATTGCTATGCTGGTTGGAAATGTTGGCGCCCCTTGCCATGAAGAGAGAGCAAGTGGTGCAAAAGCTGTTTTTGAAAAATATGATGGAATAAATCTTGTTGATGTAAAATATGACGAAGACAGTGATTTAAATGCTTATAATTTTACAAAGGAATTTCTTAAAAATTATCCGGAACTCGATGGAATTATCTGCTGCAATATGAGTAATCCTGTTGGAGCCGGACGTGCTGTAGAAGAAGCAGGAAAAGCCGGTAAGGTAATAATTGTTGGAATGGATCATGATCAGCGCGCTATTAAATATCTTCGTGATGGAATTATTTATGCACTAGCCATTCAGGACTGCTATTCAATTGGTTTTGATACAATTACAACTGCAATAAAAATTGCTGATGGTGTAGGTCCTGGAAGTTTATATCCTGAAAAAACAGAAGAAACAACAACTGTATTTTATCAGAAAGATGCAGCAGGATTGCTTCGTTCGCTTTATGGTATAATGGAATAGGTGGAGCAGCAATGAATAAGCAAACTAAACGTGTTTTTCAAATAATTATAACTTCAATAATGGGACTTCTGATTATTCTTTTTTTAATTATGTCAGTAAGAACAGCAGATACTACTAAAGAATTTACTGATAAGGCAATTGATAAGATTAGTTATTTTTATATAGAAGAAATTGCAAAAAACAGAGCATCTCTAATTTCTAATGAACTAGACAAAAAATATAATTATGTTAATAACGCACTCGATATAATTTCACAAAAGGACCTTGAATCTCCAAAAGCCCTTAGAAATTATCTTGGTAATATAAGAAGGCTTTATAACATGGATACATTTGCACTCGTAGATGAAAATGGTCTTGTATATACTTCGCATAGTACCTGTTCTGGAAAAACAAGATATCCTTTCCTTGCAGAAAAAATTACAAAACCAATTTATTCTACTGTATTAAATTATGGAGGAGAGAAACAGCTTTTTCTTGCGGTTCCTGTTTCAGGCCTTTATTTTAATAATTCAAAAATTACAGCCTGCTTTGTAGAGATTAATATTAATCAGCTGATGCGTTCTATGGCTTATCGTTATGATGATATGGAAACCTATGTTAATCTTTATTATAAAAATGGAGAAAGTCTTACTAATTCAGATTTCGGGAAACTTCCGGCAGGAGTTAATCTTCTTTCAACAATTTCTTCAAGCGAAAATGAATCAAAAAAGATAAAAAAGATTATAAATGATTTTGAAGCCGGTGGTTCAGGTCTTGTTAATATTAATTATGGAAATGAAGAAGCACATCTTTTTTATATACCGGTAAAAAGCACCGGCTGGATTCTTACAATTCTTGTTTATGAAACTGCAATCAATGATCAGGTTGGTTCAAATATCGAATCGCTAATGCAGCAAACAAGATCTCATGTATTCTTTATATTTGCCTTATTTTTCTTAGTATTCATAGAATTTATTTTGATTATTCGAAATGCTTCGCATTTTAAAATTCAGCAGGAAAAAATAGTCAGTCAAAGAACTCAACTTGCATACGAAAAATTAAATAAAGAAACTAATGCCATGCAGATTATTCACTCAGTTTTGTCTTCTGGTCCATGGACAATTGAGTTTGATGAAAACGGACAGATAACAAAATGTAACTGGTCTGATACCTTCCGTAAACTGCTTGGTTTTGATTCTGAAAAAGAATTTCCAAATACACTTGAAGCCTGGTCAGACAGACTACATACAAGTGATAAAAACTTTGTATTAAAAGCCTTTTGGGATACTGTTAATGATACAAGCGGTAATACAGTTTATGATGTTGAATACAGGCTCTTAACAAAGAATAACGGCTGGAAATGGTATCATGCAGCAGGAAATATTATCCGCAGTCCTGATGGTAAACCACAAACCTATGTAGGACTCTTTACTGATATTGATGAAAACAAAAGAAATGAAATCAATCTTATGGAACAATTCAATATTGTAAATGCACTTAGCCGTGATTATGCAAATATTTTAACAATAAATCTTACAACAAGAACAGTAAAACCTATAAAGCTTGGCGGCTATGTTCCTGAATCCTTTATGGAAAATTATAATACAGACTCTTCATACGATACCTTCTTTAGTGAATATGTTGAACACAGGGTATATTCTGAAGACAGGGATTTTATGAATGAAGCAATTACACTTGATACTATAATTAAAAAACTTAATGAGTCTGATGAATATTCTTCCAGCTATCGTATTGATGATAAAGGTGAACTTCATTTTTATGAATTCAAATATATGAAACTGAATTCAGATACAATAATTGTTGGTATTATGAATATTGACAAAATCGTAAATGATGCAAAAGAAAAGCAAAAGCTTATTGTACTTTCTGAGACCGATCGAATGACAGGTCTCTTAAATCGTGTAAGTGGAGAATTAAAGGTAGAAGATAGTCTTAGAAATGGAAAGGGAGGATTATTTATACTTCTTGATATTGACCATTTTAAGCATTTTAACGATACCTATGGACATGGGGTAGGTGACCAGGCAATTATTAACGTTGCAAATAGTCTAAAGGCTGCCTTCCGAGAACACGATATTGTATTCCGTTTGGGAGGAGATGAATTTTCTGCCTATGCAGCTGAAGTTCATGATAAAAAGGTTGCAAAATCAATAATAAACCGCTTTATTGAAAATCTTAAGAATATTGTGATTCCTGAACTTGGTGATACTGAAATAACGGCAAGTATTGGTGCTATAATTATTCAACCTGGTGAACCAGCTGATTTTGCAGATAACTATAAACTTATAGATAGTGGAGTATACGAAAGTAAAAAGGTATCTGGCTCTTACGTAACATTTAAGTAGTTAATAAGCCTATTTCTTATGGAAATAGAAAACATTACCGTCTGAGCATTTCTCAAGCCCTTTTGGGATAATAGTAAAGTCTATTGTTGCAATCTCATTCATGGAAAGGAAAATATATCCATCATCTGCAAGACACTCATTTACAATTTTATCCAGAATGGCGCGACGCATTTCTACAGTAAAATATACAAATACGTTTCTGATAAAAACAACATTTATATTTTTTGGGAAAATGGAATCAAACTTAGAAAGATTTATCTGTTTTCTTTCAATTTTGGAAGTAATGTCTTTTGGAAACTTTACAAATTTATCTTTATCCATGTAATTAGAAAGAAGATAATGAAATTTTGCACCATCAACATTTTTTACTGAATTAGGCTTGTATTCTCCGACTTTACATTTATCAAGTACAAAAGTATTTATATCTGTTGCAATACATTCTGTTTTTATTCCAAGTGAAGTAGCAAGCAGATAAAGAGAATAAATTTCTTCGCCACTAGATGCTGCTGCACTCCAGATTCGCAAAGGATTCAAACCAAGAGAAGCATGAAGGTCAGGCAGTATTTTTGATTTTAAAAGCTGGAACTGAGCTTCTTCGCGAAAAAAATAAGTTTCATTTACCGTTGAATTATTCAATAGCAAATTAAACTCATTTTTATTTATACATACGTAATTGTAGTAGGCGAGTCCATTCAGATTTATTTCTTTTTCACGCTTTTCTATAAAATTTTTGATTCCGCTCTTGTGACTCTCGCGGGGTATAATGCCTGTCTGCCTGGAGATGAGATTTATAATGTCTGAAAACTCTTCATCAGTCATAAATTAACTTATCTCCATTAATGAAGCATTTGCAAAATGGCTCTTGCGATAAAATCACGAGGGAGAACACGAGAGGCAGCATTTAATTCAATTGCAGCTTGAGGCATTCCAAAAACTGTACAGGTAGATTCATCTTCACAGATTGTATAACCACCTGCTTCTATTATTTCTTTACAGCCATCAGCGCCATCCTGTCCCATACCGGTAAGTAAAATAGCAAGACAGGAATCTTTATATAACTTTGCAGCAGAACGAAACAATTTATTTACAGCAGGTCGTAAGAAACGTTCTGGAGGTTCATCTGAAAGTTTAAGAACAGGTAAGTCATCTTTTACATAATCAATTACAAGATGTTTTTCTGCAGGCGCCATATAGACATGACCAGGTTTTGTAATTTCACCATCTCTTGCAAGGCTCATTGTTATATTTGGACAAACCTGATTAAACCATCTTACCATCTTTTCATCTGCACCAACATCAATATGCTGAGTATAAAGAACGGGAAGTTTAAAGTTCTGGCCAAGCCCAGAAAGTACTTTTTGAACGGCTGTAGGACCTCCAGTTGAAGCTCCAATACAAAGAACCTTAAAACACTTATCAGTAGAGAAAGAACTCTCTTTTTCGAAACTATCAATTTCAGGTCGATAAGTTCCATTACTTATTGAAGTGGAAATTGCTTTATTTACGGCCGTACGAACATTCTGTGTAAACTCTGTAAGCTTTGTACTATCAAGACTAGAGAGAGAAGGTTTGCGTTCAAAAATAGCACCAGCAGCAAGAACATCAGTTTTTATAGAAACATCATCTGTATAAATAATTACTGGAATGCAAAAGTCTTTTACAATAATTTTAGCAGCTTCAATGCCATCCATTTCAGGCATATTATAATCACTGATAACTGCATCAACCTTATGTTCACGACAGAAATCTACAGCCTTACGTCCATTTGAGACCATACCTGCAATTTCAAAACCGTTACTTACAAAGGCTTTTTCAAACAATCCCCTTGTGATTGCAGAATCATCAACAATAAGTACTTTTAAGAGGTTTGACATAATATAATTATCTCATAACATAACTAAAAATCAAGAGAATTTAATGTAAGGAAACAGTAGAGTTTAATTATACTAAATATATTTATTATTTATTAATTTTTATATTGAATAAATAAGCATTTTTTTATACTATATGTATAAGGAGTGCTACATATGATTGAATTAACATTAAGCCAGTTATTACGTCAAAAGACAGCTGAAGATCCACAGCATGAATTTATGGTATATGCAGACCGTGATCTTCGTTTTACTTATGCGCAGTTTGATAAGCGTGTTGATGACCTGGCTTGTGGTCTATATGCAATCGGAGTTAGAAAGGGTGACAATGTAGGTATCTGGGCAACAAATGTTCCAGATTGGCTTACATATATGTTTGCCTGTGCACGTCTTGGTGCAGTTGGAGTTACAGTAAATACTTCTTATAAATTGCACGAGCTTGAATACCTTGTAAAACAGTCTGATTTAACAACACTTTGTCTTACAGACGGTGTAAAAGATTCAAACTATGTAAGCATGATTAAGGAACTTGTTCCAGAACTCGATGAATACGAGCGTGGCTGCCTTAAATCAGCTAGATTCCCTTGTTTGAAAAATGTTGTATTTATGGGACCGGAAAAATATCGTGGTCTTTATTCAACACCGGAATTACTTTTGCTCGGACAGCATATTGATATTGAAATCATTCATCAGATTGAAGCTGAAGTTACTCCAGAAGATGTTGTAAATATGCAGTATACTTCTGGTACTACAGGATTCCCTAAGGGAGTTATGCTCACCAGCCGCAATATTATTAATGATGGTTTCATTATTGGAGAGCGAATGCGCTATACAGCTAATGAACGCCTCTGTCTTGTAGTTCCTCTTTTCCATTGTTTTGGAATTGTACTTGGAGTTATGGCTTGTCTGACTCATGGCGGTACTCATGTATTGCTCGAAAGCTTTGATCCTCTTGTAGCTCTTGCTTCAATTCAGAAAGAGAAGTGTACTTCGCTTTACGGTGTTCCAACAATGTTCATTGCAGAGCTTAATCATCCTATGTTCAGCATGTTTGATTTGTCTTCTCTGCGTACTGGTATTATGGCAGGTTCTGGAGTTCCTGTTGAATTGATGAAGCGCGTAAATGATGAAATGCACATGCCTGAAATTACTTCAGTTTACGGTCTTACAGAAACAAGCCCTGGAATGACACAGAGCCATTGGAACGACAGCCTTGAAGTTCGTGCCACAACTGTAGGTGATGCATTTGAAGGAATTGATGTAAAAGTTCTTGATCCTGAAACTGGTAAAGAATGTCCTGTTGGAGTGCAGGGTGAAATGTGCTGTAAAGGCTGGAACGTAATGAAGGGCTACTATAAGATGCCTGAAGCTACAGCTGAAACCATCGATGCTAACGGATATCTTCATTCCGGAGACCTCGGAGTAAAAGATGAAAATGGCAACTACCGCATTACCGGCCGTATTAAGGATATGATTATCCGTGGTGGTGAAAACATCTATCCACGCGAAATCGAAGAGTTCCTTGCACAGATGCCTGAAATTAAAGACATTCAGGTAGCAGCAGTTAAGTCTGAACGCTATGGCGAAATCACAGGTGCATTTATTATTCTTCATGAAGGAAAAACTCTTACAGATCAGGACGTAATTGAGTTCTGCCGCGACAAGCTTTCTAAGTTCAAGTGGCCACAGCTCATTATGTTTATGGACGAGTTCCCAATGACAGGTTCTGGAAAAATCCAGAAGTTTAAGCTTACTGAAATCGGTACAAAATATCGACGCGAAGTTTTGAAGGTAGAAGACTAGAGAAGTTTCCCTAAAATTTACAAAATAGTTTAATTTTTCTCCATAAGCACTTTTATTTTTTGGGTAATAGTAGTACTATCACAAGGATGCTCAAAAATTGATAGGATAAAAGTGATGTGGAAGTATATTCTTAAACGTATTCTACTTGCTTTGTTTACTGTCTTTCTTATCTGCGTTATTACATTTGCCCTGATGAATGCAATTCCGGGCGGGCCTTTCAACAAAGAGAAAGCTTTAAGTGAAGCAACCATCGCGTCATTGAACGCACGCTACAATCTGGACAAACCTCTTTATGTTCAGTTCTTTATGTACATGAAAAATCTTCTTCATGGAGATTTTGGTGTAAGCCTTAAAAATGGAAGGGAAATCAAAGGAATCATCAGCGAATCTTTCCCTGTTTCCTGCCGTCTTGGTCTTTCAGCTGTTATTGTTGCCCTGATTCTTGGTACAATTTTTGGAAGTCTTGCCGCTCTTATGCGTAACAAATGGCCAGACAGATTAATCATTTTCTTTTCTACCTTATTTACTGCAGTTCCAAGCTTCGTTCTAGCAACTCTTCTTCTTTTAGTATTCAGTATTAAACTCGGATGGATTCCGGTATGGTCAGCAGAAAACACAAATTATCTGCTACCCGTAATTGCTCTTGCAGCATATCCAATGGCTTATACAACACGTCTTGCAAAAACAAGTATGCTTGATGCTCTTAGCCAGGACTATATCCGAACTGCAAAAGCAAAAGGTGTTTCTAAGTATAAGGTCATCTTTAAGCATGCATTGCGTAATTCACTTCTGCCAATTATTACTTATGCAGGACCGGAGATTGCATACATTATCACGGGTTCTATGGTAGTAGAAACTGTATTCACAGTTGGTGGAATTGGTTCTAAATTTGTTAGCGCAATTTCAAACCGCGACTATACAATGATTATGGCAACAACAATCTTCCTTGCAACACTTATGGTATTTGCAAACGTTATCTGCGACTTGCTTTATAAAGTTGTTGACCCAAGAATTAAATACGAATAACGAGATTCGAATAAGAGCAGGTAAAACATGACAACATTTGACGTTAATAAAACACCAAAAAAGTATGCCTTAAGCCTTCAGATGGATTTGAGCAAATTCGAAAAGGCAACTGACGAAGAAAAAAAGCAGCAGGATGTTATGAGCGAAAGTACAACCTTTTTTAAGGATGGTATGAGAAAGCTCTTCAAAAATCCTTTGGCTGTAGCAAGTATTATTGTTCTTGCATTCATAATTGCAACCATTGTAGTAGCTCCACACATTGTTCCATACAGTTATGAAGAAATTCTTTCTGTAGAAGGAAAGCGCGATAAAGGGGCAAAAAATCTGCGCCCTTTTGAATACAGTAAAGCTGAACAGGCTTATATTGAAAAAGGCAATTTCCGCTTTCCACATATCTTTGGAACAGATGAACAGTGCCGCGACTACTTTATCCGCGTAATTTACGGAACCCGCGTGTCGCTGGTTGTAGGCTTTTTTGCAAGCCTCATAGTTCTTTTGATTGGAATCATTTATGGAAGTATTTCTGGATATGCAGGAGGGAAGGTCGATCTGATAATGATGCGAATAGTCGACATCATATATTCGCTGCCCGACATGCTTGTCATAATTCTGCTTTCTGTAGTGCTTTCAAATGTACTCCAGTTTAAGCCAGACTCTTTCCTTGCCGGAATGGGTTCAAACATGATTTCACTTTTCATTGTATTCGGACTTCTTTACTGGGTTGGAATGGCTCGCCTTATTCGTGCTCAGATTCTTTCGATTAAGGAAAACGAATATATTCTTGCAGCCCGTTCAATTGGCGCAAAACCTGGTCACATCATCAGAAAACATATCATACCAAACTGTCTTTCTGTAATCATTATTTCTACAGCCCTTCAGATTCCTTCTGCAATTTTTACAGAAAGTTATTTGAGCTTTGTTGGACTAGGTGTTCAGGCTCCAATGCCATCTCTTGGTTCACTTGCAAACTCTGCCCGCGGTGGTCTTCAGAGTTATCCATATAAACTGGTTTTCCCAGCTCTTATGATTTGTCTTATTGTTCTTAGTCTGAACCTTCTTGGTGACGGCTTAAGAGATGCATTTGACCCAAAATTAAATAAGTAGGTGTATGTAATATGAAAGAGATTTTGTTACGAGTTGATGATTTACATACAACCTTTAAAACAGACAAAGGTGAAGTTCAGGCAGTAAACGGGCTTTCTTTTGATTTACATGCCGGTGAGATTCTTGGAATTGTAGGTGAATCTGGATCTGGAAAGAGTGTAACTGCATATTCAATCATGCAGATTCTCGCAGATAATGGTTCTGTAAAAAGCGGAAAAGTTTTGTACAAGGGACAGAACATTCTTGAATATTCTGCTGATGAAATGAGAAAGTTCCGCGGAAAATGCTGTTCAATTATTTTCCAGGATCCTATGACAAGTTTGAATCCGGTTTTTACAATTGGAAATCAGCTTAAAGAAGCAATCAAACTTCATACAGATAAAAAAGGCAAGGAACTTCATGCCCGCGCTATAGAGATGCTTGAGTTAGTTGGAATTAACGAACCAGAGCGTCGTCTTAAGCAGTATCCGTTTGAACTTTCCGGTGGTATGCGCCAGCGTGTTATGATTGCAATGGCACTTGCCTGCGAGCCTGATGTTCTTATTGCTGATGAACCGACAACTGCGCTTGATGTAACAATACAGGCACAGATTCTTGAAGAGATTCAGAAGCTTCAGAAGAAGATGGGAATGGCAGTTATTCTTGTTACACATGACCTCGGTGTTATTGCAAATATGTGTGATGACATTATCGTTATGTACGGCGGTAAGGTTTGTGAACGCGGAACTGCTGATGAAATCTTCTATAATTCAAAGCATGAATATACAAAAGGCTTGCTTAAATCAATTCCAAATACAACAAATATGAATCAGAAGCTGGAGCCGATTGCAGGTACTCCAATCAATCTTCTGAATCTTCCAAAGGGCTGTTCTTTCTGCACACGCTGTAAGAACGCAATGAAGATTTGTCTTACAGAACCACCTGAAGAATTATTCATTAATGATAATCATATTGCATCCTGCTGGATGAATGTAAAAGAGGCATTGGAAGAAATGTCTGAAAATCCGGAGGTACAGTAATGAGCGACAATTCAAACGTAATTCTTGAAGTACAGAATCTTAAAAAATATTTTCCTGTAAAATCAGGATTTAAAAAGCTGACCTTAAAAGCAGTAGACGGAGTTTCTTTTACAATTAATCGTGGTGAAACTCTAGGACTGGTAGGTGAGTCTGGTTGTGGTAAAACTACAGTTGGACGCACTTTGCTTCAGCTTTATAAACCAACTGATGGTAAAGTGATTTTTGAAGGTCAGGAAGTAACTGATAAAAACATCAACGAAATGCGAAAGAAGATGCAGATGGTTTTCCAGGATCCTTATTCATCTTTGAATCCTCGCATGACAGTTGAAGACATTATTGGTGAACCACTGGATGTTCATAAGCTTTATTCAAACCGTAGTGAGCGCCGTGAAAAAATCTTGAGTCTTATGGAGTTAGTTGGACTTAACGCAGAACATGCAACCCGTTATGCTCATGAGTTTTCTGGCGGTCAGAGACAGCGTATTGGTATTGCACGCGCGCTTGCTGTAAGACCAGATTTTATTGTCTGCGACGAACCAGTTTCTGCGCTGGACGTTTCCATTCAGGCTCAGATTATTAATATGTTCGAAGAACTTCAGGCAAAGCTTGGTCTTTCTTATCTCTTTATTGCACACGACCTTCTTGTTGTTCAGCATATTTCGAAACGCATTGCAGTAATGTATCTTGGTAAGCTTGTTGAAATTGGAGATGCAGATGAAGTTTGTAACAGTCCAATCCATCCATATTCAATCAGCCTGCTTTCTGCAGTTCCTATTCCAGATCCAAAACTGGAAAGAAGCCGACAGCGTATTGTACTCGAAGGGGATGTTCCGAGTCCGCTTGCCATGCCGGAAGGATGTCCATTCAGAACTCGCTGTAAATATGCGACAGAGAAGTGTGACAAAGAAATGCCTCCATTAACAGACAGAGGCAACGGCCACTTCGCTGCCTGCCACAATAAATAAGTGGCCTATTAATTATGCAAATATTTTAGAGGAGAAATATTTATGAAAAAAAATCTAGTTTTTATTGCAAGTGCACTTGCTGTACTCGCAATCACCGGTTGTTCAAAAAAAGCAGCTGCACCAAAAGCTGAAGCTGCAACAACAACAAAAGTTTCTGATGCTGCTTCACTTGTAAGCAAATCATTCATTGACCCGATTACAGGCTGGTCAAAGTATGACACCCTTATCAAGGAAATCAAGGCAGAAACAAATTATGATTCTCGTACAAAGAAAATGCACGAAGCAGAAGACATTCTTATGTCTAACTACTGTGTAATTCCATTGTACTATTACAATGATGTTTACATGCAGAAACCTTATGTAAGCGGAATCTATGCAAATGCATTCGCTACAAAATTCTTTATGTATTCAAAGCTCAGCAATGGTTCTAAAACACTTAGAATCCAGCTTGCTTCAGAGCCAGATTATCTTGACCCAGCTTTGAATTCTTCTGTAGACGGAGCTTGTCTTGCTGCAAACTCATTCTCTGGACTTTATACATATAATGATAAAGGTGTAACAGTACCAGCTTGTGCAGAAAAATATACTGTTTCAAATGATGGATTAACATATACAGTAACTTTGAAGAAAAACCTTAAATGGTCTGATGGTTCAGCTCTTACAGCAGCAGATTTTGAATACTCTTGGAAACGTGCTGTATCTCCAGACACAGCCGCAGACTATGAATATATGTTCTCTGGTTTTGACGGATACGATAGCGGAAACCTCAATGTAAAAGCTTTGGATGATACAACACTTCAGTTTGTTCTTTCAGCTCCATGTGCATACATCGAAGACCTGATGGCATTCCCAACATTCTACCCAGTATGCAAAAAATATGTTGAAGCTAATTCAACAAAAGAAGCACCTGGTGCATGGTGTGCAAATGCAGGCTTCGTAAGCAACGGTGCTTTTGTTTGTACAAGCTGGAAACATGATGTTTCTATGACTTATGAAAAGAACCCATACTGGTTCGATGCAGATAAAGTAACTGTAGAAAAACTTGAGTTTATGCTTTCTGCTGATGATACAGCAATCTTCGCTGCTTACAATGCAGGCAACCTTGATTTTATTGATGAAGTTGCAAATGACGAAATTGCAAAACTTCTTGAAACAAAGAATTCCGAGTTCCACATTGTAGATGAACTTGGAACATATTATGTTGCATTCAATGCTAAATCAAAGCTCTTTGAAGGTAAAACTCCAGAACAGGCTGCTTGTATGAGACAGGCTTTGTCTCTTATCATTGACCGTGATTACATTGTTGAAAACATTGCTCAGACAGGTCAGGTTCCTGCTAATGCATTCATTCCACTTGGAATGGCAGATGGTAATGGTGGAATCTTTAAGTCAGATGCAACTAAACAGGGATATTATGATCCAAGTGCTATCAGCAACAATCAGGAAGAAACTCTTGCTAAGGCAAAAGAACTTCTTATGGCTGCCGGCTTTAAGTTTGGTGCTGATGGAAAGCTTTCTTCTGAAACTCCAATCGCAATTGAATATCTTACAAACCAGACTTCTGCACACATTGCAATTGCAGAATCTATGCAGCAGGATTTCTCTTCAATCGGAATTAAGATGACAATTCAAGTTCAGGACTGGAACGTATTCCTTGAAGAACGCAAGAACGGAAACTTCGACATTGCACGCGAAGGCTGGATTGCAGACTTCAATGACCCAATCAACATGCTTGAAATGTGGATTTCTACATCTGGTAACAACGACTGCCAGTTTGGTAGATAATTCTTAGAAACCAATCAAAGGGATGTTCTAATAAGTAATGTCATGCTGAACTTGTTTCAGCATCTACACTCATCTAGTTCTATAGATTCCGAAACAAGTTCGGAATGACACTAGATGTAATACTTTTGGAACATCCTTTTTTTCTTTTTTAAAGAAATCTATGATATAATTCCATTATGCAAGAAAGATTATTTCCATTAGTTGAGTTTTTTGTTTTCGCCTTTACTTTTATGTTATATGTCGGATGTTCCTCAAGCAAACAGGTTACTGGTGCTGATTCACACTTAGAACACACAGGCTTTTATGTTGATGGTACCACCTTGCGTTCGGCTGATGGAACTCCGTTTATAATGCGTGGAATAAATCATGGTCATAACTGGTTTCCAAATGAAGAAAAAGTTGCTTTTGACTCAATTGCTTCTACAGGCGCAAACACTATAAGAATCGTTCTTTCTGATGGCCAGAGATGGAAAAAAGATGATAAAGTCTCTCTCCGAAATTCAATTGACGCTGCAATATCTCGTGGAATGCTTCCAATAGTAGAAGTTCACGATGGAACAGGTTCAGATGATATAGAAGTTCTTACCCGGATAGCTGAATACTGGTGCGAAATGGCTGATGTACTTGTTGGTACAGAAAGTTACTGTATCCTGAACATAGCAAACGAGTGGTGTGGAGGCTGGAAGGCAAAAAACTGGCGTGACGGATATACAAAAGTCATTCCAATGATAAGAAAAGCAGGAATCAAAAATACCATTATGGTTGATGCAGCAGGCTGGGGCCAGTTCGGATATTCAATCCGTAAATATGGCGCAGAAGTTTTTAATTCTGACCCGCTCAAAAACACAATGTTTTCTGTCCATATGTACGGCATGTCAGGTCGCTTCAAATGGCTTATCCGATTTAATCTTGAAGGTGCAACAAAACAGAATCTCTGTGTCTGCGTAGGCGAGTTTGGCTGGAAGCATTCAGATGGCGATGTAAAAGAAGATTACCTTATGCAGTACTGTCATGGAAAAGGAATAGGCTGGCTAGCCTGGAGCTGGAAAGGAAATTCCGGCGGAGTAGAATATCTTGATATGGCAGAAGAGTGGGATGGAAGTAAACTTTCTGAATGGGGTAATAAAGTTGTAAACGGGCAGTTTGGAATAAAGAAGACCTCTATTAAAGTAAATCCAACGAAATCTAAAAATTCTAAGATATAACAAACTTTAATAATACTAAATATTTTTAATATTTTTTAATTTTTCTATTGATTATTACTCTAAAGTTCTGTATTATATACTTGTCGAAGTAAAACCGACGATGACAGGCCCTGTCATTCCCGGATTTTATTCGGGAATCTTTTAAACGAGGTAAAATATGAACGAGGAGATTAAAGCAGTAGCAGACCGTTTAATCGGTCTGCGTGAAATTATGGATGTTTCAGTTGAAGAAGCAGCGGGGGTCTGTGGAATCTCTATTGAACAGTATAAAAAATATGAAACCGGTTCGGTTGATATTCCTGTGGGAATCCTACAGTCTATGTCTAAAAAATATGGCATTGACCTTGGAACTCTTATTTCCGGAAAGGAACCTCACATGCATTCTTATTGTCTGACTAAAAAAGACAAAGGACTTTCGGTAGACCGACGTAGTGACTATAAATATCAGGCTCTTGCAGCCGGCTTTCAGAATCGCAAGGCTGATCCATTTATCGTAACTATTACCCCGGAAGAAACCCACGAAATTCATTTCAACGCTCATCCAGGCCACGAGTTTGAGTACATGATTGAAGGCTCAATGAAGCTCGTAGTTGATGGCAAGGAAATGACTTTGGAAGAAGGTGATTCTGTATACTTTGACGCAACAAAGCAGCATGGTATGCAGGCGTTGAATAATCAGAAAGCTAAGTTTTTAGCAATTATAATATAATCATCCTGTCACCCCGAACTTGATTCGGGGTCTATGAAAAAGATCCTGAAACAAGTTCAGGATGACTTATTTTAAGGAACATATATGCTTGAAGATTTTCTAGAACGAACAGAATTTAAAGATTACAATGATTTTTTTGAAAATTATAAAATAAAGGTACCAGCAAATTTCAACTTCGGCTACGACGTAGTTGATGAACTTGCAAAGCGCACTCCAGACGCTTTAGCTTTTATCTGGTGTAACGACAATGACGAAGAGCTCCGCATGACCTTTGGCGAGCTCAAAGAACGCACAGACCGTGCAGCTGCTTATTTCCGCAGCATTGGCATTAAACGCGGCGACTTTGTTATGCTCATTTTACAGCGCCGTTATGAGTTCTGGATTTCTATTGTTGCTTTGCACAAAATTGGTGCTGCTGTAATTCCTGCAACTCACATGCTTACAAAAGAAGATATTGTTTACCGCTGTAACGCTGCTTACATTAAGGCTCTTGTAGCTGTAGACCACAGAGAACTTTTCTCATATATCGAAGAAGCTCAAAAGGAATGTCCATCTCTTAAGACACTTGTTGCAATTCCTCCATTCGGACTTGATCAGGGAATGAGTGACGAGTTTAAGGCAAAACATCCAACCTGGCTCGACTTTACAGAGGGCTGTAAAAACGTAAGTGAAGAAGCTCTTGCAGAGTTCCGTTCCCTCAAACGCGAAGACATCAGCAAGAACGATGATATCCTTCTTGCATACTTTACATCAGGAACTACAAGCCATCCAAAACTGGTTTCTCATAATTACCTTTATCCTCTTGGACACATTGTAACTGCTTCTTACTGGCAGCAGGTTCAGAAGGGTGGTCTCCATCTTACTGTAGCTGATACAGGTTGGGGTAAAGCAGTTTGGGGAAAACTCTATGGTCAGTGGATTGCAGAATGTACAGTATTCATCTACGACTACCATGACAAGTTTAAGCCAATTGATTTGATAAAGCAGATTGAAAAGCACCATATTACATCATTCTGTGCGCCACCAACAATCTACCGCTTCCTTATTCAGGAAGATTTAACTCAATATGATTTCTCAAGTTGTTTACATTGGTCGACAGCTGGTGAGCCACTTTCAGAAGAAGTTTTCAACAAATGGAAGTCTGTTACTGGAAAAGAAATCCGCGAAGGTTTTGGCCAGACAGAAACAACTTTGTCTTTGTTCAACTATGGAAACGAGCGTATCAAACCAGGTAGTCTTGGAAAACCTGCACCTTACTACAACGTTACTTTGATTGATGAAGAAGGAAACGAAGTAGAAGATGGTGAAGTTGGCGAAATCGTAGTTGATATGAAAAACGGAAACTTCCCTGGCTTGTTCATGGAATACTTCGGTGATCCAGTAAAAACAAAGTCTGTTATGCACGACGGTTATTATCATACATCTGATAACGCATGGCGTGATGAAGATGGATATTTCTGGTTCACAGGCCGCAACGACGACGTAATCAAATGTTCAGGTTACCGCATTGGAACTTTCGAAGTTGAATCAGTTCTTATGCAGCATCCTGCAGTTGTTGAATGTGCCGTTACAGCCGCTCCAGATCCAGTACGTGGTCAGGTTGTAAAAGCAACAATCGTTCTTGCAAAAGGTTATGAACCAAGTGATGAACTTGTAAAAGACATTCAGAACTTTGTTAAGAAAACAACAGCGCCATATAAATACCCAAGAATCGTAGAATTCAGAGACAGTCTGCCAAAGACTATTTCGGGTAAGATTATGAGAAAAGATATCAAGTAGATTGCTTCGCTTCGCTCGCAATGACGTCTAATAGTATGTCATATTCGGGCTTTATTTTAATGTCATTGTCGGGCTTGACCCGACAATCTAGATAAGTAAAGTGTTGTACAGATTCCCCGGTCAAGCCGGGGAATGACAATTTTGCAAGCGTGGGAATGACATTTTATAGTTTATGATTGAAAACAATCACACAATTCTATTTCAAAAATTCATAAATATACCCAAACGGGTCTTTAATCATTTCACAGCTATCACCAAAATCCATAAGCAGGCCGCCACTTTCTTTTGTAGTCTGCCAGAGTGGAAGTTCGTTTCCGTTTGTATCTTTACCATTTGGATTTCCATATTTTACAAAGTTGAGCCAGTATGAACTCATGATTTCTTCCAGTTCGTAATCGCGTGCTTTGTAGTTTTTAGTATGTGGAACATTTCGGTAAGCGTAAATCAATTCACCTGAATGGTTAGTTCCAATTTCTCCATTTTCACGACTAAAGTAATATTCATAAACAGGCTTTCCCTGGGCTTCTACAGTTCTTGTCCAAACTTCATGTGGATAGCTGAAGCAGACTGCGGTAAATACGTCGTTGTAAAGTTCTTTTAGCTGTTTATTATTTGAACTACCATACTGAGCTAAGAACGCACTTGTATTTTTTTTAAAGCTTGGTTCTAGGAGTGGTGCAATTGTCTTTTTATTTACCTTAGTAAAGAAGGTAAAGCCAAATGCTTCGCGTTTATTAAAACCATTGAGAAGTGCTTCTTCGTGATTTTGGCCTTTCTGATATATTTCATAAGGAGTTGCAGGCAGCGCATATCCATCAACAGTCATAGAGCTGTTTTTATATTTTGTTTTGATAAGCTTAGAAGCGGGAAGTGCACGGAGGTCTTCTATATTTCTACAACCAAATTCTTTTTTGATGTCGTCTCCCATTTTGAGGGCTGCTTCCATTGTACGGAAGGTATGTGGAGGAGTCTCTTGAACTACAGAAGAGCTTTCTCCAATTGCCCGGCGGAAATATCCTTTAGTAAGAGGACTTGCACAAAGGGCGTTTACAGAAGAAGAACCTGCTGATTCACCTGCGATTGTAACATTACTAGCATCTCCACCAAAGGCAGCGATATTATTGTGAACCCATTCAAGGGCTTTTATCTGGTCGAGGAGGCCGTAGTTACCTGTTGTTCCGTGTTCAGATTCTGCAGCAAGTTCTTTATCTGCAAAATAACCGAATACACCAACGCGGTAAGTAATATTTACAACAATAATTCCGTTTGCCGCAAGATTTTCGCCGTCGTATTTTTCATACCAGCTTTGACCTGTAAGAAGGGTACCACCGTGAACATATACAAGTACTGGCCAGCCGCCTTCAGGAGCCTTTCCAACAGGTCGCCATACATTGAGGTAAAGACAGTCTTCGCTCATTGGACCTTTGAAGGTGCGGTCATTTTTTGAACCGGTATATAGATTCATTAAAAACTGAAAGAATCTGCCGTTTTCATTCTGCATTGCCATTGGAGCAAAGTGGTCTGCTTCACGAACGCCTTGCCATGGAATTACGTCCTGAGGTTCCTTCCAACGCAAGTCGCCTACTGGTGGAGCTGCAAAAGGAATACCGGCAAAGATTTCTACATTGCCTTCCTTGTTTATGATTCCACGGATATCACCGCCAGTTACGGATACGACATCTGTTTTAGTCTGAACTTTTAATCCAGTAGGATTTGTCTTCTTTGAGTTTGTTGATGCGCAGGAAATAAGAATTGAAGAAAAGAAAATTGCGCCAACTAAAAATTTTATTGTCTTATTCATACATTAAAATATAATGATTTTTTGAAGAAAGATGTAAATAAAATTGTGTTATGAACAAGCGTTAGCGCTATGTGAAGGGAAAGTTCGAAGGAAATATCAAATGTTTATTGTATATTTGTTTTTTACACCTTATAATATTAATCAAAAAATTTAATAAAAGTTTAGTGAAGATACTAATGAAAATCATATTTTTAATTTTATGTGGTCTTTTAATGTTCAGTTGTAAAAATAATCATTCTTTTATAAAAGATTTTTCAAAAGATGATGATATCTTATCTTTTTCTTTAAAAAGTCCAGATTATAAACTGCGTCCTGTAATTTGTATTCATGATTCTGGTAAAGATTTTTTCTTTCAAGTTGATACAGGTACTACAAATTCATATCTATATTTAAATGGTTTTACAAAAATGAATTTAGAATTAAAAGAAGGATATACTTTAAAGGATGTTACTGTTAATTTTCAATTTGAGGATCCTCGTTTATTAATTGATGGAAAATCTCATAATGTTTCTCTTTATATAAAAGAAGAAAATAACTATACTGATGGACTTTTAGGGATAGATTTTCTATCTCAATATGACAATTTAGTTTTTGATTATAAAAATAAAACTCTAAAATTAAACCAAAATCCTATTAATTCTACCCCAATTCCAATGTATAAAAAATCTAAAAATCTTTTTTATGTTTATTATTCTGTTGATGGAGTATTAGATTTTGGATTGATTGATACAGGTGCACAAGTTTTTATTATAAGAGAAGATTATAAAAATAATTATACAGATATTTCAGAAGAAGAAATAAATAAAATACGAGCCGGTTCTGACATTCAATTAAAGAAAATGAATCCTATATTTTTCAATGAAATTATATTGGGAAACATTACATATAAAAATATACCAGGACGACTAGCAATTGATAAACATATAATAGTTGCTCAAAAAGATAGAAAAGAACTCAGAAAAAGAAGTAGTTTAGGAGCTCCATTTTTCATAAATCATATTATTCAGTTTGATTTTAAAAATAGCCTTTTTTATATTGAATAATTAAATTTATTTTAATAGGGTAGAAATATCATTACAAAAAAAGTATCTGAAAAAATGAAATATATATAGCAACTATATTGGCATAGAGGGACGAATGAACGCAGGGAACGCCCTTATAATTTAGTTTTATATAAAATTATAACTGTCTTTTAATTGAACAATTAATTGATAAATGTTAATATAGCACATCCCGCAGTGATGAACTCCACATCACTTTCCCTGCCTCACGACGGCAACGCGAATCAGATCCCCGGGTCAAGCCCGAGGATGACACATCACTCAATCCACGAGGATGATATTTTTCCGCAAGACGCGGATTCAGGAGTATCTCAATGACAAAATTTACAAAACTCACACTTACTGCAATTGCTGCAGGAATGCTTCTTACTGGCTGTGCAAAAAAAGTTTCTGCACCAACTACAGTAGAAATCTGGCACACTTACAATGGTCAGCAGGCAGACGCTCTCAATGACGCTGCAAACCGCTTCAACGCTTCTCAGAAAAAGTACATTGTAGAAGTTAAGAATCAGGATTATGCAGGTTTTGCTGATACAGTTTACAATGCTGTAGCAAATGGAATTGGACCTAGCATTATTTTCAACTATGGTACAACAGCTGTAGATTATGCTAACGAAGGTCTTGCAATTGATATCCGTAAATATATTAAAAAAGATAACAAGAAAGGCGACAAGACAATGCAGAACATCATTGATTCTCTCCCAGAAGCAATGAAAACTGATGTTCTTGGTTTTGAAGATGGAGGAATCTACTACCTTCCAGGTTGTACAACAGGTCCAGTTCTCTTCTATAATAAAACAATTTTTGATGAACTTGGTTTGAATCCTCCAACTAACTGGGACGAACTTGTTTCAGTTTCAAAAACAATCAAAGAAAAGAAGGGTATTCCTGGTTTCCACTCAGATGGTCTTGTAGATAACATCCAGGAATTGATTATGCACAATGGTCTTGGCTATATTGACGTTGCTAACAAACGCGTAACTTTCTGTGGTCCAAAGCTTGAAGAGATTTATCAGTGGTATGCTGATAACTGTAAGAAGGGTTACTTCTCATTCAACACAATCGGCAGATATTCTTCTGAAGATCTTGCAAATGGAGACATCGCATCTTTCTCTGGTTCTTGTGTAAACGATCAGTACATTCAGATGGTAGAAGGAAAGGGCGAGCTTGGAATGGCTAAATGGATTTCTGGTGATTTCTATACTGCATGGAACCGTGGTCCTATCTTCCTTCACAGAAATGATGCTGTAGATGAAGGTGCTTACGAATTTGTTAAGTTCTTCTTGAACCGTGAAAATGCTGCAAAGTGGGCTATTGCTAACTCAGCCCTTTGTCCTTATGGAACTTCAGCTGATGTTCCTGAATATGTTGATTATTTGAAAAATCTTCCAAAGACTTCAGCTCTTCCTTATGTTCAGGCTAACATGGCTGTTTCTGGTTCATTCCCTAACGTAACTGGTTCTGCTGCTGTTCGTAAGATTCTTGAAGAATATCTCAACTATGTAGTTGATGGAAAGATGACTGCTAAGGAAGCCGTTGCTGCAATTGAAAAGCAGTGTAACGACGCTTTGAATGGACGCTAAAATGAGACCCCGAAACGAGTTCGGGGTGACACGCAATCTATGAAAGTTCGAATCGATAACGTAACAAAAAAGTTTGGTCACACTACAGCGGTAAGTAATTTTTCCGCAGAACTCCAGGATGGACATTTGATTTGTCTGCTTGGTCCTTCGGGCTGCGGAAAATCTACTCTGCTTAATATGCTTTGCGGAATTATTCCGGTTACTGAAGGTCAGATTTTTTTTGATGACAAAGATGTAACAAAGCTTCCTCCAGACCAGAGAAATATCGGAATGGTATTTCAGAACTATGCACTTTATCCACACATGACAGTTGCAGAAAACATTGGTTTTCCGCTCGAAGTGCAGAAGGTAAAAAAAGAAGAGCGCAAGGCAAGGATAGAGGAAATTGCAAAGCTTGTTCATGTTGATAATCTTTTGAAGCGTTATCCTTCCGAACTCAGCGGTGGTCAGCAGCAGCGTGTAGCAATTGCCCGTGCAATGGTAAAAAAGCCTCAACTGCTTTTGATGGATGAACCGCTTTCAAATCTTGATGCCAGACTCCGTCTTGAGATGCGCGAAGAAATCCGCCGCATTCAGAAAGAGACTGGCGTAACTACAGTTTTTGTAACACACGATCAGGAAGAGGCAATGTCTATTTCTGATTCAATTCTTTTGATGAAGGACGGTCTTTTGATTCAGAGCGGCCTTTGTCAGGAACTTTATGTAAATCCAAACTCTCTTTTTGTTGCTGAGTTTTTGGGAAATCCGCCAGCTAATAAAATTGTTGATGGGGATAAAATCACAGCAATCCGCCCGGAAGCCTTTATTCTTGATGAGAATGGTACAGAAGCAGAAATTCAGTTTATCAGCGAAATGGGAAAAGACCAGATTGTAACTATGACATATCTTGGAAATACAGTGCGGGCAATTTTGAATCTGGATGATATAAACGTTGGTAGCGGTTCAAAAATCAAAGTCGGTCTCAAGAAAAAAGGCGTATTCACTTTTGATAAAGAAGGCCACCGTTGTCATCCAGAAAATGATGATTGTCATCCCGAACTTGATTCGGGATCTATTGAAAAGGAATCACGATGAGTTATTCTCAAAAAAGACACGAAGTTTTTTCCAAAATAGAGCCCTGGCTTTATCTTTCTCCTTTTTTGATTTTCATAATCATCTTTACGCTTTATCCTGTAATCAATGTTTTTACAATTTCATTTAAAGAAAACTACAGCTATCTTCGCGGTACCTTCAAAGCAATCAATTTTGAAAATTATAAATATGTTTTATCTGATGATAAATTTACATCTGGCTTAAAAAATACAGCGCTTTACGTTTTATTTGTCGTACCTGTTAGTACAGCTATCGCGCTTTTCTTTGCAAATCTCTTAAATAAAAAAGTACGCGGTTCTGCAATTTTTCAGACTGCATTCTTTTTACCAATGGTAACTTCTGTAACTGCAGTCGGCCTTATCTGGCGCCTTATGTATAACCAGCAGTACGGAATTATCAACTGGTTACTTACAAAATTTGGAATCGAAAAAATCGGGTGGGTGACTGAATCTCGCTGGTCACTTCTTGCCCTTATCATATTTGGAACCTGGAATATTCTTCCTTTTACAATCATCATTCTTCTTTCCGGAATGCAGAATATTAATGAAACTTATTATACTGTTGCCCGCGTTGATGGTGCTAAGCCGCTCCGTATTTTCTTCCGCATCACAGTTCCACTTTTGTCACCAACAATCTTTTTGGTTTGTATTGTAAACACAATCAGCTGCTTTAAGGTATTCAGTGAGCTTTATCCGCTTTTCTACGGCAAACCTGGACCTTACTATAATCTCTATACAGTTGTTTATTACATCAGATACGCAATGATGGAAAAACGCAAGTACGGTTATGCCGCCGCCGCTGCAGTTATTCTTTTCCTCTGTATTTTTGTAGTGACTTTGCTTGAACTATATCTCAAAAAACGAATGAGCAGGAAGGGACTGTAATGAAAAAAATCACTCACTTTTCATGGCAAAAAATTCCAGTCTATCTCTTCCTCATCCTTGGCTCACTCCTGATGATTTTCCCATTCATCTGGATGATTCTCACATCCTTCAAGACTCACGCCGAAGCGATTATGTTCCCGCCGAAATTCTGGCCTGCTAGTTTTTCTTTTGTAAATTATCGAGAAGCCTTTTCTATGGCTCCTTTTGGAAAATATTTTATAAACTCTGTAATTGTAATGGTGCTTTCTGTTCTTACAACAACAACCACAACAATTCTCGGAGCCTTTGCATTTTCAAAAATGAAGTTTCCGGGCCGCAGCCTTATCTTTTCAATTCTACTCAGCCTTATGATGATTCCCTTTGAAATGTTAATCATCACTAACTATACGACAATCGTAAAACTCAAGCTCTACAACACAATTCCAGCTTTAGTTATGCCATTTGTTTCAAGCATCTTTTATACTTACATTTTGAAAAACTTTTTTGATACAATTTCTGACAGCCTTTATTATTCAGCGCGAATAGATGGTGCCTCAAACTGGACCTACTTGTGGCGCATTATGGTTCCTATTGCAAAGCCTTCAATTTTTACAATTATTCTTTTGAACGCTCTTTCTTCCTGGAACTCTTTTATGTGGCCGCTTTATGTAACTTCTGACGCTAAGAGCCGTACACTTCCATACGGACTTCAGGTTTTCACAACTGAAGCCGCAAGCTATTCTGAATATCTTATGGCAGCTTCAACTATAGTCGTTCTACCAATGATTATTCTTTTTATTCTTACAAGAAGATATATTGTAAACGGCGTAAGTACCGGCGGCCTTAAAGGCTAGTCTAATAAATTTTTCTTATATTTCAATTTCAACTTTAAAAATCCACCTTAGTATTGTAAAATATATATGGGTGGAAATTTTATGAGAACAAAAACTTTATGCGCAATTACAGGTGCATTATGCCTTGTATTCGCAGCCTGTTCAAAACTTCCGGAAATGACACTGGAAGAAATTGAACAATATTCCCAGAATCTTAATAATCAATTAATTCAAAACACAAGAACAAAACCCTGGAAAGGTGAAAGTTTCAAGGCAGGTAATATTGGTGGTATCTGGTATGATACAATTTTATCTGATCCTAAAACCTTTAATCAGTTAATTGCACAACGTGATGGTACAAGTGCTTCAATTATAGGAATGACACTTGAAGCCCTTAGCGATTATGATATGACAGCCCGAGAATGGAAACCACGTGCAGCCTTTTACAGAATAGAAACTGATGAAGAAAAAAATACTCTTACAGTACATTTTACAATTCGCGATGATTATTACTGGACCTGGTATGGCTCGGACAAAAAAGTTCCAGTAACTTCTGATGATTTTGTTTTCTGGTATAATGAAATTGACGGAGACCCGACAATGGGGTCGAGCGGTTACGGTTCACAGTGGGTTGTTTTGGAAGATGGTTCCGAAGCTCATATTGACTGTATAAAAATTGATGATAAAAACTTTGATTTTATTTATCCACGTATAGTTGCAGATCCTTTGCTGTCTACAAATATGGAACTATGTCCTTCTTTCATTTTTAAGCCGGCAAAGGAAAAAGGTGGAGCAGATGGAATAAAAGCTTTGTTCAGTGTAGACAAAGATCCAAAAGAAATACCTTCATGCGGCCAATGGTATATCACAGAATACATTCCTGCACAAAGACTGGTATTTACCCGAAACCCTAACTACTGGGAAAAGGATGATAAAGGAAATTCAATTCCATATCCGGAGCAAAAGATTTACCAGATTGTTGGAGATTCAAACACAGACTATCTTCTTTTCAAACAGGGCCAGACAGAAGTTTACAGCCCGACACCAGAACAGGTAGAAGACCTTGTTGCAAATCAAAAAGAAGATTACACAGTTTTTAATGCAGAAGGTTCAATGGGCTCTTCAATGTGGAGCTTCAATCAAAATCCTCAGAATAAAGATAAACCTTATTACAATTGGTTTACTAAAAAAGAATTCCGTCAGGCAATGAGCTGTCTTTTCAATCGCGACAGAGTTGCTCTTCAAACTTACCGAGGTCTCGCAGAAGCAAAGTATTCTTTCTTCCCGGAACCTAATCCTTATTATAATCCTGATATTACCTTGCAATATAAATATAATCCGCAAAGGGCAGAAGAACTGCTTCAGTCAATCGGCTTTGTAAAAAAAGACGGATTTTATTATGACGACAAAGGAAACAAAGTAGAGTTTGATCTTTTGATTTCCAGCGGTGGAACAACTGCAAATGATATGGCTCAGATTGTTGCTGATGAATGCGGTAAAGTTGGTATCACAATTAATGTACGTCAGATAGATTTCCAGAAGCTTGTAGAAATGCTTACAGCAACTTACGACTGGCAGTCTGTTTTTATCGGTCTTGGTTCAAATCTTTTTCCTTCACAAGGTTCAAACGTATGGCCAAGTTATGGAAACCTTCATCTCTGGTATCCGCTGCAGGAAGAGCCGGAAACTGAATGGGAAGCCCGCGTAGATTATCTATATAACGAAGGCTGTTATACAATCGATCACGACAAGGCAAAAGAAATTTGGGATGAATACCAGAGCATTATTCTGGAGCAGTGTCCTGTAATTTATCTCATGCGTTCGAAAACTTTCTTTGCAATTCGCAATAAGTGGGATCTTACAAATGTTTATTATGATAATAAAAATGGTGCACTTTTGGAGCACATCTATTTAAAAGAAAATTGATAACACGGGATTTATATAAATATGAAAAAACTAAAAATCTTTTTTTTGAAATTAGAAGCGACAGTAACGGCCCCTGGTAAAGCATTTAGAGCAAAAGCGCCGCTTGCATCTTTTATAACTGGCAGAATCCTTACCATGCTTGTTTTGCTTTTTCTTTTAGGCTTTGCTCTTTTTGGACTTATGGAACTTGCACCTGGAGATATCGTTGACCAGATGATGACACAACAGCTTCTTACAAATACAGAAAATCCGGGAGCTAAAAATCAGACATCAGCAACAGGTGGCTCACAAGATAAAAATTTTTCCACAGAACAAATGGACGCTTTGCGTGCAGAGCTTGGACTTGATAAACCATTTTACATCCAGTACTTTAAATGGCTCAAACGAGTTATAGTTAATCATGATCTTGGAACAAGCTTGATTTCAAAAGCGCCGGTTGGCTTTTTAATAAAATCCCGACTTTGGAATTCAGTGCTGCTTAATCTTATATCTCTTGTATTTATAACTACATTCTCATTTCTGCTTGGAGTCTTTTTCTCAAGTAAAGCGGGAACAAGACTCGATGTGGGAGCAACCTTCTTTGCGCTTTTCTTTCACGCCTTTCCGGGAATTCTTCTTTTGATTTTACTTCAGCTTTTTGCCTCTATCACAAATCTTTTTCCGGTTACTGCATATCCTGATTTTCCATTTAAAGATGCACCAATGAAATTTACCTTCAGTTATGCTCATCATGTTTTCCTGCCGCTTCTGTCAGCTTTCCTCGGCGGCTTAGGCGGCACCATGCGAATGATTCGCGCCACAATGCTGGACCAGATGGGAATGCCTTATATCTTTGCGCTGCGTTCACGAGGCATCAGCGAAAAAAGAGTTTATTTGAATCATGCCTTCCGCAATACCCTGAATCCTTACATTACCGGAAGCGCAAATCTTCTTGCGGGACTTTTCTCTGGTTCTCTCGTACTCGAAATTATTTTTGCTTATCCTGGAATTGGACGTCTTATGTACGACGCAGTTCTTCAGGAAGATATAAATCTTGTTCTTGCAAACAGCATGTTTATTTCAGCACTCGTTCTTGTTGGTATGGTAATCAGCGATATTCTGCTTGCCATTGTAGATCCAAGAATCAGATACGGAAACGAGTAGGGGGCACATATGAAAAAGTTAGCACAATACTTGAAAAAAAGACCACTTGCTTTGACATCACTGATTTTCCTTGCCCTCGTGTATATAATTATGATTTTTGCAGAGTTCTTTGCGCCTTATCAGCCGACACAGACCTTTGAAAATAATACCTATCATCCGGCAAACCTGCAGCTTACTTCGCACGGGCTCAAGGTTCGCGAATGCCGCACAATAAATAAAATAAACTGGAAGTATGCCATTGTAAAAGACGAAGGTTATACTCACGATTTTGTTTTATTTGCAAAAGGCTATGAATATAAACTGCTTGGATTTATTCCTTGTAACCGCCATCTCTACGGAACAAAAGATCAGGCTTATCCGGTTTATATTCTTGGGGCTGACCATTTGGGCCGTGACCTTTTCAGCCGAATAATCTATGGAAGCCGCATTTCACTTACAATCGGTTTTGTGGCAACCGCAATCTCAATGATACTTGCAATAATCTTTGGCGGCATCTCCGGCTACTTCGGTGGAAAGACTGACTGGCTCATAATGCGCTTTGCCGAATTCTTCATGCTGATTCCAAGTCTCTACTTCATACTTTTCCTTCGTTCACTTTTAAACAGCCGCATGGATTCGGGCACTTCGTATATGATAATCACACTGATTCTTTCGCTGGTCGGCTGGCCGGGTAGTGCAAGAACTGTTCGCGGAATTGTTCATGCAGTAAAACGCGAAGAATTTATTCTAAATACAAAGCTCGAAGGAGTGCCGTCCCTCGTTGTTATCTTTGGCCATATAATTCCGCAAATCTCAAGTCTTCTCATTGTTAGCATTACGCTGAGTGTTCCGGGCTTTATTATGAGCGAAACAACGCTTTCGTATCTTGGACTTGGTATCAGTGATCCTGCTGTTAGCTGGGGCTCACTTATTAACCGAGATATTTCAACTCTCTCAAATCTCAAGAACTTCCCGTGGCTGCTTTATCCGGTGCTCATGCTTCTGCTTGTAACGCTAGCCTTCAATTTTATTGGAGATGCACTCAGAGATTTTTATGATCCGTATAGCGCAATATTTAAGAGACGATTTAAAGCTCGTTCAACTAAAGATTCCGCCATTAAGACTCCAGATACAATTGTTAGCGACAACTTACTCACAGTCAAAGACCTTCACGTTACCTTCCACGTACTGCGAGGTACAGAATGGACTCCAGTATATGCCAGCCGCGGAGTGAACTTTGAAATAAAGAAGGGAGAAATCCTCGGACTCGTAGGCGAATCTGGTAGCGGCAAATCAGTTTCCACAACCGCTATTCCAGGTCTTTTGCCGCAAAACGCAGAATGTACAGGACATATTTATTACAAAGGAACTGACCTGCTTTCTCTTTCTCAAAAAGAACTCCGCCAATACCGCGGACAAAAGATTGCTTTGATATTCCAGGAACCGGGCCGCTCTTATGATCCGCTTCAGAATGTTGGAAGCATTTTCTTTGAAACATTCAGAATCCTCGAACCAAAAATTACACGCGAAGATGTAGACAAAAAGACAATAGACCTTCTTACTCAAGTTGGAATTCCAGAACCGGAAAGCCGCTTAAAATCTTATCCTCATCAGTTCTCAGGCGGTCAGTTACAGCGAATTGGCATTGCACTTGCGCTTGCTCAGAACTGTGAACTTTTAATTGCAGATGAACCAACAACCGCTCTCGATGTAACAATTCAGGCGCAGATTATATCTCTGCTTTTGAAACTTCAGAAAGAAAGAAATCTTTCTATCATCTTCATCAGCCATAATATTAATCTTGTTGCCCAGATTTCAGACCGCATTGCTGTAATGTATAAAGGTCAGATTATTGAGACTGGAACGCCAGAACAGATTATAAAAAATCCTCAGGAAGAATATACACAAAAGCTTGTTTCTTCACTTATAGAATTTGGTACTCACTACACAGATGAAGAAGGAGGTCAGAACTAATGAGTAACGAAAACATCATCGAAGTAAATAATCTTTCAAAAACCTTCAATCTGGAAGCAGGCTTTTTTGCAAAAAACAAACACAATGTTTATGCAGTTAATGATGTATCATTTTCAATTAAACGAGGAACCACCTACGGCTTAGCGGGAGAATCCGGCTGTGGCAAAACAACCACAGCAAGACTTTTAATTCAACTTTATAAACAGACAAGTGGTTCAATAAAATATTTTGACGCCAATGAAACTTTACCAACAGAAGTCGATGCTTACAAAAAAAATCAGATTCGTCTTTATCGTGAAAAAGTAAAATACATTTTCCAGGATCCGGCACGTTCATTAAATCCACGACTTACAGTTTACAATGTATTGACAACAGGACTTAAATATTCTTCTCTCTGGCAGGGAAAGGCTGCCGCACGTGAGTTTGCTGAAAAAATAATTACCGAAGTAGGATTGTCACCAGAAGACTTAGACCGTCGCCCGGCAGAGTTCAGCGGCGGCCAGCGACAGCGCATTTCTATTGCCCGCGGCCTTATAATGAATCCGTCTCTTTTGATTTGTGACGAAGTTGTTTCAGCTCTCGACGTTTCAATTCAAGGACAGGTTTTAAAGTTACTTCAGGATTTACGAAAGGCTCGTAATCTCAGTTATATTTTTATTACTCATGACTTAAAGGTAGCCTGCTATTTCTGCGACACAATCGGAGTAATGTACCGCGGCTATCTTGTAGAAGAAGCACCAGCCGTAGATCTTTATAAAACCGCAATGCATCCATATACAAAGTTGCTTTTTGAAGGAGCACAGGGAGTTCTTAATAATTCAAATCAGGAAGTAAAAACAACGCTTCAACAGGAAAACTGCTGTCCGTTTGCGTACCGCTGTCCAAATGCAACTGACCGCTGTAAAAAAGAACTGCCGGACTTTAAGCAAGTTTCCGGCAGTCACAGGGTAAGATGTTTTGAAGTTTAATATATCGGCAAGCATAGCTTGCCTCTGAGCCATTTTTTCGATAATCCTAAAATGGACCGCTGTCGCAGTCCATTTTTTAACGGATTTTCGATTATAGGCTTACTCTACCTTTACATATTCAACAACAGTTTTCTTTCCTTCTTTTGAAACTCCGTTAGTTGGTACAAAGATAATTTCACCGCCATCAGAGAAATCAAATGGTTTTGTCTGGCTTGTCCAGTTTGGATCTTTTTTACCACCAGTAGCACGCAGCATTTTCTTTGTTTTCAAATCAATACGGAAGAGGTGAGAACCATCATCAGTCCATTCTGCCTCATTCTTTTTGTAGTCACGGATTTTCAAATTTAATGGAACGTCTGTTGAAGTTACCTTTATTTCTAGAATATTACCTTCGAGATTTTCAATTCGCCATCCATATTCTGAATAGTTATCCTTTATCCAATGAATTGCATAATCTTCATCAAGCCAGAAACCTGGTTGACTTTTTGAACCTAACTTTGCACCATTTAAGATAAGTCTTTCAGGCTGAGAATCAGAATCATCATCCTTTAATAAAGTAACAGATTTAATAATTGTTTTTACACCTTTTTTCTGTACCTTGTCATAACGAATCCAGATTTGATCAATCCTTTTTGAAGAATCCCATTTTCCTTTATTATTCCATTCAGAATTACTGTCTGACCCATCAAAATTTGCTTCAAGAACAGTTGATGAAACTGCATTAAATACTTTTGCACTGTCAGTTTTTTCCTGAAATAAAGTTAAAGTAAGAGGCAATGCAGAAGTTTCTGGGGCAACTTCAACACGGATTTTATTATATTCAGAAAAATCAATTCCTTTTACATTCCAGCCAATACAAGGATATTTTTCTTTTCCGTCTCCCCAATCAACAATACCACCATCATAAGCAGCAGCAGCCCAGCCACATGTACCAAAAGTTGCTCCAAGTATTTGAAGATTTTCATTAGGCTGTCTTTTACCTTTCAAAAGCTGAACGCTTTTTACAACAGTTTTGCCGTCTTTTGTTCTTGGTTTTTCGTTCCAATAATGAAGGAATATGCTTAAACCATTTGCTTTATTAAAAGCTGTAGCATTATCATTTTTATAAGAAGCGCCTTCTCCACTTAAATCAGCTTCATAAACATTTGGTTCAATCTGCTGATTAAATGCATGATAATTGTTTCCGCTTTTATCATCCATTGAAATTTCAAGATTTGGAATATCATTGCTTTCAACTTCAATGCGAACCCTGTCATATTCAGAAAGGTCAATTCCTTCCAGATTCCAGCCTGCATTACCATCATTACAGCCCTTTGGCCATGTAATTTCATTACCGATAATATGTGTTTTCCAACAAGCTGTTCCAAAGCGAACTCCCATTAAATCGAGATTTGATGCATCAGGAACATCTTCTTTCTTAATCAACTCAATATTTTTGATTAAGGTCTTTTTATATTTTTTTACATTTCCGCTAATCTTGATATCAAATCCAAGAGATGGGTCTGGCATTTCCATACCATCATCTATCCAGGTGCTTCCTGATCCGTTAAAGAACGCATAGGCAACACCATCATTTGCAAAGCGGAAGCCACTATTCTTATCTCCATTATTATTTGAAATAAGAATATACATATCATCAGTTGGCTGTTTTGGTGCAAGTTCAACACGGATTCCACCATACTGACTCAAATCAATACCACGAAGAGCCCAGCCAGTTTCAGCCCAGTCACCTTCGTGAAGCTGACTCCATCTAACTTCACCTTTGTCATCAACTAAAGCGCCAGCCCAGGTAATTGTACCAAGCTTTACACCTTCAATTTCAAATTTCTTTTTTACATCAAGTTTTACGTTGTTTGCTTTCTTTGGTGATGCAAAGGTGAGTGTAAATACAGCTGAAAGAAGCAATGTTGTTGTAAATAATTTCTTCATCATAAATCTCCTAATAATTTATAATAAAATTTTTAGCATTAGTTTTCATAGTTTCATAAGCATCTTTCAGAAGATTTGTTTTAACATCTTCACACCATACATTCTGTACATAACAATTTTTGCTTTCAAGACGCATACATAAAGCATATTTACAATTTTGAGGCATCCAACCATCATAGGATTCACTATCTATTGGAATTAAATATAATCTACACCCAGGAATTATTTCCTGTAATTTACTTTCAAGATAATTTTTGTTGGAATTGAATTTTGAATCATAGTACAATTTTTGAGTCGAATAAAACCAGATTTCTGTTAATTTCCATTTTGTTGTTTCGCAATCAGGAAGCCCAAGGGACCATTTTTCATTCCAATTTGGATTTTCAGAATAAACAGCCTGTATCATTGTACTTATTGAAGCCTGTTCTCCAACATTGGATTTTACTTCGTAAGAATCCCCATCTATTGCATGAAGAATATAACTTACTACACGATGACAAAACCACATATTTAATTCAACATTCTTTGTACTCCATCCCCAAGCTACCCATGAATTAGATAGAGGCTCAAAATTATTTCTAAAGCTTTCATCATAAGTAATTTCTGTTCCAATCTTGTTTGTTGCATAACCTTTACTGTCAATCCAATAATTTGCAGAAGGGTAGATTCTAATATAAGTATTTGCATCGTACTTATATGAATCAATATCATCAGCATTTACAATTTCATACAAAAGAAGTCCATAAGTTTCATATGTTTCCCCGTTTTCAGAATAACGCGTAAAACTTTCTAAAATTGCATCTGTTTTATATTGATTTAGTAGAAGATATTTTTTTCCTTCTTTCGGCTCATTCAATTCCAGATAAACCGGTAAATATTGACCACTATCGCTTTTTGAAAGATCTGCAATTTTGTTTCCTTCTGCATCAGTAAAGTAATATTCATGGTCATCTCCAAGTTCAACCTCTTTTGTTTGTAAAGGCTCAACTTCACAAACCTCACCATCATTCTCAGCTGAACGTGCTTTTGATACACCAATTAATTTAACTTTTGTTGTATTTGGATTATATACAGTTGTCTTGCTGAATTTCTCGTTAGTAGTTTTATCACCACCGGCACCTTGAGAACAACCTGCTAGTATTGCTGCCATAATTATTAGACTAGCAATTTTGATAATTTTTTTCATATTAAAAATCCTCCAATTATTAATATTTTACAACAGAATATTTGTTTCGTAGTGAGTGGAAATTAATCAAAATTTGATGATTTTTTTCACCATTTTATTCTTTGATAAGTTCGACTTTTTTTATGATTGATTGTTTGTCTTTTTTAATTGGCTTGTCACTATAATAGCGCAGGAATAATAATACTCCCTGTTTTTTATCAAATGGCTTAAAATCATTCCACTTCCAAGCGGCACCTTCACCAGAAAAATATGCTTCAATTGAATATGCATCATCACTTCTGAACGCGGCCCAATTCTGCCAGTTTTTGTCGGCCATTGTCAGTTCGAGTCTTAAATCATTTTTTTCAAACTCAATTCTAACTCCTTTATATTCTGATAAATCACAGCCAACAAGATTCCATCCTGATTTTAATTCATTATTATCTTTCTGCCATATTATTGTATTTTCTTTAAGCGAGGTATTATCTTGAATAACGCCAAGTGCACGGTTTAGGATTCCAAGTTTTCCCGCATCAAAAATATCTTCGCCTTTTTTAAGGAAACGAATGCTTTTTACAACAGTTGATGTTTCTGTCTTACGGACTTCTTCATCCTGTTTCTGAAGCATTACCATTAAGCCTTCTTTTAGATTGAAGGGATGTGCATCTGTATCTACCCAACGAGCGCCTTCGGCTGAAAGTGGAACCTCAAAAATATTTGGAGCAATTCTAAAATAACAGTGCCAGTTTTTCCATTTTCCGTCGCATAGAATCAGATTCAGATTATTGTCACTTTCTTCAATCTCAACACGTACCCGGTCATATTTTGAAAGATCAATTCCTGTAAAATCCCAGCCCGAGCTTGAATCATTATAGTCACGCTTCCAGTATATTGTATTTCCTTCAACAAAGGCCCGTAAGTTTGTTGTGCCTAACGGAATATTAAAAGGGCAAAGATTTTTATAAAACTTAGAACTGCCTTTTTTTAATAATTCAACAGATTTGATTTTTGTAATAAATTTTTTCTTTTGTCCAGGAACAGTAAAAAAGATTTCAAAACCTTCTGAAGGATCCATCTCATCAACAGAGCCCCAGACTGCATTTTTACCTCTGCCATCAAAATATAAAACATATTGTCCAGGTAGAGTTTCTCTATAAAGCCAGTGCCCTGGTGAATAACCGTTATCAAGTTTTAGCGAATCAATTGGAATTGCAGAAGCAGATTCAGCAAGAACAATTTTTATTCCTTCATAATCAGAAAGATTTATACCACGCAAATCCCAGCCAAAATCTTCCCACTGGCGGTTTCCATTAGTCCAGACTATTTCACCATTAGAATTTACTTTTGCTCCATCAGTTCGATTCAAGGTTCCAAGCTCAACGCCAAAAATTGACCACTTATCTTTTGCAGACTGAGACCACAAACTTTCTGCGGCAAAAAGAGAAATCAATAATGAAACAAAAGCACGACTTTTTTTCATAATCAATTTATTATACTTCAAATCTGCTTTGTTGTAGATAGTAATATCTAACTGATTTATGATGATTTTTTTCATCATTTGCAATACTTGGAAAGCAATAAAAATCCGTGATATAATTTAAATATGAAAAAAGCAGTTTTCATATTTTTATCTCTTTTCTTAATCTCTCTTTTTTCTTCCTGCAATAATCATTTATCATCTGGTAAATCTCAGACTTCAAATCATAAAATAACAGAACTGGGAACAACAGATTCTATTTTTCTTGAACAGATGTACATTACCGAAAGTCTTGATTTTGCACTCTATAATGCCTGGCTGCGACTTGATGACGCTCTGGCTCTGAATGATACTTCAACTAAATACAACTCAAACAAAACTCAAGAAACTATTGCAACAGCTCAAAATGATTTTTTACGCGAACTTGAACGTGAAAAGAACCTTAAAACATACAAAATCGCCAACAGTATGTTTGGAATTCAAAATCAAATTTCTGATATGGAAACAGCTTGTAAAGATCGGGATGCGCAGAAGCTTTCACGTCTTGTTACAGCATTTTATATTTCTAAAGGTTTGATTTATCAAAAGAGCGGAACAGTTTTTATGCAGATGATAATTCTTATGGGTGCCTTAATTTTACTTGTTCTTGCACTTTTGTTTTTTTATCATCTTACTTATGCACGTAGAATCGAAATTGAAAAAATCCTAAAAGCAACAAATAAGGGTCAGGAAGAGGAACGCCGCCGTATTGCCCTTGAACTCCATGATTCAATTGCACAACAGATGCGCTATGTTTCAATTCTTGCAGAAAAAATTGATGACCAGAACTTACGCACAGAAATCAAAAATAATCAAACCGAATGTATAGAAAATCTCCGAAATACCTGTTACACACTTTCCTCTATAAATATGGATAAGGGAAACTTTCCACAGGCATTGAAGAACGCTATAGATAATTACCAGAAGCGAACAAAAATTGAAACCTCGCTTGTAATTACTCCAGATGCAGATTTTGATCTGCTCCCACAAATTACCTTCCATCATCTTTTTAGAATCATCATGGAACTTCTTGCAAATATCGAAAAACACAGCGGAGCAGGAGAGGTAACAGTTTTAATTCGAAACCCAACCGCCGCCGACAAAATGCGTCATGGCCTTTTGATTTTTATTTCTGATGATGGAAAAGGAATCGATTCAAAGCTGCTCGAACAAATGAACTCTTCAAAAATCACAAGCATTAAAAATCTCCACTTTGGTTTACAAAACATAAAACTCCGCCTGAACGAAATCGGCGGAGCTATAAAATTTGTTTCAGAACCAGGCGAGGGAACGGAAGTTGAAATTAAGATTGGAAAATAATAATGAGGTAAAAAAATGAATTTTATAATGATTGAAGATCACAACCTTGTACGGCAAGGTGTGAGTAAAATAATTGAAGAAAAAAGTGATTTCCGCTGCTCAGGAACTTTTGCCAGTATAGATGAAGCAAAAGTTTTTCTAGCTGATTATTGCAGGAGTACAGATTATGAGCCTCTTATCTGTATTGTGGATATAAATCTTGGAGACAAAGGTGATGATGCAGATGGACTTTCTCTTATCAGTTTTATAAAAGAAAATTACCCCAGATTGTACAGCATCTGCTATTCCATGTTTAAAGGAGCGGGTATTGTTGAGCAGGCTGTTGCTTCTGGAGCTGCTGCTTATGTTTCTAAAAATGCAGATTTAGAAGTTCTGCTTCAGGCAATGGAAAAGGCTGGTGACGGTATTTTTTTTATGGAAGAAAGCCTTACTTCAGATTATATAATTTATACAAACCTTTACCAGAGTCTTACAAAACGTGAACGTGAATTAACAGGTCTATTTTTTCAACATAAAACCGAAGAAGAAATTGCCAGAACTATGGGAATTACAGAACGAGCGGTAGATAACTATATAACTCGAATTCTCTCAAAGCTTGGAGTAACCAGCAAAAAAGAACTAATGATTAGGTTTGGAGATATTTGGGGAATTAAACTTTAATAATTTGTAACCCAAGAATAGTGAAAAAAATCATCAAATTTTGATTATTTTTCTCTAACTACAAAACTTTTCTTCTGATGTAAAATTGAAATCGGAGGAAAAATGAAAAAATCTATTTTTGCTTTTATTGCACTCTTTCTTTGTGTTTTTAATATACCTGTTTTTGCAGCAGGAGTAAAAGCAAAAGATTACGAGGTAGTTCACCGTTATGTCATGCATGACGGTGTAATTATGGAAATCTGTACTGAAGCAAAAGCCCCCGAATGGTTTAAACTTGCGGCTGCCCATGCTTCTTTGGATTCAAATTCTTCTTCCTGGCAGAAGTTTTCTCCTTACAAAGACGTTAATGCAGCAAAGGCTTTTATAATAGTCAATCAGCTGGAATGTACAGCAGAACTTGATGAAAGCAATGACTTTACAGGAGTATTTCACTCTGAAATTAAGTCATTTCTGGGCTCGCCTTTCTTAGATTACTGGACTGATGAATCAAGTCAATCAAGAAAAAACAGACTGTCTTACAATGCAATAGCAGACTTTTCTGAAATAAATGATGAAATAAAAAATCCCGGTAAATCAGAAACAATAGAAAATGATGTTGATAATCTTTTCATTGTGCAAAGAATTCAAAATTCAAAAGATGAAGTTCTTGAAATTCTGGTTAATAGGACTGCCCCAAAATGGTTCAAGGTTCTTGGAGCAAACACAGATTTAACTGCCATAAAAAAACAATATGGCGACAGGTATAGTCAGGAGGGGTATTTTGAAATCTGTTATACCCCTAAAAAGATTTTCTGCAGTAAAGACAAGGCATACAAAGCAGAAATGAAAGATTCTTATATTTCTGCATTTTCACAAAAGGGTCCGAATTTCAAAAGTTATTGGTCAAACGGAAAGAAGTCCTATGTCATGTGGAAAAATCATGAAAGCAATAAATCCATGACTTCGGAGTGCGACGGCAAAACCTTGACCATAACCCTAAACAAGGTTCAGCTGACCAGCACTGATCAATACAACCTTTATTTTCCACCGACAGACGACAGCCTCATATTAAAAGAGGGAGACAAGGTTGCCTGTTCATTTGAATTGACGGTAAGTCCTCAGAAAAACAATGCTTCAGAAAAAGTAATAAAAAGCGTAGGAACACAGTCTGTAATAAACAATAACTGGGTCAGTCTGGAAGACTACGGATGGTATTTTGAAGAAGGCTTTGACGGATCTACTAAAACATTTGAAAAGATTGTAACAATCCCAGAAGAAAGAGCCGGAACATATTTTCTTTTCAAGCTATTTATGAGTTCAGGCTCCTACCCAAGTGAAATAAGTCCTGGTGCAGCCGTTACCATAAGCGGAAAATTCGTTTTTTCAAAAATTGAATAAGAATTAAGTCATTTTATAAAATAGTAATAATAAGGAGGATTTTAAATGACTAAATTAAATAAAATCATGAGAATAAGCATTCTGATGTTTATTTTTGCTTTAGGCGGAAAAGTTTTCGCTGCAAGCTCAATCATTGATGGTAAAAAATGGGTTGTAACACACAGAGTTGCAATGAAAGACGGTGTTATTCTTGAAGTTCTGGTAGATGACCGTGCTCCAGACTGGTTTAAGGAAATTGCTTCAAAAGTGTCAATGGATACAGACAGTGACTGGTGGAAGAAGATTTCACCATACAAAAAAATGCAATGCGCAAAAGTTCCTTTGTTTGTAAACGGAATTTCTTGCGGTAGAACATGGAATAGGGCAGAAAATAAGTTCAATGATAATTTTATGTTCAGTATTAATTCCATTATGACTGGTACACGTTTTACAGATTACTGGAAAGACGAAGGTGGAAAATCAAGAAATAATCACTATGAATGGAACAACTTTGAAGAGTGGTCAGGTATGGTTGATGAAACTGTAACTCCTATTCTGCCGGAAATCTATGAGAGAGACACTTCTGCGACAGGACTTTCTGTTCAGGATGGAGAAAAAGTTCATGTTGCCCACCGATATTCTGAATCAAACGGAAGAATTATTGAAATTACAGTTGCAGACACAATGCCAGCCTGGTTCAAAAATATTGCAAAAAATGCAATCCTTTCAGACTGGTGGGAAAAGAATATTGCTCCTGATAAAAAAGCTACTAAAGCTCAAGTTCGTGCCGATACATTGTATTGTTACCAGAACTGGAACGGAAGTAATTTAACAGGAACATTCAGAGTTGAAGTTGTAGTCGGTGATTTTAATGAAGTATGGAAGACAACAAATTCAGACGGTATGTACCATGCATGGGCCTATGACTATTTTGAAGATATGGAAGGAATACTTGATGAAGCAAAAGCTGCAAAGGAAACAAATAATAATGCTGTTATTTCTGTTTCAACTGCAGAAGCTAAAATCAATCCACCTGCAACAGATACATACCATACTCCATTGGGAACCTGTTTTTCAGAAACAGACTTCAAGAATGGAAATTATAAAGAAGGATATCTTAATGTTCCAGGAATTTTTGTACAGGCAAAGAAAACTCCTTACGGCGATAAATGTAAAAACGGATATTATGAATTTGAATATAACGGAATGAAATGGACTTTCTTCCGCTATGAAGAAAAGAAGCAATGGTATACATCATATAGAACTGCAGGTTTTAAAAATGAAGCTGACATAAAACCTGAAGTTTACAGATTCTGGCGAGGAGTTTCGTATGGTTTTGGCGGCTGCTATGAAAACACATGTTTCAAAGACGGTAAATATTATTCCTGGGCTTATGCTTCTCTTGGAGGAGAAGATGCTGAAATAAAACTTTGGATAAAAGAATTACCAGGAGATCCTCTAGAAACTGATGTATTCAGAAATGCTTCTCATCCTGTAACTTACGATATGGACTTGTACGATGGAGCATTTGGCGGGGTTATTAAATATCCTTTTTCATGGGTAAGATCCACAGGTGCAGATTGGACTAGTCTCACAAAAGCAAACCTGCCGAAAGCCGGTGATAAAATCACAGTTCATATGAAATTTACATCTGATACTGATATTCCAGAATTAAAAGTTTTGCCGCTTGATGATTCTCAGGGAAAAGATAATATTATCAATCTTTCAGAGACACAATCAATAAAGAACATAAAAGCCGGTCAGAAGGTTGATACAGTTTTAACATTTGATGTTACTGCAGATGCAAAAAACTGGTTTATTCTGCAGCTTTCTTACGACGAATTACGTCATGATGGAACTCCGGCCTTAACAATTGAAAAGACTGTCAGTAAATCAACAATAAAATAATCAAAGAATAAAAAGAACTCAAAAAAGGAGGGGGAGACATCCCCCTCCTTTTTTTATAAAATGTTTTCATGACCTTTCAAAAATATTCAATAAAAACACAAATTATTCTTGGACTCATTTTTACTTTGTGTAATATACTATTTTCCTTTTCAGCTCAAGCTTTGCAATGGCCTTTTTTTATGGACATGATTTTTGTATATACCGGCAGTTTTTTTGGAATTCCTTGCGGGCTTATTGTAGGACTTGGACATTCATTGTGGACCATTTTTTATCATCATAATTTTCTATACTTTTTTTATGGCATCTGCTGCATAACAGGAACTTTGCTGACAAAATCTCTAGTAACACGACATGAAGATTTTTCATGGATTCGTCTTGCATTTTTATTCTTTCTTTCAACTATAATAATCAGTTTTGAAGGTTCTTTAATATTTACAATTTTCTTTGCAGAAAAAGTAGGAGATAATGAAAATACAACTGTTATGTTTTTAACTTACACATTGATTATGCAGAATTTTGGAGTACAGTTAAGTGCCTTCCTTGCAAGGTTGCCTGTAAATCTTATTGATAAGGCAATTGCAGTGTTTGGTGGATTCGAGATTTTTTGCGGGATCAGAAAGTTTATAAAACCTTTAGGAGATTATTAAATATGGTAGTTTTTGAATATGATATAAATTGGCCAAATTGTTTTTTGAAAATTAAAAATGAACTGAATAAGGTTCTCACAGTACAGTCTGTTGTCGAACATGTTGGCAGCACATCTATTCCAGGAATGAAGGCAAAACCGATTATTGATATTGATGTTGGATTAGAAAACTGGGATGATTTTGAAACCGTAAAAATGGAACTGGCAAAAATAGGTTATAAGCATGAAGGTGATTTGGGGATTAAAGGAAGAGAAGCTTTTGGTCGTACCGGTGAAATTCACAATGAAGTTCTAGATACGATTGATCATCATCTTTATGTATGTTCAATTAATAATGAAGAATTCAAACGTCATATTTTGTTCCGTGATTATTTGAGAAGTCATGATGAAGCTCGCGACAGATATAATCAGATAAAAGAAGAAATCTTAGCAAAAGTTGGTGCAGACAACAGAGCAGGGTATGTTCAGATGAAGGAAGATGAGTATAAGGATTTCTTTGAAGGAATTATTAAAAAAGCAAAACTTTAAGGCGCCCCAAGCGTGGAGCAGTGCCAAAGGCAGCCACTGGACTGAGGAGTGAATGCAATGAGCGACGAGGGAAGCGGCTGAGCGTTAGCGAACTGCGTAAGGCGTATTGGACTGTAAATTCGGGCCCAGATAAAATTGAATATATTGAAAAAAAACATTATACTTATGTAATTATTTTTTATTGTTTTGAGGATAAAATGAACAGACGACTTATCACAGCAGCTTTACCTTACGTTAATAACATTCCGCATTTGGGAAATATAATTCAGTCGCTTTCGGGCGATGTTTTTGCGCGTTTCTGCCGCAGCCGTGGCTACGACACTCTTTATGTTTGTGGTGTTGATGAATACGGTACTGCAACTGAAACTAAGGCTCTTGAAGAAAAGACTGAGCCACGCGCACTATGCGACCACTACTATGGTGAGCACACAAAAATCTACGAATGGTTCAAAATTGATTTTGATAAATTCGGCCGCACTTCCAACGAGCAGTGTACAGAAATTACTCAGTCGCTTTTCAACGACCTGGACAAGGCGGGCCTTATTCACGAGCATGTAAACAAGCAGCTTTTCTGTCCTCACTGTAACATGTTCCTTGCAGACCGCTATGTTGACGGAACCTGTCCTAAGTGTGGTTACGAAAAAGCCCGTGGAGACCAGTGTGATAAGTGTGGTTCTCTGCTTGATCCAACTGAACTTAAAGAGCCTCGCTGTCATACCTGCGGCGGAACTCCGGAAGTTCGCGAAACAAAACACTTGTATATTGACCTTCCTGCAATGAGCGGCAAGCTCAACGAATGGATGGAAAAGGCTAGTGTGGAAGGTCGCTGGGCTGACAATGCTATCAACATGACTAAAGCCTGGATCCGCGATGGTCTTCAGGAGCGTGCAATTACCCGCGACCTTAAGTGGGGTATTCCTGTTCCAAAACCTGGTTATGAAAACAAAGTATTCTACGTTTGGTTCAATGCTCCAATCGGATATATTTCCATCACAAAGCAGCTGGCTGATGAGCTTGTAAAGGCCGGCAAGCAGAGCTTTGACTGGAAGAGCTGGTGGATTCCTAGCGAATCCGAAGAGGGCAAGAATAAGCCTAAGGTAGATCTCTTCCAGTTTATCGGAAAAGACAATATTCCTTTCCACACTGTAATTTTTCCTTCAACAATGTTGGGTTCTCCTCACGAGTGGACAAAGCTTCACCATATGTCTTCTACTGAGTTCTTAAACTACGAAGACGGAAAGTTCTCTAAGAGTCTTGGTGTTGGTGTATTTGGTTCTGATGCTATTGAGAGCGGAATCCCTGCTGATGCATGGCGTTTCTACATTTTCTATAACCGCCCTGAAAAACAGGATTATCAGTTCACCTGGAAAGACTTTATGGAAAAGCTTAACGGCGAGCTGATTGGTAACCTTGGAAACCTTGTAAACCGCACTTTGCTTTTTGTAAATAAATATTATGAAGGAAAGATTCCTGACGCCCCTATTGATGAAGAGCTCTGGACAAAGGTTCGCGAGCTTGAAGCTAAGGCAACAGCAAGCCTTGAATGGGCTGATTTGAAGGACGCTTTCCATACAATGTTTGAGATTTCAGATATCTGTAATAAGAAGTTCCAGGCAACTGAGCCTTGGAAGGCTCGTACAGAAAATCCTGCTGTTGCTGAAAGTCTTATCCACAACCTCTGTTATGTAATTAAGGATTTGATGATTATGATGAATCCTTATATGCCACAGTACACTCAGAAAATCATGAGCTACTTCGGCAAGACTATTCAGGTTAAGAAGGTTGGTATGGAAACTCAGCCTGGCTACACATGGGAAGACCTTGGTAAGCTCGAAGGCCTTACAACTGTAGGACCAACTGAAGTTTACTTTAAGCCAATGGATCAGAAGACTATGCTTGCCTTCCGCGAGAAGTTTGCAGGAAAACAGCAGAAGGCTGAAAAGAAAGAAAAGAAAGCTGATAAGAAAAAGGCCGAGCCAGCTGTATTGCCGGTAGACCAGCAGGCTGATTTCTTCAACAAAAATATTGAACTTACTGTAGCAAAGATAGTCGATGTAAAACCAAATCCGGAAGGAGAAAAGCTTTATATCGAAACTCTTGATGATGGCAGCGGAACTCCACGTACAATTCAGAGCGGACTCCGTATGTACCTTAAAGAAAGCGACCTTCTTGGTAAGCATGTAATTATCGCAGCAAACCTCGCTCCTCGTACAATGCGTGGTGTTGAAAGTCGCGGTATGCTTCTTGCTGGAGACTATAAAGATGCTGATGGCAAAGACTGCGTTGAAGTTCTTGATGCCAGCTGGGCAGCACCTGGTACAAAGGTTGTTCTCGAAGGCGCAGATGTTAATGCCGCAAAGAAAGAGCAGATTACAGGTGATGAATTCTTTGCAGTTCAGATTGCCGCAAAAGACGGCATAGTTCAGATTGCAGGAAAGAAGCTCCTCGCTGACGGAAAAGAAATCAAAACTGAAAAGGCTTTGAATTCGGAGATAGGCTAATGAGCATAAAAGACGAAGCAATAAACTGGATACGCGACTATTTTGAAAAGAATGGTAATACACAGACAAAAGCTGTAATCGGTATCTCTGGAGGAAAAGATTCTTCTACCGTTTCAGCACTTTGCTGCGAAGTTCTTGGAAAAGATCGCGTTATCGGCGTAATGATGCCAAACGGCGTTCAGGCTGATATTGAAGATTCTAAAAAGCTCTGCGCTTTTCTTGGAATTAAAAATTACACAGTAAATATTGCTGATGCTTATAACGGACTTACACGCTCAATCAAAGATTCTCTGGGAGCAGATGAAGTTCCACCTCAGTATAAAACAAATACACCAGCCAGACTTCGTATGACAACTCTTTACGGAATTGCAGCACTCGAAGGAAATGCACGCGTTTCAAATAATGGAAACCTGAGTGAACGCCTGGCTGGATACTTTACATTATGGGGAGACGGAGCAGGTGACTTTGCTCCGCTTGCAAACCTTTATGTTGATGAAGTAGTGGAGCTGGGACTTTCTCTCGGACTTCCAGAAGAACTCTGCCACAAGGCACCAACAGACGGAATGTCAGGAAAAACTGATGAAGACAATCTTGGCTTTACATATGCTGAGCTCCGTGCAGTTGCAGAAGGAAAAACTGATGGCATTGATGCAGGCAAGGTTGCAGTAATCCAGAAGAGAATTGAATCAATGGATTTCAAAAAACATCTGCTGAATATTCCATGCTTCATACCAAGTTTTAGGAAATAAAATGTTCAACATTAAAATACAGAAAATTGAAAGTTCCGCCCACGAGAACGACGGGACTTTTTTACAGACTCCATTCTGGTGTGAGTTTAAAGCTCGCCACGGCTGGACTTATCGTCGTTTTGAAATTGAATATACTTTGCCTCCGCTGAATACTGAAGAAGGCTGCGATAAGTCGAAAGAGACCCTGAAACAAGTTCAGGGTGACAACTCTTCGTCGCGAGGAGACAGTGTTCGCAGCGAACTCGCTGTTCTCAACCGCAGCTTCGCAAAAGGATTTTTCTCAATCGCATATATTCCGCTTTTTCCAAAGTTGCCTTATGAATGCACACCGGAAGAAGTTTTAGATAAGGCATTTGATGATGCAGGGGATACTTCCGCACTTGTAGGACAGGAAATCATAACTCCAGAAACTCAGACAATTGAGTTCGCACACTTTTTAAACGAACTTGCTTCAGCACTAAAACCAGAACTGCCATCAAATACAATTGCAATTCGTTTTGATCCTGATGTAGCTTTTAGCAGTCCTGAAGACCGCGATCTTTTCAATTATGGAATGAAGATGGTTTCTTATGCAGACCGTCTTAAGTTCCGCAAAAACTCAGTAGACATTCAGCCTCCGGACAGCACACTTGTAGATCTTACAGTTACCGAAGAAGAAATCCTCGAAAAGATGCATTCTAAGTGGCGCTATAATATCCGTCTTAGTGAAAGAAAAGGCGTTGTAGTTCATCGCTACTTAGGAAATGATATTAACTTGTCTGAAAAACTCGACAAATTTTATGAACTTACAAAGATTACCAATGCCCGTGACGGCAATGCCAGTCACGCAAAAGCCTATTACCTGGACCTTATCAAATCGTCTGCTGAAGAAATCAGTAAGGGCCGTGATGTACCTGTAATCAGCTTATATATTGCAGAACATGAAGGTGAGGAAATTGCTTCTATCATGACACTTTTCAATCACGACGAAGCAATCTACCTTTATGGTGCAAGCAGTAATAACAAACGCAACCTTATGCCAAATCATCTTTTGCAGTGGACTGCAATGAAAGATGCAAAAGCTTACGGTAGCAAATTCTACGACATGTACGGAATGCCGCCAGAGGGTAAGGACGAAAATCATCCTATGCATGGCCTTTATATGTTCAAGGCAAACTTCGGAGGAAAGAATATCCACCGAACAGGAAGCTGGGATATTCCGCTCAAGGCAGTTTATTGCCCATACAGCACAGCAGAAAAACTTCGCGCCTTCTGGCATAAGAAGGTTATTAAAAAGCTTAAAGGCCGTTAATTGTCATTGTCGGGCTTGACCCGACAATCTAAACAACTCTGTACATTCTAGATTCCCTGGTCAAGCCAGGGAATGACACAGGATCGATATTATGCAAAACTTTTACGATACAACTGATATTCCATGTTTTGGTGTGGCAGGAAATTTTACAGGACACCTGGAACAGGCTGGTGAAGCCGCAGACTTTAAAAACGTTAAGACGCTTGAGCAAAATGCTCCAAAGGCCATTTTTCCGACCTTTTTACCAAAAAAAGGCTCAGATTCGGCCTCAGACGATTCAGTAATTCCAGAATTTCTTACAATCTTCCCATTTGACCCGAAACGCATAATTTTCCCAAAAGGTGAAGAAAAGCTGCAGATTGAACCGGAATGCGCAATCATCTTCAATGCCATCTGGGAAGGCGATACTATGACATCACTCACACCAGTAAGTTTTGGTGCTTCAAACGACTGCTCAATCCGTAAACAGGGCGCAAAAAAAATCAGTGTAAAGAAAAACTGGGGAGTCTGTACAAAAGGCTTTTCAGAAAATCAGATTCCAGCAGACGGCTTTGAAAAAGGCTGTAAACTCGATGATTACTGCATCGCAAGTTTCCTTATCCGCAATGGCCAGGTTTACGACTATGGTGAAAACTCCGCAGTCCGCGACTATAGCTATATCTACAAAAAGCTTACAGACTGGATGCTGGACAAATTCAACCACCAGCAGAACGAAGGTCCTGCAGAAGACATTCACATCTACCTAGTAGCAGCCGGCCGCCCTCAGCAGATTATGGTTTCAATTGGAGCAACGCGCTACACAGCCTGGGGAGAATCAAACTTCCTGCAAAACTGCGACAAAGCTGTAGTAGTAGTTTACCCTGAATCAAAGTACACAGCAGAAGAAATCAAAAAAATGGCAGAAACCGGCGACTTTTCAGACCACTCAATTTCTGCCTTGATACAGACTGTGGAAATGTAAATCTGCAAACTCGCATCACGTCAGTCGAATACAATCAGCGGAATTTCCATTTCATCTGGAGTGAGACTTCCGTGCAGCGACACAAACTTTTGTCCGTTAGCATAGATTGCAAGATCGCTGGTAGCAATCGCAATATAATCTCCAAGCATAGACATGAACATCTTATGATGCTTTCTGGTTCCCATTAGATTTTTTGCAATCACTTCTTCTATCGGCATCAGTATAAACTTTTCTCCAAAGAGACGATTAAACTCCTTTTCAAAAAAGTCTTTCTTTCCATCTTTTATAAAAAGATTCAAAACACGAGGCTCAAGAGAAGGCTTACGAACAAGACAATTATAAAGTTCCGGAAAATCCTGAATGTAAACAAACTCGTTATCAATGTGTCCGTGGTCTGCGGTAACAACAACTAGAGTATCTTCAAGGTCTCCAGCAAGTTCAGCAACCTGTTTTTCAAGATCAACAATACACTCATGTGCCTGACTTGAGCCACAGCCATAAGTATGTAAAAGTCCATCAGGCTGATTCCAGTAGGCGTAAATATATCTTGGACATCGAGCAGCACCCGAAGTCTTTGATTCTGATTTACATATATTTTTTATATGTTTACAAATCTTTTCAAAGCTGTCGATTGCAGAATCCAGAAAGGGAGCAACAAGATAAGCCTCTTTTCCAGCCTTTCTGATTTTATCAATTACATTTTCATAAGGAGTCAAAGTCCAGGCAACATTGTAATCTGCTGGAGGCTTTTCTGTTCCCTGAATCTTATTAAGAAAAACAGTTACATTTTCATCGACCTGAGGATAATAACAATCCCAGCCAAGCCAGGTATGCTGGCAAGGCTGTAAGCCGGACATAACAGAAGTAGTAGCCGCAACAGTTGTAGAAAGAAATGTTGAAGAATAGATTCCTGCAAGGTGAGACCTGAAAGAGCCTGCTTCATTAAGGTGTCTTTCAAGAATTACTTTTCCCATTCCATCCAGAAGAATTACAACAATGTTTTTGTAATCCCTTTCCAGGTATTTATCCAGCAGAGGAAGTGTGTCTCCATTTGTCGCAAGACCTAGCTTTTTCAAAATTGAGTTGGGTAAGTTTGCAATACAGTTTTTATAGTCAGGCAATACGATTTTGTTTTCCATACAATTTCCTTGTTATTCATTTTTCATTTTAATCATTTTACGAAGACCACTAAGTCCAGTAAACTCATTCCAGATTTTCTTTCCTTCAAATGTGATTGCAGAGGAAAGCCCCACATGCCACATCTGATGGCGAAACTGGCCCAGAATCAATTCCAGTCTTGTATACTCGCAGCCTTCCGGCTTTTGAAGAAGCTGGTCGCCTGTAAGCTGGTCAAAATATTTTTCGATTTTACTTTTTACATATTCAAAATATGCAAGCAGTTTTTCACGAGAAATCACAATTGAAGTATCTTCCACATAACCTTCGCGGGCTGTAGAAATTACACTCAGATTTTCTGGAATTCCAAAAAGCTTTTCACCCTCATAAACATAGGTTACAGGATTTATAAAAAATCTGTCCATTGAATGAAGATAATGAAAAATATATCTGGAGCCATTTACTCCGTCAAATACGGACTCTAGATCTGCAACTTCAATCTGATCACGGATATTAATAGAATTAATTTCTGTCTGATTTTTGATTTGTCTGATAATTTCATCCATTTTATTCTCCTACATAATATTCCGCTAATCCAACAGTGAAGGGCAGATGTTCATATTTTACAGTTCCCCTAAAATCAAAACCATTCTTAAAATACCAGTTTCTTAATTCTGTGTAATCATTAATAAAATCAAGAAATAGTATTTTGCCGCCAAGCTCACGGGTTTTCTTTTTTGCAAAATCCAGAAGTAGCTTGCCATAACCTTGCTTTCTCATTTTAGGCTTTACACAAAGATTATGAAGCATCCAGGTATCTTTTTTCTCAGGATCCTTGCTGATAGAAAAATACCCGACCAGTTCATTTTCTCCATTTTGATTTTCCTCAAAAGGCCCGAACATCATAAAGCCCCAGTTCCAGAAGTTCTCTAACTTTTCCATAGGCATAAAGGCGTTGTGACCGGGACAGTTTTCTCGTGTCAGTCCAAACTTTTCTGCGACAGTAGAAAAACAAAGATGGATAAAATCCAGACACATTGGAAGTTCTGCTTTTTCGATTCTTCTAATCATTAATCACCTCGCTTTCGTAAAATCCAAATCAGATTGCTCTGATACTTTGAAGCGCTCATCGGATCGTTCAAATCTTCTTTGTCGCCCTTGTAGCCGCGGTAAATGTCTATAACTTCAAATCCACAAAGCTCTGCAAGAAGGAACATTTCCCAGCGGTATGTCTGCCGCATTGTGAGAGGACGAATTCGTTCTCCAATCACGTTTCCGTCATCATCATAAGTTTCAAATTTCCAGTTGCCGCTCATAATCTGTGTCCAGGGATTATAGGAAATCGCATTGTAGATTTTTTCGCGGTGTCCTTCGCTGTTCACATATTCCAGACGGAAGCTATAATCATCAGCCTTTGTATTCATCTGCTGGGCTTGTACTGCAGGCCATGGATCAAAAGTATTGAGTGTCAGAATGCCACCAGGCACTAGATGATGAGCCATGTTTTTCAATGCTGCAATCTGAGACTTCTGATCAGGCAAGTGCATAAAACCGCTTCTTGCTATAATCACAAGAGAGTATTTTCTGCCAGCATCGAAATCAGTCATATTACCAGGAAAGATTCTCAAATCAAGATTTTTACCCGCAGCCTTTTCTGTACAGACACGACACATCTCCTCAGACAAATCACTGCCATCAGCTTTCATTCCATGCTCAGCAAGGTAGAGTAGAACAGCACCGGTTCCACAGGCAACGTCAATCACGCCGTCTTTACCATACTTCTTTGCAAGTTCAAGATAAAAGTCCTGAAAGCCTTCATGTTTGTTGAACTCCTGATTGTACATTACATCAAGATACCTGTCGTAGTTCTCGGCTACGTCTTTGTAGTCATGCAAGTCCATAATTCCTCCTTTGACTTTTGCTGCGGGCCCTGCGAGCAAATCATAACCACCCGTCAAACGGGTGGTTTGCTCTTAGCCTATAAGGCTAAGGGTCTCAAGCCGAGACTTAAGTCCCACGCTTTCACTTACGTTCAAGCCTATTGCAGCTTGTCACCCGCAG
>Ga0129306_1000442_pt1 | contig 65279 bp, 74 predicted proteins | sample P827metagenome_FD_94438 | JGI IMG/M metagenome (GOLD analysis project Ga0129306, IMG submission 94438) | Capybara group fecal microbial communities from Wisconsin, USA - P827 metagenome | ecosystem: Host-associated > Mammals > Digestive system > Large intestine > Fecal | place: USA: Wisconsin... | reverse complement strand
CCCGACAAGCAGCACCACCACGATCGCCCTGAGCGGCGTGAACGGCGATGTTGCCATCACTGTTGTTGATATGAACGGCCGCGTCGTTATGAGCGACTCTATGAGCTGCGAAGGCGACTGCGTTAAGACGATGGAGGTCTCTGGCCTTGCCCAGGGTGCTTACTTCGTCCGCATCAACGGTGAGAATGTGAATATGGTGAAGAAGCTTGTTGTAAAATAAGCTTGCTTCATAGCATATCCCTGCGAAGAGGGCGTCCTGTTTAGGACGCCCTTTTCTTTTGGAGTTAAGGGGAAGTTAAAGGGGGTTATCGCGCTTCGCGCTGGAAGTTAAAGAACAATACAACCCGGACGGTTCATTTGTCCCTTAACTCCCTTGACATCCCTTTAAATTCCCTTAACTCCTACAAACAAGCCCCGATGGTGCGACAGAGCACAGGCAGGGGTGGAGCGAAGCGCAACCACTGCGGAAAAGCGAATTAATTTAACAAGCCCCGATGGAGCGACAGAAAAATGCCTTGTCCGTCGCCCTTTCGGGGCTTGATGGTGCGACACACCCCGGCCTACGGCCACCCCTCTCCGAGAGGGGATGGGCTGACGCATCACAATGATTATCAATAGAGCGCTGCCGCGCCATCCCCTCTCGGAGAGGGGTGCCGCAAAGCGGCGGGGTGTGTCGCACTGTCAAACAAGCAATTGCCCGGGGTGTGTCGCACTGTCGAACAAGCAATTGCCCGGGGTGTGTCGCACCGTCAAACCAATGCCATATATTTCCCGTCGCCCCTTCGGGGCTCTGGATGCGAGGCTGCGATTGTGTGCAGGGGTTGCGCTGCGCTCCACCCCTGCCTGTGTTCCGTCGCCCCTTTGGGGCTCTGGGGAGCACGCAGATTATTGGATAGCTCTCGATTGTTGCCGCAATGCCTCTTCGAGGCATTACTGCAGCAGTTGAGGAACGTTAAGGGAAGTTAGGGGCAAATGAACCGTCCGGGTTGTGTCCCTTAACTTCCAGCGCGAAGCGCGATAACTCCCTTTAACTCCCCGTAATTCCCCATTCTAACCTCCCTTAACATCCCATTCTAACTTTCTCTCAACTCTTACAAAAAAAACGCCCCGATCGGGGCGTTTTTGATTATTCATTCATTGTGGCTTCGATTTCGGCTATGGTCTTGGGGATGGGCTTGCCGAGCACTCGGCAGCCGGTATCTGTAACCAATATGTCGTCCTCGATGCGTATGCCGCCAAAGTCTTTCCATTTCTCCAGTTCGTCGAAGTTGATGAAGTCCTTGCAGGTGCCTTCAGCGTGCCATTTGTCGATGAGGGCGGGGATGAAGTAGCATCCTGGCTCGTCGGTGATGACAAAGCCCTTCTGCAGGCGGCGTCCGCAGCGCAGGCTGCCAAGGCCGAACTGCTCGCTGGGGCGTGTCTCGTCGTCGTAGCCTACGTTGATTTGGCCGTAGTCCTCCATATCGTGCACGTCGAGGCCCATCATATGTCCCAGGCCGTGAGGCATCAGCAGGCTGTGGGCTCCGTTAGCCACGATGTCGTCGAGGTTGCCCTTGAGGATGCCGAGTTCCTTGTAGCCCTGGGCCAGTATGCGGCTGGCAGCAGTGTGCACCTCCTTGTAGGTGATGTCAGGGCGGGTGCAGCGGATGGCCTCGAGATTGGCGTTGAGCACAATCTGGTAGATGGCCTTCTGGCGCTCATTGAAGCGGCCTCCGACGGGCACCGAGCGGGTGATGTCGGAGCAATAGTTCATAGCTGTCTCGCAGCCGGCATCCATCACCAGCATACGGCCTTCAACCAACTGGTTGTTATGGCCGTGGTTGTGGAGCGTCTCGCCGTGGATGGTCATAATGACCGGGAAGCTGACGGGACCGTTGCCTTTCCAAGCCTCGCCTTGCATAAAGCCGGCAAGCTCATACTCATAGCGGCCGGGCATAGCCATCTTCATTGCTCCCACGTGCATATTGTAGGCCGTGGCGATGGCTTTCTCGATTTCGGCAATCTCCTCGTCGCTCTTGATGCTGCGCTGCTTGACGCAGGCCATAATGAGCTCGTGCGACGCATAGTCGAGCACTCGCCCGTTGTTGATGCCGAGCAGGAGGCTGAGTTGGTTGGTGATGTCGGCGCGATAGGGTGGGAGGTATTTTATTGATCGGCTCTCGCGGATGGCCTTGTTGCAGAAGTCCTGCAGTGCTTTCAGGTCGCCGCTGTTGGCCACGCCCACGCTGGCGGCAAGCTCTTTGACGCTGGGCAGCGGGCCTGTCCAGATTATGTCGTCAATGTCGTAGTCGTTGGCGAAGATGTAGTCCTTGCCACTGTCGCAGTCGAGCACACCGACCAAGTCTTCGCGCTGAAGACCAAAGAAATAGAGAAATGTGCTGTCCTGACGGAACCAGTATGTGTTGTCGGGATAGTTGCAGGGCGCCTCGTGGTTGCCTGGCAGGATGATGATGCCGTGGCCGATGTCCTTGCGGAGCTGCTCGCGGCGTGCGATATAGGTCTCTTTCTTGAACATAATAGATTGTTGTTTTATTGTTTTTGTTTATTGAACGCAGAAGGATGCGTTTTATTGTCAACGTTATAAAAAAGTCGTCCGATGGCATCCCGCCATTGCTCAAAACAGGGGTCGAAATCCGACTTTTTGATAAAATTTTGGTTTTTGCAAGTAATTGGCTGTGCCTCAGAGTGTAATGTGGCTTTCAAAAAAGTTTGCAAAGTCTGGAAAAGGGCAAAAAACGGCCTTTTGCAACTCCCTGATTTCCATATACCATCTTCCTATCAAATTCTACCCAAATTCTTACCAAAGTTTTATCAAATTTTATATCAGTAGAACTTGATAGGTTTTTAGTAGGAATTTATCAAAAAGTCGGGTCGGTGAAAGGGTGTTTTCTTCTTTTTTCAGCCCCCAATGCAATAACTGCGTGAAATCGGCGTTATACACCCAAACACAAAATAAAAACATTCGCAATGAAGAAATTGAAAGATATGTCCGTTGGACAAATCAGTTTGCTGGCTTTGCTGGCGCTGCTGGCTTTGATTACTGTTTTCTCGTCGTTCTACACCATCAAGTCGACCGAGCGAGGTGTGCTAAGCACTTTCGGCAAGATTTCGTCGGGTGTGATAGAAGACGGTCTTCACGTGAAGATTCCTTTCATTCAGACTGTTAAGAAGGTCAATGTGCAGCAGAAAAAGTTTGACGGCACGGAGAATTCGTATACCCGCGACGTGCAGACTTCGGAGGTGCAGTATACTATAAACTACGACCTTGTGCGCGAGAATGTCAACAATCTGATTAGGAACGTCGGCGACGACTACCACAACCGCATTGTCGTGCCGTTCATCCGCTCGGCTATGAAGCAGGCGTTCGGCAACTTTGCCGCCACTGAGATTGTCGAAAACCGCGACGCTGTCCGCCGTGAAATCGAGAGTATGCTGCGCCGCACGTTGGACAGCAACTATTTCGTGAATATTCAGTTCCAGTTGGTTAACATTGATTTTGACGACGACTTCGAGAACGCCATCAAGGAGAAGCAGGTGGCAGAACAGCAGGCGCTGAAGGCTAAGAACGTGACTATCCAGATTGAGGAGCAGGCCAAGCAGACCAAAATCAGGGCCGAAGCCGACGCCGAGGCCATCCGAATAAAGGCCAAGGCTCTGGAGAGCAATCCCAAGCTGGTGGAGTACGAGGCGGTGCAGAAGTGGGACGGCAAGATGCCGCAGTATATGATGGGCAACTCGCTGCCGCTGATTAATCTGAAATAATTTTTTTTCATTCGTTGTAAAGGCGAGAGCCCCTTTGTGGGCTCTTTTTTTTATTTTTATTGGTGCCAAAGGACGTTGTTTCAAAAAAAATGTGTAATTTAGCAAATTGAATCTATGCGCATAATTCCTTGCAAAAAGGAGTTTAGTGCATTGATTAGGATGTAGTTATACTCGAAAAATAGAATTAAAGAGATATATGAAAACCGTTCAAAAAAGTCTTTTGCTGCTTGCAATATCGCTTGTTTTAGCACCAATGGCCTTTGCCCAGACCAAAAGTTTGGCACAAAAGGCTGACGACCTTTTCAACCAGAAGCAGTACATTGCCGCACTGCAGAAATATGAGGAGGCGTACAACAAGATTTCGTCGAACAAGGCTGAGAAGAACCGCTGCTATTTCCAGATGGGCGAGTGCTACCGCCTGATGAACAACTTCCCGAAGGCGGAGCGTGTGTACAAGCGTTTGATTAATCAGAAGTATTACAATACGGAGCCAAAACTGTATTACTATATGGCTGAAATGTACCGCTTTGAGAATAAATTCGACGAGGCGGACGAGTATTATGGCAAGTATCTGGAGCTGGTGCCCGACGACAAGTTGGCCCAGCAGCGCAAGGCATCGATAATATATGTGAACCAGCTGTTTATGAATCGTACGCGCCACAATATCGTTAAGCTTGAGAAATGGTCGACCGACTTCAATGACTGGGCTCCGCGTTTTATGGGTGACGACACTACCCGACTGGTTTTCACCTCGTCGCGTTTCGGCAGCGAGGACGACGGCAAGCACGATGCTTGGACGGGTCAGGCTTTCTCTGACTTCTACACCGTGTTCCAGGACCGTAAGGGCAATTGGAGCGACAATGTGGAGTCGTTCGATAACAGCAAGAAAATCAACAGCGCAGTCAATGAAGGTGAGGCTTGGTTCTCGCCTGACGGCAAGACGGTTTACTTCTCGCGTTGCGACTCGCGCGAGCACGAGACGCAGGGCTGCTACGTCTATTTCTCGACCAAGGGCGGAGCTACTATTGACAGCAAGCCCGGACGCAAAGGCAAGAAGGACGACAATGCCGAGATGAACAGCGAATGGTCGGAGCCTGTGAAGATTAACCTGGGCGACACGATGTATAACTATCTGTACCCGACGTTGACGCGCGACCAGTTGACTATGTATTTCTCGTCGGATATGCCCAACGGCTATGGCGACTATGACCTCTGGGTCGCCACTCGTAAGTCGGTGGATGAGGATTTTGGACGTCCGGTCAACCTGGGCGGCACGGTCAACAGTGCTGGTCGCGAGGTGTTCCCGACACTGCGCAACGACTCGACGCTCTACTATTCGTCGAACGGTCTGCCAGGCGTGGGCGGTTTGGACATCTTCCGCACTGCCAAGAACGGCCGCAAATGGTCGACCCCCGAGAACTTGGGCATCCCCATCAACTCGTCGTATGACGAAATGAGTATTGTATACTATCCCGAAAGTCAGCACTATATGATGGAGCGTGGCTACTTCTCGTCGAACCGTCCGTTTGACGACCCGCACAACAAGAAGACTGACAAGAAGGGCAAGAAGGTCCCGCCGATCAACGACGACCTGTTCTATTTTGAACTGCCCCCGCTGCTGTACAGCATTGAGGGCACTATCCGCGACGAGAAGTCGATGCAGCTTGTGGAACACGCCAAGGTGCGCATCGTTGGCTCGGATGGCGGTGAGTTTGAGACTTATACCAACAAGCAGGGCTTCTATCGCTTCGGTGTGGAGCAGATTAGACGCAATGTGGTGTACAAGATGTATGTCTCGAAGGTTGACTACTTCTCGATTGAGGGCTCGGAGAGCACTTGCGGCTATAATACCGACAAGGACTTGGTGCACGATTTCCGTTTGGAACCGGTTCCGAAACAGCCTGTTGTCCTGCCCGAAATCCGTTACGACCTCGCAAAATGGGACCTGAAAGAGGAGTTTATGGATTCTTTGATGGACCTCTATTTGGTGATGGTCAACAACCCGAATGTGGTGGTTGAGCTTCGCGCCCATACCGACTGCCGCCCGTTCTTGGGTCTTACCAACGACACACTGTCGCAACGCCGCGCTCAGTCGGTGGTGGATTATCTGATTTCGCGTGGCATCGAGCCTGAACGCCTTGTGGCCAAGGGCTATGCCGAGCGCGTGCCGCGTACGCTTGACCGTAATATGACTATCCGTGTAGACGGCAAGCCGTATTCTTTCGCTGAAGGCACGACATTGGATTGCGACTATATCAATCATATGAACGACAAGGGCCGCCAGGAGGCCGCCCACCAGCTGAACCGACGCTTGGAGTTCCTGATTCTGCGTACCGACTATGTGTCGAAAAAGCTGATTAACAATCTGGCATCGGAGACACCCACTGTGAAGCGTACCGAGGACGGCAAGGTGATTGATCTTGTGAACACTCCGATTCCGGAAAGCGACTACAAGCCTGAGATTATCCACGATGAGGGTACCATCCCTGCAACTATGATTTCGTCGGCAAAGGGTGAAATCCAATGCATCGTGAACGGTTCTATGATGCCTATGCTGATTGATGAACGCTACGCCGAGCCGATAGCCATTTCGTGGGAAGAGGCTATGAATTTCCTGTACCAGCGTCGCATCAACAAGGAGGATTTCCCCGACAGGGACAACGCATTCGACCCCGATGGCAACATACTGGACAAGACCACTATCATCTTCAAGGAGATGCAGATTGGTCAGAAACACCTCTTCAATGTAGAGGTTGTGGTTGTCAAAGGCGTAGACTATAAGTTTATCATCAACCGAGAGGGTTTAAGCCGTTTCGGTGCTTATCAGTTCGACAAGCAGCGCGGCAAACTCACGTTTGAGGACTGACAATAAACGGCAATGTCCGGACTTCGCGATGCACAGGCGTCAGGCAATGACGCTCCTCTATTGTTGACTATTCTTGGCCCGACAGCGTGCGGCAAGACGGCTTTGGCTGTTGCTGTGGCCGACAAGGTAGGCGGTGAGATTATCAGTGCCGACTCTCGTCAGGTGTTTCGCGGGATGGATATCGGCACGGGTAAGGATTTAGACGAATATCGTCTGCCGGGACGTACGATTCCGTGCCATTTGGTTGATATCCGCGATGCGGGCGAAGAATACAGCGTTTATAAGTTCCAGAATGATTTTGTAAAGGCTTTTGACTCAATATTGGCACGAGGACACCGACCTATTATGTGTGGTGGCACGGGAATGTATATTGAGTCGATAGTGCGTCGTTATCAGTTGCCCGACGCACCGGTCGACGAGCATTACCGAGAGGCTTTGCAAGGCGTGTCGGACGAAGAGTTGACGAGCCGTCTTGCATCGTATATCAAGCTGCATAATCATACCGATACAGAAACTCGTGACCGCTTGTTGCGGGCACTTGAAATACAGGAGTTCCGTCGGCAGTTCCCTGATGAATTCACGCACCTGCCTGAGATGCGACATCTGGTGATAGGTGTCAACTTTCCGCGTGAGGTTGTTGTGGAGCGCATTGGTGTCAGGCTGCGTCAGCGCCTTGAGAATGGTATGATTGACGAGGTTCGGCGTCTGATCGACAACGGGGTTCCAGTGGCCCGGTTGCTTAAATATGGGCTTGAGTATAAGCATATAACACGCTATTTGACAGAGGACTATCCGTACCAAACTATGTATGAGAACCTATATACTGATATCCGTCGTTTCGCCAAGCGGCAGATGACCTGGTTCCGCAGAATGGAGCGCAATGGCGTTGAGATACATTGGATAGACGGTATGAAGAGTATGGACGAAAAGCTCGGTGAGGTGTCAATGCTTCTTGGAAAGTATGAAAATCTGTAAAACAAAAATGGCTTTTCTATAATAATCTGATAATCTGAAAATCGGACTTCTATGGAATGTTAAAAATATTTTTTTAACATAATTTTTTGGCTTTTAACGCAATAAATTAACATTTGCACATACTAAAACAAAAAAAGTTGCGTAGAGGTTTGTCCGAATGAAAAAAACTTCGTATCTTTGCAACTTGAATTGATGTTAAACTAAAAAACAAACGACTATCGAGAAAAATTACCATTTGTTAACCAATTTAAAAGGAGGAAAAATGGATACAACAACTTGCACACTCAGTGACAACGAGTTGATTATAGGTTACAAAGAAGGTGATTATTCGTGCTTCGAAGTATTACTTTCAAGGTACCAGAACAAGGTCTATGGCTACATATTCTCTGTAGTCAAGGACAAGGATATTGCTGACGATATCTTTCAGGATACCTTTTATAAAGTAATATATACAATCAATTCAGGCTACTATAAGGATGAGAACAAGTTTATCCATTGGGTTATGCGAATTGCTCATAATCTTATAGTTGATTATTTCCGCAGGCTTGGCAAGATGCCTATTGTCCCCAACAGACCCGATTGCGATGTTGTGGACACGCTTAAGCTCCACGATGACAACATTGAGAAGGAGATAATGAAGAAACAGACCAGTGCCAATGTCCGCAAGCTGGTCAAGATGCTCCCTCCGGAACAGCGCCGAGTAGTGATTCTGCGTCATTACGGCAAGTGCGACTTTAGAGAGATTGCTGAACGTACAGGTGTCAGCATTAATACGGCTTTGGGACGTATGAGGTATGCAATCATCAACCTACGCCGCCTGGCAAAGGAACATAATATGTATGTCGAACTATAAGCGACTGTATGAATGCACTTTAATCCCTCCCCGTGAGGGATTTTTTGTTTCTATACAAATCTATGTAGACGGGCAAATGGTCGCTGTATCCTCCTTGGTATTTTATGCCTAAATATGTGCGATATACTTTTTTTGACAGATTCTTGTCGTCGTCAATAAGTAGGAATTTGGCTCTGAAGGATTGCCCTTGTCTTGTTTTCAGGAGGAAGGGACTGTTGGGATTAACAGTTGTGATATTTTTCGATACTATTATCTGGTCGATGAAAGACCAGTGCCCTTGATAGTTGTAGGAGCCTTCGCCAGGCTTGGCATTGGCCATAAGATTTACAAAACTGTTGTCATCATCCTTCGCTATTTTTCCCATTATTTGGGTGTCGTCCGGCGATGCGTTGAAGTCGCCCATTACTATTATGGTTGCTGCCTTGTGCGCTGCTGAGAGTGTGTCCATAATGTGACGTAGTCTTCCTGCAATGCTTGCGCGATGCTTGTCGGCTGTCTCACCGCCACGTTTTGATGGAAAATGGTTTACAAGAAAGATTAATGTGTCTCCATTGATGTCTGCGCCTTCAACCAGAAGTATATCGCGAGTAGAGCGGCGTTCGCTGCAGACATTTATGGCCTGTGAGTAGAAAGGGGTGTAAAGGCTTCTGCGATATAACAGGGCGTTGTCGATACCTCTTGCGTCAGGCGAGTCGAAGTGTATATAGCCATAATTGAAACGTCTTAGGGGTGTGCCTTTTGTCAGGTCTCTAAGCACTTTGTCGTTCTCTACTTCGGCCAGACCTACGACCAATGGCATATTCAGATGCCCGCTGCTGTCGTCGCCCAAGGCGGCTATAGTCTGGTAAAGATGGTTCAGCTTTGTCTTGTAGCGCTTCTGACTCCACCTGTTTTTGCCGGCAGGGGTGAAGTCGTCGTCGTTTCTTGTGCTATCGTCCCAAGTGTCGAAAAGGTTCTCTACATTCCAGAAAACCAGACGATAACAATCCTGTGCCGCGCTTTTAAGAGGAGAAACAGCTACAATGCAGAAAAACAAAAATGTTAAAAAACACTTTTTGTGCAATAAATTATATGTTTTTCTGTTTATATGGCGTGAATGATTCCTCATTAAGGCAATCGGAAAAGAAATGTTCAACAAAAAAAGTGCTTATGATGCAGACTTACGACTTCAAAAAGGGTCACAGATCCTATGGCACAAATACATCTTCGGAATCTGCAGGCACAGCACAACCCTCTGACAGGGTGATTCAGAATATACTGAATTTTGCCCGTTGCACGCAATGCATAAATGTCAGAAATGTACGAATCAAGTTATACTTGAATTAAAAAGATGGAAGGCGGGAGCACGATGCTCCCGCCTTTTTTACAATTTCTCAACCCATTCTTTTATATGCTGCTCTTCCGATAGACGGCAAACCAGCAGTGAGTTGTCACGATAGGCTACTAGATATCCATCAAGGCCTTCAACGATGGCTTCAACGCCGTCCTCGACATTGACAATGCTGTTCTTTGTGGCTGTGAGAATGGTTTTGCCTCTTCGTGCATTGTTGTCGCTGTCCTTGTCGACGTGTGTGAACAGTGAGCCCCAGGTGCCTATGTCGCTCCATCCAAACTCGGCCGGTATGGTGTAGCGCTTTTTGGCGTGCTCCATAATGCCATAGTCAATCGAGATGTTCTGGCAATCGACAAATTTGCGGTTTATGAATTCCTGTTCGCCGGCGGTGCCATAAACACCCATCCCTTCTTCAAACAGCTTGGCCATATCAGGCAGGAATGTGTGGAATGCACTTAGGATGCCTTTAAGCGACCAGATAAAGATACCAGAGTTCCACAGATAATTGCCGGCTGCGACAAAGGTTTTGGCTTTCTCAAGGTCGGGCTTCTCCTTGAATCCTTCAATTGCGGTGACCGCCCCCTCCTGTACCGGACCTTTGGGCAGCTCGATATAACCATAGCCAGTCTCGGGGCGGCTGGGCTTGATGCCTATGGTCATCAGGGCTTCGCAGTTGGCCTCTTGGCTTACAAAATCGAATCCTGTGCTGATTGTCTTCTGGAATGTGGTCTCGTTCAATACCAGATGGTCGGCAGGCGTGACGGCAATAACGGCGTCCTTGCACTGCGATTGAATGCGATAGCTGGCGTAAGCGATGCAGGGGGCCGTGTTGCGGCGCATAGGTTCGCACAACACCTGGCTGGCTTTCAGCTCGGGCAGGTGCTCCAATACGGTCTCTTTATATGCTGCATTGGTGACAACCAGGAAGTTCTCGGCGGGCACAATCGGCAAAAAACGCTCGAATGTGCTGCGGATAAAGCTTTTGCCAGTGCCAAGAATGTCGATGAATTGCTTGGGGTAGTTGTTCTTGCTCAGCGGCCAGAATCGGCTTCCGATGCCGCCGGCCATTATTATACAGTAGCGGTTCATAAACGTCTTTTTTGATGGTTAAATAATTTGCAAAGGTACGAACAATCTTTCAATTGACCAAAAAGAAATAAAAAAAAGAGCCGCACTTTGTGCGGCTCTTTCTTGTTTTGCGGAATCTTTATTCCGGTGCAATTGCAGTGTTGAGATTATTCAGCAACAACGGCTTCGGTCTCAGCAGCAGCCTCTTCAGCCATACCTTCGACAGCCTCGGTAGCCTCTTCAACAGCCTCGGGAGCAACTTCCTCGATAGCGGGCTCAGTGGCGGTGGTGTCTTCAGCAGCGGCGTTACCGTTGCAAGCAACGAATGAGAACATAGCAACAACTGCTAATGCGAAAAATACTTTCTTCATTTTTGTTTTAATTTAAATTGGTTATTATTTAATGCTGTTTTCAAGCGGCAAAAGTACTACAAATTTTATCCGTGGACGAAAAAAAAACTTTAAAAAATCTTAAAATGTCTTTCGTTGGCTGAATTGCAGTTAATTATAGATTGTTCCTAAATTTAACATTTCGTCCAAACGTCGTGTTTCTAAGTGGAAAAACAGTCGGTTTTTAACAAATTCGAGATAAAAATCACGGAGTGGGAACGATGCCGCCAAAGCCCATAAATGCCATTGCAAGGATGCCTGCTGTGACAAGGGCGATGGGCACACCTTTCATTCCCTTCGGCACACCCGTAAGTTCCATCTGCTCGCGGATGCCGGCAAAGATGACCAGTGCAAGGGTGAATCCAATGGCGATGCTGCCGGCGTAGATAACGCTCTGCAGGAGGTTCATCTCTTTCTGGATAACCAGTATTGCTACGCCCAAAACAGCGCAGTTGGTCGTAATCAGAGGCAAGAATACACCCAGCGTCTGATACAGCGCCGGAGCAATCTTTTTCAGCACGATTTCAACCATCTGTACCAAGCCTGCGATGACAAGGATGTAGGCAATGGTCTGCAGGTAAACCAGATCGAACGGCAACAGCAGGTATTTGTAAATGAGGTAGGTGACGAGCGTGGCAAGCAGCATAACGAACAGCACTGCACCGCCCATACCCAACGAACTCTTGACGTCCTTAGATACTCCCAAGAAGGGGCAGATACCTAAAAATTGCGCCAATACGACGTTGTTCACAAAGATGGCACCGATAATAAGTGCAAAGGGACTTAGTGGATCCATATCTGTCTATTTATTTGTTTTTCAGTTTATAAAAGCCGTTTGACAGCCGGTTGTAACCCGACCTATCAAACGGCAAAATTACACATTCTTTTTTAACTGTGCAAACTTTTTTTCATTCTGCAGGTTCAATCCAGCCGATGACATCGCCTTTTTTGACCATTGCACCTTGCGGCAAGCAAGTGTCGGCCAGGCGTCCGCCAACGGTCATCGTTACGGGCATCATAGCGTAGCTTGCCTGAATGGTGCAGAAGGTGTCGCCGGCCTTGTATTCTCGTCCAGGAGCGGGGGCGACCGACTTGTCGTTGAAGTCTATCTCCCACAGAATCTGACCAGTAGCCGTAGCCACCACGGGAGTGGCATTGCGATAGCGCTCCTTCATATAGTTGGGCATTGTGCCAGGCTCGACGGCTTGTGTCGGCGTGCCGGCAGCGGCGCTCTTCTCGGCGCGCAGCTTCTCAATCTCTTTGTAGAAACGGTCTTTGGCCACACCGCTCTTGTAGTCGCGATATTGGCGGTCGTGCATAGCCAGTTCGAACAGTTCCTCGTCGTCCTCGCCACGGTCCCAGCCGTTCTCTTCCATCTCCTTGATGTATTCGGGCAGCGCGTCGGGATAGGCATCCTGCGGAACGCCGTCGTAGAACTCAAGGCCTTGCTGTTTGGCCAGTTCGACGATTTCGGGTGCCAGCGGGCCGGGCAGTTTACCGGCCTTGCCGAGAATCATATTCCAGCTGTCTTTGTCTATTTGGCTGAAACGCGGTTTGCCCTGCGCCATCGACAGCAGGTTCATAACAGCTATGTTCTTGGTATACTGGCTGAAAGGTGTAACCAGCGGAGGATAGCCCAGCATAGGCCAGATATGTTCCACCTCTTGGAACAGTTGAACGGTCAGCTCTTCGAAGCTGACTTCAGGTTTTCCGCTCTTTTTCAGTGCCATATTGATGGCGCCGTGCACGCCCTTCAGGTCGCTCATCATCGAGCCCATCATACCGCCGGGCAGTCCGCAGCCCACCAGCAGTGACGAGCTGATGCGGTTGGCGGGATTGATGTAGAGGCCAAGGAAGTCGTCGATGAACTCCTGCGTCAGCTTGCGTGCCTCCATATAGGCGTCCATATTGATGTCTTTCACTTGGAAACCAGCGTCTTTCAGCATTGCCTGCACCGAGATGACGTCGGGATGCACCATACCCCACGACAGGGGTTCCATAGCGCAGTCGATAACATCGGCGCCGGCTTTGGCCACCTCGAGGGTCGAAGCCATCGACAGGCCGGGACCCGTATGGCCGTGATACTGAACCAGTATGTGCGGATATTTCTTCTTGATTTCGTATACCAGCTTGCCCAGCGTGGCGGGACGGCCGACGCCGGCCATATCCTTCAGCGCAATCTCGTCGGCGCCAAACTCCACCAGCTTGTCGACAATGCCCATATAATACTCGACCGTATGCACTGGCGAGTGGGTGATGCTGAGCGCGGCCTGGCTTATCATTCCGGCTTCTTTGGCATATTTTACCGAAAGTTCCAGGTTGCGCGGGTCGTTCAAGCCGCAGAAAGAGCGCATAATGTCGACACCCTGCGCCTTCTTGACCTTCGGCATCAGTCGGCGCACGTCGGACGGTACGCCGTACATACGCAGGCCGTTCAAAGCGCGTTCCAGCATATGTGTCTGTATGCCAGCCTTGTTGAATTCCTTGGTCCAGGCACGGACGGCCTTGTTGGGGTTCTCGCCATACATCAGATTCACTTGCTCGAAGGCACCGCCATTGGTCTCAATGCGGTCGAAACAGCCCATAGCCACGATGACCGGCGCAATCTTGGTCAGTTGGTCGACGCGGGGCTGATATTTGCCTGACGACTGCCACATATCGCGGTAGACCAGGCTGAATTTTACTTCTTTGGACATATTTTTTATTGTTCCTTTTCTGTAAAGAAATGTGTATTAATGTAATAAGACTTTGTGCGAAAAAAATCCGCCACGCAAAGATACATAAAAAAAACAATGCCGACCGAAAAAACAGAAAACTTTTTTGCTTTTTGGCTATATGCTTGATTGTCGGGCTTGACTCTCGTTCGGCTCAATGTTTTCACAGGACCAACTCCGGTCGTTGTACAATATATGTACAATACTTGTACAATATATGTACGTTTACCAATTGTACAAATATTGTACAAGTATTGTACATATATTGTACAACGACCGGAGTTGGTCCTGCGCAACCGAGGCGAATGTGCAATGGAAATATGATGAAATTAGTGTGCAAAAAGTGGATGCGTGTAAAATTTTTTTTGTACATTTGCATCGTCAATGCAGACTTGCACAAACTTGGAAATTTTGTGTAATGTATTGATGTTTATATGGATAGCAAAACAAATCATTATTAAATACCACTCATTATGAAGAAAATTTTTGTAATTGTTATGGCCGCATTGCCGCTTTTCTTCGCTTCGTGCGCCGGCAATGACGAGAAGGCTGCTGCTGTAGCCGATTCGCTGCAGTCTGTTATCGACCAGAAAGATGTCGAAATCGATGCCCTCTTTGAGGTGCTCAGTGACATCGAGAACAATCTGACCGAGGTTTCGTCACGCTACAGCCAGATTGCCACTCTGCGCCAGCAACATCCCGAAAAGAACGCCAATGTTAAGGGTCAAATCACTGACCAGTTGGCTGTTATCGAGAATATTATGTCGCAGAACAAGGCCAAAATCGCCAGCCTCAACAGTAAGGTGGCTAACCTGAATGAGGAGAACTCGAAGTTGCAGACCTTCATTGAGAGTCTCAATGCTCGTATGGCCGAGCAGGAGAACCAGATTAACGGTCTGATGAACGAGCTGACTATCAGCAAGGAAACCATCAAGAAACTCTCCGGCAATGTCGACGAACTTACCCAGGCCAACCAGGAAAAGGATTCACGCATCGCTCAGCAGCAGGAGGAAATGGCTTATCTGGCCGACCAGTCGCACAGAGCTTACTATGTGATCGGCTCCTATGATGAGTTGAAGGAAAAGGGTGTTGTCAACAAAGAGGGCGGCCTGCTCTTCAAAACACAGAAGGCTACCAACAATGTGAATGTCAAGAACTTCACCCTTATCGACAAGAACAAGGTCACTTCCTTCGACGTCAATCTGCGCAAGGCTCGCCTCATCTCCAAGCACCCCGAGGGTTCCTACGAGTTTGTGTATGACGAGACCGACAGCAAGATGGTCCGCAAGCTGGTTGTCAAGGATGTTGCCGCTTTCTGGTCGAATACCGACTTCCTCATCGTTTCGACCAAGCGCTAATAGCAACATAAACTGAATGTTAAAAGGTGTCCTGATTTGTTCGGGGCACCTTTTTTCGTGGGCAGTTTCGTATTTGTGGCTGAGCTATCTATGCAATGGCGAACAGCTGGCAGGCGTTGGTTGTTGTGGCGGCGGCTACTTCGTCGGGACTGAGGCCTTTGATTTCGGCGACCTTTTGGGCGACGATGCTGACGTAGGCGCTTTCGTTGCGGCGGCCGCGATAGGGAACGGGAGCGAGGTAGGGTGAGTCGGTCTCGAGGACGATGCTCTCAAGCGGCAGGGCGCGGACGATGTCGGGCAGCGTCGACTTCTTGTAGGTCAGCGAGCCGCCGATGCCAATGAGGAACCCCAAAGCGGTGGCGCGCTCGGCGTCGGCCATCGTGCCGCTGAAGCAGTGCATTATGCCTCGGCCTCTGTAGGCGCAACGCTCCAGCAGTCGGAACACTTCGGCGTATGCGTCGGTGTCGGCGCTGCCATCCTTGCCGTTGCGCAGGTGTAGCACTATGGGTTTGCCAAGCTCCTTGGCCCAGCCTGTCTGCAATTCCAGCGCTTCTATCTGCTGCCGGCGGTAGGTGGTGTCCCAGTAGAAATCGAGGCCAACCTCGCCGATACCTATGTATTTGTCGGGATCGGAGAACAGTTTGTCGTGTGCAAGCTCAAGGTCTGACCGATTGTCTTCGCCCACCGATGTGGGGTGGAGCCCCATCATTTGGCGGAAGAGGTCGGGTCTCGATGCGGCCAGCGCCTCCTGGCGGTCGTAGCTCTCCTTGTCGATGGCCGGCAGCAGTATCAGTCCTACACCGGCTTGCTCGGCACGGGCAACGACGTCGTCGCGGTCGGCGTCGAACTCTTCTGCATATATGTGCGAGTGGGTGTCGGTCAGCATCTCTTCAGCGTGTTTGCCTGTATCAGTTCCGTCATCAAGTCGTAGAGTTGCAGCATTTTGTCGTTGTCGGCAACGAGTCGCCGCTGGTTGTCGATGGTCTTCTGGTCTTGCCGCCGCGCGGGACCGGTCTGTTGCTGCCACAGGCCTTTGCCTTGCTTGATCTTGTCGGCGGTCATCGTTATCAGAGGATGCAGTATCTCGAAGGGAATATTGTGCTCTGTCAGAAGGTCTTGCGCCAAGGCATTGATGGCGTTGCCGAAGTTGTTTACCATTACTGCGGCTAAGTGCAGCCATTGCCGCTGCTGCGTATCGACGGTGTATATGTGCGGCGACACGGGCTCTATGAGCTGGCGTATCTGCGCCTCCACGTCGGGAGAGGAGCCTTCAATGCAGAAGGGTAACTCGCTATAGTTCATCTCTGTGCCGCTGATGAATGTCTGCGGCGACCACAAGACGCCGTGCTTGCGGCTTATAGGCTGCAGCACCTTCAGCGATACCGAACCTGCGGTGTGAAGCACCAGTGCGTCGCGCAGGCGCAGGTCGAGTGCAAGGTCGAACAGAGCATCGTCGGTCACGGCCATAATATAGACGTCGGCGGTGGGGTAGAGGAGGCTGAGCTTGTTTATGGGCTCGGCAAAGACTTGGTTGGCAAGGGCCTCGGCGTGGTCGTACTCGCGCGACCATATCTGCATAATCTGGTAGCCTGCGTTGTGGAATGCCTTTGCCAGATGTGTGGCTACGTTGCCGGAACCTATAAGTGTTATGGTTTGCATTGCGTGTGGCTGTTCAAGGATTAGAAAAAAAGGACAGGACATCAATGTCCGGCCCTTTTTTATAATACAAATTGTTTAAGTTTGCGTTTTGATCAATACTCATCCTCTTGGAAGAAGAAGTCTTCTTTGGTGGGGTAGTCCGGCCAAATATCCTCTATGCTGTCGTAGGGCTCTCCTTCGTCCTCTATCTCCTGCAGGTTCTCAATTACTTCCATTGGAGCTCCCGTGCGCTGTGCATAGTCAATCAGCTCCTCTTTGTTTGCTGGCCAAGGGGCATCTTCAAGTTTTGATGCTAATTCAAGTGTCCAATACATAATTCCGCCTTATTTTGATATCAATTTACTGTTTCTCTGTTACTTATCTCTAAGTAACACGCTTTGTTTCAATTCACTTAACGCAGACTGTCTGTAAATATTATTCAGCACTCCAAAAAATTTCTCGTTTATTTTCCAGAAGCAGTGTGTAACGCGATATAACAAACAGGTAATCAGAGAGTCGGTTGATGAATTTCATTATCATTTCATCGTCGTCCAGCCGCACTATCTCCCTCTCTGCACGACGGCACACGGTACGGGCTATGTGAGCCTGGGCCGCGGCGATGCTGCCTCCAGCAATTACAAAGCTGTTGAGCTTGGGCAGTCGGGCGTCCATAGTGTCAATCCAATGCTCCAGTTCTCCAGTCGCGCTTTCGCTCAGTTGTGGCAGCTTCTTGCGGGTCTCTTCCTCTTCGGTAGCCAGCAGTGTCTGGATGACAAACAGCTGGTTCTGAATCCATTTAAGCTGCTTGCAACCGTCCTCGAACTGTTCGCGGACATCGAAGGCAATGTCGAGGTTCTGCGCCTGGCCTCTCATCATCTCGGCAAGCATACCGATATGCGAGTTGAGTTCGTCGACGGTGCCGTAGGCCTCAACGCGCTGGTCGCACTTCTTCACTCGCCGTCCGCCCACAAGCGAGGTGGTCCCTTTGTCTCCTGTCTTTGTGTATATCATACTCTTTCCACGCTTTTTACTTCGGGAATGACCTTCTTGATGGCGCTTTCGATGCCCTGCTTGAGGGTCTGCATAGCGTGCGGGCAGGTGCCGCAATGCCCTTGCAGGCGCACCATAACCACGCCTTCGTTGGTCATATCCACATATTCCACGTCGCCACCGTCCTGCTGCAGGTAGGGGCGTATCTGGCTGAGTGCGTTGAGCACTTTCTTCTCGATTGTTGCTTTCTGTTCGTCAGTCATATTGGGTAAAGGGGGTTTAAAGGGTTATAAGGGTTTAAAGGGTTTAAAAGGTTTAAAGGGATTTGAGGGTTGAAAAGGGTTAAAAGGTTTTAAAGGTTTAAAGGGGCTTGAGGGTTGAAGAGTTTTAAGGTTGGAAGGGGGTGCCTTTGGTTTCCGTTGGCTTCTCAAGCGCCCCTTGACTCCTTGATGATTACTTCGACAGTTTGCAGATTTCCTTTATGGTGTTCTCTGCCACGCGGTCGAAGGCGTCGCTCTCGGGCGTAGGCTTGTCGCTCCACAGCGCCACGGGCTTGCCCGAGTCGCCGCTCTCGGCGATGCTCTGCACCAGCGGTATCTCGCCCAGCAGGGGGATGCCCATCTCTTTGGACAGACGGCTGCAGCCTTCCTTGCCGAAGATGTAATACTTGTTGTTCGGCAGCTCGGCGGGCGTGAAGTAGGCCATATTCTCGACAAATCCCAGCACAGGGATGTTGATGTTGGGGTTCTGGAACATCTCTACGCCGCGCACCACGTCGGCCAGTGCCACCTGCTGCGGCGTGCTGACGATGATGGCACCGGTCACTGGCAGGGTCTGGGCAATGGTGAGCTGTATGTCGCCCGTTCCCGGAGGCATATCGACAACGAGGTAGTCTATCTCGTCCCACCAGGTCTCGGTGAGCAGTTGCTTCAGTGCACCGCTGGCCATAGGTCCGCGCCACACCATCGCCTTGTCGGGGTCGACGAGGAAGCCCACCGACATCAGCTTGACGTTGTATTTCAGTATCGGCGTCATATAGGTCTTGCCGTTGTGCTGCTCGCCGTAGATGTCGTGGTCGGTGATGTTGAACATAATCGGAATCGAGGGACCGTACACGTCAGCGTCAATCAAGCCCACCTTAGCACCGGTCTTGGCCAGCGCCACGGCCAGGTTGACGGCCACGGTCGACTTGCCCACGCCGCCCTTGCCGCTGGCCACAAGTATCGTGTTCTTGATGTTGGGGAACATCTCCTCGGGCTTCGGCTGCTCCACCTTGCGCGAGGTCAGGTTGACCTCCACCTCGGCGTTGCGGTCCACAAATTCGTGGATGGCGTTGATGCAGTCCTCTTTCATTTTCGACTTCATAGGGCAGGCCGGCGTGGTCAGCACCAGGTCGAAACTCACTTTCATTCCGTCGATGGCAATGTTCTCAATCATTCCCAGTTGGGTCAGGCTTTGGCCCAGATCGGGGTCGTCGACGTGCGACAACGCCATCTCTATCATTGTTTTAGTTATTGCGCTCATCTTTTTGTTCTCTATGTTTTCTACTTCTAAACGCCGCAGGCCTCTCTTTTATTGTTGCAGGGGTGAAAGTTTTTTTCGATTATTTCCGCCTCGTGCCCGACCCGAAAAATGGCCCCGAAAAACACGTCTCAAAATCAGACCATTAAGGTACCAACTCCGTCCGTTGTACAATATATGTACAATACTTGTACAATATTTGTACGTTTACCAATTGTACATATATTGTACAAGTATTGTACATATATTGTACAACGGACGGAGTTGGTATGGTCTTGAAACGGACAAAAAGCGGTGTGGAACCGTCCCCGGAATGTCGTTTTATTTTTTTGAGGACAGAATGCGGCCAAGCACCTCGCTGTGGTCGAACGCCAACGGCGGCAGGGCGTCGAGGGGCCACCAGCGGGCCTCGGCAGCGTCGTCGCCGCCACGGGGCGACACCGAGTTGGGGTCGACGCAGGCGGTGAATATCACGCTTACGGTGCGTCCGCGTGGGTCGCGTCCTTCGCGCGAGGCGACGCAGGCCATTGCAAGTGGTATGTCGGCAAGGCCGGTTTCTTCCTGCATCTCACGGGCTGCGGTGTGCTCTATGTCGCGGTCGGTCATATCGAAGAATCCGCCGGGGAATGCCCAGCAGTCTTTGTAGGGCTCGTTGCCGCGGCGTATGAGGAGCACTTGCGTGCGTTCAAGGTTGAACAGCACTATGTCGGCGGTCAGGGCCGGACGAGGGTATTCGTAGGTGAACACGGGGATGGTTTGAAGGGTTGGAAAGGTTATAAGGGTTTTAAGGGGTTCGGGGAATATTTATTCGCCGAAGATTTCGCGCAGTTTGTTCTCAAGTTCCTGTCCGCGCAGGTTGCGGGCTATGATGCGTCCTTGGCGGTCAACGAGCACGGTGCTTGGAACACTGGTGATGCCGTAGGCGGCGCCACCCGAGGAGGTCCAGCCGTTGAGGTCGCTTACGTGGTTGGGCCAGACGAGGTTGTCTTGGTCTATAGCCAGCAGCCATTGGTCGCGCTGTTTGTCGAGCGAGACGCTGTAGATTTCAAAGCCTTTGTCGTGGTAGCGATGGTAGAGGCGCACGACGTTAGGGTTCTCCATTCGGCAGGGGCGGCACCAGGATGCCCAGAAGTCAATCATCACTATCTTGCCGCGCAAATCGCTGAGCTTGCGTATTTTGCCATCGGGGTCCTTCATTGCAATCTCGGGGGCTTCGCGACCCGGGACGAGGCTGCTTTTGACCTTGGAACTGATATATTGCACAAACTGGTTGTCGGCGTATTGGGGCGTGAGTGCCTTCTCTACCGCCTCGAACAGGTCGATGTAGGTGGCCATATCGTTGTCGAAATAGGTGACGAGGAAGGCAGAGATGAGCACGTCGGGATTGTTCTCTATCAGCTTGCGCACGTCGATGTTCTGCGAGGTCTGTTTCTGCTGGTAGAGCAGGCTCAGTTCGCGTTTGCGGTTCTCGCTGGTCTTGGGGTTGGTGTATTCCTTGTTGATGGTGTGAAACTCTTTTTCGTGGCGGTGCAGTATGCTGTTGAACTGCTGGTAGACCTGTGCGTTGCGCGAGCCTTTGGCTGTCGTTATGTCCAAGGTGTTCAGACTGTCGGCGTATTGCAGTTCGAGGTTTATCTTGTCTCTGGGCTCGAGCATCAGATGGACGGCGCGCTTGTCGAGTTCGGGGAATGCGATGATGTAGAGCGTGGGTTTGGCCAGGTCGATGTCGATTCTGATGGAGCTGTTGGGCTCGAAGGTTACGGTGTCGGCCATAAGCATTTGGCTTCCGCTGATGTATCCGATGTGGGCTTGAGTGGCCTGCGTCGGGAAACCGGACATTTTGACTTGCACCCACGTGTTTTGGGCCGACAGGCCCGTGGTGGCTAACAGGAATAGAACTGCTGTTATTATACTATGTTTCATAATGTATATGTTTACTTCATAAGTGACAAGGCCTCCTTTAGCTCTGGATCGTAGGGCAGCAGGAGGTAGTAGAATGCGTTGTTTGAATAGAGCATATCGCCGATGCCGGCTTTGATGCGGGTGCGAATCTCTTCGCGATAGCGGGCTATGCCTTTGGCGTCGCGGGCAATGCCTTTTTTCTCGGCATTGGCGAACAGCTGTTCAAGCATAGCGTCGCTGACGGTGTAGTTCTTGAGGAACGACTCTTCGGTTGGGTGTTTCTGCTTGATTGTCGAGCCTTTGTAGGAGACATAGTCGAAGATGTAGTCGCTCAGCAACCCTTTGTTCAGCAGGCGGTTGTAGTAGACTACGTTTTCGTCGCTCTTGTAGTGTATGGTGTGGTCGGGGTAGATGCCTCCTCCGCCGTATACGGTGCGCCCTTTGGCGGTGTAGTAGGGCGTGGAGTCGTTGATTTTGTACAGAGCCGAGTCGCCGTCGTATTCGTCTATGATATTCTGGGCAAAGTCGGCGTAGTACTCGTCGGTGCCTTTGTTGTACGGCCTTTGTATGCATCGTCCCGATGGGGTGTAATATCTTGATGTGGTGAGCTGTATGGCTGACCTGTCGGGCAATGGGAAGCGCTGTTGGACAAGTCCTTTGCCGAACGAGCGGCGGCCCACGATGAGACCACGGTCGTTGTCTTGCACGGCACCGGCCACGATTTCGCTTGCCGAGGCCGAGTACTCGTCAATCATCACTATCAGTTCGCCTTTGCAGAAGAGTCCTCCGCGCGAGGAATGCTCTTCTTGGCGGCGTTGGTGCGCACCTTGGGTGTAGACTATCAGTTCGCGGTCCGGCAGCAGTTCGTCGCAGATGCCCAGCGCGGCGCTGAGCAGTCCGCCGCTGTTGTCTCGCAGGTCGAGCACGAGCCGCTCCATACCTTTGGCTTTCAAGTCTTTCACGGCTTCGCAGAATTCATCGTATGTGGTCTCGCCAAAGCGGTCAAGCCGTAAGTATCCGGTCTTTTTGTCGAGCATTCCGCTGTAGGTAAGGCTTGGCATAGATATTATGTTGCGCACCACTTTGAGGGTGGTTGTCTTGTGTTCACTAAGACGGTTTATCGTGATGTCGACCATACTTTTGCGCGGTCCCCGCAGGCGCGCCACCACGCTGTCGAGTGACATTTTCTTGCCTGCAATGTCGAGACCGTCGATTTTGATGATGCGGTCGCCGGCTTGCACTCCCGCACGCTCGGAGGGACCTCCGGGGATGACTTGCGTCACACATACGGTGTCGTTCTTCATCTGCAGCAGCAACCCTACGCCTTCGAAGTTGCCACGCAGCGCTTCGGTTTCGCGTGCCAGTTCTTTCTGTGTAAGGTAAATGCTGTGCGGGTCGAGCGTTGAGAGCATTGCGGCATAGACTTTGTCCATTACCGAATCGGCGTCGAGCCGGTCGACATAGTTGCGGTCGACAATGCTCCAGATGGCGTTGAGCTTGGCGTCGCTCGGACCGTTGCCGAGGTCGACCACTACCGACTGTTGTTTGTAGGCTAGCGTTGCGGCAAGGGTGCCGACTAACGCCCCGAGCACCATCGCTATAATTACATATATAAGTGTTCTGTTTTTAGTCTTGTTTTCCATTGCTGCTAAAACGACACAATGTTTTTTTTATTGTTGTATTGCGATTTTTTTGAAGGTTTTAGAAAAAAAAACAAAAATTTTTTTCATCAGTACACAATAATAAACTTAATGTCTCGTTTTGTAATTAGAAAAATAGTTACACGATAATATTTATAATTATGAATAAAGAACTGACAAAGGCAGAAGAACAGGTGATGCAAGCTATCTGGAAAGTGGGTGAAGGGTTTGCAAATGAAATAGTTGCCGCTGTTGAGAGCGATGTGGCTTACAATACGGTACTCACAGTGGTGAGGGTGTTGGAACAGAAGGGTTTCGTAGCGCACGAGACTTTCAATCGCTCAAACCGCTATTATCCGCTCGTCAGTCGCGAACAGTATATGCAGCAGCAACTGAGCAGTTTCACGCAGCGCTATTTCGGTTCATCGGCAAGGTCTCTGGTTTCATTCCTTGTCGACCGCAATGAAGTCACACTTGAAGATTTGGAATCCATAACAAAGGAGATTGAATAATGATACGTTGGGCATTCTATTCAACTTTGGCGATCGGGCTCTTTTGGCTCGTTTATCGCCTCACGCTGGGACGCGATCGATGGTTCCAGCTTTCGCGGGTGTATATTGTTTCCACCCTTGTCTTTGGGCTGGTGTTTCCGTTGGTGAGGATTCCGGTGGCCTCTTTGACGGGTGGAATGAGTCTGACAGTCTTGGATGAGGTCGTTGTTGGCTCGTCTATTGCGGCTACGTCGTCTGTCGTTTCGCAAGGAGATGGCTTTTCGTTGCTTTCGGTAGTGTATCTGCTTGGAGTCGTGGTGTCTATGGCACTGTTGCTGTTCTCTTTGGGGCGTGTGGTTTTGCACCTGCATAAAATGAGCTATGAGCAACGGGGCAATCTTAAGTTGACGCTGTTGGACGACGACACCTCGCCGTTCTCGTTCTTCAACCGCGTAATGATAGGCCGGAAGGCTATTAGCGAGGACGAGCTGCGGTCGGTGCTGGCTCACGAGAGCGAGCACGTGCGACTGCGGCATTCGTTGGACGTGCTTGCTGTGCGGCTTGTTTGCTGCTTTGCTTGGTTCAACCCTTTCGCTTGGCTGATGCTGCGCGAGCTGAAGGCTGTACACGAGTATCAGGCCGACGCTGCCACGGTGGAAGGCGTGGACCGCAAGAATTATTTCCGCCTGCTTTTCAGGCAGGCCACAGGTGTTGGATATGGCCATATCACAAATAAATTCAATAGTATTAACATTAAAAAGCGAATCATTATGATGAAAAAAGTAAAAACGCGCTACGGAGCCTGGAAGGTGCTGGCGGCCTTGCCGGTGGCGGCTCTGATGGTGGCGATGGGCTGCAAGCCCAACGAGGAGGCTGCAGCTACCGACAATCAAGAGGCCTCGGCTGTCGTCGCTGACGCGCAGCCTTCGATCGAGCCGGTTGTTTACGATTCAAAGCCCGACCCGTCGGTGCTCGACGAGGCCCCCGAGTTTCCGGGTGGCAGCGAGGGCTTGAAAGCTTATCTGATTGAAAACCTCCGATACCCCGAGCAGGCCAAAAAGGACGGCGTAGAGGGTAGGGTGGTAGTCCTCTTCACTGTAGCGGAAGACGGCAGTATTGTCAATATCGAAGTGTCGCGCGGCATTGGCAGCGGTTGCGACGAAGAGGCTGTCCGTGTCGTCAAGGCTATGCCCAAATGGAAGCCCGCCGTTAAGGACGGCAAGCCCGTCGCCGGTCAGTACGCCTTGCCTATCACCTTTAAGCTAAAATAAAGGAGCCTTGCCAGAATTCTAATGTTGCATCTTTTTATGGGCCGGCTGCCATTTGGCAGCCGGCCTTGTTTTGCTTTGTGGGTAGGATAAAGTTGCCTCTGCCTTTGAGGTGTTTTTAGGGGGATGAGGAAGAGTGATGAACGATGTGTTCAGAAAGAGTGGCAAAATTGTTTTCAACAGGTGTTGATAATTTTTCTCGAAAAGTGATATTTTGGCAAAAAAACGTGAGAAAAAAGTACTCCAAAACTGACAGAAAATGATGTTTGAAATGTAAAAATGTAAAGTTGTAATTTGTTTACAATCAATGCGGCTAAAAGATTTTAACTTTTTTTAAGAATGTTTGGCGTTCAAAGGTTTTGCCAGTATGAAAAATGGTTGTACTTTTGCACTCCATTTTGTGGGCAGACTATGCCTGTAAAATTGAACGGAAAACATTAATTTAGAAATAATAATATCAAAAAGAAACAATGCCAACAATTCAGCAATTAGTTCGCAAAGGACGTCAGAAAATGGAGTACAAAAGCAAGTCTCCCGCCCTGGACTCTTGTCCGCAACGTCGTGGTGTCTGCACGCGTGTTTACACCACCACCCCTAAAAAACCTAACTCGGCTATGCGTAAGGTGGCCCGTGTGCGTTTGACTAACCAGAAGGAAGTCAATGCCTACATTCCGGGCGAGGGTCACAACCTCCAGGAGCACTCCATCGTTATGATTCGTGGCGGTCGTGTAAAGGACCTGCCAGGCGTTCGTTATCACATCATTCGTGGTGCCCTTGATACCTCGGGAGTTGACGGTCGTCGCCAGCGTCGTTCGAAATACGGTGCAAAGCGTCCGAAACAAGCAGCAAAGTAAATAGTTAAGTAATCAATGATTTTAGCTTGATAAAGAAATGAGAAAAGCAAAACCGAAAAAGAGAATCATCCTTCCGGATCCTAAATACAATGACGTTCTGGTTACCAAGTTCGTCAACAATCTGATGATGGGCGGCAAGAAGACTATCGCCTATAAGATTTTCTACGAGGCAATCGATGTGGTTGCTGACCGTACCAAAGAGGACGGCCTCGAGGTGTGGAAGAAGGCTTTGGCCAACATCACTCCTTCGGTCGAGGTTAAGAGCCGCCGTATCGGTGGTGCCACTTTCCAGGTGCCTACCGAAATCCGTCCCGAGCGCAAGCAGTCGATCGGTATGAAGAACCTTATCAGCTTCTCGCGCAAGCGCAGTGAGAAGACGATGGCTCTGAAACTGGCCGCTGAAATCCAGGCTGCCTACAAGGAAGAAGGTGCCGCTTTCAAGCGCAAAGAGGATATCCACCGTATGGCCGAGGCCAACAAGGCTTTCTCGCACTTCAGATTCTAATATTGTATATACATTATTTATATAGCAGATTTTTCAACCAGTCAAACAACTTAAAGCGATGTCCGATTTACACTTGACAAGAAACATAGGAATTATGGCGCATATCGATGCCGGCAAAACGACAACGACTGAGCGTATCTTGTTCTATACGGGCAAGAACTACAAGTTGGGCGAGACCCACGAGGGTTCGGCCACAATGGACTGGATGGTCCAGGAGCAGGAGCGTGGTATCACTATCACTTCTGCCGCCACGACGGTTTATTGGGACTGGAAGAACAATCACTATAAATACAATATTATAGACACCCCAGGCCACGTGGACTTCACCGTTGAGGTAGAACGTTCGCTGCGTGTGCTTGATGGTGCCATTGCTATTTTCTGCGCCGTGGGTGGCGTTGAGCCGCAATCGGAGACGGTGTGGCGTCAGGCCGACAAGTACAAGGTGCCGCGTATCGCTTTTGTCAACAAGATGGACCGTGCCGGTGCTGACTTTTTCTCGGTGGTTAACCAGATAAAGGAACGCCTGGGTGCCAACCCTATCCCCATCGAAATCCCTATCGGCCAGGAAGACCTGTACAAAGGCGTGGTGAATCTTATCACCAACAAGGCTCTGATATGGGACGAAGAGTCGAATGGCTCGAAGTTCTACGAGGTGCCGATGCCTGAAGACTTGAAGGATGTCGTTGCCGACTATCGCCAGAAACTCATTGAAGGTGTTGCCGAGGAGAACGAGGAACTGATGATGAAGTTCTTCGATGACCCTGATTCAATAACCGAAGATGAGATTGTTGCCGAGATTCGCAAAGCAACACTGGCAATGAAGATTACGCCTGTGATGTGTGGCTCGGCTTTCAAGAACAAAGGTGTCCAGACTCTGCTCGATGCAGTGGCTGCTTTTCTGCCCTCGCCACTTGATATCAATGATGTCGAAGGTATCAACCCGAAGACCGAAAAAGAGGAGACGCGTAAGATTGACGTGAATGCTCCATTCTCGGCTTTGGCTTTCAAGATCGCCACGGATCCTTATGTGGGTCGTCTGTGTTTCTTCCGCGTTTACTCGGGTTCGCTCGATTCCGGTTCGTATGTCTACAATGCCAACACGGGTAAAAAAGAACGTATCTCGCGTATTATGCAGATGCACTCGAACAAGCAGAATCCTTTGGACCGCATAGAAGCCGGCGATATTGGAGCCGCTGTGGGATTCAAGGATATCAAGACGGGGCATACTCTTTGTGATGAGCATCACCCCATCATACTTGAGTCGATGAAGTTTCCTGAGCCTGTTATCAGTATCGCTGTCGAGCCTCTCACTCAGGGCGATATGGACAAGCTGACCAATGCATTGATGAAACTGGCAGAGGAAGACCCCACATTCCGTGTCAAGACGGACGAGGTGTCGGGCCAGACTATCATCAGCGGTATGGGTGAGTTGCACCTGGATATCATTATGGACCGACTTCGTCGTGAGTTTGGCGTAGAGGTGAACCAAGGTCGTCCCGAGGTCGCCTACAAGGAGGCTATCACTCAGACCGTCCAGCATCACGAGATATACAAGAAGCAGACTGGCGGCAAGGGTAAGTTTGCCGACATCCTGTTTGAACTTGGACCTGCCGATGACGGTGTCAAAGGATTGCAGTTTGTCAACGAAGTCAAGGGCGGCAATATTCCGAAGGAGTACATACCTGCCATTGAGAAAGGCTTTAAAGAGGCAATGATGAACGGTGTGCTTGCCGGATACCCCCTTGACAGCTTAAAGGTCCGTGTTATTGATGGCTCTTTCCACCCTGTCGATTCGGACCAGCTCTCATTCGAAGTATGTGCCAAGATCGGTTTCAAGAACGCCTGCCGCAAGGCTGGTGCCGTGCTGCTTGAGCCGATAATGAAACTTGAGGTGTTGACACCAGATGCCTATGTGGGTGATGTGACTGGCGACTTGAACCGCAGAAGGGGTATGCTGGAGAACATCAGTGCCAAAGTCGGTGTTCAGGCAATACACGCTAAAGTTCCTCTGGAGCAGATGTTCGGTTATGTTACCTCACTGCGTACCATAACTTCGGGACGTGCAAACTCGACTATGGAGTTCTCGCATTATGCTGAGGTGAGCAGAGAACAGCAAGAAGCAATATTGAAAAGCAAATATATTTATTCATAAAGATCTCTAAACTAAAAAACCGTGAGTCAAAGAATTAGAATCAAACTCAAATCTTACGATCACAACCTCGTCGACAAGTCGGCTGAGAAGATCGTTAAGACCGTCAAGATGACGGGGGCGGTGGTCAATGGTCCCATACCGCTGCCGACCAACAAAAAGATTTTTACTGTGAACCGTTCGACTTTTGTTAACAAGAAGTCACGTGAGCAGTTTGAACTCAGCTCGTACAAGCGTCTGATGGACATTGAAATCAATGACCGTACGAAGACCATCGATGCTCTGATGAAGCTGGAATTGCCCAGTGGTGTCGAAGTAGAAATCAAAGTGTGAATTAACTCAGCCAATGCCAATGCAGCATAATGCTGTACGTAAGCTGAAAACTAAAAACAACTAATCCATCAAAAAAAAGAAATGTCAGGATTAATAGGAAAGAAAATTGGAATGACCAGTCTTTTTGATGCCGACGGTAAGCAGATACCGTGCACAGTTATTGAAGCTGGTCCTTGTGTTGTAACACAAGTTAAGTCTGTCGAAAAAGACGGCTATGATGCCATTCAGTTGGCTTTTGGTGAGAAGAAGGAATCTCATACCACCAAGCCTATGAAAGGCCATTTTGCAAAGGCCGGTACTACTCCGAAGCGCTATCTCGCTGAGTTTTCGCGTTTCGAGGAAGGCCACAAAAAGAAATATGGTGAAGTGTTGACAGTCGAAGTCTTCCAGGAAGGCGAATATGTCGACGTTGTCGGAACTTCTAAAGGTAAAGGTTTCCAGGGCGTTGTCAAGAGACACGGTTTCGGCGGTGTTGGAGATCTCACTCACGGTCAGCACGACCGTCTCCGCGCTCCTGGTTCAATCGGTGCATCGTCCTATCCTTCGCGTATTTTCAAGGGTATGCGTATGGCTGGCCAGACTGGTAACCACCGCGTTAAGATTCAGAACTTGCAGGTTGTGAAGATTATCGCTGAGAAGAATTTAATGATTGTTAAAGGTTCTGTACCGGGACCCAAAGGTTCAATTTTAAAACTTGAAAGATGGAGTTAAAAGTTTATAACATCAACGGAAGCGAAACCGGTAGAACCATCACATTGGACGATTCTATCTTCGCAATCGAGCCCAACGACCACGCTATCTATTTGGATTGCAAGCAATACCTTGCTGACCAGCGTCAGGGCACACATAAGAGCAAAGAGCGTTCGGAAATTGCACACAGCACTCGTAAACTAAAACGTCAGAAAGGTACCGGCGGTGCACGTTCTGGCGATATCAAGAGCCCCGTATTTGTCGGTGGTGGCCGTATATTCGGACCCAAACCTCGCGATTATCGTTTTAAATTGAATGTCAAGGTAAAACGTTTGGCTCGTCGTTCGGCTCTCAGCTACAAGGCTGCTGACAGTGCTCTCACTGTTGTTGAGAATTTCAGCTTCGAAGCCCCGAAGACAAAATCGATGATCGAGGTTCTGAAGAAACTCAATGTAAATGACAAAAAATCACTTTTTGTTATTGAGAATCAAAATAATTTCGTATCTTTGTCTGCTCGTAACCTGAAGAACGTAAAAGTGGTAAACGTGTCGCAATTAAATACTTACGACATTGTTAATGCTGCAAATGTTGTTGTTTCGGAAGGCTCAATTTCTGAAATTGTGCGTGTCTTGGCTACGAAATAAAGAGTGTTTTAAAAACGTTTAAGATTTTTTAACAAATGAATGTAATAGTAAAACCGCTTATCAGCGAAAAGATGACCCGCCTTACCGAGGCTGCTGCTGAACCGAAACTCAACCGCATCCAACGTAACAAGGGTATTCAGCTTAAACCGGCTAACAACCGTTACGGTTTTGTCGTTGACAAGCGCGCCAACAAGATTGAGATAAAAAAGGCTGTCGAGCAATTCTATAATGTCAAGGTCATCGATGTTAATACGATGAACTATTCTGGTAAATCGAAGAGCCGCTATACCAAGGCCGGTTTTCTTCAGGGTCGCACCAACGCTTTCAAGAAAGCTATCGTGACACTTGCTCCAGACAATGTAATAGATTTCTATAGCAGTATTTAAATAAATAATAGTAAGTTCCACTGATAAGAGAACGTTAAAAGAAAAGAAATGGCTTTAAAGAAAATTAAACCGACTACACCGGGTCAGCGTCATAAAATTGTCGTCACAAATGACGACATTACTGCTGTAAAGCCCGAGAAGAGCCTTGTGTTTGGTCTCCGCAAATCAGGCGGCCGTAACAACCAGGGTAAGATGACTATGCGCTATATTGGCGGTGGTCACAAGCAATTATACCGTTTTGTCGACTTCAAGCGCGAGAAAGATGGTATTCCTGCAACTGTTAAGACAATAGAGTATGACCCCAATCGCAGTTCGCGTATCGCACTCGTGTGTTACACTGATGGCGAAAAACGTTATATCCTTGCACCCCAAGGCTTGAAGGTCGGTCAGACTATTATGTCGGGAACCGGTGCTGCCCCGGAAATTGGCAATACACTCACTTTGGCTGAAATACCTTTTGGTACTTTGATCCACAACATCGAACTTCGTCCTGGCCAGGGTGCCAAGATGGTTCGTTCGGCTGGAGCTTATGCTCAGTTAATGTCGCGTGACGGCAAGTACGCTATCATTAAAATGCCTTCGGGTGAGATGCGTATGATCCTTCAGGCTTGCCGTGCAACTGTAGGTGTTGTTTCGAATCCTGAGCACAACCTTGAGGTTGGTGGTAAGGCTGGTCGCAACCGTCACCTTGGTCGTCGCCCGCGCAACCGTGGTGTTGTTATGAACCCTGTTGATCACCCGATGGGTGGTGGTGAAGGCCGTCAGAGCGGTGGACATCCTCGTTCGCGTAAGGGTATCCCGGCTAAGGGTTACAAGACTCGCGCTCCGAAGAAACAGTCAAGCAAGTTTATTGTTGAAAGAAGAAAGAAGTAATAACGATTAAAGTTACGTAAAAAGATGAGTCGTTCATTAAAAAAAGGTCCGTACATCTTCCACAAATTGGAAAAGAGGGTAATCGAGGCACAGGAGTCTAACAAGAAGGTTACTATCAAGACTTGGTCGAGAGCATCAATGATTTCTCCTGATTTTGTAGGACAAACCATAGCAGTTCATAACGGCAACAAGTTTATCCCCGTTTATGTCACTGAAAATATGGTTGGACACAAACTTGGCGAATTCGCTCCTACGCGTATCTTCCGCGGCCACGCCGGATCTAAAGACAAAGGAAAAAAATAAATAGAGGTATCGTGTGATATCGTAAAATGTAAAAAGAATAATGGGACGTAGAAAACATAATAGTGCAGAAGCACGCAAAGAAGCCAACAAGACCTATTATGTGGCAAAGTTGATGAATAATCCGACTTCTCCGCGTAAGACTCGCCTTGTAGCCGACCTCATCCGTGGTGTCGATGTGGACAAGGCACTTGCTATCCTTCAGTTCAACCCGAGAGAGTCGGCTCCCAAAATGCGTAAACTTCTTCTTTCGGCCATTGCCAACTGGCAAGCCAAGAATGAAGGCAAACGAATTGAGGACAGCCAGCTCTATGTGAAGACTGTAATGGTTGACGAAGGCCGTACGATGAAACGTATGCGTACAGCTCCGCAGGGACGCGGTTACAGGATCCGTAAACGCAGCAATCATATAACGATGGTTGTTGGCAGCCGTGTAGACGAGGCTCCCGTGGCTACTAATGCACAGACAGAAGAATAAAAAATAGTAATCAAAAAGAAGAAATTTCAAGAATGGGACAAAAAACTAACCCAATTGGAAACAGATTAGGTATCATCCGCGGATGGGACTCTAATTGGTATGGCGGAAGAAAATTCGAGCAGAAGTTAGTTGAGGATGATAAGATAAGAAAGTACCTCAATGCTCGTCTCGCCAAAGCGAGTATTTCGAAAATATATATCGAAAGAACTCTGAAGCTCCTCACTGTCACCATCAACACAGCCCGTCCGGGTCTGATTATTGGAAAGGCTGGTTCTGAGGTTGATAAACTTAAAGAGGAATTAAAAAAACTCACTGGCAAGGATGTTCAGATTAATATCACTGAGGTTAAACGTCCTGAAATGGATGCAGTCCTTGTTGCTCAGAACATTGCCAAACAGATTGAAGGTCGTATTCAGTACCGTCGTGCTATCAAGACTGCTATCGCCTCAACGATGAGAATTGGTGCAGAAGGTATTAAGGTTTCAATCTCTGGCCGTATCGGTGGTGCAGAAATGTCACGTACTGAACATTATAAAGAAGGTCGTACACCTCTTCACACTCTCCGTGCAGACATTGATTATGCTTTGGCTGAGGCTCATACTGCTTATGGCCGTATGGGAGTAAAGGTATGGATATGCCGCGGTGTGGTATATGGCAAGCGTGAACTGGTTCCGTCAACCGTCGGTGGCCAGGCTGCCAGAGAAAACAAGCGCCCTATAGGTATGGGTCGCCCCGCAGCAGGTCCTCGCAGAAGAAATAACAATAGAAATAATAACACAAAGTAAGATAGTCGCAAACCGGAAACCCCTTTACCAAGGGTTCACCCCTCCGGAATGTAGAGTCGTTTAAAAAAGAAGTAACAATGTTACAACCGAAAAAAACAAGATACAGAAAGCAGCAGAAAGGTAAAATAAAGGGTAATGCTTTCCGCGGCCACGAACTGGCTTTCGGTACATTCGGCATCAAGTCCCTTGAAACCTGTTTTATTACAGGCCGTCAAATAGAGGCTGCACGTCAAGCGGTAACACGTCATATGAAACGTGAGGGTCAGATTTGGATTCGCATTTTCCCCGACAAACCAATTACAAAGAAACCTAATGAGGTACGTATGGGTAAGGGTAAAGGTGCTCCTGAATATTTTGTTGCACGCGTTATGCCAGGCACTATGCTTTTTGAGTGTGAAGGTGTGCCGATGGACGTGGCAAAGGAAGCTCTGCGTCTCGCCGCTCAGAAACTCCCTATCACGACAAAGTTTGTAGTGAAAAGAGATTATATCGAAGAAGCTTAACACAAATAAGAAGAAATGAAAAACCAGTTAGTATTAAAAGAGCTTTCAACTGCTGAAATTAAGGAGCGTTTGGACAACGAAAGAGCTATGTATCAGAAGATGCTGCTGAGTCACGCTGTTTCACCCATCGAGAATCCTAATAAAATTAAAGAAAGTAGAAAAAACATTGCCCGTTGCCTGACTGAGCTGCGCAAACGTGAACTTGAAGGTCAAAATTAACAGGCAATTAATCCAAATCTGAAGATGGAAAGAAATTTAAGAAAAGAAAGAATTGGCGTCGTCGTTAGCAACAAGATGGAAAAATCCATTGTTGTCCTCGTTGAACGCAAGGTGAAGCATCCTAAATATGGTAAATTCGTTAAAAAGTCTACCAAATTTATGGCTCACGACAAGGATAATGAATGCAACATCGGTGATACTGTTAGGATAATGGAGACCCGTCCTTTGAGTAAAAACAAATGTTGGAGATTAGTTGAAATAATTGAAAGGGCTAAGTAACAATGATACAGCAAGAAACAAGAATGACCGTTGCCGATAACAGTGGCGCTAAAAGTGCACTGTGTATCCGTGTTCTTGGTGGCACAAAGAAACGTTATGCCTCGATCGGCGATACTATCGTCGTTGCAATCAAGGATGCGCTTCCTTCCGGCAATATTAAGAAAGGAGCTGTCTCAAAGGCAGTTGTGGTACGTACCAAAAAGGAAATCCGCCGTCAGGATGGTTCATACATTCGTTTTGATGACAATGCCTGTGTGCTTCTCACCGCTTCGGACGAGTTGCGTGGAACCCGTATTTTTGGCCCTGTTGCCCGTGAGTTGCGTGAAAAACAATTTATGAAGATTGTTTCATTAGCTCCTGAAGTTTTGTAAAACATTTTGTGTATTACACAAAAATAAAAAGAAAAGAAAATAATGAAATTGCACGTAAAAAAAGGGGATATGGTTCAGGTTATCGCTGGCGACGACAAAGGTAAGATCGCCAAGGTGCTGAAAGTGTATCCTGAAAAGAATCGCGCCATCGTCGAAGGTGTCAACGTGAATAAAAAGCATACCAAGCCCAACGCAAAGAACACTCAGGGCGGTATCGTTGACGTTGAAGCTCCTATTCACATCTCCAATTTAATGGTGGTAGAGGGTAAGACTCCCACAAGAGTTGGACGTAGAATTGACGAAAAGACAGGTAAATTAGTTCGTTATTCTAAAAAATCAGGGGAGGAAATCAAGTAATGACATACATTCCGACTTTAAAGACCAAATACAATGAGGAAATCAAGCCTGCATTGATGAGTGAGTATAACTATAAGACGGTTATGCAGTGCCCTCGTTTGTTGAAGATAACTCTTAATCAAGGTTTAGGCAAAGCCGCTATCGCTGATAAGAAAGTTATTGACAAAGGTATTGAAGAAATGACTTTGATTGCCGGTCAAAAGGCAGTTCCTACAAAATCGAAGAAGGATATATCAAACTTTAAGTTACGTCGTGGTATGCCTATTGGCGTACGCGTTACGTTGCGTGGCGAGCGTATGTATGAGTTCCTTGAGCGTCTTGTGACTGCTTCAATTCCTCGTATACGTGATTTCCGTGGAATCAACGATAAGGGTTTTGACGGAAAAGGCAATTATACCTTTGGTATAGCTGAGCAGATTATTTTCCCTGAAATTGATATTGATAAAATCGATCGTATCCAGGGTATGGACATTACTTTTGTTACCTCTGCAAAGACTGACAAAGAGGCAATGTCGCTGCTCAAACAGTTTGGTTTACCATTTAAGAATCAACAAAAATAAGAGATAAATGGCTAAAGAATCAATCAAAGCAAGAGAACGCAAAAGAGAAAAAATGGTGGCCAAGTATGCTGCCAAACGTGCTGCCTTGAAGGAAATTGTACGCAAAGGTGAGCCTGAAGATGTAGAGAAAGCAGTTATTGCTCTCCAGAAGCTCCCCAAAAACGCTTGTCCTGTTCGTTTGCACAACCGCTGCAAACTTACTGGCCGTCCTAAAGGTTATATGCGTCAGTTTGGTATTTCGCGTATTAATTTCCGCGAGATGGCTGTCAATGGTTTGATACCAGGCGTTAAAAAAGCAAGTTGGTAAAATAATTAATAACGACAGTTTTGCAAGTTGGATTAAACCAAAACTACAAGGCTGAAAAACAAAAAAGAAATGGTAACAGATCCTATTGCAGATTATTTGACTCGAATGAGAAATGCCATTATGGCAAAACACAGAGTTGTTGAAATCCCTGCATCGAATTTGAAAAAAGAAATCACTAAGATATTGTTCGAAAAAGGATACATCTTGAACTATAAGTTTGAGAATGAAGGCAAACCCAATCAGAGTATAAAGGTGGCCTTGAAATATCATCCTGTAACGAAAATGTCGGCTATATCTGAATTGAAACGCGTTTCAAGCCCTGGCTTAAGAAAATATGTTTCTGTAGAGGATATGCCTCGCGTTCTTAACGGTCTCGGTATCGCTATTGTTTCCACCTCAAAGGGACTTATGACGGATAAAGAGGCACGTAACCTTAATGTGGGTGGCGAAGTTTTGTGTTATATTAGCTAATTAAAGAGAGGAGTAATAAGAAATGTCAAGAATTGGTAAATTACCTATTAAATTGCCTAAAGGTGTTGAAATCTCGATATCGGATGACAATGTGCTGACTGTAAAAGGTCCTCTCGGACAGCTTACTCAGCAGGTTAACCCTATTATTACTATGAATGTAGAAGATGGTGAACTTCATTTTTCACGTCCTTCGGATTCAAAAGAACACAAGGCAATGCACGGCCTCTATCGCGCTTTGGCTGCCAATATGGTAAAAGGCGTTTCGGAAGGCTTTAAAGTCGTTCAGGAAGTTATTGGCGTCGGCTATAAAGTCCAGGCTAACGGTCAGGTTATGGAAATGGATCTTGGCTATTCGCACAAGATTTTCTTCGAACTGGCTCCTGAAATTAAAGTTGAGACTGTTACTGAGAAGGGTAAAAATCCCATTATCACAATGACGTCAATTGATAAGCAAATATTAGGCCAGGCAGCAGCAAAGATTCGCTCTCTCCGTAAACCTGAACCCTACAAGGGCAAGGGTATCCGTTTCCAGGGCGAAGTTGTTCGAAAGAAAGCCGGTAAAGCTGCAGCCAAGTAAAAGTTGAAAAGTTGAGAGTTAAAAGTGTTAAAAAGTTATATTAACATAATACGACGTATCAACCGTAAAACAAGCAAGAATTATGGCAACAAAAAAAGATATAAGAAGAACTAAAATCAAATACAGAATTCGTCACAAAGTGTCTGGTACAGCCACGATGCCTCGCCTGTCAGTTTTTAGAAGCAATAAGGAAATTTATGCACAGGTGATTGACGACGAAAAAGGCGTAACACTGACCGCAGCTTCCACCTTGGAAAAGTCTGTCGAAAAGAGTGGTACGAAGAGTGAAATGGCTGCAAAAGTGGGTAAGCTCATCGCAGAGCGTACTATTGCTGCTGGTATTAATTCCGTGGTTTTCGACCGTAATGGTTATTTGTACCACGGCCGTGTTAAATCGTTAGCTGACGCAGCCCGTGAAGGCGGCTTAAAATTCTAATAAGTTATGGCAGAAGTAAACGTAAAAAGAGTTAAATCAAGCGAGATCGAATTCAAAGATCGTCTTGTTGCAATCAATCGTGTAACCAAGGTTACCAAGGGCGGTAGAACGTTCAGTTTCTCTGCTATAGTTGTTATTGGAAATGAGAATGGTGTCGTCGGATATGGCCTTGGTAAAGCTAAGGAAGTTCAGGCTGCCATCCAGAAGGGTGTTGATGATGCCAAGAAAAACCTTATAAAGGTTCCGGTGCTTAAAGGTACTATTCCTCACGAACAGACTGGAAAATATAGTGGCGCTCGAGTATTCCTTAAACCTGCTGCTCCGGGTACCGGTGTAATCGCCGGTGGTGCTATGCGTGCAGTTCTCGAGAGTGTCGGAGTAAAAGACGTGCTTGCTAAGTGTAAAGGCTCTTCAAATCCGCACAGTGTTGTAAAGGCAACTATCAATGCGCTTCTCCAAATGAAGGATCCTTATATGGTTGCTCAACTCAGAGGTGTTTCACTGGACAAAGTGTTTAACGGATAATTATGGAGGACTTAAAAATGGCAGAAAAGAAACTGAGAATCAAACAAGTTAGAAGTAAAATAGGTCATCCTGCTGATCAGAAAAGAACTCTTGAGGCCCTTGGCTTGAGAAAAATTAATCACACCCGCGAAGTTGTCGCTACTCCTCAAATTTTGGGTATGATTGACAAAGTGAAGCATTTAATAACCGTTGAAGAAATTTAATCTGTAACTAAGAAAGGATAAATATAATGAACTTAAGCAATCTTAAACCAGCAGAAGGTGCCGTCAAGCACTCAAAACGTATTGGACGTGGAGCAGGTTCTGGCAAAGGCGGTACATCTACACGTGGTAATAAAGGTGCAAAGGCTCGCTCGGGCTATCACGCCAAGATAGGTTACGAAGGTGGTCAGATGCCTCTTTATCGTCGTGTTCCGAAGTTTGGCTTCAAGAACATCAACCGTGTTGAATATGTAGGTATTAATATTGACACACTTAACAATCTCGCCGAGAGCAAAAATATTAATGATTTCAATGTTGAGGTTTTCAAACAGAATGGATTGATTTCAGGCAATGACAGAATCAAAATATTAGGCCGCGGCGAATTGTCAAAGACTGTCAATGTGACTGCTCACGCTTTTTCAGCTACCGCCAAGAAAGCTATTGAAGACAAGGGCGGTGTCGCTACCGTTATCGAATAATAAATAAATTGATACACAATGAAGAGATTTATCCAGACACTCAAAAATATTTGGTCGATTGAGGACCTGCGTAAGAGAATCCTTTATACATTGGGTTTGGTACTTGTTTATCGCATTGGTTCTTATGTCGTCCTGCCGGGTGTCGACCCCTCACAACTTGGAGCTCTTCAAAAACAAGGTTCCGAGGGCCTGTTGGGATTGTTAAATATGTTCTCGGGTGGAGCTTTCTCCAACGCTTCCATTTTCGCTTTAGGTATTATGCCTTACATTACGGCTTCTATCGTTATCCAGCTGTTTGTAATGGTGATCCCTGCCTTTCAGAAAATGCAGCGTGATGGTGAGAGTGGCCGTAGAAAGATGAATCAGATTACCCGTATCCTTACTGTGGCAATTACTGGTTTCCAGGCTCCTGCTTACATCACTAATATGATGTATCAGCTGCAGGGCTCTGCAACGGCGCTTCATCCTTTTGACGGTACTGGTCCTTCGACATTCTTCTGGATTTCAAGTATCGTCATCCTCATCTGCGGTACTCTGTTTGTGATGTGGATGGGTGAACGTATTACTGACAAGGGTGTTGGCAACGGTATTTCTCTCCTTATTATGGTTGGTATCATTGCTCGTCTTCCGTTCGCTTTGGCAGCCGAATTTATGGCTCGTCTGACCGAAAGCGGAGGTCTGGTTATGTTCCTGTTCGAGATTGTAGTACTGCTCGCTGTAATCTTGTTGGTTATTCTGTTAGTACAGGGTACTCGCCGTATTCCTGTCCAATATGCAAAGCGTATTGTCGGCAACAAACAATATGGCGGAGTGCGTCAGTATATACCAATTAAGGTTAACGCTGCAGGTGTTATGCCAATCATCTTTGCACAGGCTATTATGTTCATTCCCATAACTTTTATGGGTTTCAACAATGATACTCCGTCAAAGTTTGCTTTGGCTTTTGCAGACTACAATGGTTTCTGGTATAATTTGGTGTTTGCAATCCTTGTGATTCTTTTCACTTATTTCTATACCGCTATCGCTATCAACCCCAACCAGATGGCAGACGATATGAAGAAGAACGGGGGTTTTATCCCTGGTGTCAAACCTGGTAAAAAAACAGCTGAGTATTTGGAAGATATTCTTTCCAAAGTAACTCTTCCCGGTTCGTTTTTCCTTGCCATCGTTGCTATTCTACCCGCCATTATTCGTCTGTTTGGTGTCAATACCCAGTTCGCACAGTTCTATGGTGGTACTTCGCTTTTGATTATGGTTGGTGTCATTCTTGATACCCTCCAACAGATTGAGAGCCACCTCCTGATGCGCCATTACGATGGCTTGACCAAAACCGGACGCATAAAAGGACGTACATCAATGGCTATTCAAGCATAAGATTTCAAAAAGCAAGAATGATTGTACTCAAGACTATAGAAGAAATAGAACTGATTCGTAAGGCAGCCCTCCTCGTCGGCAAAACGCTGGCTGAGGTGGGCCGCCATATTAGAGCTGGTGTTACAACCCAGTTCTTGGATCAGATTGGAGAACAATTCATTCGCGACAATGGTGGTATTCCGTTGTGTAAAGGTTATGAAGGATTTCCTTCTGCCCTATGCATCTCTGTTAACGATGTTGTGGTTCACGGCATTCCGGGAAATGTTTTTCTGAAAGATGGAGACAATGTTTCACTTGATTGCGTTATAGAACTTGACGGATATGTTGGAGACTCGGCTTATACATTTGCAGTAGGTGAGATTTCACTTGAAATGCAACGGCTTTTAAAGGTGACTAAAGAATGCTTATATCTTGGCATTGAAAAAGCAAAGCCCGGTAATCGCATAGGCGACATTGGACACGCTGTTCAATGCCACGCAGAGAAAAACGGATATGGTGTTGTCCGTGAACTGTGTGGTCACGGCGTCGGATTCAAAATGCACGAGTCGCCCAACGTTCCTAATTATGGCGTCAAGGGCACGGGTACTCTTATAAAGGAGGGAATGGTTATCGCCATTGAACCTATGATAACAATGGGATCGAAAAATGTAAAGTTCTCCCAGACTGATGGGTGGACTTGCCGTACTAAAGACGGTAAACCAGCAGCTCATTTTGAACACACCATTGCTGTCGGTGCTAATGGACCAGAGATTCTTTCATCTTTTGAATTTATTGAAAAATAAAAACACAGTATTTTGATATATGGCAAAACAAGCATCAATACAATTGGATGGAACCGTGGTTGAGTCACTCGGCAATGCAATGTTCCGCGTCGAACTGGAAAATGGTCACGTAATCATTGCACATATTTCTGGCAAGATGCGTATGCATTACATTAAAATCCTTCCAGGAGATAAGGTGCAGATTGAAATGTCGCCATACGATCTCACAAAGGGAAGAATAACCTATCGTCACAAATAAGCACCAGTTGCTCAAAAAAGAAGAAAACAGATAAATTATCAATACAATGAAAGTAAGAGTTTCTGTAAAGAAAAGATCTCCCGAATGCAAGGTCGTTCGTCGAAAAGGGATCGTTTATGTAATTAACAAGAAAAACCCAAAATTTAAACAAAGACAGGGCTAATTAACAAAAAAGTATTATCAATTTATGGCAAGAATTGCAGGTATTGACTTACCCAAAAACAAGAGAGGTGTTATAGGTCTGACCTATATCTATGGCATCGGAAGAAGCCTTGCCTCTGAGATCCTGGCCAAGGCTGGTATCGATGAGAACAAGAAAGTTCAGGATTGGACTGACGATGAGCAGAATGCACTGCGTACCATCATCAATGATGAGTATAAAGTAGAAGGTGCACTCCGTTCTGAAGTCCAGATGAACATCAAGCGCCTTATGGACATTGGTTGCTATCGTGGCATCCGTCACCGCTTGGGTCTTCCTCTGCGTGGTCAGAGCACCAAAAACAACGCCCGTACTCGTAAGGGTAAGAAGAAAACAATCGCTAACAAGAAGAAAGCTACCAAGTAAGAGTAGCATCCGGCTGATAAAATAGCCGTGTAAAATGTAAAATCAAGCAAGTAAGTAAAAATTATGGCAAAAACTTCTAAACCGACTAAAAAAAGAGTCGTAAAAGTTGAACCTCAAGGAAGAGCGTGCATCTTTGCATCCTTCAACAACGTTATTATTTCGTTGACCAATAATGCCGGACAAGTGATTTCTTGGTCGTCAGCAGGAAAAATGGGCTTCCGCGGATCGAAGAAAAACACTCCGTACGCCGCTCAGATGGCTGCGGAAGATTGCGGTAAAGTTGCTTATGATTTGGGCCTAAGAAAAGTAAAGGTCTTCGTCAAAGGACCTGGTTCAGGACGTGAATCTGCAATCCGTGCAATCAATGGCTGTGGTATCGAGGTTACAGAAATCGTTGACATTACACCGCTGCCTCACAATGGTTGCCGTCCCCCCAAGCGCCGTCGCGTGTAATTATTAATTTTAACGTTACGTTAACTTTAACATTAAAAAGTAGAATAAAATGGCAAGATATACAGGTCCTAAAACCAAAATTGCAAGAAAGTTCCACGAACCGATTTACGGTCCTGACAAGAACTACGAGAGAAAACCTTATGCACCTGGAATGCACGGCCAGAACAAGCGTCGTGGCAAAACCTCTGAATATGGTATCCAGTTGCAGGAAAAACAGAAAGCGAAATATACATACGGCATTCTTGAACGCCAGTTTGTGAAAATATACGATGAGGCTTCACGTCGTGGAGGCATCACTGGTGAGGTGCTTCTGCAACTCATTGAGGCCCGTCTCGACAACGTGGTCTACCGTTTGGGTATCGCCCGTACGCGTGCCCAGGCTCGCCAGCTTGTCTCTCATCGTCATATTGCCGTCAACGGCAATGTGGTCAGCATTCCTTCCTATTCTTTGAAAGAGGGTGACATCGTTTCGGTTCGCGAGCGTTCTAAATCACTCGAAATTATCACCGACTCGCTGGCATCACGCGCCAACAACTATTCTTGGTTGGAGTGGGACGGCGCAGCAATGACTGGTAAGTTCCTCAACTACCCCCAGCGTGCTGACATCCCCGAAAACATCAACGAGCAGTTGATCGTCGAACTCTACTCTAAGTAATAGTCTGTAAGGAGTAACTCAATTTTAATTTCATAGCAAATAAGAAAGGAAACAGTAAATGTCAATATTAGCTTTTCAGCAACCAGACAAGGTCGTTATGCTTGAGTCTGACGACTTCAGAGGGTCATTTGAATTTCGCCCTCTCGAGCCTGGCTACGGTATCACTATCGGTAACGCACTGCGTCGTGTACTGCTCTCATCTCTCGAGGGCTTTGCAATAACGTCTGTGCGTATTGACGGTGTAGACCACGAGTTCTCCTCTTTGCCCGGCGTGGTTGAGGATATGACCGACATAATCCTCAACCTTAAACAAGTACGCTTCCGCCGTCAGGTGGAAGATACTGATGCAGAAAAAATCAGTTTCGAGGTAAAAGAACAGAACGTTTTCAAAGCAGGCGACCTCAACGAGTACCTGCAGGGTTTCCAAGTTCTCAATCCGGATGTGGAAATATGCCATATGGAACCCACCACAAGCCTCAAGATAGAGCTTACTATCGAAAAAGGCCGTGGTTATGTCCCGTCTGAAGAGAACAAAAAGTCTGGCGACCCCATCGGAGTCATTGCTATCGACTCAATTCACACTCCTATCAAGAATGTGAAGTATGAAGTCAGCGACTACCGTGTGGAGCAGAAAACGGACTATGAGAAGCTCACCTTCGATATCGAGACTGACGGCTCCATCCACCCCAAAGAGGCTCTTAAAGAGGCCGCTACCATCTTGATCCAGCACTTTATGCTCTTCAGCGATGAGCGCATCTCTATCGAACTCGAACCCAAGCAGGTTGTCGAGGAATTCGATGAGAATACACTCCACATCCGCCAGTTGCTCAAAACCAAGCTGATTGACCTCGACCTCTCGGTTCGTGCCCTCAACTGCCTCAAAGCTGCTGAAGTCGAAACGCTCGGCGATCTGGTTTCTTACAATAAAGCTGATTTGCTAAAATTCAGAAACTTCGGCAAGAAGTCGCTCATTGAGCTCGAAAACCTTGTTGCCTCCAAGAATCTGGATTTTGGTATGAACATTTCAAAGTATAAATTAGATAAAGAATAATAACTATGAGACACGGTTGCAAAGTAAATCATTTGTCAAGAACTCACTCGCACAGAGTTGCGATGATGTCCAATATGGCCACGTCTTTAATTATGCATAAGAGAGTGGAAACCACTTTGGCTAAAGCCAAAGCGTTAAGAGTATATGTTGAACCGCTGATTAACCGCTCGAAAGAGGATTCGACACACAATCGCCGTATCGTTTTCAGCTACCTGCACAGCAAGGAAGCCGTCAATGAACTGTTCCGCGAGGTGTCGCAGAAGATCGCTAACCGCCCCGGTGGTTACACCCGCATCCTCAAGACTGGCATCCGTAAGGGTGACAACTCAGAGATGGCCATCATCGAGCTCGTTGACTACAACGAGAATATGTTGAAAGAGCCCAAGGCTAAGAAAGCCAAGAGCACTCGCCGTGGTCGCGGTGGTAAGAAGGCAGAAGGCGCTGAAGTTCCTGTAGCAGAGGCTCCCGTAGCCGAAGCTCCTGTCGCTGAGGCTCCTGCCGTCGAAGAACCCAAGGCAGAGTAATTTCGACAAATAACAGGATAGAGTGTGGGCAATATATTGCCCACACTTTTTTTATTGCCCCAAACGCGGCGTCGGGGGCGCGCTGTGAAGCCAAAACAAATAGCAACGGGCAAAACAGATTTGAACGTCTTTGAATGGATTCCTTATGATTTTGATCTAAGCGACCCCTATAAGTGAACCACGGATAGACCGGATTCAACGGATAACCAATTTGACAATGCGACACACCCTGGATTGACGATGTTTGATGGTGCGACACACCCCGGCCTTCGTTTTCATTCACCGCTTCGCTATCGGAACTGCCAGTGGCCGTTCCGATAGCGAAGCGGTGAATGAAAACGAAGGCCGGGGTGTGTCGCATTGTCAAGTATCCATATCCTGAGGTGTATCGCACTATGAAACCAAAACATATAATCAGCTTTCGGCGACGGTGCCCTATTCGAATTGGCACCCGTTTGGGGTCTAAAAACAAGCATTCATTACCAGTAAGTTACAAGACCACCTTCGGTCGTTGTCCGATTGTTGTCCGATTGTTGTCCAGTTGTTGTCCAGTCATTGACTGGACAACAACTGGACAACGAGCGGACAACGACTGGACAACGACCGAAGGAGGGGTGGGGCAGAGCCGGCGTAATTCCAGTCAGGTGATGCTGTTGGGCTGTTTCACCTTCCGACACAAATATTTTTCCTTCTTTGCACTTCAGTGTTGCACTTGGTAGATGAGTCTACAAAGATATTTTTTTGTGCATCTGATACAATAAAACGCTTGGATGTGACGTTAGACTATGTTTTATAATATAAATCTACAACTATGTCACAAATTATAGGTATCAGGGGCCGCCAGATTCTCGACTCGCGCGGCAATCCCACAGTGGAAGTCGAGGTGTTTACCGAACAGGGCGCTATGGGTCGTGCTGCAGTTCCGTCGGGTGCATCGACGGGCGTGCACGAGGCTTGCGAGCTTCGCGATGGCGACAAAACGCAGTATCTTGGCAAGGGTGTGCTTCAGGCCGTACAGAATGTCAACAACGTGCTCAATGAGGAGCTGCGCGGTATGTATGTGTCCGAACAGCGTGCCATCGACCAGAAGATGATTGAACTCGACGGTACGGACAATAAGTCGCGCCTCGGAGCAAACGCCATTCTCGGTGTCAGCCTTGCTTGCGCCAAGGCCGCCGCTATGGAGACCAACCAGGAGCTGTTCCACTACATTGGCGGCTGCAACGCCTACACGCTGCCTGTGCCTATGATGAACATTCTCAACGGTGGCTCGCACGCCGACAACAGCATCGACTTCCAGGAGTTTATGATTATGCCTGTGGGCGCTCCGTCATTCACCGAGGCCCTGCGTATGGGTGCCGAGGTGTTCCACAACCTTCGCTCGGTGCTTAAGAACAAGGGCCTGTCGACCAATGTGGGCGACGAGGGCGGTTTTGCACCCAATCTGGGCTCGAACGAGGAGGCGCTAATGTGCATTCTGCAAGCCATCGAAAAGGCCGGCTACCGTCCGGGTGAGGACGTCTATATCGCCCTCGATGCCGCAGCTTCAGAGTTCTATCTGGCCGACGAGAATATGTACCACCTGAAATGGAGCACTGGCGACAAGCTGACTCCTGAGCAGATGAGCGATTTCTGGAAAAACTGGGTTTCGAAATATCCCATAATCAGTATTGAGGATGGTATGGCCGAGGACGACTGGGATGGCTGGCGCCTGCACACCGATGCCATTGGCGACCGCTGTCAGCTGGTGGGCGACGACCTGTTTGTCACCAACGTACAGCGTCTGCAGATGGGTCTCGACAAGAACGTGGCCAACTCAATCCTTATCAAACTGAACCAGATAGGCACTCTGTCGGAGACTATCGATGCCGTCAACTTGGCTACTCGCAACAAGTATACCTCTATCATCTCGCACCGCTCGGGCGAGACCGAGGACACGACCATTGCCGACCTCGTGGTGGCTCTGAACACGGGCCTTATAAAGACCGGCTCGGCAAGCCGTACCGACCGCATCTGTAAGTACAACCAGCTGATGCGCATTGAGGAAAGCCTTGGCGACGAGGCCTACTACCTTGGCAAAGACTTTAAGTTTATCAAAAAATAAGTGGAGTGAATAGAAGTTAAAGGGATTTATGGGGAAGTTAAAGGGACAATGTTATGTATTGTCATTTAACTTCCCTCTAATTTCCCTCTAATTTCCTTTTAAACTTTAATCTGAATAATGTCAGAACTCGAATATCAGGAAGGCCGTACCGAACTGGACGCGCTTGGGCAAGTGGCTCTCATAAACCGTCTGACCGATGACTTCGCACCGGTAAACGAGTCCACCGTCAAAGGTGTGGGCGACGACTGCGCCGTTGTGGGGCAAGGCAAGACAAAGACACTTGTCACGACAAATACCCTTGCCGAAGGCATCCACTTCGATATGATGTATACGCCGCTCAAGCATTTGGGCTATAAGGCAGTGGCTGTCAGCCTAAGCAATATTGCCGCAATGAACGGTACGCCACGCCAGATTACAGTAAGTGTCGCTGTCTCCAACCGCTATTCCGTCGAGGCCCTTGAGGAGCTGTATGCCGGTATACGCCTTTGCTGCCAACGCTATGATGTTGACCTTGTTGGCGGCGATATGAACAGCAGCCGCTCGGGTATGGTGCTTACCGTCACTGCAATAGGCGAGGTTGACGAGGAAAAGATAGCCTATCGCTCGGGGGCGAAACTGCACGACCTTATTTGTGTCAGCGGCGACTTGGGTAGTGCCTATTCCGGCCTCCTCATCCTTGAGCGCGAAAAGGTGACGTATCAGGCCAACCCCAATTTCCAGCCAGACCTTGATTCATACGACTATGTCCTTGAGCGTTTCCTTAAACCGGAACCACGTATGGATGTTGTACATAAACTGGCCGAGAGTGGTGTGGTGCCTACCTCGATGATAGATGTAAGCAAGGGGCTTGCGTCTGAGCTGCTGCATATATGCAAAGCCTCCGACTGCGGCTGCGAGGTCTATGAGGAACGCCTGCCGATTGATTACCAGACCACACGCGTATGCAGTGAGATGAGCCAGAATATGCTACCGGTGTCCAACGCCCTCAACGGCGGCGGCGACTACGAATTGCTGTTCACTATCAGCCAAAAGGACTACGACAAAGTGAAGGATATGGAGGGTGTGCACATCATCGGCCATATTACCGAGCAAGGCTCGCCAGCAGTTATGGTGACGCCTCAAAATACTGCCATAACCCTTACATCCCAAGGATTTAGAAATTAGTGGTAAAGGATATGGAAGATAGCTTCAAACACAAGGGCTGGCGAATGGAGATGGTGAAAAAGCTGGCTGAGAAAGGCATCAGCGACCAACGTGTTCTGACGGCTATGTCGTCTGTGCCGCGCCATCTGTTTCTTGAAACAATGCTCGACTATATGGCATACGAGGATCGCGCCCTGCCTATTAAATGCGGACAGACCATCTCACAACCCTCTACGGTGGCTTTTCAAAGCGAATTGCTCGACGCCTCGCCCGAGATGAAAGTGCTCGAGGTGGGCACCGGCAGCGGCTATCAGACTGCCGTTCTATGTGCTATGGGGCTGAAAGTTTACACCATCGAGAGGCAGAAAGAGCTCTACGACATCACAAAGCCGCGCCTCGAAAAGCTGCACTACCGGCCCAAATGCTTTCTTGGCGACGGCTATAAAGGATTGCCCGAGTATGGTCCTTTCGACCGAATTCTCGTCACTTGCGGGGCACCCGAAGTCCCCGAGGAACTCTTGTCCCAGCTCAAAGTAGGTGGCGTGATGGTCGTGCCGGTAGGCAACGAACAGCAGGAAATGCTCCGAATTGTCAAAATGGGAGAAAAGCCCAGCGATATACTGCAGCAACGCTACGGCAATTGCAATTTTGTGCCAATGCTTGGCAAACTTGACTATGGTAAACTATAGTCTTACAGTATTCTGAATAGAATGTGTTGCTTGGACAGCCTCTTGGAGGTGAACAGCAGCCCGATATCATACAAATCGACCGACAAGGTCACATCCAGCTCTTTGAAAAGTTTCTCCCACGCCTCCTCGCTGTCTTTGTTGCGGTGAGGGTTCCGCACAAGGCCTATCAAGCTGCCATCAGGGTCTTTAAGTGTCTTGTCGGCTCCCGGCAGGGTAGGGTAGGGGTCTGCTGCAGTGGCGTGGTAATAGTCGGCCAGTTTATAGCACAGCTGTCCGAACCTGTCATTGCTGGCAATATGCAACCGCTCAAGCGTGGCTTTGTCCAGACGCGGCGCAATGACATTGTTGTACAGGTCGAACATAAACGGCGACTGTATATCATACTGAGTCTTAGCGCATACTATATATTCTATACGGTTCATATAGACCACTTTTCAATATGCAAAAATAACAAAAATGCTCAACATACACGACAATGAATAGACAACGCAAAATATTTTTCATCATACCCTTGCTGGCAGTGATGTTTGTCTCTTGCAGCGGCAGTGGAAGCTACACGCCTAAGCCTAAGGGCTATATGCGTATCGATTTGCCAGAGCATAGTTATTGGCTTGTCGACACTCTGCCTCTTTCCGACACGCTGCTATGGGAAGGCGACACTATGATTGCAGTCTCGCACGACAAGCCTTTCCACACTTTCCCAATCATTTTCGAGGCCAACAAATGCGTCGAAGTTGGCGAGAAAGATGCACCAGCCGGCGTGACGTGGATAGATATAACCTACCCACAATTGAATGGCATTATATTCCTCACGTACAAGCATCTGCGCACCCCCTCCGACCTTGCCGGCGAGGTCGACACCTCCTATCGGCTTCTGTCACAGCATTTCGGTTTTTCATCCGGAGTCGACGAACGACAGTTTGTCAATGTAGACGAACACGTATATGCTACCACCTACAGGATCAGTGGCCAGAATGTAGCCTCGACATTCCAGTTCTGGGCCACCGACAGCGTCAGCAACTTCTTGCGCGGCTCGCTTTATATTGATTGTGTGCCCAATAACGACTCTTTAGCCCCTGTGCTCGAATACTTGCAGCAAGACGTGGTGCATCTGATAGAAACCCTTAAATGGAGGAAACGATGAGAAGCATTAAACATTTGTTGATCATTGCTATGCTGTGCGTTGCAGCGTCGTTGCAGGCCCAGCCATCCTCGCTTAAGCCGTTTGAGGGGCGCTGGTGGCTAGGCGTACTTGAGGAAGCCAGCCTGCCAATCAATATCACATTCGGCGTCGACAAAGGCGAGCTTAAGCCGTTTCTATACAGCCCTATGCAGAGTTCCGACGCCATTATGCCCACGAAGTGGAGTTTCAGTGGCGACACGCTGAGCATCAGCCATAAGCCCTCAGGTATGCGTTTGACGCTGGTGTGGAACCCGACCGATAGCACTTTCTCAGGCGCTTTCAGACAGGGAATGCTGCGTGCACAGATGCATTTTGTCCCGACCGACACGCTCTTCAGCATAGTTCGTCCGCAAACACCGCAGCCACCGTTCCCCTATTCGCAGCAAGAGGTTGTTATTGAACGGAAAAAGGCCAATGTCCGCCTTGCAGGAACGCTGACCATACCCGAAGGTGAAGGCCCTTTCCCCGCTGTCATCCTTGTCAGCGGCAGCGGTCAGCAGAACCGCGATGAGGAACTGCTCGGACACAAGCCCTTCCTTGTCCTTGCCGATTATCTTACAAGGCAAGGCATAGCTGTGCTGCGCTATGACGATCGTGGCGTAGGTGGCTCGACGGGCGACGTCGAGAACGCCACAACGCTCGATTTTGCCGACGATGTGGAGGCTGTATTCGATTTTCTGCGCAAGCAAAAGCATATCGACTCCAAGCACGTGGGCATCATTGGCCACAGCGAGGGCGGCCTCATAGCTCCTATTGTTGCCTCACGAAACCGTAAGGTGGCCTTTGTCGTGCTGCTTGCCGGTCCCGGTACGACAGGAGCTGACATCCTCCTTCAGCAGAACGAACGCCTGTTCCAGCTCGACAGTGTGCCGCAGCCGCTCATCGAACGCCGTCTCGACCTCCTGCGCTCGCTCTATGCCGTAATGGACACGTTGCCTGTCGACAACTATCAGTCTTTCACCATAGCACTGTGCGACAAGTATTCCGAAGGCCTCACCGCCGACCAACGCAAAAGCATAGGCCTGCGTCGCGGCGACGCCATAGGTCTCGCTACACAGATGGCCCTGCCGTGGATGCGTACATTTATTAAGCTCGACAACTCGACTTATCTCAGTCAACTCCGATGCCCCATCCTGGCTATCAATGGCGACAAGGATTGCCAGGTGCTGCCGGTCAACCTCCAGGCCATATCCACCGCCACTCGCGGCCGTGCCGACCTGCGCCTTATGCCGGGCCTTAACCATCTGATGCAGCACTGTGTGACGGGCGCCTCGGGCGAGTATATGCTTATCGACGAAACTATGGCTCCCGAGGCGTTGCAGATTGTGGCCGAATGGGTAATACAAACCTGCAAAACAGAGAGAAACAAAAAATAATCTCATAGTTTAAAAAAACTTTGTAATTTTGCATCGTGAAACTTTTAAAACATAACACAATGAAAAAACTTCTTCTATGTTTTGTGGCCATTGCTACAATGGCTGCTGTTTCTTGTAAGAAAGAAACCAATCCCGCTGAGGATTTTGTAGGCAATTACACGGTTAAAACCTCTGCTCACCTGACAATCCCTATCATTGGCAATATGGATCAGGATCTTGACGATATGGACTGCACCATAGCTCTCAAGGGCGAGGAAGGCGATGTCACCATCACTATGGCTGGCGAAACCACCGCGGGCCACGTCACCGAAGCCGGTATGACCGTACAGCCTCTTGTCACAACCCAGGAGATTATGGGCCAACCTGTCGACATCACCGTTAACTTCCCCACAATACCCAAACCTGTCAACGGCACAACCTCGTGGCAATCAACCCTCACGGCTTCTGTTAGCGGCATTTCCATCAACGGTACTGCTGATATGACTGCAACAAAAAAATAAACTATGTATATCGTCACCGGTGCCACAGGCTTCATTGGCTCCAACCTGTTGGCCGAAATGCAGCAAAGGGGCTATAGCGACATCGTGTGCTGCGACACACTCGGCAGCGGCGACAAATGGAAAAACATAGCAAAACGCGGAGCCTTGCAGCTGATATTTCCAAATCAGCTGCAAGGCTTTATTGCTGAGCATCAGTCTGAAATCAAGGCGGTGCTCCACCTCGGTGCCATATCTTCCACCACCGAGACTAATGTCGACAGCATCGTGGAGAACAACTTCCAGCTCACCTTGCAGCTCTACACCTTCTGCCGCGCCGCAGGCATACCGCTCATATATGCTTCGTCGGCAGCCACCTATGGTGCCGGCGAACGCGGATTCATCGATCGTGACGACCCGGCCTTCCTCGCTTCGCTGCGGCCGCTTAACCCCTATGGCTGGAGCAAAAACGCTGTCGACAAATACATCTCCACTCATATCTCGACATTCCGTACCTCTAAGTCTTCGCAAGTCGTAGGCCTCAAGTTCTTCAACGTCTATGGCCCCAACGAGTATCATAAAGGAATGCAAATGAGTGTGGTGCGCCACTTCTTCGAGCAATACCGCACCACTGGCAAGGTGCGTCTCTTCAAGTCCTACCGCGACGACTGCGCCGATGGCGAGCAGCGGCGCGACTTTGTGTGGGTGGGCGACTGCGTAGGCGTTATGCTCTGGATGCTCGACCATCCTCAGGTAAGCGGTCTCTTCAATGTCGGCACAGGCTCTGCCACATCGTATAACGTCGTGGCGCAGAGCATCGCCCGCTGTATGGGCATCGAACCCGTCATTGAATATATTGATATGCCCGACTCGGTGCGCAACCAGTACCAGTATTTCACCGAGGCCGACCTGACCAAACTGCGCAGCGTGGGCTACAACGCTCCATTCGCGTCGGTTCCCGACGGCGTAGAGCAGTATGTCAACGGCTTCCTTGCCACAGACGACATCTACCGGTAAAATTCAGAACACAATATGGCCGTAGCCACGGCAGCATTCAGCGACTCGCAAGTGCCGCCTATGTTAGGTATTGTCAAACGGTGCTGCACGCTTGCCGCCACCTCTCCCGAAATGCCTTTGCCTTCATTGCCAATCACCAGCACCGCTGGTCTCTGCAGCGCTGCGGTCTGATATGGCACGCCGTCGAGCAGCGCTCCGTATGTGGTATAGCCTTCTTTGGCGGCATTGCAAAGCCATTCGGCAAGGTCGCAGTATATGACTTCCGTCCTGAAAATCGCGCCCATCGTGGCTTGCACCACTTTAGGATTGTAGCAGTTCACCGTGTCGCGGCTGCACACAATTCGCCTTATGCCGTACCAGTCCGCCGTGCGCATAATGGTACCCATATTGCCTGGGTCCTGTAGCCCGTCGAGAGCCAGAAGCAAATTCGAATTTTGAATTTTGAATTTTGAATTTTGAATTTTCCGTTCCACCACCATCCACACCTTGTTGGGAGTGCGCATCAGGCTGAGACGTTCCAGCTGCTCGACTGTGACTTCGTACACCTCGTCGCAGCGCGCCAGCAGGCTGCTGTTTCCCTGCAGCCACTCCCCGGTGGCGCACACCGTCCTTATGCCGAAGCCTGATTGCAGCGCTTCGCTGCACATTTTCACTCCTTCCACGACAAAGACACCCTCCTCGTCGCAGCGTTTCTGCTGCCGGTAGGCCGCCAGACACTTCAATTGGTTCTTGGATAGATTGTTCATACCCCATTTAACGGAGTGCCCCTGCTTTTATTGTATTGCACTCCATAGTTGACTCGAATTTTGACAGTGCGACACACCCAGGATTGTCAGTGTTTGACAGTGCGACATACCCCGGCCTTCGTTTTCATTCACCGCTTCGCTATCGGAACGGCCACTGGCAGTTCCTTCTCCCCTCTCCGAGAGGGGACGGCGCGGCAGCGGTCTCCTGATAGCATATTGATAATGCTTTGACGATCTGTATAATGCGTCAGCCCATCCCCTCTCGGAGAGGGGTGGCCGAAGGCCGGGGTGTGTCGCACCAGTCGTTCCGATAGCGAAGCGGTGAATGAAAACGAAGTGCGGGGTGTGTCGCACTATGAAGTCAAACACATACCAACGGACAAAACAATTGAGGCGGATGCAGCATCCGCCTCAACGCTTTTTATCAACCAAAAATCCGTATGCTCTATTTCACCACCAGTTTCTTGTAGGCGGTGCCGGCCGAGGTGGTGATGCGGACAATGTAGGTGCCGGCTGGCAGCGACGAGATGTCGAGGGCGGCGGAGAGGCCGTCGACGGTGGTGCGCAGATGGCTCTTTCCGTTGAGGTCGAGCAGCTCGACGTCGCCTATGCGGAACGACGAGGCCACCGTCACGTTGCCGCTGGCCGGGTTGGGCATAACGTAGGTGTAGCGGTCGGCTGTGGTCTCAATCCCTGTCGGGTCGGTGCCGCCGCCACCGCCGCCGTTGCTGCCCGGCATATAGAAGCTCAGGCTGTCGCTCCAGTCGCTATAATAGATGCTGTCGTCGTGGCTGCACACTGCCCGCACGCGGGCTTCGTACCACTGTGCCGTGTCTAGCCCCTGCAGCGTCGCCGCCAGCGTGTTCCACTGCGTGATGCTGCCTTCCTCGGGCTCGCAGCCGTCGGCGCACAGCGACAGCTCCCAGTGGTCAGCATTGCCGCCCGACCACGCCAGAGTAGCAGTACCGTCATTCACATATACCAGCGCCAGACCGTTGGGTGTACGGCACGTAGGAGGCGGTATGATGCGCGAGGTGTCGATGATGGGGAAAATATACATAAAATCTGTCAAATCGGGAGCTTTATTTGAACTTGCCTCGTGATGGTAAAGTACAGAATAGCTGTGCCAGTTAGTGTCGGTTTCCTCAAATGTGAAATCAATATTGTTAACATCAACCAGATGAAGTTTACGTCGGTAGTGGTTAGGTTTGGGCGCCCATTCGGACACGTCATATCCATAAAGGTCGCTGGCTCTTGTAGCAGCCATACATACGCTGGCCCGATCCACGTTTGGTCTATAATAGTTGTTGTTCCCTGTCATAGCAACATAAAACGAATCGTGTACGGTTATGACAGAATCAAAGAACACTTCATATAGGTCCTCGTATTTAGTATACGATGTTGCGTGTTCATAACTTGTAGCGATCTTATAGCGCGGGGCAAGGGTATGAGTCCATTCTGCCTGATCCAGAAGTATCATATTGTCGGTGGCGCTGTCCACCTCATACAGCCGTAAATACTCTGGCACCATTTTGGCAAGCATCTCGCTTTCTGTTGCAGGGGTGGTGACACTATTATAGTCAAAGAATATACTGGCAGCCACGGCAATACCGATTACGCGCAAAGGCTGGTCCGAATAACAATATCGGGCTACCTCTGCCTTGCAATAAGCGTGGGAGAGAGCTCCTACCGAGTACCAATAAATTTGGTTTGCGCCAGGGTAGTTTATGAAGTAATGGTCCCACCAGTTGGTGTCCCAGTAGTAATAGGTAGGCTCGCGGTCGCCGATGCGCAGCGTGTCGACTTGGGCCATTGCACACACACTTGTAGCAATAAAGGCGAATAGTAAAATTGTTTTTTTCATAATTATGATTATTTAGATTAGACATTAAATTATTCTGTTTCACATTCAATGTAAAGAGGAAGATAATCTATTTTGAGTTCAGGAGTCTTTGTTATACATATGCCTCCAATAAAAGAAAAAGGTCTTTCGAAGTTATGTGATGCGACCACTTCTTTTTTTTCACAACTGCGTTCCGTTTTGTTTGCACACCTTGACAGTGTGTTGAATTTGTTCATTTGATAATGCAGCACTGTCGTGAACGTTTGGTCATATCCGCTCAGGATATAGTTGACATTAGAATTATATAAACTTAACCCAGATTGTCTTATTCCAGGATTTGAATATGACTGCATTGTTGTTAACGAAGGTAAAGACGGCAACTTGAAATCTGTGTACTCGCTGACATACTGGCTTGACGAATTTGTTTTGAACGTATGAAGAAATGCCAGCGAACTGATCGTTGGATTAAAAAGAAACTGATTCATTTCTCGAAAAGCATTTGCCGACGCTGATATTTCATAATTACTCGTCATTCCGTATACACTGTTGCTGTATATAGAGCTCAAATTATAAAAAGCCAGGTGGATATTTGACGGATAATTGATCATACTAATTTCATCGTCTCTTATAATAGGTTGTAAGAATGTAGCTCTGTATGACACTGTAGCAAAAATGTTGTTTTCGATTTCGGAAAGCAGCACACCGCCGTCAAGCCAAGGAATTACGTATCCAGTATCCATACAAAATACGTGGCACATATCCTGTGGGCCCGTTAACGAGAAGAAATTATTGAAATTATATACTCGAATGTTTATGTATCGTCCATATTGCACATTGTATCCAGCTGTCACAAAATTCAGATCATCATAATATAAGCCATGTCTGACCAACTTTAAATCTGTGAATGACTCATCTCCGTCATAGACACAGCCTGAGACATATGTATGCATATAATCCACTTTCAAATCAATTAGGCAGGGATACTTACTTTTTTTATCACAAATGCCTATACTGGCCACGTGACTATAAGCACCGTTTCCCCTGCTGAAATGTATCAAACGTGTAAATTCCAATACAGGGAGTCCTGATTCGCCAGCAACAAATCCAGACTCGATATATATCTGCCCTGAATTGGCGAAAACATCATCTATGTCAAAATAGCCTATAATTCCCTCTTTTGTGCTTATTTTTTTCCCACAAAAAAACACGGAATCTCTTTCCACAACCATATCATTTACATAATAATCTTCCATAGTCACTTCAACAACTTGCATCGTAGGAGCATTATATATGAATGTGACCTTGTTGACTTCGCCTTCTTTCGAATTGGAACAGGTTATTGTGTAAGGATAATGGAAGGGCCTTTCCTTTATAATTACTTTGTTTGCATCATTTACCATATGTGGTCCCAATACTGTAACGCTTGTTTGTGCGAATGCGGACAGGCTCATAATAAGTCCGCATAAAAAGAAATATATTTTCTTCATTTTTTTGTTATTTTTAATGGTTTATACTTTTTTTATTAAGTTGGCGTTACCTTTTTAGGTTACGCCTTGCGTGCCTCGGGCATCAGGAGGGCAGGACGGAAAAGTTGTTGTATTTTTAGTTGTTCCGTTTCTGCCCTGGTGTGCCCTTAATGTTATTGCCTCATAGCAGCTGCACTAATTTTGCGGAGACTAAAATTTGCACATAGGCGGTCTGTTTTTTTTGTGTGTAGATGTGTTTGTCATCGACACTGGTTTAACACTTGGGGTTCCGACAAGGCGGAGTTCCCCGTTAATATATATTGCTCAACAAAATGGCAAAAGTGGAATTTGAGGGTCGTTTTTTAACATTTTATTTTATAGCGGTACAGATAAATTTGCCTTGTTTTTCATCGTATACCATAGTAACACTATAGCCCTCATTTGTCATTTTGTCACACCAAATCATAGCGTCATTTTCGCTGCTTGTAGTGTATGTGACGACTTCTTTTGTAGTCGATGTAGTTGCCCTTGACTCTTCGCAACGGAATTGAATACGATGCCCCTGTCTGGCCAATGCTGTAAGTTGTTTGAGGAAGTCCATCCAGGCCTCATCACCACGGATAACGATTTGCTGTGTTACGCCGTCTATTGAATAGGTGACGGTACGCACATTCATTGTTTGCTGCATCCCTGTGTTAGGTTCAACAATTGTTTCTTTCTGGCAGCCTACTGCCATCAGGCTGAGCACTGCGAAAAGTGCCATTGTTTTTAATTGTTTCTTCATTGCTTATCAAATTATGTATTAATACTTTTTTGCGTTTTTCTTGACTTCACTAACTTTATTACGAATCAAAGCCTTTTTCTGCTTTGAGTTCAAAATATGGAATATATATATGGTTTTTTCACTGGGGTTGAAAAAGACCATCCAGCTTTGACCTTCCTTATAGGGTATTATATTCTCAGGATGCCCTATTTCACAGCAGTAATAAGACAAAACATAATGACCTTCATTAGCGTAATTCCTTTCATACTCAATAGCTACTTCCGAGCGGTTCATCTCTCTCTGCAGTGCTTCCCAACCGGCTGAATCCTTGGCTGTGAGGGTGGTGACGTCGACGGTGGTGCTGTCATCGACACGGTAGTCTTTGACAAATCCCACTTTGAGGTCGGCTCGGTCTTTGTAGTGCAGGTAGACCTCGCTGACTGTGGCGTAACGCTTCATATCCAGCATTGCGCTTGTCAGGAGGAGTATCAGAGCTGTCAGGGCCAGAGCCAATGTGATAATTCTTTTCATTGGACAAAGAGTCTGTTGATGTTGTTGATTGTTTCGGTGTGGTCGATGAGGTTGCCGTCGAAAACGTAGGCGTACTGGTTGCTGTGGGGTACGAGGTGGTAGATGCACAGAAAGATGACGATGCAGGAAAGGGCGTTGACCGTGATGCGGCGAATGGCGGTCACGCGCTTGTAGTATTGTCGCTCTTTGTCGCACCGGTGTTTGACGCCGTTGAGCATCAGTGTGAGGCTCGATGGATTCTGCGAGCCGTTGATTCGGCTCGACAGGGCCTTGGCGTTCAGCTCGTCGACGAGCTGTTCAATTTTCTTTTGTGTTTTCATTATCTTTCTTGTTCTTTGGGGTTATGTTATGATACTTTATTATTTTCTCTATGCTGCGCTGCAGTCTTTTGCGCATAGCGGTGTCGGTACTGCGGTACTTGACGGCGATTTCCTTGTAGGAATAGCCGTCGATGCGCATCTGCAGTATGTCGACTTCGGTGTCGTTGAGTGCCTCGTGTGCCAGCTCCATCAGCAGTGATGAGACGGTCTCCTCGAGTGGGTCGATGCGCCGCGTCGCCCAAACGGTCTGGATGCGACGCTTTTTGCGCTGGTGGTACTTGAACGTTTCACTACGTGCAACGGAGAAGAGCCATCGTCGTTTGGCACGCTCTTCGGCCTCGGAGTCAAGCTCGTCGCGCCGGACGCAAGCTGCCAGCATTATGTCCTGTATAAGGTCCTCGACCGCACTATAGTCGCCGTGAGTCTTGCGGATGCAATAGTCGGTCAGGGGCACTCTGTATTTGAGTAACAGGGCGTCAATCTCGTCAAGTTTTTGTTCTCTTAATTCAAACACAGCCGATTTCTGCTAAAGTTTTTTTTCATATATATAAATGCATATTTTTTTGCCGATTTGTGACATCGGACGAAAAAATATTTTCAATATATGTTGTAAGATAAAGATAGTCAAGCGGATAATTCTAAAGAAAATTATTCGCCCCTTGCGTTGCCGAGGGCGGCCTGCATAGCGCGTATCTCGTCGCGGTAGCGTGCGGCGGCGAGGAAGTCCATCTCTTTGGCGGCGAGCTGCATCTTGCGCTGTGCTTCACGTATGTCCTTGCGCAGCTGGGCCTTGCTGCGGGTGTCTATCAATTTTGAATTTTGATTTTTGAATTCTGAACCTGTGTCGCTGTCTTCTGCCACTCGTTCTCCGCTCTCCGTTTTCCGTTCTCCGTTACCATAGGGTTTGGCGTTGTGCGATGCTGGCGTGTTCATCGCGTAGGGGCTTGCTGCAAGCATCGCTCCGCCCCCGTTCTCCGTTCTCCGTTCTCCGTTCTCCACGCGGCGTTCTCCGCTCTCCTCGGCTGCCATTTCGATGACTGAGGTCTGGCCTATGATGGCCTCGGTGCTCTTTACAATCTGCCGCGGCACGATGCCGTGCTCCATATTGTAGCGAATCTGCTTTTCGCGGTGGCGGTTGGTCTCGTCGATGGCGCGCTGCATAGAGCCGGTAATCTTGTCGGCATAGAGTATGGCGCGGCTGTGGACGTTGCGTGCGGCACGGCCTATGGTCTGTATGAGTGCGCGGTCGCTGCGCAGAAAGCCCTCTTTGTCGGCATCGAGGATGGCCACAAGCGACACTTCGGGCAGGTCGAGGCCTTCGCGCAGCAGGTTGACGCCTACGAGTACGTCGTATACTCCCATACGCAGGTCGCGCATTATCTCGACGCGCTCGAGGGTGTCGACATCGCTGTGGATATAGGCTGTCTTGATGCCGAGGTTGATGAGGTAGCTGCTCAGCTCTTCGGCCATACGCTTGGTGAGGGTGGTGACGAGCACGCGCTCGCCGTTGTCAAGGGTGTCCTCTATCTGTTCGAGCAAGTCGTCGACCTGCGTCACAGCGGGCCTGACTTCGACGACGGGGTCAAGCAGTCCTGTGGGGCGTATGACTTGTTCCACAACCACGCCTTCGGCCTCTGCCAGCTCGTAGTCGGCGGGGGTGGCGCTGATGTATATTGTCTGGCCGGTGAGGGCGTAGAACTCTTCGTATCGCAGGGGACGGTTGTCGAGCGCCGAAGGGAGGCGGAAGCCGTATTCGACGAGCGCGGTCTTGCGGCTGCGGTCGCCGCCGTACATCGCTCCTATCTGGGGTATGGTGACGTGGCTTTCGTCGACGACAAGGAGAAAGTCGTCGGGGAAATAGTCGAGCAGGCAGAAGGGACGTGAGCCGGGCTGTCGGCCGTCAAAGTAGCGGCTATAGTTCTCGATGCCGCTGCAGTAGCCGAGCTCCTGAATCATCTCGATGTCGTAGTTGACGCGCTCTTCGAGGCGCTTGGCCTCGAGGTGCTTGCCTATCTCGTTCAGGTAGTCGCGCCGCTCGAACATATCGTGCTGTATGTTGAGCAGCGCCGAGGCCATATTCTCTTTGTTGGTGAGGAAGTTGCTTGCAGGGTAGATGGTGACCTCGTCGCAGACTTCGAGGCGTTGGCCGCTGATAGGGTCGAAGGTCTCGAGGGTCTCGACCTCGTCGTCCCAGAAACCTATGCGGTAGCAGAAGTCGGCGAAGGAGGGGTAGACGTCGACGGTGTCGCCCTTGACGCGGAAACGACCGTTGATGAACTCAATCTCGTTGCGCGTGTACTGTCCGTCGAGCAGGCGCATCAGCAGGGTGTCGCGCGTCAGGCGGTCGCCCTTGTGTATGTGGACGGTGCCTTTCTCGAACTCGGCGGGGTTGCCGATGCCGTAGATGCAACTGACGGAGCAGACAACGATGACGTCGCGGCGCCCGCTGAGCAGGGCAGAGGAGGCGCGAAGTCGCAGCTTGTCGAGCTCGTCGTTGATCTGAAGGTCTTTTTCAATATAGGTGTTGGTGGATGGTATGTAGGCCTCGGGCTGGTAGTAGTCGTAGTAGGAAACGAAATATTCGACGGCGTTGTTGGGGAAAAATTGCTTGAACTCGCCATAGAGCTGCGCCGCCAACGTCTTGTTGTGGCTCATCACCAGCGTGGGACGGTTGAGCTGTGCGATGACGTTGGCCACGGTGAAGGTCTTGCCGCTGCCCGTGACACCCAGCAGTACCTGTGCACGCTGGCCGCGACGTATGCCGTCGACCAACTGCTCTATGGCCTCGGGCTGGTCGCCCGTAGGCGCGAAATCGGATTCAAGCTTGAAGTTCATCTTAAGGTTTTAGAGTTTTAGAGTTGTTGAGTTGTTGATATGTTGATGTGTTGAGTTGTTGATATGTTGATATGTTAAGATGTTTATGTATTGTCCTTTTAACTTCCCTTTAACTTTCCCTTAACTCCCTCTTTTAATTCTTAATTTTTAATTCTTAAATCTTTCAATCTGTTTTATTCCGTCGATGGCCGACGAGACGATGCCGCCGGCGTATCCTGCACCTTCACCGCAAGGGTAGAGCCCCCCGAGCTGCGGATGCTGACCGCTGTCGTCGCGAGGAATGCGTACGGGCGACGAGGTGCGGCTCTCTATGGCCAAAAGGCTGGCCTGGTCGGTGTAGAAACCGCGCATCTTGCGCCCAAAGTCGTGGAAGGCTTGCTTCAGGCAGTCGCCTATGAAGGATGGCAGTACGTCGGCCAAAGGCACAGCTTCGCACTGGCCCATATAGTTGGTGCGGTTAAGGCGGCTGGCGCCTTTGCCCTCGCAGAAGTCGGTGAGGCGCTGGCAAGGGGCTTTGAGGCCGCCGCCTGCGGCGGCGGCCACCTTGCGCTCCACGTCCTGCTGGAAGCGCAGCATCGCCAGCTCGCCATAGCTTGCATATTCGGGTACATCTGTCGGCGACACGGTGACGGCGATGCCGCTGTTGGCGAATGCCGAGCTGCGGCTGGCGTTGCTCATACCGTTGACTACTTGCTCGCCCTCGGCAGTGGCGGCGGGCACTATGACTCCGCCGGGGCACATACAAAACGAGAAGACGCCGTGGCCGCCTACCTGCGTAGTGAGGCTGTAGGCCGCCGGCGGCAGCAGGGGAGAATGGTTGGAACCGTGGTATTGTATGTCGTCGATGAGCCGTTGCGGATGCTCTACGCGCACACCCATAGCAAAGGGCTTGGCCTCGAGCAGCCAACCGTTGCGGTGGAAGAGCTCGTAGATGTCGCGGGCCGAATGGCCTGTGGCAAGCACAACGGCTTCGCCTTCGATGCGGTCGCCGCCGGCGCAGAGCACTCCCTTGACGCGGTCGCCGTCGGTGATGAAGCTTTCGACTCTGTGTCCGAAGTGTATCTCTCCGCCATAGCCTATAATCGTCTGCCGCATACGGGCAATGATGCCGCTCAAACGGTCGGTGCCTATATGTGCGTGGGCATCGATCATTATCTTGGGGTCGGCACCGTGCTCTACAAAGCGTTGCAGCACATAGCCTACATCGCCGCGCTTGGTGGAGCGTGTGTATAGTTTGCCGTCGCTGTAGGTGCCTGCACCGCCTTCGCCGAAGCACCAGTTGCTGTCGGCGTTCACGCTGCCGCTGCGCACCATCAGGGTTATGTCCTTTTTGCGCTCGTCGACGGACTTGCCTCGCTCTACTATAATCGGCTTGAGCCCAAGCTCTAAGGCTCGCAGGGCTGCGAACAGACTTGCAGGACCGGCACCGACAATGACAACGCGGCGTCCGTTGTGGCAGTCCTGGTAACTGCCCTTGTATTCAGGTTGCTGATAGGTCTCGCCGGCAAGGTATACGTCGACGGTGGTGTGATAGCGTATGCCGCGGCGTGAGTCGAGGCTGCGCCTGACAATCTCGATATGACCCAATTCGCCAGCAGGAATGCCGGTCTTGCGCTTCACAGCCGCACGCAGCAGCTCTTCGGCAAAGTATTCTTCGGGAGTAAGCTCTATGTCAATCCGTTTCATCCCTCGAACGTGAAACCGACCATAAAGGTACGGGTGTTGATGAAATCCACCGAGCGTGTGTAAAGGTCGTCGTCGTCAATCTTCAGGTCGAGCAGGCCGAAGCTCATCTTCAGTTCGATGGCGAACTTGACATAGCGCATATAGAAGTCGAAGCCGAGGCCTACGGTGTAGCGCAGGTCGCTGGTGTTGAGGCGCACAATCGACTGGTCGGTGTTGTTCTTGTTGTTGCGCATCGAGGCAAAGTCGAATCCATAGCTGCCGCCCGACGTCAGGTAGGGACGGAAGTTGCGGTAGCGGAAGGCCCGGAACTTGAAGTCGAAAGCCAGTTCGCCATAAACCGATTCGACGCTGCGCTTGGCGTCGGTGCCGTGATGCTGGTTGACGTAGGCTTCGGTCCAGTTGTAGCTGAAGGTGCGGTTGATGAGCGTAATGCCAGGAATCAAGCGGAAGTTGAAGTAGTTGCCCAGTCGCAGGTCGGGAGCTATGATAGCCAGGTGAAAACCAGGCGTGTAGTATGATGTCGTGCCCTGCAGCGACTCACGCACCTCGTCGTCGAGGGTGTAGGCATCCTCAAACTTCGACTGCGTATAGCCAAGCTGTATGCCGAAGTGTATTTTCTTCTTGTCAAAGCTGGCCAGATAAGTCACCTGCGACACGGCACGCCCCGCTCCGCAAAGCAGCAGGAGCAGCACGACAAGACGCATCCAGTATTTAGGCATTCCGGTACTCATAGTTTGACGCTTGCTGCTTCGGCTTTAAGTTTCTCTACATCGATAGGCACCACGCCAACTTGCTCGCACACAAGTCCGCCGGCTATGTTGGCGCAACAAACGGCGTCGCCCAGGCTCATCCCCGAGGCCAGTGCCAGTGTGATAACGCTGATCACCGTGTCGCCGGCACCCGACACATCGGACACCGAGTGGACGCACGCCGGCACAAGCACCGTCTGCGGTTCGCCAGTCCTGAAGTCGCAGGCATACATTCCCTTGCTCGACAGCGTTATCAGCACGATGTCGATATTCTGCCGCTCGTGCAGCAACTTTGATGCCTCCAGCAGGTCGTGCATCATCCGCTCGTCGCAGCTGTCGTCAATCTCGATGTTCAGTCCCTCGCGCAACTCTTTCAGGTTGGGCTTGAAAAGGCCCACGTTCTTGAACGAAGCAAAGTTGCGGTGCTTCGGGTCGACGGTGGTGAGTATCTTTTTGCGCTGCGCCAACGCCGTCACCTCGTCGATGATGCGCGGCGTGATGCAGCCTTTGTCGTAGTCCTGGAATATTATGGCATCGATTGGCATCGTCTTGACGGTGCGCACAATGCGGTCAAGGAGCAGGTCTTCCTCCAGCTCCGACAGCGGATGCGTGCTCTCCTCGTCAACCCTCACAATGTGCATATTGTTGCCGATCACGCGCGACTTCATTGTGGTCATACGGTTGTCGGATGTCACAATGCCACGGCGGTCCATATTGTTCTGGTACATAATCTGTTGGAAGTCCTTGCTGCTGTCGTCGTTGCCCAATACCGAGCAGATTATAGGCACCGCTCCCATCGCCTCTACGTTCAAGGCAACATTGGCAGCGCCGCCCAAGCGCTTCTCCCTCTTCGTCACCGACACCACAGGCACCGGCGCCTCGGGCGATATGCGCGTCACATTGCCCCACATATAAGAGTCTATCATCACGTCGCCTACAATCAGTACGCGCTCTTTCGCCATCTTGTCAAAAAACTCTTCAGTCATATTTCTCTCTTGTCTTTAAAATCAAAAATCATCGCATTCACCACTGGTTTCCAGCGAAATCTCGCCGCGAAGGCTCTTGCCCAGACGGTCGCGTATCTTGTCCTTGTCCTCGGGAAAGTTGCCCAGCAGGTACATCATCTTCGTCACAGCCGCCTCAATCGTTATGTCGTGGCCGCCAATGACTCCGATGCGATCCATATCGCAACTGGCTTGATACTGGCGCATCTGCACCGCTCCGGCCTTGCATTGCGTGACGTTCAGCACTATCACTCCGCGGTCGAGCGCCTCCTGCAGCGCGTCGATAAACCATTTCTCGGTCGGAGCGTTGCCCGAACCGAATGTCTCTATTACAAGCCCTTGCAAATCGGGCGTCCGCACCACCGACTGCACTACGGCAGGCGTGATGCCAGGAAACAGCTTCAGCACAGCTATGCGGCGGTCAAAGCCCTTGCGTACACGCAGTTCGCCTTCGGGCATCGGCAGGAAAAGATGGTCCTTGTAGCTTATTTTTATGCCAGCCTTGGCCAGCGACGGATAGTTGAACGACGAGAAAGCGTCAAAGTTCTCGGCGCTCACCTTCGTGCTGCGGTTCCCTCTGTAAAGGTGGCTCTCAAAGAATATCGTCACCTCCGGAATCTGCACCTGGCGGCCCGAGGCAATCTCCAGCGCGCAGATGATGTTCTCCCTGCCGTCGCTGCGCAGCATTCCCAAGGGCAACTGGCTGCCGGTCAGTACGATAGGCTTCGACAGATTCTTGAACATAAAGCTCAGGGCCGAAGCAGTATAGGCCATAGTGTCGGTGCCGTGCAACACCACGAAACCGTCGTAATTGTCATATTGTGCCTCGATTATGTTGGCAATGCTGACCCAAAACTCGGGCGTCATATTCGACGAATCGATAATTCTGTCCAACTGGCACGAATCTATCAAATAGTCGGTTCTGTGCAGCAGCGGCAGCGCATCGTAAATCCTTTCCATCGCAAAAGGCTGCAACGCCCCGTTCTCGTCCTGCACCATACCTATCGTACCGCCCGTATATATAAGCAATACCTTGTCTTTCCGTTTGTTAGCTGTAGTCATTTTCTATTTGTCTTTTGTATGCTTGAGCATTCTGTACATCCCTTAACGCCTTTTTTCATTATTTATTATTGTAAACGTTAAAAAAACAATCAACCCACTTTTTCCCCGTTTTCGCTCCCGTTTTTGGTCGTAATCCAGTCGTCTTTTCGCCGTACCAACTCCGGTCGTTGTACAATATATGTACAATAATTGTACAATACTTGTACAATTGGTAAACGTACAAATATTGTACAAGTATTGTACATATATTGTACATATGACGGAGTTGGTCCCTTGATGGTCTGGTTTTCAGTCGGTTATGCTTTGGTGCTTGTTTTTGCCTAATTCTCTGATAATCAAATAGAAAGCTATTTTGGGCCGTTTTCGGGGCATTTTTTTGCTGTTTTTTGCGTTGCGGTTGCTGTTTTTCTGTGTGGCGGTTGCTGTTTTCTGCGCGGCTGTTGAAAACGGGTGTGCTGTTTGCCTTGTTTCGGGGTGTTTTTATGCCTTAACCTTTTGTATTTCAGTCAATAATTCTGTTTTTGCGCTGTTTTGCGCTTGTTTGTGCCGATTTTGCGTTTGTCGGCGTATTTCCCGGTCTTTTTGCGGGCTGTTT